>Ga0209253_10005330_pt1 | contig 11155 bp, 11 predicted proteins | sample FrelakmetBRP12BR_FD_187145 | JGI IMG/M metagenome (GOLD analysis project Ga0209253, IMG submission 187145) | Freshwater lake sediment microbial communities from the University of Notre Dame, USA, for methane emissions studies - BRP12 BR (SPAdes)... | ecosystem: Environmental > Aquatic >... | reverse complement strand
CGCCGCCATTGAGCCCGCCCTCCGCGGCGAGCGCGGACCCCGCGACGCACGCCGCGAGGAGGCCGGAGAGGGCCCGTGCCGTCAGTCGCCGCATCGCGAGCTAGGCGACCAGCGTGACCGGATGCGGCGAACGGTCCCGGATCCAGGTGCGCCCGCGCCGCGCCAACAGGCCTTCGGCAGCGGGCGGCAGCAGCACGCGATCGACGTCGGTGCGCTCGGAGGCGGCGCGGATCGACCGCCGCGTCGGTCCGACCGCGATCTCGGACGTGTGCGCGATGCCCGCAGCCGTCAGCGCCGCCTCGAGCGGGGCGAGCCAGCGCCGCGCGGCATCGAGCACCAGCGCCGCCGCCTGCGCCTCGGTCAGGTGGATGCGCGTGCGTCCCGACACGCGCGGCTCCACCGCCGCGAACAGGTGGACAGAAAGCCGCGCGTCGCGCGGCTCGGACAGCAGCTGCACGATGGCACGGTGTGCACCACCGGGTTCGGCAAACGGGATCAGGACTCGCGCCATCGCAGGCCTCCACGGTGATGGCGCCGCGCGGCGAGTGTCCCGCGTGGCGTCGACCGGCGAAGGTTACGAGCAACGCGGGGTTTTGCTAATTCGAGTCCGGCGTACGGCGCGGTCCGTACGTGTTTCCCTGATCGGACAACAGGAACGCTGAAGCGACCAGACGGAAGCGACGGGCGCGCCGATGGCGTGCGACCAGCGGCTAGGGCGCGGAGTCCAGCGACAGGCGAATGAGATCGGGCAGGCGTTCGACGTCGAGCTTGTCCATCAGCCGCGCCTTGTACACCTCGACCGTGCGCGGGCTGATGCCGAGCGCTGCGGCGACTTCCCGGTTGTGCCGGCCGGCGACGACCATCGCGAACACCTCCCGCTCGCGCGGCGTCAGGCGCGCCAGCCGCCGTTCGGTTTCGGTCCGGCGCGCGGCGGCAGCATCGGCCGCCTCCGCCTCGGCGGCCGCGTGCTCGAGGGCGGCGAGCAGCACGGTCTCGTCGACGGGCTTCTCGATGAAGTCGCACGCGCCGGACTTGAGCGCGTTGCGCGCCGACGCGGCGTCGCCGTGCGCGGTCAGCATGATGACGGGCCAGCGCACGTTGCGCTCGGCGAGCGCTGCCTGCACGCCGGCGCCGCCGGTTCCGGGCATGCGAAGGTCGAGGAGAACGATCGCGGAGGACGGCGCGTCGCCGATGGAGGCGAGGAAGGCGTCGCCGGACGCGTGCGGGCGCGGCACGTAGCCGTGCAGGCGCAGCAGCAGGCAGAGCGAATCGCGGACGGCGTCGTCGTCGTCGACGACATGGACGTTGATGCGGCTGGGCATGGGGAAGTCGCCTGGACGTATGGGAGTCAGGGGGCAACCGGTAGCGTAAGGCAAAAACACGCGCCACGGGCGGTTGGCTCCAGCCACAGCCGCCCGCCATGCGCCTCGACGATCGTCCGGCTGATCGGAAGGCCGAGGCCCAAACCGTGCGCCTTGTTCGTCGCGAGCGGTTCGAACAGCGTGGCCGCCATCTCGGGCGCGATGCCCGGCCCCTCGTCTTCCACCGAGATCCTGACGGTGTTCGCGTCGTGCCGCACGGCGCTCACGCGCACGACGCGTCCGCGCTCCTGGCCCGTCACCGCGTCGATCGCGTTCGCGATCAGGTTGTGCAGCACGGTTTCGAGCGGTATGCGGTCGCCGAGCACCGCGGGCAGGTCCGGCGCGGCGACGGTCGTCAGCAGCACGTGATGCTGCTGCGCGCGCGCCAGCGCCGCGGCCGCGGCATCCTCCAGCAACGTGGCGGGACGCAGCGGCTCCAGGCGAACCGCGCCCGTCAGCACGAACTCGCGCAGCCGGCGCATCACCATGCCGGCCCGGTTCGCCTCCGCGACGACCTTGCGCATCGTCGCCGGAAGCTCGCCGTCCGGGTCGCCGCGTTCCAGCAGGATCTGCGCCGAACGCGTGTAGGTGCCGATCGCCGACAGCGGCTGGTTGAGCTCGTGCGCGAGCGTGGACGCGAGCTCGCTCGCGGCCGCGGCGCGCAGGCTCCGGTCAAGTTCGGTCTGCTTGTCGCGCAGCTTCGCCTCCGCGGTGCGCCGCTCGTCCACCGAAACGCCGAGGAAAAGCCCGGTGAGCGCGAGCGCCAGCATCAGGAACTGGAAATCGAGCACCTCGCCTGGCCGGTGGCCGCCGAAGAGCAGTGCGGCGATGAGGCCGATCTGCACGAGCAGCGTTGCCGCGGTCGTGCCCGCGAGGCCGCGCCGCATCGCGATCCACGTCAGCGGCAGGAACAGCACGTAGAAGAGCTTGAGCTGCTGCCCGACGCCCGACACGAACACGAGAAACAGCGCGGCGACCACGCTGATTCCCTGCAGCAGCGCCTCGCCCGGCGCGAATCCGTGGACGCGGCCGCGCATGCGGGTGGCGACGAGCAGCAGCGGCGTGACGACGATGATGCCGATCAGGTCGCCGATCCAGAACTGCGCGACGCTGCGGACGTAGGTCTCCGCTGCGATGACGCCCGCGGCAGCGAACAGCGCGATGTACGCCAGCGCGATGCCCAGCGTGGCAATGACGACGGCCGCCGTGAAGACCGTCACGTCGCGCAGTGTCGTGAATTCCCCGTGGAACCGCAGGCGGCCGCGCAGCAGCGCGGCGACCAGCGCATAGCCGCCGGCGAGCAGCGCGCACGCGGCGACGATGACCGGCCACGGCGCGGGCACGCCCCGCACGAGGACCTCGACCAGGAACGCCGCGACGAAGAGCCACGGCGTCATCGCGAGTCCGTAGCGCAGCAGCAGGAAGAGCGAGAGCCCCGGCGGCGGATTCCACGGCGTGATGCCGAGCGGACCCAGCGGGTCGATGAAGCTCACCCAGTCGAGCGCAACGTAGAGCGCGATGTAGCCCGCGATGAAGGCGGCGCCGGGCCTGCGCGGCAGTGACAGCGACGGAAGTTGCAAAGCGGTCATCGTTCGAGGCGGACCCCGGGGGCGGGGGCGCAAGCGTCATTGTCCCGGTTTCGCGCCGCCGGTCCAATGCGCTGGGGGCTGGACGGCGTGTCCCGGATGGCGCCATGCGCCGCCGGCTCGGCGCGCGATCCCATTGGGCGCACGTGCCGCGCGCCGCACAGCGGCGGCGATCAGCGCTTCGAATCAGGTGGACGCGAGTCCGCCGAAGCGCGCGTAGAACGCGGTGTTGGCGGGCGGCCACGCGTCGCCTTCGTCGGCGAGCGTGGCCGCGAGATGAGTCTCGGCCGAGCGATGCGTGAGCCGATAGAAATCCCGGCACAGCGCGTACGCGGCGGCGCCAGGCCAGTCGAGCGGAAGCAGCGCTGCGGGCAGCAGCGGGTCGCGCAGCAGCACGCGGCGATAGGCGTGGATCAGCAGCGTGCGCACGACGAAGCACTGGGCGGGATCGTGGAAGTCGCCGGCGCGGAAGCGCTCGATGACGGCGCCGAAGCGCTCCAGGAACTGCCGGTAGTGCGCGGCGAGCGCGCCCAGGTCCCACGCGTGGTCCGCGGCGGTCGCGAGAGGACGCGCGCCTGGAAAATCGGTGGCTCGGACGACGAGGACGCGGTCGCCGATCCCTGGGGTTGCCAGGATCGACGGCAAGGGCCGGCCGGGTTCGCTCGGCCGCAGGAAGTTGCCCGTTCCGAGTTCGCCGAAGCCAGCCCACGCGAGTTCGTCGCGCAGCGCGCCGCGGCGGCCCGCGGGGATTCCGTTCACGAGCACGAGTTCCCATTCGCCGTGCCACTCCTCCGGCGGCCGGTCGTAGATGCGGCGATAGGCGTCGTCGAACCGGCGTGCGCCCTCGCGCGTCAGGCGGTACCGGCTGCGGCGGCCATGCGCCGACGCGTCGAGCCAGCCGTCGCGCGCGAGCCGGAACACGCTGGTCCGCACGAGGCGGTCGTTGACGTGAAATGGCGCCATGAGCCGGATCAGGCCGGCGAGCCACACCGCGCCGCCATGAGGCGCGAGCGCGTCGCCCCATATCGTCACGATCAGCGACTTCGCGCGCGGCGGATCGGCAGCGAGCGTGCGCTGCACCCAGCGTGCGATCGCGGCGTCCGGCGCCGGGGCGGCCGACCTGCGCCTATTTGATACAGGATTCGCTTGACGCATGGCGAAACTGTATCATATAGTCGCGCGCTGGCGCCAAAGCCGCAATTTTCCGCGACTGCGCGGGGACCGCAGGGTACCAAGGAGGAAGCCGATGTACGCGCAGATGGTCGACACGGGCCTGTCCAAGGTGCGCGCGCGCGCGGACCAGTCGCCCGAGGAGCAGGCGTTCCAGCAGCGGATCGACGACGACGTCAAGGTCGAGCCGCGCGACTGGATGCCCGATGCCTACCGGCGCACGCTCGTGCGGCAGATCTCGCAGCACGCGCATTCCGAGATCGTCGGCATGCTGCCCGAGGGCAACTGGGTGACCCGCGCGCCGACGCTGCAGCGCAAGGCGATCCTGATGGCCAAGGTCCAGGACGAGGGCGGCCACGGTCTCTATCTCTATTCGGCGGCGGAGACGCTCGGCGTTTCGCGCGACCAGCTGATCGCCGATCTGCACGCCGGCAAGGCGAAGTACTCGTCGATCTTCAACTACCCGACGCTCACGTGGGCGGACATCGGCGCGATCGGCTGGCTCGTCGACGGCGCCGCGATCATGAACCAGATCCCGCTGTGCCGCTGCTCGTACGGACCGTACGCGCGGGCGATGGTGCGCATCTGCAAGGAAGAGTCGTTCCACCAGCGGCAGGGCTACGACATCCTGATCGCGCTCTGTCGCGGCACGCCCGAGCAGAAGGCGATGGCGCAGGATGCGCTCGACCGTTGGTGGTGGCCGTCGCTGATGATGTTCGGGCCGCCGGATGCCGACAGCGTGCACAGCGCGCAATCCGCGCAGTGGAAGATCAAGCTCCTGTCCAACGACGAGCTGCGCCAGCGCTTCGTGGACCAGACGGTGCCGCAGGCCGATTACCTCGGCATCAGGATGCCTGATCCGGACCTCAAGTGGAACGTGGAGCGCGGCCACTACGACTTCGGCGCGATCGACTGGAGCGAATTCCACAACGTGCTGAAGGGGAACGGCCCGTGCAACCGCGAGCGCATGGCCGCGCGTGTGAAGGCCTGGGAAGACGGCGCGTGGGTGCGCGAGGCCGCGATCGCGCATGCGGAGAAGTCCGCGGCGCGCGCCAAGGGTCAGACCCGTGGACGCATCGCGGGGCCCCGATAAGGGTCTGACCCTTAGCTGCGGTGCAGCACCACGATACGATAAGGGTCTGACCCTTAGCTGCGGTGCAGCACCCGGTTACGGGCCCGGCCCTTGAGGTATACGGAGACGACGATGTCGAACGAATGGCCGCTGTGGGAAATCTTCATCCGGTCGCAGCACGGACTCGCGCACAAGCACGTCGGCAGCCTGCACGCGCCCGACGCCGCGATGGCGGTCCGCAACGCCCGCGACGTCTACACGCGTCGCAACGAGGGCGTCTCGATCTGGGCCGTGAAGTCCGCGGACATCGTCGCGTCCGACCCGGACGAACGTGACGCGCTGTTCGAGCCGTCGCACGACAAGGTGTACCGGCACCCGACGTTTTTCCCGATGCCCGACGGCGTGAAACACCTGTGAACGCGACCCGCTGCCGCACGCTGCTTGCTTCCCGCCGGAGGAGCCCGTGACGCACGACGAGGCGCTCTTCGAGTACACGCTGCGCCTCGGCGACACCGACGTCGTCCTCGCGCAGCGGTTGTCCGAATGGGTGGGCCATGGGCCGATCATCGAGGAGGACATCGCGCTGACCAACGTCGGGCTCGACCTCCTCGGGCAGGGCCGGATGTGGCTTTCGTACGCGGGCGAGATCGAGGCGCGCGTGAAGGGCCACGGCCGCAGCGAGGACGAGCTCGCGTTCCTGCGCGATGGCGGCGCGTACCGCAACGCGCAGCTGGTCGAGATGCCCAACGGCGACTTCGCGGACACGATGGCGCGCCAGTTCTACTTCGACCAGGCGCACCTGCTGCTGCTGCGCGCGCTCGCGCAATCCGCCGACGCGCGCATCGCGGACATCGCCGCGAAGGCGGCGAAGGAAGTCGCCTATCACGCCGAGCGCAGCGCCGACTGGGTCGTGCGGCTGGGCGACGGCACGGCGGAGTCGCACGCGCGAGTGCAGCGCGCGCTGGACAACCTGTGGCCGTACACGGGCGAGCTCTTCGCGGCCGACGCGGTCGACCGCGTGCTGATCGAAGCCGGCGTCGCGGCGGACGCGCCGGCGCTGCGCGCGCCGTGGCGCGCGACGGTCGAGCGCGTGCTCGCCGAGGCGACGCTGCGCATGCCCGCGGGCGAGTGGATGCAGGGCGGCAACGGGCGCGGCGGCCGGCAGGGCGTGCACACCGAGCATCTCGGGCATCTGCTGACGGAGATGCAGTTCCTGCAGCGCGCCTACCCGGGCGCGCGCTGGTGATGGTCACGCCCGAGCAGCGCGCGGTCGAGGCGGCCGCGGTCGCGGGATCCGCGCCGGTGCCGGTCGCCGTCGTCTGGGACGCACTCGCCAGCGTCCCCGACCCCGAGATCCCCGCGATCTCGATCGTCGAGCTCGGCATCGTGCGCACGGTCGCGTGGTCCGCGGGCCGGCTGCGCATCGAAGTCACGCCGACGTATTCCGGCTGTCCCGCCACCGAACTCATCGCCACGCTCATCCGCGAGCGGCTCGCGGCGATCGGCTTGCCCGACGTCGACCTCGTGACGCGGCTGTCGCCGGCGTGGACCACCGACTGGCTGACGCCGGAGGGCAGGGCGAAGCTCGCCGCGTTCGGCATCGCGCCGCCGCAGCGCGGACACGGCACCGCGGCGGCGCGCATCGACGTCACGGGCATCAGTCCTCTGCGCCGCGCTGCGGTCGTGGTGCCGTGTCCGCGCTGCGGCTCGCCGCGTACGTCGCTGCTGTCGCAGTTCGGCTCGACGGCGTGCAAGGCGCAGTACCGCTGCGACGCCTGCCGCGAACCCTTCGACTACTTCAAGCCGCACTGATGAGCCCTTACCCCAACCCTCCCCCGAGTGCGGGAGAGGGAGTCCGGCAATGAGCAAATTCCATCCGCTTCGCGTCGCCCGCGTCGAGCGCGAGACGCGCGACGCCGTCGCGATCACGTTCGCGGTGCCGGCCGCGCTTGCCGACCAATTCCGCTACGCGCAGGGACAGCACCTGACGCTGCGCGCCGACATCGGCGGTCACGACGTGCGCCGCTCGTACTCGATCTGCTCCGCCGTGCAGGACGGCACGCTGCGCATCGCTGTCAAGAAGAGCCCGGGCGGCGTCTTCTCGACGTGGGCGAACGACGTGCTGAAGGCCGGTGACACCATCGACGTGATGCCGCCGCTCGGCCACTTCAACGTGCCGCTCGACGCCGCGCACGCGCGCCACTATCTCGGCTTCGCCGCCGGCAGCGGCATCACGCCGCTCCTGTCGATCGTCAGGACGACCCTCGCGGCGGAGCCCCTGTCCCGGTTCACGCTCGTCTACGCGAACCGCGCGTCGGGCACCGTGATGTTCCGCGAGGAGCTGGCCGCGCTCAAGGACCGCAACCTCGACCGCTTCAACCTCGTGCACGTGCTGTCGCGCGAGGCGCAGGACGTCGACATGCTGCACGGCCGCATCGACCGGACGAAGGCGGATGCGCTGCTCGCGCACTGGGTGCCGCTTGCCGACATCGACACGGCGTTCGTCTGCGGGCCCGAAGGCATGATGGACGCGGTCGTGGGCGCGCTGAAGGAGCGCGGGTTTCCCGACGCGAAGATCAAGGTGGAGCGCTTCGCCGCGAGCATCCCGAAGCACACGCACGTGGTGACGGCCGAGCCCGCGCCGGGCCGCGCCGAATGCGAGGTCACCGTCGTCATCGACGGCGCGACGCGCACGTTCGCGCTCGCGAAGGGGAAGGAGAACGTGCTCGAGGCCGGCTTGCGCAACGGCGTCGAGCTGCCGTACTCATGCAAGGGCGGCGTCTGCTCGACGTGCCGCTGCCGTCTGACCGAGGGCGAGGTCGACATGGACGTCAACTTCGCGCTCGAGGACTACGAGGTTGCGCGCGGCTACATCCTCGCCTGCCAGAGCTACCCCGTGACCGACAAGGTGAGCGTCACGTTCGACGAGTAGGCGGCGCGGGCGTCGACTTTCGGCACGGTCCATCCGATTCTCGGTAATATTGCGGGGGAATCGACTCCGAACCTGCCCAAGTCGTGCGCTCGCGCCGCTTGTGCGGTCGCGGACGCCGCTTCGACCAGTATCGCAGGGCACCGGCCACGAGGTGCCGGCGCCCCATCCGGAGGAGCATTTCGTGTCGCATCCCATGTTCGAACGCCATCGCGCGACGCTCGAGCGCGCCGTGCAGGCGATCCGCGAGCGCAGCTACTGGAGCGCGTACCCGGAGTCCGCGAGCCCCAAGGTCTACGGCGAAGGCACCGCGGAGGCCGGCCGGGCCGCGTTCGATGCGCTCCTCGGCAAGCGCTTCCCGCTGACGCAGCCGGCCACCGTCGGCGAGGTCGGCGGCGAGATTTCCCCGTACGGCATGCCGCTCGGGATCACGTATCCCAAGCCCGACATCGACGGCTTGTTCGCCGCCGTGGGCCGGGCCGAGGACCAGTGGAGGAAGGCGGGCCCGGAGGTGTGGGCCGGCGTGTGCGTCGAGATCCTCGGGCGGATCAACAAGGCGAGCTTCGAGATCGCCAATGCGGTCATGCACACGACGGGTCAGGCGTTCCTGATGGCGTTCCAGGCCGGCGGGCCCCATGCGCAGGACCGCGGGCTCGAGGCGGTCGCGTATGCGTGGGAAGAACTGTCCCGCGTGCCGGCGCGCGCGCTGTGGGAGAAGCCGCAGGGCAAGAACGAACCCATCCGGATGGAGAAGCACTTCCGCATCGTGCCGCGCGGCGTCGGCCTCGTGATCGGCTGCTGCACGTTTCCGACGTGGAACGGGTACCCCGGCCTGTTCGCGAGCCTCGCGACCGGCAACGCGGTGGTCGTGAAGCCGCATCCCGCGGCGATCCTGCCGCTTGCGATCACGGTCAAGATCGCGCGCGAAGTGCTGGCCGAGGCGGGCCTCGACCCCAACGTCGTGACGCTGTATGCGCACGAAGCGGGCGGCACGATTGCGCAGGAACTCGCGTTGCGTCCCGAGGTGCGGATCATCGACTTCACCGGCAGCACCGCCAACGGCCGCTGGCTCGAGGAGCACGCGCGGCAGGCGCAGGTGTACACGGAAAAGGCGGGTGTCAACCAGGTCATCGTCGACGGCGCCGCCGATTTCGGGGCCGTCGCGCGCAACATCGCGTTCTCGCTGTCGCTGTACACGGGGCAGATGTGCACGGCGCCGCAGAACATCTACGTGCCGCGCCGTGGCATCGACACCGCGCAGGGCCCGCTGTCGTTCGACCAGGTCGCCGAAGCCATCGCCGACGCCGTGCGCAAGCTGCTCTCCGACCCTGCACGCGCCGTCGAGATCCTGGGCGCCGTGCAGAACGAGGGCGTGCTGCGGCGGCTGGAGGCGGCGCGCTCGCTCGGCACGGTCGTCCTGGACACGCAGCCGATCGCGCATCCTGCGTATCCGGGCGCCGCGATCCGCACTCCGCTCATCGTCCGCCTGACGACGGGCGACCGCGCGACGTACCTCAATGAATGGTTCGGCCCCATCGCATTCGTCATCGCGACGGACTCGACGGCCGAGAGCCTCGAGATCGCGCGCGACGCCGTGCGCGGCCACGGCGCGCTCACGCTGTCCGTGTACGCGACGAACGCGGACGTCATCCAGCGGGCGATCGACGTCGCCGAGGACGCGGGGGTCGCGCTTTCGATCAACCTGACCGGCGCGGTGTTCGTGAACCAGTCGGCGGCGTTCTCGGATTACCATGGCACGGGTGCCAATCCGGCGGCGAACGCGGCGCTGACCGACTCGGCGTACGTGGCGAACCGGTTCCGCGTCGTGCAGCATCGGCGGCACGTGTGACGGCGGGCTGCGACGTCAAATTCTGAACCACGAAGGACACGAAGAACACGAAGAGGATTTTGCGACGAACGCGTGCCGGCGCGCCAACGCCACTGAACCGGGCGCCCGTTGCGCGGCGCTGCAAGCCGGGTGCTGGCCCGGTTCGATCTCCGGCAGGACGCGTCGAGGCAATCGACTTTCTTCGGGCTCTTCGTGCTCTTCGTGGTTCAAGACTCTTCCTGATGCAGCGACCATGACTTACGAATCCATCCTCTTCGAATCCGCCGGCGGCGTCGCGCGCATCACGCTCAACCGCCCGGACCGGCTGAACAGCTTCACGTCGGCGATGCACGCGGAACTGCGCGACGCGCTAGCGCAGGTGAAGGCCGATGCCGGCGCGCGCGCGCTGCTGCTGACCGGCGCAGGCCGCGGGTTCTGCGCGGGGCAGGACCTGTCCGACCGCGCGGTCGCGCCGGGCGGGGCGGCCGTCGACCTGGGCGCCTCGATCGAAGCCAACTACGGTCCGCTGGTGCTCGCGCTGCGCAGCCTGCCGCTGCCGGTCGTCTGTGCCGTCAACGGCGTCGCGGCCGGCGCGGGTGCGAACATCGCGCTCGCGTGCGACATCGTGATCGCGGCAAAGTCGGCGAGCTTCATCCAGGCGTTCTGCAGGATCGGCCTCATCCCCGACTCCGGCGGCACGTACTTCCTGCCGCGCCTCGTCGGTACGGCGCGCGCGATGGGACTCGCGATGCTGGGCGACAAGCTCTCGGCGCAGCAGGCGGAGCACTGGGGTCTCATCTGGAAGTGCGTCGAGGACGCCGAATTGAAGCCGTCGGTGGAGGCGCTGCTCGAGTACTTCGCGCACGCACCCACGCGCGGCCTCGCGGCGACCAAGCGCGCGCTCCACGCGTCCGAGACGGCCGCGCTCGAGGCGCAGCTCGCTCTCGAGCGCGACGTGCAGCGCGAGCTTGGATACGGCGACGATTACCGCGAAGGGGTCGCCGCGTTCATCGGCAAGCGCGCCCCGCACTTCACCGGCAGGTAGCACCCGGATGAAACGACCCCCACGCTTGCTTCGCTCGCTGCCCCCCGAGCCGCCCTCGCGCGCGGGGGCGAGAGCGGGGTTTCCCGGAGCATGCTCCGGGCCGCTCGAGCGGACTTCGCGCGTACGCGAAGGCGCGCCCTGCAAACGAAGCCAAGGCTCGCAGC
>Ga0209253_10005329_pt1 | contig 11155 bp, 12 predicted proteins | sample FrelakmetBRP12BR_FD_187145 | JGI IMG/M metagenome (GOLD analysis project Ga0209253, IMG submission 187145) | Freshwater lake sediment microbial communities from the University of Notre Dame, USA, for methane emissions studies - BRP12 BR (SPAdes)... | ecosystem: Environmental > Aquatic >... | reverse complement strand
AGAGAATAAAACCTCACCACGAAGGCCACAAAGGGACACCAAGGAAAGAAGAAATGGCGTTTCCGTCGTGCGCCTTAGTGCCCTTTGTGGTAAAAAAAATTAATCTAACATTGTCGAGTTACTTAGCCTTGCTAAATATGGTGCTGGACAGAAGGTGCGGGCCACGAACTAAGGGAACGAAAATCAATTGGAAAATGCTGGTAAAGGGTTGGACCAGGGAGTGCCCAGAGTGTATCCGGAATGGAAAAACATCCATTTTAGCCCCTTTGAAGTAAAAGTGTCTCTCCAATCCATATTGTCTTTACTTTGATGCCCCATCTGCACTACGATTGCACCCGGAACCGGAAAGGTGATCCAGAATCGCTTAGTCGCAGGTCCGACTCCTGCCATACTCACGAAGAAACGATCGATGAAAAAACTCTGGAAAGACCAAGTTTTTTTGTTTCATCTATGCTATTATTAGGAGGAGGATCATCAAGATGCCAGAGATACTCCCATGGCGAGTTCTCTGCTGACCACCAAATTGTATTTTCCACTTGCCAGGACCAGCCTGGTATCGCGACCGCGTCTGGTAGACCAGTTGCAAGCCGGAAAAAGTGACTCATTAACACTGGTTTCCGCACCCGCCGGATACGGAAAAACCACCCTGATGAGCGAATGGCGGGCTGGTGTGGGGCAAGATTTTTCTACTGCCTGGCTTTCTCTGGATAATGACGACAACGACACGACGCGTTTTCTCACATATATCATCGCCGCGCTATCATCCTTAAAGCCCGATTTTGGCGAAACAACGTTGGCCTTGCTGCAATCTTCACCCCCACTCTCCACTGGGGTAATTTTGACAAGTCTGATCAATGAACTGGGGGAGGTCGATAAAACCTTCTCCTTCATTTTTGACGATTATCATGTGATCACCAATCATCCCATCCATGAAGCGGTCACATATTTGCTTGACCATCTGCCACCACAAATGCACCTGGTCATTCTTACCCGCGCGGATCCTCCCTTGCCGCTTTCCCGGCTACGCGCACGCGGCCAATTGACTGAAATCCGCGCCGCGGATTTACGCTTCACTACTGAGGAGGCCACTGCGTTCCTGAATCAAGTCATGGGTCTGGTGCTCTCCAAAGATCAAGTCGAAGCGCTGGAACAGCGCACAGAGGGCTGGATCGCCGGCCTGCAACTGGCAGCTCTTTCGATGCAGGGTCGCGATGACCTTCAGAATTTTGTCTCGGCGTTTACCGGCAGCTATCACTACATTGTAGATTACCTGGCTGATGAGGTGCTGAACAATCAATCTGAATCGGTGCAGGACTTTCTATTGCGAACATCCATCCTAGATCGGATGACCGCTCCCCTGTGTGATGCCCTTACGGACCGTTCCGACGGGCAAACTATGTTAGAAAAACTGGAACATGCCAACCTGTTTCTCGTGCCGCTCGACGACGAGCAGCACTGGTATCGCTATCAACATCTTTTTGCTGAGGCAATTCGCAATCGCCTACAAAAAACACACTCGGACTGGCTTTTCAGTCTTTATCGTAGTGCCACCGAATGGTATGAACAACATGGATTTGTGTCTGAAGCCGTTCGTTCTGCAATAGCCGGCGAAGACATCGAGAGGGCGGCGCAGCTCGTCGAACGAAACGCTCTGCCCATGGTGATGCGCCGCGAACTGGTCATGTTGGCGAATTGGCTCAAAGCGGTTGAGGCGTTAATTTACAAGCGTCCCTGGCTGTGTGTCTATCAAGCCTGGGTGCTGTTCTTCTCAGGGCAAAGGGATGTCATAGAGACATACCTTCAGAAAGCAGAACATTTGGTTGCAGCCAAAATCCCCACAGACCGAGTTGAAGAACAGCACATACTGGGTCAGATTGCTGCAATCCGGACAGGTCTAGCCTTTGTGCATGGAGATACGACTCACGTCATTGTCCTTGCTCAGCAAGCACTTGAGAACCTGCCGGAAGACAATTTGGAAGCGCGCACTCTCGTCACCTATGCTCTGGGCGGCGCGTTCTGGCTGAAGGGCGACATCAACGCAGCTAGCCGCGCGTTTGAGGAATTGGATCGCACCGGGAGAACCGCCGGGAACATGCCTGTGGTGGTGATGGCATTGTGCTCGCTGGCTCGCTTGCACTCGTTGAAGGGACAACTTCGTCGTGCAGCCGAGATTTATCGGGAAGCCATGCAGCTTGCCAGCAGCCAACACGGCCAGCTGCTCCCCATCGCAGCTGAAGCCTGCGCCGGTCTTGGGCAAATATTCTATGAATGGAATGACCTCGACGCTGCGAGGGATCACCTGGAGAGATATGCGGAGATCAGCCAACTGTCTGGCGTTGTCAGCTATCGAATACTGAGTCAAGTACTCCTGGCTCGTTTACGCCAGGCACAGGGGGATAGCATTGGTGCCTTCGACTTGTTGCACCAGGTTGAGCAATTGAAGGAGCGGTCTGCTCTGGGGATCGACACAGACACACTATTCGCAGCTTACCGGATAAACATTCGGCTCAATGGAGGTGACCTGGAATCCGCGGCGCGGGTGTCACAGGAACAGGGACTGAGCTTAGAAGGCGCTCGCAACTGGCAACGCGAACCTGAGTATTCTGCATTCGTTCGCCTGCTCCTGGCTCAGGGTGAGAATGATGTTGCCTTGACGTTATTAAATCAACTCATTCGCCAGGCAGAGTCCGTAGGACTGTTGGGGCGTGTTATCGAATTGTTAGTGTTGCAAGCACTTGTCTTCCACGCAAAGGATGCCATTCCCCAGGCTCTGGCAGCGCTGGAACGGTCGCTCTCCCTTGCCCAAGAAGAAGGTTATATGCGGGTGTTTTTAGATGAAGGCACGCCGATGGCAGAGTTGCTGCGCCTCGCCGGATCACACGGAATTGCGCCCAAGTATGTTACCAAACTTCTGTCAGAATTTGATACGTTGCTTGTTCTGGAGGCTGCAATTCCTACAAACCAACCCATCGTTGAGCCACTCAGCGAGCGCGAGCTGGAGATACTACGGCTCGTCGCGGAGGGAAAATCCAACAGGCAAATCGCAGAAGCACTGTTCATCGCCACGGGTACCGTCAAGAAGCATCTCAATACCATCTTCGGCAAACTGGGTGCCCAAAGCCGCACGCATTGCGTAGCCCGGGCACGCGAGGTTAACTTGCTGTAAGAGAACATTTCTTTGTATGAAAGCCAGCTAGCAGGACCAATCTGTGAGCTGGCTTTTTGCATTAAAAATAAACCTCAGAATACATCTTTGGATGCATGACATCAACCATGGTTTACAACTAGACTGTATGCATGAAAAATAAACTATCTTCTTCCCGGCCAAGCCACTATACAATTCGCATCAAAGGCCTCCTTGACCATCACTGGGAATGGCTCGAAGGCTTGACCGTGACCCACCTTGAGGCGGGAGATACTCTCCTCTCCGGTCCAATTGTTGATCAGGCTGCATTGCACGGCCTGCTGGCCCGCATCCGGGACTTGAATCTGACATTGATCTCCGTTGAAAGAGTGGAATCCGGTAATTCATGAAAGGAAGGATCAGATGGATGAAGTGAAAATGGAAATTCCCAAAGAAATGGCTCTCCAACTCTGCACGGAGATCAAACTCCATTTTCGAGGTAAGTGGTGGACCTTCGCAGGGATGCAGTGCATGGGCTGCACTGCCGCCAGCAAAAGCGACCTGGCCAGGATGTGCGTCAGCAACGCGCCGGGATATCGCGGCTGCAACCTGGTCAACGCGCGCTACGACCGCCAGGCAAAGAAAGTCTCATGAACGAATGGAGTTTCCGATGAAACAATTCTTTGGATATTTGTGGGGCGTGATCGCCCACCCGCGGGCGACATTTGACGAACTGGGGCGCCTGTCGTCCATACGCCCGGCGGTCATGCTGACGGGCTTCGTCCTGTTGCTCGCCTACTTGAATCTCCTGCTGACCATTCTCTCCGGTGGCGACTGGCTGGGCACGCGCCGCGAACTGCCCGACCCAACCTACGTGGGCTTCTTCGGACGCCTGCCGGTTGGGCAGGAGCAGTGGGTGACAATCTGGTTCACAATTTTCCCAATCCTCAGCCTGTTGGGGCTGGCCGCCGTACCCGGGCTGGCGCACATGCTGAGTAAACTGTGGCGCGGCCGGGGCACGTTCGAGGGCACCGTGAATGCGCTGAGTTTCGCCAGTGTGCCGGCACTTCTAATCAGCTCAGGGAGCGAACTGCTGTTCACCGTACCAGCCAATCTGATCAGCGGGCACCCCTACTGGTGGGCGGCGGCAATGAATGGTGAGTTCGGCCCGGTCGTGGCCGCCATCTGGAGTTTCTACACCATCGGAATCTATACCATCACCAGTGACATATTGACCGTCGTCCTGGGAACGATCGCGATCCGGCGTGTGCAGGGCAACCCCTGGTTGGCAGCGGCACTGATCTCGTTGTTTGGCCATGTACTCTGGGTCTACGGCATCATGGCTACTTTTGTCCGTTGAAAAGGAGAAAATATGAACACAATTGAAGTAGAAGGATTATCACGGACGTTCAATGGCAGGTCAGTTATTGATGGGCTGGCGTTTTCCGTACAAGAGGGTGAAATCTTTGGTTTTTTGGGGCCAAATGGCGCAGGGAAAACCACCACCATCCGGATGCTGACCGGGCAAATCCACCCAACCAAGGGCTGGGCGAAGGTATCCGGTTTCGATATCGTCACCCAGCGGCAGCAATTGAAACGCTGTATCGGGGTGGTTTTCGAGGAGCAGAACTTGTACGAGCGCTTCAGCGGGTGGGAGAACCTGGCTTTTTCGGCCAGCCTGTACGGTGTGGATTCAAAACGAGTAGAAGAGGTGCTGGACCAGGTTGGCTTGAGCGAGCGTGCCAAAGATCGGGTGCAAAAGTATTCCAATGGAATGCGCCAACGCATTGTGATCGCCCGGGCACTGCTCCATAAACCACGCGTCCTGTTCCTGGATGAGCCAACCCGCGGCCTGGATCCGATTATTGCTCGGGAAATCCGCCAGATGATCACCAGTCTGGTCGACCAGGGCATGACGGTCTTTTTGACCACGCACTACATGGAAGAGGCAGAACATCTCTGCCGGAAGGTCGCCTTTTTCAACCAGGGTCGCATTGTGGCAGAGGATACCCCTGACCGTCTAAAGGCCTCCTATGGGAAGCGGGGCATCAACCTGACCCTGATAGATGGGGAGCAATTATATATCCCGTTCGATGAAACGAAAAACGGGGAGCGCCTGGGCGAGCTGGCCGCATCAGGTCGGATCCTGACCGCCCACTCGGCCGAGGCCAGTCTGGAAAAAGTATTTGTTCAGCTTACCGGAAGGAGGTTAGCAGAATGAACAATCGATTTGCAAATCTACACATCATTTGGATGATCGCCAGGAAAGATCTGGTGGATTTGGTAAAGAACCAACTATTATTCCTGAGCGTGTTGATGCCCATTTTCCTTTGGCTCATCTTCCGCCTGATGTTTCCGGATATGAGTGGTATGGGGACGATGAGTATAGCCGTACACGATGAGGCCAATTCTCACCTGGTGACCGAGCTACGTAGCTTGCCAGACATCGCCTTATTCGAAGTGGAAACTGAGCAGCAGGTGATAGATCTGGTGAAAAAGCAAGCTTCTGGTGGCCTGATTATCCCGGCCGGATTTGATGAAGCCATATCCGGAGGTCAAACCCCATTGCTAACCGTTCATATCAACAGCCGGAGTGGAGGCGGGGGGATCCAGGCATTTCAAACGCTGATCGACCAGCAACTTTGGAAGTTGGCTGGTCATGATTCCCTGCCCGCTCAGATAAAGATAGTTGATACTGCCGGAGAGAAGCCGGGATTGTTCGGTAGCGCCATTAATATGGATCGTTTTCTGTCGGTGATGCTGCTCATCCTTACGATCGTCGGCATAGGCGTCTTCGTAGTTCCCAGCCTGTTGGTCGAAGAGAAGGAAAAGCAGACTCTGAAGTTCCTGCTGGTCTCTCCTGCAGGACCGGTGGAGGTGATCGCCGGGAAAGCGCTGGTGGGGCTGGTGGTCTGTCTGGTCATTGCGGGCTCGATGATGATCCTAAATAAAAGTTGGACCGGGAACTGGCCGGTTACGCTGTTGGCCCTGATCCTCGGATCGCTCTTTTCGATCCTGGTGGGATTGGCGATGGGCGGATTATTCAAAACGATTGCGCAGGTCAACACCTGGTCAAGCGTGCTCCTGATCGTCCTGCTCCTGCCCAGTTGGCTTACTATTATGCCTTTGCCTGAACCTTTAGGGATGATCGTCCGCCTTGTTCCCACCTATCACCTGGTCGATCTCCTGAACCAATCTATGTCGGGAAATGCCACATTCGGCTCGGTGTGGAGCAGCCTGATCGTTCTGGCGACGTGCACAGCGATCGCTTTTTCCATGGTTGTTTGGGCTGTAAAGCAGGAAGATCGCATGTAGTGCGGACCGATCTTGTCAATGGTACGCTGAATCACCAGGAAAGGAATTGTTATGAACGCATCTCAACCTATCTCCCATTCAAAGTTCTGGAAGACAGCTCTCTTGTATGGGGTAATTCATTTCCTCGTCATGATCTATGGCGCATTCATCATCGAACAGGGTGACTGCCAGTGGGTCGTACCGGCCTACCTGATGGCACTACCGGTGATGCTCTCTATCCTGACCCTGCGGCGCATCGGGGCGGGCGTGGTGGTCTTCCTGCCCTACAACATCCTCGGCTTCTTCATGGTGTATTACATGGACTACATCACTTATCACACCATGCTTAGCGTGTGGGGCGCAGTGGCCTGGTGTCTCGGCGGTCTGCTCACCGGACTGGCCGCCGACCTTGCCTTTGGCTTCCTTCCCGCCCGCCTCCCTGAAAGGTGGCGCGCCATCCTGACTGGCGCGATTATTGGGTTGGGAATCTATCTCACCCCGCTGGTTGCCATGAGGTTCTTCTACATCCCCCAGCCGCCGGCAAGTCATTACTATTTATTCACAACCGGAATCGTTTACAGCCTTTCGTGGCTGCTGGTGAACGGCGGCTTTGCCGGATACACGGCCTATGCCATCCAAGCACGAGTTTGAATATCATATCATTCGCTAAAAAAAGGAGAAAAATCATGAACACACCTCAAGTCCACGTATCAGGAAGCGTATACAGCCGCATTCTCTGGATCTTTGGATTTTATACCCTGTTGTATAATGCGGTTTTTCTGATCAGTTATTATTGGCTTCCAGTTGGTTTCTTGCGTGGAAGTCCTGTGACCACATCCGGCCAGGTGGTGGGGGAAGCGCAAACCTTTTGGGGACAGTTGGCGCTCACGTTGCTTTTCAATCTAGGACTGGTCTCTGGCTTCGGCATAATAATGAATTTCATTCAAGTCAAAGGGATCTCCCTAGGATATTTGTATCCACTCTTCGCCGCGATCTTCACTGGACTCGTCACGGGGACGAATTCGTTCGCCGCCTCTGACATGACGCAATACAACGTCCGTGATGGGATGGCGCTGGCACTCAGCATCGGCAATCTCGAAATGCTGGGATATCTCTTCATCATTGCTTCCACTGTAAGGTTTGGTATCTATCAATACCGTAGTTTTTGGCAATGGGCGCCAACGAAAGTGATGAAACTGCGCGATGTCAGGCTTGCAAGGTCAGAGATCATTTGCCTGGTGATTGGGATACTCTTGATAATCTTCGCAGCCGGCAGAGAGACCCTGATGTCGTTCAACATGCTGTAAGGGCTTCGTTCCTCAAGAAGATGGAAAAAGATTGTGAAAAACAATTTTCTCAATTGGATAAAAAAGAATGATCTGTGGGTGTTCTTTATCCTAGTATTCGCCCTGATGTGGCCGAAGGGTATCGCTGGCGCAGCTTATTCATTGGATATGATTTCCGGGCCGCCATCCGTGATCCTGAATATACTCTACTTTTTGGGAGCACCACTTATCGTGGCTGTCATCGTCACGGCTGTGACCCGCGGCTGGCCGGGTCTGAAGGAGTGGGCGGGGCGGCTCTTCCGCTGGCATGTCGGCTGGCGCTGGGTTCTTGTCTCCCTGGTGATCTATCCCATCGTTGCTCTGGTTGCCTTTGTGATATCCGATCTGGCGGCGGGAGGGGGATGGACAGTTTCGATGATGTGGAAAGCCGGTTTCGAAAACCTGCAGGAGAACGCCGCCCGCATTGGATTGAACCCGGAAAATACCTGGCAGATATTCGCCATCCTGGTTGCCGTCAGTTTCATTGTCCCCATCTTCGAAGAGGCAGGTTGGCGCGCTTTTGCCATTCCCCGATTGCAAGAAAAATCCAGCGCCCTGGTTTCGGGTCTAGTGATGGGTGTCATCTGGTCAATCTGGCACCTGCCCAGTTTCTTCACCAAAGGCAGCGACCACTATGGCATGCCCTTCTTGTGGTTCCTGATGATCATTATCTCCATTTCCATTCTGATGGTCTGGATCATGAACCACACGGACCAGAGCGTTCTGATGACGATCCTTTTCCACGGTTCGATCATCCTGACGTGTCACTTTCTCCCTACCCAGCTCGCCTACCAAACTGGCAACACCCTTGCCCTCTGGCTAACCGGCGGGCTGCTGGCGGCGATTGCAATGGCAGTTGTCGTCTATGAAGGCCCGGCGCGGCTGGTGAGAGGGAAGTAGGCATCAATGTATCATCCGGTGGACATCATTTCAGAGCAATCCACTCGAAAAAAAGGCGAATGTATGAACGTAAAATATTCCAAATTAGTTATCGAGATGATCATCATCATGCTGCTGGCCAGCGCTTGCGGCATCGCGCCCGTCTTCGGGTCCGGCAATCTCGTGACCGAGACACGCCAGGTCAGCGGCTTCGACGTGGTCGCCGTCACGGGGCGAACCGCCAGATAGTTTTGCCCATCTTGGCACCTCCTGGTCTGATTTCAGCCTGAGTTTTGATCCCACCCAATGGGATATCATCCATTTCCAGCCGGACTGGCCTGGGCTAGATGCTCTGACACACCATTCTTTGACAGGATGTCGGATCACCCCCAACATTCCGGTCGGGTTGGGTGATGAATGGAGATCGGAGGATGGGAGCATTGATCTTGGCGGGCGTCAATTCCTAGTGAAAAGGTTTTTCCAGAGCGGCGAATTGAAATTCGCAGTCTACTTTGGGTTTATCAACCAACCCTACGAAGGGGCTGTGGAGGTGCATTTCACAACCGATCCGAAGGCTTGCCTACAGGCGGCCGACGCTTTGTTTGCAGCGACTGAAGTCATCCTCCCGGTGCAAGCAAGCGCGCTGGCGCCGGCCATTAACAACTTGCCTACCAAACCGGCAATACCCTCGCCCTCTGGCTGACCGGCGGGCTGCTGGCGGCGATTGCACTGGCAGTTGTCGTCTATGAAGGCCCGGCGCGGCTGGTGAGAGGAAGTAGGCAGTTGATACTCTTCCGCGTTATTTGAGAACCGATTTGAAAAAACTTTCAACAAACAATAAGGATATTACCATGTTCAAAAAATATTTCACTCTGATCACAAGCATTTTGGTCGTCCTACTGCTCGGTTCCTGTGCCACAAACACCGGCAAACAAGAACAGGCTCACCAGGCACTCCAGGTTTTTTTTGAGCGTTTGGCAGGGGGTGAATACGAGGCAGCGGTTGCTTTATACGGTGGCAGTTACGAAACCCTGGTCTCGTTCAATCCAGCCCTGAACCCGGATGACCAAGCCGCACTGTGGCAAGGCGGCTGCCAGATGAACGGCCTGCAATGCCTGACGGTCCGCACGGCTATGTTCAAAGATGTATCTGACACCGGTGAATATATCTTCACAATCGAATTCAACGCGCACGATGGGAGTCTATTTGTTCTCGACGCTTGCTGTGGTAAGAACCCAACCTCACCACCCCAATCCCAATTCGAGTACCGAGTCGTTGAAGGCGAGGATGGGCAATTCCGGGTATTAGATTTGCCCGTCTATATCCCGTAAATTCAAATGAGCCAAAAAACAAATACCAGGAGAGTGCTCTAATGAACCTATCCATTCAAAATGTCAGCAAACAGTACCGCCGTGATTTCTGGGGGCTGCGGGATTTCTCGCTCGAACTCGGAGAGGGCGTGCTCGGCCTGCTTGGACCGAACGGGGCGGGTAAGTCCACGCTCATGCGCATCCTTGCCACCGTTACAGGCAAGACCGGTGGCGTGGTGATATGGAATGGCGTGGACATCGCCAGGCATCCTGACGAGCTCAAGCAGGTGCTCGGTTACCTGCCGCAGGATTTCGGCGTTTATCCCAACTTGAATGCACGCGAATTCCTCGAATACCTGGCGGCGATCAAGGGGTTGGACGCGAAGTCTGCCAAACGGCGCATCGAAGAACTCCTGCAACTCGTCAACCTGGTGGACGCCGCCAAACGCCCACTGGGCGGCTATTCGGGCGGGATGAAGCAGCGCGTTGGCATCGCCCAGGCCCTGTTGAACGATCCGCAACTGCTCATCGTGGACGAGCCAACGGCGGGCCTAGACCCCGAGGAGAGGGTCCGCTTTCGCAACCTGCTGGCGGATCTGTCGGGCGAACGGATCGTCATCCTGTCCACCCACATCGTCTCGGATGTGGAAGCGACCGCCACTTCGTTGCCATCATCAACAAGGGACAGCGCATCACGCACGCCGCGCCCGAAAGGATTCTGCAGGCCGTCGAAGGCATGGTCTGGACGTGGGTCGTCTCCAGCGAGGAGTTTACCAAACTCAAGCAGAGCCATCTCATCAGCAACACCGCCCGCCGCTCAGACGGAGTCCACGTGCGCGTGGTGTCAGCCCGGCAGCCGAATCTCACCGCCCCTGATCGATCGCCTTCGTTGAATAAATCAAAAAAGGCCTCCGTGTTTATCGCAACGGTGGAGGCCTTTGGCTTTTGATGAATTGCAGTTTATGTGCAACTCATGGCTCCCCTTTTTGGGTTAGTAGAGAAAGTGCCTGGCGCAGGGCGGCTGTTCGCTGGAGCCCTTGGGCGGCTATTCTTATCCTAGCTGAGCCGCTTGCCTGCCATAAAACCAATATAACTTACCGCCACGCTCAGGACTGTTTACCAGGCCAATTCCACCACAGTGATAAGAACAGGCCAGTTTTCACGGTTGCAAGATTGGGAAGATCATACGTTGCGTATGTTATGAGTCCAAACAATGCGGCGCG
>Ga0209253_10005328_pt1 | contig 11156 bp, 9 predicted proteins | sample FrelakmetBRP12BR_FD_187145 | JGI IMG/M metagenome (GOLD analysis project Ga0209253, IMG submission 187145) | Freshwater lake sediment microbial communities from the University of Notre Dame, USA, for methane emissions studies - BRP12 BR (SPAdes)... | ecosystem: Environmental > Aquatic >... | reverse complement strand
AACAGGTTCTCTAATTTGCCGGCTTCGGCAGCTTTACGATTGATCTCTTCGGGTGTGCCATGCTTTGCCACAACCTCCAAAAAATTGTTGACCACTCGGGAATCTGGGTCCAACAGAATGGCATTGATATCATCAAGACGCCGGTAAGGGATCTTCAGCCGCTGGCGGTAATCATCAAACATGCTCCACCTCATGGTCTGTGAGAATCAATCAAAAATAAGGGGTTCTGCGCATAACCTTTCCACAGAACCCCTTATTTGGCATCACTCGAGCAGCCTGCTGAGCTCTTCATACTCCTCATCCGGCATATTGAACCAGTTCTCCGGCTGAGGGAAATTTTTTGAAGTGACCTCTTCAGCATACTGTTTCAATCCTTCCAGGATAACCCTGCCTGCATCGCCGAACTGCTTAGCCATGCGCGGTTTAAAACGCGGGTACAGCCCAAACATATCATGATAAATTAGCAGCTGCCCGTGTGCGTCTGGACCGGATCCCAGGCTCATAATGATGCAATTGTCGGCTCGCTCGGTGATCAGCTTGCATACCCGATCTGGCACCATCTCCAGGAGGATCATGAACGCGCCTGCTTGCTCGACAGCTTTAGCGTCATCGATGATCTTCTTAGCCTGCAAGGCGCCTTTGCCCTGAACTCGGAATCCCCCTAACGCACTCACACTCTGTGGTGTCAGTCCGAGGTGGCCAATGGCAGGGATGCCGGAGGCGACGATCCCTTGTATGCGATCGGCCATCTCTGCACCACCCTCCAGCTTGATCGCATCGCAGCCAGCCTCTGCCATGAAGCGCCCTGCATTGCGAATGGCGCTCTCGACGCTGGGCTGGTAACTCATATAAGGCATATCTCCTACCAGGAATACGCTGGGTGCTCCACGCCGGACTGCCTGGGTATGGCGGATCATGTCCTCCATGGTTACAGGCAGGGTGCTCTCATAACCGAGCATGGTCATACCCAGACTGTCTCCCACCAGGATCATATCGATACCCGCTTGCTCTTGCAGGAATGCGGTGGGGTAATCGTAGCAGGTCAGCCAGGTGATCGGCTCCTGGTTGGCAACCTTTTTGAATAATGTCGGCAGGGTCACTTTCTTGCGTTCTGACATGGATGGCTCCTTATAGTTTGAATAATGACACAATTATTGTACGTGAAATGGAGCGCGATTTCAACTGATAAATGTCACACACCCAGCTGGTATTCGGACGCCTTATGGTTGGTCGCAATCATGGTTTTTCTAATCGCCTGCGGTTAATGATCATCCCAATCAAGATCACCATCACGATCAAAACGCTGAATGCGACCATCCATTGGTTTGTATCCGGATTTGAGGAAGGCGGGATAACCCGTGGGGTAGCCGTAGGACGGGGTGTTCGTGTAGGGCGGTGGGTGCGCGTTGCCGTCGGAGTCAGCGTGGCAGTGGGGGTAGCAGTCGAGGTCGGCAGCGGGGTTGCGGTGGCGGTCAGCAACACCGGAGTGGGAGCGTGATCCAACATGCTAAAAGCGTTGGCTGGCTCGTAAGACAGGGACTCACCAGGGGCGAAAGTATCCACCAAACCATTTGCGATTACAAAACCACGATTCTCTCCAACTGCGAGATTAGCCTGGCGTAAATCCAGACTGACCACGACATTATCACCGATCACCGATGCACCTTCGGAGCTGATCTCGAGTGCGGTGTTCACATTCAGACCTAGAGCCGGCTGCTCAGGATGGTTGAATGCTGCGGCGAACAAGCGCCCCCAACGATTTTTGCTCATCAAATTCGGTTCTACCATGAATGGTATCAGCGCTAACCCGGGTGAGGTGGCGACCTGCCCTGCGAGAAAAGATCGAGACGCGCTCAGGTCCTCAAGGGGCCGACGGTCGCTGGGGAGGGCATTGGAGGCGAAGAATGAGCCAGCTAAAGCAGAGGCAGCATCATCCATCATCAATGGAGTGCCATTCTTCCAGGCGCTTATTACCGGCTTCAGGGAAATCGGATCTATTTAGGATGGATCATAACCGGTGACGAGAAGCCCGGTGTAGCCAGCAGTTTCTATCTCCTTCGGACTGCTGCCGGGGCCAAGAACTACTACATCCGAACCCACATTCAAAGATGAAACCAGGTCCATGGCAGCCGCTTCCGCCTGGCTGCGTTCCGGATATCCGGTTGCAATGACCAATACGCGCCCCTCACTGTCAGAAGCGATATTGGTAAAGTGATCCAGGATCTCTCCTTTGGATGGTGATGCCAGCAAACCCCCGCTCAGGACAAGCGGTCCCGCACCGGGGGGGAGGCGCAATCGAGAGATATTTCGTTCAAGGCTTGGAAGAGTAGGTGCCAGAGAGTGCTGGCGGGTGTTCAGATCGTAGGTAAACCCTCCTGGCGCCAGGGTGTGGAGGAGCACATTGCGCAGACTGATCAGTGGTGTGCAGGGCAGCACTGCGGGAGCGTTCTCACCGCAGCCATGGTATCCCGCCTTATCTGCGGACGCATAGGTCTCGGAATCCAGCACCATCACAACAGAGCGACCGCTGATATCTTCCAGGTGGGTACCCTCCGGAGCAATTGTCGATGTGCCGTTATCGATGCCGATTCCCAAGTATGGCGCTTCCGGGAGATGGATTGCATTGAGCAAACGTCCGATGTTGCCTTGTTGGAGAAAGTGAGTGTCAATAACCGCATCTTGGAAACCGAAGAAGAAGCCGTGCTGTTCGGCAGTATTCCAAAGGTCTACAGCCCCGAAATTCAATGCATTAGCCGCACTGAAGCCTGGAGAATAACCCTTCAGCATCGCTGTCGAGGTGAGGCTGCCCCCTGCGCCTGTCCCGGCGATCACGGTGCCTTGCTGATGAGCGCTCACCAATGCACCTTCGACCAGGGTGCCGCCAATTACCTGCATAGCTGTCGCTGCGTTACCGTCTGGGATGAAAATTGCGGATAGATTGGGTTGAAATTGAGCTACCAGGTCGGGATTGGATGCATCCTGGCGGGTAAAAATCGGCGCCACCGTGGCAAGGCAGGTGATGGAATTTCCTGCAGCTTGCTGGCAGGCTGCCTCAATTTCCGCTCTCAGACTCTCGGTGGTGTTCAAGAGCTGGCTGCGCTCAGCATCTCTGATTTCGTTGGGATTGGTGGCCAGGGTGATCGGAAGTATCAGGATGCTGGCAACCCCCTCCTGGGCATCGGCGATGGCTGCTTTTGAGAGCGCCGGGTAAATCTCCGCATAACCACCTCCAGCAGGGAGAATGAGTGGAGGATGGCTCCCGGAATGTGCGGAAACAGTGCTATTCAGTCTGGTTGAAATAAGGACAGCGAGGATAAATAGGGCAGTGATGCGTCGTATGCTCTGCATTACTCCTATTTTACCTTGAGAATGTGTGTGATAATCGTGGCTCCGCTGCCACCAATATTTTGAGCCATCCCAATCCGAGCGTCATCGATCTGGATTGTACCGGCTTCGCCGCGCAGCTGCTGCACGACCTCGACAAGCTGGTAAACCCCGGTGGCTCCCACCGGATGACCTCGCGCTTTGAGACCGCCTAAGGTGCAGATCGGAATTTGCCCCCCTGGGAAAATTGCTCCCTCCAATCCAAGGCGAGGCGCCTGACCTCGCTCGGCAAAGCCGCAAGCTTCTAATGAGAGGGCGGTCATGATAGAGAATGCGTCGTGGAGCTCGAATACATCGATATCCTCCGGGCGCACACCAGCCTGGGTATATGCGCGTGCAGCGGAGGTCTCTGCTGCCGCTAACCAGATAGGGTCCCGGCGGTCGTGGACCGCGAGAGTATCCGTGTTAGCGGCTGAGCCGGCAATGGTCACCAATGGGCGGCCACGGCCATTTCGTGGGTAGATCTGGTCGGCAGCGACCACCAGCAGGGCGGCAGCACCATCGCCAATTGGGGAGGCGTCCAAAAGATTAATTGGCTCTGCCACCATACGAGATCGCTGGTAATCTTTCTCCGTGATAGCTTCGTGGAGCCGGGCATATGGGTTGTGGATGGCATTTGCGTGGGCATTAATCGAAAACGGGGCAAAATCAGTGTGTTTCCAGCCATACTCGTACATATAACGCCGCATGACCAGTGCATTGATGGCTACGAATGACAGACCATGTGGAGTCTCGTAATCTGCATCGGCAGCTTCTGCAAGAGCTGAGGTAGTGTCCGGACCTTTAGTCTCTGTCATCTTCTCGATGCCTAAAGCGATGGCGGAGTCCATCTCTCCACTTCCCACCGCCATGATTGCCAGGCGCAGAGCAGCTGCACCAGAGCCACATGCGGCGTCCACCTTAAACGCTTCGATGTGCTTTAACCCAGCCCAGTCTGCGATCATCGCGCCCAGGGATTCCTGGCGGTTGAGAACTCCTGAGAGCATGTTCCCAATAAACAATCCATCCACGCTCTCCCGACGGGCATCATGCATTGCAGAGATTACAGCCTCGCCCGCCAGCTCGCGTATGGATTTCTCCCAGTGCTCACCGACGGCTGTTTGGCCTATGCCAATAATGGCGATTTCGCGCATAAAATCATTATCCTAAGATTGTGAAATGTACCACGTATTATCAACGATTATTCTCTCAATAACTATCTGACATTCGTGATTGACGGGGAGCCATGAGTGTAATCACGGCAATCTCCGGAGGACAGCTGATTCGCAGCTGGATCTCGGCGGTCCCCAAGCCGCGATTGGTATATAAAATCATGCCACCAATCTGGTATAGCCCGGAGGGGTACTGACGCCCGTGACGCGGCAAAAATATCGGCCCAATTCTTGGGAGACTCACTTGCCCGCCGTGGCTGTGACCAGAAAGCTGCAAATCAAATCTTCCGCTGGCAGAGCTTCGAACGGCAAAATCCGGTTCGTGCGCCAGCAGGATCGCGGCTTCACCTGGGGGGAGATGGTCCAGCAGGAAATCTAACCGGTCGAGGCCGAGGTAAGAACAGTCGATCCCGGCGAGATGAAGGTGCTTACCCCCGCGCTCCAGGGTATAAACCCGATTGCTCAGGTCTAGCGCACCTGCGCCGGCGATCATCTCGCGCACTACGATTGGATTCGACCAATGGTCGTGGTTGCCGAGGACAGCCAACACGCCATCCCGAGGTGCCAGCTGCCCCAATGCATCAATGATTGCAGGTGCATAGTGCTCGGGGAGGTAAGTAACAAAATCCCCGGTGATCACTACCAGGTCCGGCTCCTGAGCATTGACAACTTGGACTGCCTGCTCCAAATTTGAAGGCTTCAACCAGGTGCCGACATGCAAGTCACTGATTTGGACGATGCGATAACGGTCAAACTCAGCCGGTAAGCGAGGAAGGGTCAAATTTACTGCACTGACTTCCATCCAATCTGCATGACCGTTTGGATTGGGAAAACGACCGAGATCCCAAAGCCGCCTCGCCGGTCGGGAATGGGCAAACTTCAAGTACGCGCTGAGGAGTGCTCTTTTCAGCGGATTTTCTGCCATGTTTTGGGCATGAGAACCGGTCATATTTTCAGGATCCAAATTCTATTCCCCCTGGAGGTGCTTTCCCTCCCATATGAATCGTTTTATTACCAGGCATAGGCTTCCGGGGCGTTACCTCCTGGGCCGGGCCAAATTTCATCCAATGATTTTATGGATTCCTCATCCAGGCGGATATCCAGGGCGCGCAGACTGTTATCCAGCTGGTCCAAGAGTCGCGGTCCAATAATTGGCGCTGTCACAGCTGGATTGGCGAGCAACCACGCAAGGGCGACATCAGCCGGGCGCTCACCCAGCGCACGGCAGAGTTCTTCGTACTTCTGGAGCTGCGCCTGGTGTTTCTGGATATCCTTCTGCACATCCTCATCGGCACGCCTCCCATCCCCGGAGTTTTCCAGGACGCCGCCTAAAAGACCGCTGGCAAGCGGGCTCCAGGGGATGATCCCCAAACCATACGCCTGGCAAGCCGGAATGACCTCCAGTTCAACCATCCGGTCTTTCAAGTTGTAAAGGCTCTGCTCACATACCAGGCCTAGAAAGTGGCGCTCTTTGGCCGCACATTGCGCCTGGGCGATGTGCAGTGCAGCGAAATTGCTGCTGCCCACATAGAGAACTTTCCCTTGTTGGACGAGTACCTCCATTGCTTGCCAGATCTCCTCCCAGGGTGTCTGGCGGTCGATGTGGTGCATCTGGTAAAGGTCAATATGGTCAGTTTGTAAACGGCGCAGGCTATCCTCGCAGGCACTGCGGATATGGTAAGCAGAGAGCCGCTGGTCGTTCGGACCTTTACCCGTCCTGCCATACACTTTGGTTGCCAGCACAATATTTTCACGCCTGCGATTGCCTTGAGCCAGCCATCGACCGATGATCTGCTCAGTAATCCCTTCCCCGGTTTTCCAACCGTAAACATTGGCGGTATCAAAGAAATTGATGCCGAACTCTAAAGCACGATCCATGATCGTTAAGCTGTCTGCTTCGCTTGTCTTTGGGCCAAAGTTCATCGTGCCCAGACACAAGCGGCTGACCACGAGTCCGCTCCTACCCAAATTGGAATATTGCATAAGTTATCACCTTTCTCTTGTTGGCGGTGAGCATTGGATTTATGCTTCGCCGCTCCTGTTATTTTTCATCCACCTCTTGCAATTCGTTCAGCCGCTCCAGGTAATCAGGTATGAGGCGCTCATAGGTCCTTGACATGAAAGTCGAAGAGATTAAGAAGTCGGCTGTCGCACGGTTGGATGCTGTTGGGATATTGTACAGCACCGCTAGGCGCAGCAGAGCTTTTATATCCGGATCGTGAGGCTGGGGTTCGAGCGGATCCCAAAAAAAGATGAGGAAATTGATGCCCCCCTCGGCGATCTGAGCGCCGATCTGCTGGTCGCCTCCGAGAGGTCCACTCTTATACCGGTGTACCGAGAGTCCGGTTTCTTCGGCGATCAGCGAGCCGGTGGTGCCGGTGCCGAACAGCAGGTGCTCGCTGAGGGCGCCTCGGTTATACTGCACCCATTCGAGCAGATCCTGCTTCCGGGCGTCGTGCGCGACCAGGGCGATCCGTTTCTTTGCAGGTAGGATTTGACGTATAGTATTCACGGGCGAATACTCAAAGAAGATATATCTCGGTCTGCGGATCGCTCAAATAGACCGCGCCATCGGGAGTAACCGTTACGTCTTCTTCGATGCCGACGATCCCGTATCTCTCTACGAAAAGCGAAGGCTCGACGGTATAGACATGACCAGCTTCCAAGAAGTAATTGGGGGTATCCCCGTAGCGCTCCCAAAGTGGGCCAATCACTCCTGCTCCGTCGTGCGCTAAACGCCCGAGATGGTGTCCGGTTGCATGTTTGAATTCATCATAACCGGCGTCGGTGATCACCTGGCGAGCGATAGCATCCACTTCAACGCCGCGAATTCCCGGTTTCATCGCTTCGACCGCTGTCTGGATAGCCTGAACGATTGTATCGAAGCCGCGCTGGACTGCAGCAGGTGGAGATTTCTCGCCGGAGAACCGAAAGTAAGCCAGGCGTTGGATATCGGAGCAGTAGCCATCTTTCCGGACGCCGAAATCGATATGTAAAATATGCCCGGGTTTGATAGTCAGATTGGAGGGACCGACATGCCCGATTGGGGATTCTGGCCCGGTGTTAACGATCGGGCAGAGCTCCAGCTCCCAGGCAGGCTCGACGTCAAAGCGCTTCATCTCGGCGTGCATAAAGCGGCTGATATCATCTTCAGATAGGCCTGGTTTCGCATATTCAAAGGTATTTTGAAAGATTTCGTTGGTCACACCGATAGCAGCTTTGATCCGTTGGATTTCCGATGATGTTTTTCGACCGCGCAGAGCGCCGACCACGCCTTCTGCTGAGATTAATTTGCTGGCATGAGGGGTTCCTTCCAGATAGCCTGCTAATACCTGGAACATTCCATGAGACAGGCCATCAGCCAGGACATCTCCGCTGGAGTAGTTGATGGCGATTTGTCTGGGCGCCAGGCGGTCGATTGTCTCCAGCAAGACAGGTCGGATTGCCTGGTCGTACGAATGGATGGTGGTATATGCACCCGTGCGTTGGGCGGTTTCTGCTTCGAAACGCCCGACAATGGCGATGCGCTCGCCCGTGCGCGACAGGATCAATGCGCTTTGCCAGGTTAGATCGTGCCCAAAGATCAATGGAAGCACCGGATCTCCACCTGCCGTGGTCTCCCGGACGAACGTCAGCCACAGGTCGATATCTTTCTCGTTCAGGATACCGATCGCCTGGTCGATTTTTTCTATGATTAAATGATCCATCGGAGCTCCTTACTCTCCTGGAATTTATACCACGTCCTGGAATGAAAAACCAATCTACTTTCTCATCACAAGGCGAAAAAATAGGCAGCTACGAGCGCCAATCCGTCTGCATGTAGCTGCCCCGAATATCTCTGTGCGTAGACTCACTTCACAAAATAGATCTTGCAGGCCTCGTCTATCAAAGCGGGGGTAAGGCGAGCTGCAATGCCGTCGTACTCACACAAAGCTAAGGCAGTGCGCAAGATATCGCGTGGGTGGACTGCTTGCAGTGTCCTTCCAGTTTGTAAATACCAGCGCTGCAGGAGATATACAAACGAATCGCGTTCGAAGCTGATCCCATAGACCTTTGACATATGCACAAAGATCTTATAGAAAAGCTTCTCATCCGGCGAGCCGACCTCGACTTTAATATGGATGCGACGCAAGAACGCATCGTCAACCAGGGAGTGTGGCTCCAGGTTGGTGCTGAACACCAGGAACATCCGAAATGGCACGACAACCGTCTGACCTGTATTCAACCGTAGGAAATCAATCTCATTCTCAAGAGGAACGATCCAACGGTTGAGCAGATCCTCAGGGCGGATTTGCTGGCGTCCAAAATCATCAATCAGGAACATACCTCCATTGGCTTTCATCTGGAGTGGCGCTTCATAAAATTTGGCTACCGTATCGTAACGCAGGTCCAGGGCGTCCATTTTAAGCTCGCCGCCCACCATCACAGTTGGCCTCTTGAAGAGACCCCAACGCTGGTCGATCCGTCCCAGGTCGATCGTACGACCGCCCTCCACCGGGATCGATTTGTGCACCAGCCGGTCATGGATCTGAATGACCTGCCCGCCGACAGTCAGTGCATAGGGGATCCAGATCGGGTCGGTTCCAGCGATTAACTTCCCAATCGCCTCCGCTATGGTTGTCTTACCGTTTCCCGGAGGCCCATACAGGAAAAGAGAAGTGCCCGAGTTGATGGCGGGGCCGATGCATCGGTGGAAATCGTCCGGCAGGATCAGTCCCTTGAGGGCATCTTTGACATGGTTTGAGGCAACTTTCTGGCGTCGCTGGGTTTGTAGCTCGATGCCGCGGTTATAGTATGGGATGGAGACAGGTACTGGGCCGATATACGAGCAACGATCGAACGCATCGCGGGCACGTTGTTCCCCGGCATCAGTCAGGTTATAAGAATACCCTAACCTGCCCAGGTCTGAGCTGACTTTGGCGACCTCAACCAGGTGTTCTTTCTGCATCCATAGCAGCAAGGTATCGATGATGCGGTTGGGAATCTTGAGAATCTCAACGAACCGGCTGAGCGATACATTGCCTTCATTAAATAATATCCGGAATATCAAGTCTATGACGATATTCTGTGGGATATGCAGGGCATCGATGTCGGCTGGCTCAGCCAGGATTTCCTTCAGGCTCATTTCTCCAATCATTAATTCGCTCCTGAATGGTATAGACCGGCCTTAAACGCCCTTCGGCCGGATGGAGGCATTATTAACGGTGCTCTTGACAGGTTAGGTAAGTGAGACAATTGTAGCATTCTAATGTGGAGATCACCGCATAAAGGGAGTGAAAATTCCCTGCAAAGTTGTTAGCTTAGGGTCACCTTGAGAACCAAACAGCGGAATCGTCACACATTCTTCAACTTCTCTTGTAAAATAACAAGTGGGTTGGAGGAATTATAAAAAGCTATGTGGCTACTGATTCTGCGCTCTTTGGAGGGCAAACCACGCGAATTTAATCTGGCTCCCGGTCGGACAACGATTGGCAGGCGCGCGGATAACGACATTGTCATCGCTGACCTTTCAGCATCACGCCTGCATGCGGAAGTCATGTACGATCCTGGCGACGATAACCTGCTCATCCACGATCTGGGCAGCCTAAACGGGACCTATGTCAACCGTGAGCGTCTGGTGGATGCGCGCCCGCTTGCACCAAAAGATGTTATCCGGATCGGCGAGCATCTCATTACAGTGTTCAGACCTGAAACGAGCGGATCTACCGGCGCACTGATCCCAGGCACCCAAATGCTCACCCGGGACGTGGTCCTCGAGTCAATCGACCAGCATGCCGTCTTGATGTACGACGCCGCCAGGAAGCTGAACACTGTGATGGACGTGGAAAGTGCCTTGCGGGAGGTCTCCTCGATGATCCGGGTTTCCTTAGGCGCTGACCGCTGCGAGGTAATCCTGCCGGAAGGTTTCGACCGGCTGCATGAGTATGGCTTCCCAATGACCATAGCCCGTATGGCTATCGAGCGCCGCGCAGTTGTGAACATCCCGGACGTGTCTTTAGAAGAAGACCGTATCCGCGAAAGCGCCTCACTGCTCCGTATCCGTTCCGCGCTCTGTGTGCCGGTCTTGAGTGGTGAGGAAGTCATGGCGCTGATCTATATGTATAAGATGAATCCTGCAGAACGACCTTTCGACCAGCAAGATGTCCAACTTGCGGTAGCGATCAGCCATCAGGCGGCGCTCACCTTGCAGCGAATGCAGCTCATGGAGAGGGTCTCGGAAGAGAAGCGCGTCAGCCAGATGCTGCAGCGGTTCGTATCCCAATCCGAGGTGGAGTTCATCATGAAGAATTACCGGGCATCCGGCTCGCTTCCGGGCCTGGCGGAACAGCACCTCACCGTTTTATTCGCTGACATCTCGGATTCGACTGGCCTGGCGGAACGTTTGGGACCAATAAAGTTTGGGGAAATCCTCAGCAAGTATTATCAGGAGATGACCAATATTATCTTCGAACACAGTGGGTTGGTGGATAAATATCTGGGGGATGGAATTATGGCGGTCTTCGGTATGACTGGGGAGACACAAAATCAGGAGATACGCGCGGTCGAAGCAGGCTTAGGTATGCTGAAGCGCCTGGAGAGTGTGTTCAGCGATCTAGATGAAAGGATCTGTATCGGTGTGGG
>Ga0209253_10005327_pt1 | contig 11159 bp, 12 predicted proteins | sample FrelakmetBRP12BR_FD_187145 | JGI IMG/M metagenome (GOLD analysis project Ga0209253, IMG submission 187145) | Freshwater lake sediment microbial communities from the University of Notre Dame, USA, for methane emissions studies - BRP12 BR (SPAdes)... | ecosystem: Environmental > Aquatic >... | reverse complement strand
ACCACGGCCGTGACCGTCCGTGACGCGCTCGGGGTCGGTCAGCGAGACGTCGCCGCGCGAGCCAGCGTCCCGCAGTCCGCCGTCGTGGCGGTCGAGGCGGGCGGAGCTGGCGAGCTCTCCCTGGACACGTCACTTCGAATCCTGGAGGCGCTCGGGGTCGACGTCCGACTGGTGCTCGAAGGCCCCGTCGTCCGCGGGCGACGTCGGCGTCGCGACGGGGTCCACGCATGGCTCGCCGGCCGCGTCGGGCAGCGGCTGCGGCGACTGGGATGGGAGGTGATCGACGAGGCTGCGGTCGGGTCGGGCCGGCTCCGCGGCTACATCGACCTCCTCGCCCACCGGCCCGGGGACGGCTCCGTGCTCGTCGTCGAGGTCAAGACGGAGATCCGTGACCTCGGAGCCATCGTTCGAACGCTGCGCTGGTACGCGGAGGAGGCCTGGGCGGCCGCTCGCCTCCAGGGGTGGCGACCGCGACGCGTGATCGTCCTGCTCGTGGTGCTCGACTCGACGGCGGTGGAGGACGAGCTGCGCACGTCGGCCGACCTGGCCCGCCGGGCCTTCCCGGCCGACCCCTTGGCCGTGGGTAGCTGGCTTGCCGATCCGCTGGCCCCGCCCCCGTCCGGCCTCGCCGTGGGGTTCGTGGATCCGGCGAGCCACCGGCTCTCGTGGCTGCGCCGAGGCCGGCTGCACGGGCGGCGGACCCCGGCGCCGTACGTCGACTACCGGGATGCCGTCGCGCGGATGCCTGGACGGCCTCGGTAGGGAGAACGCCGCGGGAGGCGGCGGGCGGAGGCGCGGCGTCGAGCGGCGGCGACAGCGGCGCCGGGCGGCGGCGGGCGGCGTCGACAGCGGCGGCGGGTGGCGGCGGCGAGCGGCGTCGACAGCGGCGTCGAGCGGCGGCGGGCGGGCAGCGTCGAGCGGCGGCGGCGGTCGGGCGGCGTCGACAGCGGCGGCGGGCGGGCAGCGTCGAGCGGCGGCGGCGGTCGGGCGGCGTCGATCAGTCCTGCGCTCGGTTTGGTGACAGCCGTGCGGTGGCGGCTGGCCGTCCTGACGGACATGGCCCTGGTCCCAGCGGGGCCGTCGCCAAACCGATCGCACAACCGATCGCCCGACGGAGGCGCGGCGGCTGACGGAGGCGGGGGGCGTCGACTACGGCGAGGGTCGACAGCGTCAGAAGTTGGCTGTCGCCACGGCGCGGCAGACTTCGCCGGATCGCGAATTCGCGGCCCGCGCGACGATCCGGTCCGCGCCGGCGCGGTTGGCCACGAGGCGGCGCATGGTGAACGAACCGGACGGGGCCCGGGTGTAGCGCGATCCACTCCAGGCGAGCGTGCCGTTGTCGCTCAGGCGGATGCTCCAGGGCCGGTTGTTGCGGTTCTGGTCGACCTGGAGCTCGACCTCGATCCGGCCGTTCTCGGGGCTCAGCTTCAGCTTCCAGATGCTGGCCGCGGTGCATTGGCCCCGCCGGACCACGTCGCCGTCCTTCGCGGCGACGGGCCCGGCCACGGCCACGAGCGAGGTCAGCGTGAGCGCGGCCACGACAAGGTTCCGCCTGAGCATCCTGGTTCCTCCACCCCGGTGCGCCGCCGGGAGCGACGCTTCTTCCCGCATAGAGGCAGCGGGAGGCCGCCGGGTTTCGGCCGCGGCGATGATGCCCGGCGCATCCGAGGGCGCAGCCGGGCGCGGATCAGCCGTGCACACCCGGCCGGCGCGGATCAGCCGGGCGCACCCGGCCGGCGCGGGATCAGACGGCGGGCTCCGCCCGGATGACGTCCTCGTCGTAGGACATCGCGAGCCGCTCGCCGGGCTGCAGGAGCAGGAAGTCGGCCGCGCCCCAGTCGCCGTCGATGAGCCGGCGCACGAGGATCAGCTCGCCGGCGAGCTTCTCGAAGGCCCAGCCGCGGCGCTCAGCGTCCTCGCGGGCGCGGGCCTCCACCGGAGTCACCGCCCGCGGATCGGCGACGCCCATCTCCACGAACGCGGCCCGGTCGTAGTTGGAGCGCCAGGCGCCCATCGCCTCCATGAGGTACGCGGCGTTGTCGGCACCGTACTTCGTGACGTACTCGTCGTACGCAGCTCGCGCGGCGGCCTCGGACACCGCGCCGACGCCGCCGAAGGCGCCGCTGTCATCGTCCCGTTCCACCGAGTCCTGGACGTACCAGTAGGTCCCCGGATGGCCGGTGAACTCGGCCGTGTACCGGTCGCGCGAGCCGAGGAAGAGCGTGATGCAGTCGTGGGCCCGCGGCACGACGACGGGGATCGCGTCGGCCCGGAGCCCGGCGGTCGCCCCGCCGCACAGCCCGTAGGCCAGGACGATCGCGTCGTACGGGATGCCGACCCCGTCGATCGCGGCCTGCAGAATCGCCCGCAAGTTAGGCGGGTCGTCGTGGAGCCCCACCCGGTTGAGGCGCACGTCGACGACGTGCGGAGAGCGCGCCGCACACAGGTAGACAGCGCGGGCGAGGACCTCGCAGGTGAGGGCGAGCAGGCGCATGGGCGCAGGGTACCGGGCCGGGCGGCCCGCCGGGTGCGCGATCGATCGGCTGCTACTCCTCGAACGAGAACGTGGCCAGCATCGTGTCGAAGAAGGCGCGCGCCTCCTCCTCCCCGTCCTGGGCCTGGGCGAGGTAGATCTCCCAGCCGGTGGTGTTCCGGACCGTGATGGCGTCGACGAGGTAGACCGGCGTGCCCGACGTGTTCGTGAAGCGATAGGTGAGGACGCGCGCGGGGAGGCCGCCCACCCCGTAGTCCTCGTCCGCTTCGGGGCTGGCCTTGATGTCCTTCTCCTCGTAGTAGGCGACCAGCTCGTCCCGGAAGCGGTCGAGCGTATAGCCGGGGGCCAGCTCCTGGGGGGACACGTAGACGTACGGCGTGTCGTCGAGGCTGTAGACGTCCATGCCGTTCTCCTCGCTGACCGACCATCCCTGGTCGTAGGCCATCGAGTAGCCGAAGCGCTCCGAGGTGAACCCGGTCCACGCGTCCTCGGGCGCGGCGATCGCCACCGGCGTCCCGAGGCCCGAGAGGTCGACGTCGATGGCCATCTCGACCGGCACGGTGGTCGTGCCGGACGCCTGGCTCCACGCCACGTTGATCGACATGATGGCGGGCGTGCCGTCGTCCTCGGCCCAGAGGTCGACCGTGATCACGGCGTCCTTGATCGAGGTGTCGAGGCCCAGAGCCTCCGGGGTGAGGGCTTCGGCGGAGGACGGCGCGAGGTGATGGAGCTGGCGGCCGCCCTTCGTCTCGACGCCCTCGTCCTCGAGCGTGGTCAGGCTCTTGAGCCATGTCCCGAGGCCTTTCGCGGTGTCGGCCGGCTCGGGGTCGAGGACCCACACGCCCCCGTCCTGCCGCGACCACTTCTTCGTGGCGAGCCGGATCGAGTCCGTCGTCTGCGTCGACCCGCCAACGTCGATCGTCATGGTCGATGCGCTGTCGTCGGCACCGGACGACTCGAACATCCCGGTGATCGCGGCCTCGGTCTCGCCGAACATGGCCGTGCCGGTGACCGGCAGGCGGCCGCTCGTCTCGGTGACCTGCGCCAGGAAGACCGCGGCAACGTCGACCGGCGTGGGCGTTGGCGATGCCGTGGGCGTCGGCACCGGCGTCGGCACCGGCGTCGGGGTCGTTCCGCCGCCGCAGGCCGCGGCGACCAGGGCGAGCACGCCCAGCATGGCGATGGCGCGACTGCGCCGCGAGCTGGCGCGACCGCGCCACGGGACGGACATGGCTGCTGGCTCCTCGTCGATGCCCGCGGATCCCGGGCGCGTCGAGCATAGGGCTCTCCCTCGCGGCCGCCATGGCCCATTCGGGTGCCCGCGCACGGTAGAGTTGGGCCGTGGGCCCCGGGCGGGTGCGTCGACCCGGCCGCCCGCCCCGCCCGTCCGCATCTCCCGCTCAGCTCCAGGAGACCCGCCGTGGCCCTTCCCTCCCTCGCCCGCATCCCTGCCCCGCCCGACCCGATCCTCGGCCTGGCCGAGGCCTTCCGCAACGATCCCCGGCCCGGCAAGATCAATCTCAGCTCGGGCGTCTTCGTCGACGAGAGCGGGACGACGCCCGTGCTCCCGTCGGTCACCGAGGCCGAGCGGCGGATCCTGGGGAAGGGCGCCACGAAGCTCTACCGCCCGATCGACGGCGACAGCGCGTACCGCAACGCCGTCCGGGCCTACGTCTTCGGGGAGGGGCACGAGCTCGCCGGGAGCGCCCGGGTCGCGGTCAGCCAGACCCCCGGCGGCACGGGTGGCCTGCGCGTCGCCGCGGACTTCCTCCGCCAGGCGGGCGCCGCGGCAACCATCTGGATGAGCGAGCCGACCTGGCCGAACCACCCCCAGCTGTTCGGGCTCGCCGGCTTCCGGATCCGGACCTACCCGTACACCGATCCCTCCGGCCGCCGGATCGACGGCGATGCCCTCCTCGCCGCCCTCGGTGAGGCGTCGCCCGGCGACACGGTCCTCCTCCACGGCTCGTGTCACAACCCGACGGGCGTCGACCCCTCTCCGGCCCTCTGGCGGGCGATCGGCGACCTTGTCGAGGAGCGGCGGCTCCTGCCGCTCGTCGACTTCGCCTACCAGGGCTTCGGCGACGGCATCCGCGAGGACGCGGACTGGATGGAGGGGCTGATCCGGCCCGACGCCGAGCTGCTCATCTCGACCTCGTTCTCGAAGAGCTTCGCGCTGTACAGCGAGCGGGTCGGGGCGCTGCTCCTCGTGGCCCGCTCGGAGAAGGACGCCGCGGCCGCCCAGAGCAACGTGAAGATCGCGATCCGGGCCAACTACTCGAACCCGCCCAGCCACGGCGCGGACATCGTGACGACGATCCTGGACGACGCCGCGCTGCGGGCCCAGTGGGAGGTCGAGCTGGCCGGCATGCGGGCCCGCATCAAGGACAACCGGGCCCGCCTGGTGGAGGCGCTCACCTCCCGTGGCATCCCCGGCGACTGGGCGCCGATAGCGACCCAGCGCGGGATGTTCGCCCTGCTCGGGCTCACGATTGAGCAGGTCGCGCGGCTGCGCGAGGAGCACGCGGTCTACGTCGTCGGGAAGGGGCGGATCAACGTGGCGGGCTTCACCTCCGCCACGTTCGGGCCGTTCGCCGACGCGCTGGCGGCGGTGCTCGCCGGGTAGCCGACCGGCGGATGCTCGCCGGGTGGCCGGCCCGCTCGCACGTCGGCCGGCCCGCCCGCACGTCGGCCGGCCCGCCCGCACGTCGGCCGGCGCCCCGCGTACCATCGGGGCATGCCGATCGAGCCCGCCGCCCTCTTCCGTGCCGTCGGGCTGACCCCCGACGGGCCCGCCCTCTGGGGCGCCCCGGTCAGGGTCGCCGGCCCCGGCGTCTTCGTCGTGGAGTGGCCGGCGCCGCTCGACCGGGCGCCTGTCGACATCTCGGCGGTCGGGACGTGGCTGACGCGCGTGCCCACGCTCCGCGTCGACGGGGAGCGGCCCACCGGCAAGGCCCTCGCCGCGCGGCTGGCCGCGTGGTGGCTCCCCGGGGAGACGGTCGTGTACGTCGGCTCCGCGAGATCGCTCGGGAAGCGGGTGGACGGCCTGGCGCGCACGCCGCTGGGCGACGCGCGGCCGAACCCCGCCGGGCAGTGGCTCAAGGCGTTGCGCGGGTTCGAGGGCGCGCGCCTCTGGTGGGCCGCGACCGATGCCGCGGAGGAGTACGAGGACGCGCTGCTCGAGGCGTTCGCGGACACCGTGCCGGCCACGGCCACGGTTGGGCTCCACGACGGGTCACTGGTGTTGCCGTTCGCGAACCGCCGGCGTCCCGGGGGGCCGATCCGGGCCGACGGCCTGACCGGGTCCACGGTCGAGCCGGTGGTCCCGGCCGAGCCGGCGCCGGTGGCGGCATCCGGGCCGGCGAGCTCGCGCCGCCGGCCGGTCGACTACTCCGAGGCCGACCTCGCCCGTCTCAACGAGCTCCTGCAGCGCCTGGCCTGCGGCGAGCCCGCGCTCCAGATCACCCCCGCCCAGGCGAACGCCGAGGGCGCCGTCCGGCGGCTTCTCGGTGAGGATCCCGCGCGACCGCCGAGCGCGCTCGGCCAGCTGCTGCGCGCCGGCAAGATCGAGGGCGCCCGCCAGGACCTCGACGGTCGCTGGTCGATCCGCTGTCTGCGGCGGGAGGGCTGACGAGAGCCACCGCGGCCCCCGGGAATCGCAACCCCGGGGCGACGGACGTCGGCCCCGGGGTCGGAAGCGGGGTGCGAGCCTAGCCGAGCAGTTTGGCCTTCGCGGCCGCGAACTCCTCGTCGGACAGGATGCCCGCGGTGTGGAGCTCACCGAGCTGCTTGAGCTTCTCCATGTCGATCCCGCCACCCGCCGGAGCGGCCGGGGCCGGGGCCGGGGGCGGAGCCTGCTGCGCCGCCATCTGCTGCGCCAGCGCCGCGTTCTGCGCCTCGAGCTCCGCGAGCTGCTGGTTCTGCGCCTGCTCCTGGGCCTGCGCCTGCGCGCCCTTCTGTGCGCTCTTGGCGCCCACGTGGGCTGCGCCGCCCACCACGACCGCTGTCGCGAGAAGTCCGGGGCCCCGTCGTCGTCGCATCATGGTTCGATCCTCCTGGTATTCGGTGCTTCGGTTGGGGATCAGGCCCGGGCGGCGACGATGGCTTCCTCGACGACCGCGGCGGGGATCCGCTCCATGTAGACGACCTCGCCGGCCGCATTGCGCATGGCCTGCGTCACCTCGGCGGCCCAGGCATGCTCGAAGAGGAGCAGCAGTGCGCTCGAGTTCGGCTCGAGGACGGCAGCCGCCTCGTCGACGTCCTCCTCGCCGATCGCGCCGTCGATCTCCACGATCTCCAGGAAGTCGGCCTTGCCGTCGCCGTCGATGTCCTTGAGCTCGAGGACCGCGACGTCACCCTTCTCGTCCTTGATGGCGAAGATGGTGTCGATGATCTTGATCGTGCCCTTCTCGACCAGGGTCCTGAGGGCGGGGACGATCTCGCCCTTGAACTGGTTCCCGGGGAACTTGACGATGAGCAGCTCGCAGGGTCCGACTGCCACGGTTTGGAACCTCCTGGGTTGGGCCTGGTCGCCGCGGGCTGGCGACGATCGCGTGCCCGTCAATCGTAGTCGGGTCGGGCCATGCGCGTCATCGCCCAATTGGTGCGATCACGACGGGACGCGTTGCCCGGTCGCAGCGTAGGATCGGGCGCCCAGCCGCCACGAGGGAGTGACCGTGACCGAGCCAACGCAGCCGCTGCCGCCGACCATGCAGCAGCCGGAGGCCGCGCCCCCGCCGGAGGCCGCGTCCCCGCCGGAGGCCGCGTCCCCGCCGGTCTCCGCGGTGACGCCTGTCGTCTCGCCCCCGGCCCCGCCCGCGATGCTGCCGGGGCCGCCGCCCGCGGTGCTCCCGCCGCCAGGCCCTCGGCCACCGATCTACCCGATGGTCACGACCTTCGACGAGACGGTCACCATGAGCCGCCTGTGGGGCATCCCGCTGCTGGGGGTGCTCCTCCGCGGCATCCTGCTGATCCCCCACTACATCGTGCTGGGTTTCTACGCGATGGCGGTCGGGCTGCTCCTGTTGGTCATGTGGATTCCGGTCCTCGTCAACGGCCGCTACCCCGGCGCCGGCTACTACTTCATCGGCGGCTACGTCCGCTGGGTGACCCGGGTCCAGGCGTACCTCCTCCTCGCGGCCGCGGCCTACCCGCCCCTCTCCACGAGCGGCCGGCACGATGTCGACGTCCGATGGGACGAGTCGCAGGCGATCCCGCGGTGGGCGGGCATTCCCGTCGCAGGCGTCTTCATCCGGATGCTCCTCCTCATCCCCCACCTGATCGTCGTGTACTTCCTCGCAATCGCCGCGGGGTTCCTCAGCCTCATCACGTGGGCCCCGGTGCTGGTGAACGGCCGGTACGCCGACTGGGCGTACCGGATCGTCGGCGGGTTCATCCGCTGGCAGAACCGGGTGACCTGCTACCTGCTGCTCATGACGGGTCCGTATCCCCCGTTCAGCCTCGACGACTGACCGCGGGCACGGGGCCTGCCGGGCGCTCTCGCAGCACAGAGCCGCTTCGATGCGCCCTCGGCTCTCGCCCGCAAGCGCCCTGCCCGACCACCAGCGTCCCCGCACGGCTCCGTCCAGCCCCTCGCGATGCCGGTCCCATCTCGCTCCTGCATCCCGCCGCAAGTCAGCTTCCCGGCGCGATGCAACTTGCGGACATATCGATCGTCGTCGAAGGAACGGCTCCTGCGGCGCGATCCTGCGAGTTGAAGACCGAGATGCGCCGACCCGGTGGTGCGCCGTCACGGCCCGGCCCACCAGTGTCCATCGCCACGCGACCCGCGGAGATGCCGCGGGCAAGCACAGGATCAGCGACGGTGAAGCCCCGGGTGATCGGCGGATGAGGGTCGCCTGCTTCAATGGCGGCATGTACGAGCGCTTCCTGGAGAAGTGGTTCGGCGTGGATCCGGCTCGCGCCCGGGATCACCGACCACCGGGCGACCCGATGGTGCTGATTGGCTCCCAGGTGAAGACGGCCCGCGTCCACGCCAGCCTCACCCAGCGGCAGGTCGAGGAGCTGACCGGCATCGACCAGACAACGATCTCGCGCCTCGAGAACGGGAAGGGCGGGGCGATGCCGCTGGACCGCTTCGCAGCGCTGCTTCGGGCGATCGACGCCGAGATTCGACCGATCGACCGGCCGGTCCCGGCCTGGCTGGCGCCCCTGATCGTCCTCGATGACGGCGACCCCGATGACGGCGACCCCGATGACGGCGACCCCGATGACGGCGACACCGACGACCATCCCGTTGTCCGCGACCAGCCGAGGGGGCACCGACCACGAAGCGACCGCGCGGAGGACGGCGGGCGTCATGCCCAGGCGGTGCGCCGCTGAGCATCGACCCGCGTCGATATGCCCGCAACAGGCATCGCCCGGAGGATGTGGGCTCGCGCCGAATTCCCAGCCAGGCTCGCTCCCGCATCAAGACCCGAGGGCGCCAGGGAACCTCCCGGCGACAACCTCAGGCGAAGGCGCTGGCGATGGCGATCACGATGACGATCGCGCCGAGCACCATGGCGATGACGAAGGCGATGTCGACGAGCCGCCGGAACCACATGGCCGCAGTCTACGGCTGACCGGCTGGCCGCCGACCCGGCGTCGCATCCTGGCCGGCGCGGGCACCCCCCTGCCATCCTCGCTATGCTGTCGCCCATGTTCGATCGCAGCGACCGCTCCATGGGCGCCCGCTGCTCCTGTCCCCGGCGAGGGCCGGTGAGGGGCACGGTCGCGGTCGCTCGCTGACCTCCGGCCCACCCTCCCGGGCCTCGCGGATCCCCGTCGTTGCGACGCGCAGCCATGCGCGTCGCGCCCCGATTCCTGCGCCCCGGAGGGCCGACAAGACCGATGACCACCGCCGACCCCCACGACCGCGACCACGCCTTCGCCGAGAGGCTGGCCGCGGGCCGATCCGAGCACGGCCGCATCTACCCGCTCAAGCGGGACGTCGCCGCCTTCGCGGACCTGCTGCTGGGGATCCTCTTCGCCCAGCTCTCCGACGACGGCGCGGCGGCCCCGGACGACCTCTCGGCCCGCCTGATCCTGGTCCGGCGCGACCTCCGCCGCCTCGTCGAGCCGCTGGCCGGCGCCGACCGCGCGGAGGCCGTCGCCGCGGGCTTCGCAGCGGCGCTCCCCGGCATCCACGAACGCCTGGTGCTCGACGCCGAGGCCATCTGTGCCGGCGACCCGGCCGCCGAGTCGGTGGACGAGGTGATCGCCGCGTACCCGGGCTTCCTGGCCATCGCCATCCACCGGATCGCCCACGCCATCCACCACCAGGGCGTCCCGATCCTGCCGCGCCTCCTGGCCGAGGTGGCCCACACCCGGACCGGCGTCGACATCCACCCCGGCGCGACGATCGGCCTGCGCTTCTGCATCGACCATGGGACCGGCGTCGTGGTCGGCGAGACGGCCGTCATCGGCGACGACGTCAAGCTCTACCAGGGCGTCACGCTGGGCGCCCTCTCGGTCGCCAAGACCGCGGCCGACACCAAGCGCCACCCGACGATCGGCGACCGGGTCGTCATCTACGCCAACGCCACCGTGCTCGGCGGCGACACCGTCGTCGGCGACGACAGCGTCGTGGGCGGCAACGTCTTCCTCACCAGCAGCGTGCCGCCGGACTCCCTCGTCTACCAGACCAGCCAGTACCGGGTCCGCCGCACGCGCGACGGGTTCGAGGACGCCGACTTCGTCATCTGACCGCCCGGCCGGCCGCCGCCGGCCCCAGGTAAGGAGCGCCCCAATGAAGGCCCAGTCCATCCTCGCCACCATCGGGAACACGCCGCACGTCCGGGTTAACCGCCTCTTCGACCCGCGGGTCGAGGTCTGGTTCAAGATGGAGCGCGCCAACCCGGGCGGCAGCATCAAGGACCGCATCGCGCTGGCGATGATCGAGGACGCCGAGCAGCGGGGCATCCTCGGGCCCGGCTCGGTCGTCATCGAGCCGACGTCCGGCAACACCGGCATCGGCCTCGCCCTCGTCTGCGCGGTGAAGGGCTACCGCCTGATCCTGACGATGCCCGAGTCGATGTCGATCGAGCGCCGCAAGCTGATGACCGGCTACGGCGCCGAGCTGGAGCTGACCCCGCGGGAGCTCGGCATGAAGGGCGCGATCGCCCGGGCCAACGAGCTGGCCGCGGAGATCCCCGGCGCCTGGATCCCGATGCAGTTCGACAACCCGGCGAACCCGGCCGTCCACCGCCGGACGACCGCCGAGGAGATCCTGGCCGACTTCCCCGACGGCCTCGACTACCTGGTCACGGGCGTCGGCACCGGCGGCCACATCACCGGCGTCGCCGAGGTCCTCAAGCCCCGCTGGCCGAACCTCAGGGTCTACGCCGTCGAGCCGACGCTCTCGCCGGTCCTCTCCGGCGGGACGCACTCGCCCCACCCGATCCAGGGGATCGGCGCCGGCTTCGTCCCGGGCGTCATGCGGACCGACCTCCTCGACGGGATCCTCCAGGTCGCCCCCGAGGACGCGATGGCCTACGCCCGGCGGTCCGCGCGCGAGGAGGGGGTGCTGGTCGGCGTCTCGTCGGGGGCGTCGCTGGCGGCGGTCGCGCAGCTGCTGCCCACGGTGCCCGACGGCGCGCGGATCCTGACCTTCACCTACGACACCGGCGAGCGCTACCTCTCGATCGACGCCCTCTGGGGCTGA
>Ga0209253_10005326_pt1 | contig 11160 bp, 15 predicted proteins | sample FrelakmetBRP12BR_FD_187145 | JGI IMG/M metagenome (GOLD analysis project Ga0209253, IMG submission 187145) | Freshwater lake sediment microbial communities from the University of Notre Dame, USA, for methane emissions studies - BRP12 BR (SPAdes)... | ecosystem: Environmental > Aquatic >... | reverse complement strand
GCCTATGGAATCGCTGCCATCCAATCCATCCAAGGAAACAAAGAAGAAGCCTTGAAGTGGTTTCAAAAAACGATCGATGCCGGATTTCTGTTCTATCGATTTTTCGAGAGAGACTCCATATTCGAAAATATCCGTGACGATGCGCGCTTCAAGCAGATCATCGATAATACAAAAGCCAAAGTTGCCGAGATGCGTCAGCGAGTCGAAAAATTGGATACCAAAATTCCCTAGGTTGGCGCAGAAAATTTTAGACTCCCCGTCTCAATTAACTTAATATGGCCCGGTTGCCGGGCGGATAGGAGGAAAAAAACCATGGCTTCCAAGAATTCAAGGGTGCTCGCAATACTAATGATTGCGTCTCTTATTTTTCTTTCAAACATCGCTTTTGCCCAAGATCAAGGAAAACCTATCCTGCTCCAAGAGATGACCTGGACCGATGTCCGGGATTATCTCAGGTCCAACGACATGGTCATTGTTCCTCTGGGCAGCACGGAGCAGCACGGCCCTCATCTGCCCTTAGGAACGGACTATTATCTGGCGCTCGAAAAGGCAAAATTGATCTCGGCCAGGACGGGAGTCGTCGTAGCGCCCGTGGTCATGGCCGGCTATAGCTTCTATCATTCCGGTTTCCCGGGAACGCTGAGCCTTAAGCCCGAAACGATGGAGGAAGTCCTCTACGAAACGGCAGAAATGCTGGTCAAGTACGGGTTTCGCCGGATCATGTTCTTTAATGATCATGGCGGGAATAACGTCGTTCAGGAGAAGGTTGTCTACCGCCTCAATCAAACAACCGAAGCCACGGCCATTGCCATCGGCTACGGTGGCCCCCTCCCAAAAATCGAGGAGCAGGAATTTTTCGATTGGCATGCCGGTGTTGAAGAAACTTCGGAGATGCTCTTTTTTGAGCCTCGCCTAGTTCGGATGGAGCGGGCCGAGAAGCCGGCCATTCATTTTACTCCTCAGATGGAAGAGCTTCGCGAGCTGGGAAAGAAGACCCCGGAGCTCATGGTCGTCTGGGAATCGCTCTTTGCCACGCCAGCGGTGACAAAGAAGGGAGGATCAAGCCGCGAGCTATCGAGCAATGGAGTTTGGTGTCTGAGCGATCCCAAGGCGTCGAAGCCGGAGGTCGGAGAGAAGATCATCAAAGCACAGGTCGACCAGGCCGTCAAATTCATCGAAGCCTGGAAACAGGCCAAAAAATAGCCTGGCCCAAAGTCAAAGCCTATGACTTCTTCTGGAAACGAAAGAGGCACTCGCTGCCTCTGTATTCGCTGTCATTGGATTCGATGACGAGATCCCAGCCGGCAGCGTGGGCCCGGTCCTGCCAGATGGTCTCAAAAATCTGCTTGTAGTCCTCGAATGAAATCTGCTGACTGAGATGGGCGGCGGCCTTATAAAGGCCAAAATAATATGTCTGCAGCCGCACCCGCGCTTCGTTGTCCTCGAGCTTTTCCAGGGTCACTTTGTTTCCTGTCAAATTGGCCTGTTCCCAGCAGAGATAAAGGATGAAGGCCCGGCGCGGTTCAACAAACGGAACCCACACTTTGGCCGCCAAGAAATACCCGTTCCCATCCTTGAAAAAATCAAACGCCGCAGGTTTGCCCTTTTCCTTGGCGATAAAATTAAACACGTGTATCTCTCTCGACCAATGAGTCTCCTCGCGGATGTGGGCCTTGGTCTCCTCCGGCACATCAGGAAAAGTGGAGGCAGGAAGGGCGCCGATCTTGTCCATCCGGATGTTGATGGCTTCCAAGTGCTGAAAAAACCAATGATCGCCCTGGCTGATCAGGGTGAAACAATAATTCCCTGTCCGGCCGTCAAAAGTGAGGGGAATCAAGAAATGAACTTGATTTCCGACACGATGGACCTCGGGGACGGCCTCCCATTCTGACCAGGTTGCTTTCTCGCGCATCTCCTTTAAGAACCTCAGAAGCGGTTCTTTGAACTCCTCATAATACGGCCGCATTCTATCCGGACTGACATTTTCCTTCTTGAGGGCTAGGACAAATTCCTTCCATATCCGAAGGTCATCCGGGCCCGGAGCTGTTTGAGCCGCTGACGCTGTAAATCCAGTAAAAACCAAAAAAATCACAATACCCGCGCCAAGCATACGAAAACGCAATCGCTCTTTCATCTAGACCACCTCTTTTTTAATTCCCCTTCCTTATAGCTTTGAAAAATAGTGCTGTCAAGCAAAGAGGAGCGCTGATAGCGTGTCAATTCTGATGATTGCCTTTTGGCTTGGCCAAAGGATTCGCCCCCTTGCAGTATGGAAGGGCTTCAGTAGCATCACAGAAATGGATCTGCCTCCAAAACAGGTTGTGCTAGAGATAGAAAGCGTCCCTTAACATTTTCCCTCAAATCCCGATATACTCTTATGTGAGATGGATGAAAAGGAGAGCCGCTTGATCGAACTCGTCCTCAGCGGCGACGTCAAGGCCTTTGAGCCCCTCGTTACTCCCTACAGAAAGTCGATTTTAAATCTGGCTTACCGACTCAGCCAAGACCTGGAGGATGCCAAGGAGATTTCCCAGGATACCCTTCTGCGGGCCTTCAGGTACTTGCGGACATACGACAGGAAAAGAAGTTTCAAAAACTGGCTGCTCCAAATCCTTGTCAATGTCTGGCGAAACTACCAGAAAAAAAGAGCTGAAACAGAGAGCCTGGGCGAATTTCTTCCGCAGAGTATGGAGGGCAATCCGGCGGAGAAACATCTCCAGAGCGAGATCAGGGCTCAACTCCTGGGCTGCGTGGACGGCCTGAGTCCGAGAGAAAGAGAAGTTTTCCTATTGAGGGATATCGAGGACAGGAGCATCAAGGAGACAGCCCAGATGTTGCGTTCATCTCCGCTTTCCGTTCGCGTTCACCTTTCCTCGGCCCGGAAGAAGATAAGGGAACGGATTAAAGAAAAACTCCCCCATCTCTTAGAGGGCCACCAATGAGATGTGAAAAAGCCAGGAGCAATATTCCTCTTTTCGCCGGAGATGGGCTTTCAGAATGGAAAGCCCGGAGCTTGAAAAAACACCTTAAGGAGTGTCCTGGCTGCCAGAAAGAACTCAAAGAATACGAGATCGCCCTGGCCAGTGTAAAGTCTTTCGCAAGGGAAGAGGAGCGTGATTGGGAGGAAGCAGAATGGAGGGCCCTGATGGAAAGGGTGACAGCGGAAAAGCCCGCGCGTGCCTTCGCTCCCTTCGCTTTTAAACCTAGAATGGGTTGGGCCTATGCGTTTGTTTTTCTTTTGATCGTAGGGCTCATGGTCATTTTGTACAGGGACATCCTTCGGAAGCCCTCCTCTGTCCCGGCAGCCAGCACGAGCGTCTCAATAACGGAAGGGGGACTGGCGAGGTCTTTTGATCCGGCGCAGCGAGCCGCCTCCGGACCCGTGAAAGATATCCCCTACCCGGTCAAAAAAAGGAGGGTTGAGAGGCTCGAAGACAATACGATTCACGTCTCAGCCCGCTCTCACCAAAAATCAATTCAAGATCAGCTGTCCGTGTCTCTTGTTTCTCAAGAGACCGGCCTCAGGGTCCACTGGACCTTCAATAAAAACTTCGAGTGGAAGGAGACAGAACGATGAAAAAATCACTTTTGATTGCTTTTTTCACTGTCATGGCCATTTTTATCTTCTCGGCCAAGGCGGGTTGGACGCAGGAAACAAAGCCAAAGATGAGGCAGGAGATCGTCAAGCTCAAGCACATCGAAAAGAACGCCATCCTGAATGTTTTGTACGCGTTTGCCAGCCGCGACGGAAAAATCATCCCCAGCCCGGAATCCAGCCTGATCACAATCAGCGATTATCCTGAAAACGTTGAAAAAATTCTCGAAGTCATCCGCGAGCTGGACGTCAAGCCGGCCGATATTCAATTCAGCATCCAGCTTGTGCTCGGGTCAGCAGCCGGAGAAGAAAAATCAGACGAGGCCCTCCTCAACGACCCGGTCATCAAAGAGTTGAAAACCCTCCTCAAGTATAAATCCTTCAACCTGCTGGACACGTCCCTCATCCGGGCGATCGACCGAGAGTTCTCTCAGGTAACTATGGGGAAGGATGCAGAACTTCGGCTCGACCTCAGGCCCAAATATGTCCAGGAAGAGAAAGAGGACCTGATCCAGGTGGAAGTCCGGCTGTCCAAAATGCAGGGCTTTATGCAGGGCCAGAACACCGAGCAAATGACGACCCTGCTTGCGAGCAACTTCACCATGAAATCAGGCGAAAAAACTGTCGTCGGCGTCTCCAAGATGGACGGCGGGGACAAAGGTCTCATCCTCATCATCTCAGGAAAAGTCATCAAGTGAATATATTCGGGATGGCAGAAACGAACAAAGGGAGGGGGCCTTTGAAGACGGTTAGTGTCTCCGAAATGGTCGGACGCACCGTGACAGGACTCATTGACGTTGAGGTGCGAATGGCGCTGGCGCTGAGAGGGAGTGAGAGAACGGTGTTAAAAACCTGAAGGGGGGCACGGGCTAATCAGGGAATCTTAGATAGGCTTTTCACTTTCTGCCGCACGTCGCGGTAGCCGGCATTCCAGTCTTTTATTTTTTGATAAAGCTCCAGGGCTTTCTGCCTGTCACCCTTATCCTCGTATAGTGAGGCCAGATCATACTCCAGAAAATAGAATTCCTCCGATTTCTCCGGCACGAGTTTCAAGCATTCCTGAAGCCATTTGCCGGCTTCCTCGAGGTCCTTCTTCTTCCGGTATGTCTTGCTGATGATGCTGTAGCATTCGAGCGTGCGGCCCGGCTCCTCGGAAGCGAGCAGGAGCTCTTCGATCGCCTCATCGAACAGGCCCTGTTCAAGAAAAGCCAGCCCCAGATGAAAACGGGTTTCGTAGTCTTTGGCGTCGATTCGTTTTCGGAGCTGCTCTTTAAAATCCTTGACAATATCGGAAAGCTCCCTTTCCAGGATGGAGATGTCACCCCTGAGCTGCTGAGAAAAAACGCCCCGGATCATGGCCAGCTCTTCCGGTATTTTCTCGCCGAGCTCATAGTATCTCATCTCCCCAATCTCATCGGAAGGAAGGGGAAGGATCTCTGTATCGGCAAAAAGATCAGCTGCCGTAACCCTCTTTTCCTGGCCCCCCTCGTCCTGAAGGAGAGAAAGAAATGTCTTGGCCAGCTCGGGTGTGGCTTCGATCTTCTCCTCGATCTCCTGGACCTTGCCGACCCGCAAGGGAATTTCCTCGGCCTTTATGTCGGTCCTTATTTTTTCCAGGGTCGCTATCTTGTCCTCAATCTTGGGGGAATGAGGGAACCTCTGGCGGAGGTTTTCCAGGATTCTGCGGGCATTCCGGACGAGTCCCTGGTTCACATAGAGGTCCACTCTGGCCAGAAGGATATCGATGCTATCCTCATCCGCTTCGGCGGCAGCCAGAAGCTCATCCTCTCCGGCTGTGTCATCCAGGAACCCGAGCTGTTTCCGCAGATTTCGGGACTCCTGGAGAAGATCTTCATCATTCGGGCACAACTCCAAGAGCTCGGCGATCGCAACAAACATCGTCTCGGTCACTTGCCGGGCTCTGGCCTCTTCCAGGATGACCCGATAGACGACTTCCAGGTTATCCCTCTGGTTCCTGGCTTTATAGATGCCGGCCAGTTTTTCCAGGGCCGGCAGATGAAGCCGTTTGGCAGAGAGAACAATGCCTAATAGACCCTCCGCCTTGTCCTGTTTTTGCTTTTTGATCAAGCTCACGATCAGGGGTTTCAACAGCTCAAAGGCTTTGTCCGGTTTATTCTGGAGGCTGTATACTTTGCCCAGCTTGATCCTGGCGCTGGTATTCAGCGGATAGCGGGCGATGATTTCGGAAAATATCTCCTGGGCCTTTTTCAGCTCGCCGTCTTCAAGATAGAGCGTTCCCAGAACGTTCTGAAAATGGACGTTCTCTTCGTCTCTTCCGAGGATTCCCTTGACAATGTCCATGGCCTCTTTCCCGCGGCCGCTCCTTTTGAGGACCTCAACATGATTGGTCAGGGACCTGTCGTCTTCTCCTTTGAGCGACTGGGCCTTCTGGATGACTTTCTCTGCTTCCTCAAGCTGGTTCCGGCTCAGCAGGAGATCCGTGGCATCATTTAGCTGGACTACGGCCTCGTCGAGAAAGCCTTCCTGACCGAAGAGATCGGCCAGGCTGAGCTTGTAGGAAACGTTCTCCCGGTCCAGTTTGATCAGCTTGTCGTAGAGGAACATCAGCTCTTTGGTCCGTTTCTCCCGCCGCAGTCTCTGCTCCGCCTTCAGGTACTCTCTCTTGGCCTCTGCATTGAATCCCTGCCTGTCGAACAAATCTCCCATCCGGACGATAAAAATAACATTGTCAGGATCAATTTTGCTGATTTTCTTGTAGATGGCCAAGGCCTGGGAATAGAAGCCCTTGGATTCATAGTAGCTGGCGACTGCCTGGAACGCCCTGACTGCGTCCGCATAGCGGTCCAGGTTGACATATAGGTCGCCGATGATGTTGTTGACGGTCAGGTCCGGCGCGTCTCCGGAGAGAAGCTTCCTGTACTCGGCAATGGCCTCTTCGGTTCGGCCGGCCTTGACCTGCCTCTCTGCCAGCTCGATGATCCTGGTCTTGTCCGGCTTTTCATTCATTAGAGGTCAGCCTTGCCGTCGAGATTAAAAGTCAGGCGGTGCAGCGGCGTCGGGCCCTTTTCTTTCAGAGCTTGATAATGCTCTCTGGTTCCATAGCCCTTGTTCTTGGCCAGATGGTAGCCGGCATAACGGTCCTCGAAAAGCACCATCATCTCATCCCGGACGACTTTGGCCACGATGGAGGCTGCGGCAACCGAAAGGCTTTTCCGGTCACCGCCCGGGATGCCAAGGTCGGGGCAAGAAAAGCACGCTTTCCGGTTTTGGAACCCGTCGATCAAAAGGTAATCCGGCTCGACATTCAAGCTCTCTACCGCTCTTTTCATCGCCTCAAGCGAAGCCCAATAAATGTTTATCAGGTCGATCTCCCCGTTCGAGGCCGAGCCCACGCCGACAGCCACGGCCTCGGCCAGGATATGTCCTGCCAGCTCTTTTCGCTTCTGGGGCGACAGCATCTTCGAATCATTGACTTCCTTGAGCCAGCCCTTGACGGACCTGGCGATCCATCGCGGAGGAAGGACAACGGCCGCCGCCACGACAGGGCCGAAAAGGGCTCCTCTCCCCGCTTCATCCACACCGGCGATGGTCTTGAACTGCTGACCGAGGATCCGTCTTTCTATTCTGAAACTTGCCATTTCCCCTCAGTAGCAAGAAGAATGGCCCGGGCCGGTCGTCTCGTCCTATTTGGCTTCCCTAAGCTTGGCGGCTTTGCCCTTGAGGTCGCGCAGGTAATAAAGCTTGGCCCTTCTGACTCTGCCTTTTTTGACGACTTCCACCTTTTTTATGGTCCTGGCATGCACCGGAAAAATTCTTTCTACTCCCACCCCGAAGGATGTCTTCCTGACCGTGAACGTCGCTCCTAAACCGGTCCCCTTCTGGGCGATCACGTCGCCCTTGAAAACCTGAATTCGCTCTTTATCCCCTTCTTTGATGATGACATGCACTTTAATGGTATCTCCGACCGAGAACGGTTCCAGGTCTGTTCTCCTTTCTTTGGCTTCGGCTACATCAATCAGGCTCATGGTCTTTTCCTTTCTTTTTTATTGACTCGAACATTTTTTTATCTTCCAACTCTGGCGTCTTTTTTTTCAAAAGGTCGGGCCGGAAAGAGCGGGTCTTCTCCAGGGCTTTTCTCCGGCGCCAGGAGAGGATTTTACCATGATTTCCGGAGAAAAGCACCCCTGGAACTTTCTTCCCCCCAAAATCGCGGGGCCGGGTGTAATGGGGATAATCCAGGAGTCCGCCATAAAAGGAATCGCGACGGACGGATTCCTGCTTGCCGACGACGCCCGGAATGAACCTGGAGACCGCCTCCACGATCACCCAAGCCGCCGGCTCCCCTCCGGTTAAAACATAGTCGCCAATAGAAATCTCCCCGTCGACGAGATGCCGGCTGACGCGCTCATCCACCCCTTCATAGCGGCCGCAGATCAGGATGACCTGAGGAACACGCGAGAGCTCCTCTGCCAGCCGGGAATCGAGTTTGGTCCCCTGGGGCGAAAGCAGAAAGACAAGGCTTTTTATGTCCCCTATCTTAATCTTCTCCACGGCTTCAAAGATGGGGTCTGGCTTAAGCACCATGCCTTCTCCTCCGCCAAAAGGGCGGTCATCCACTTGTTTGTGCTTATCGTGGGTAAAATCCCTCAAATTATGGATGAACACCTGCACTAATCCATTCTCCAGCGCACGTTTGACCACGCCCCCCGAAAAAACGCTGCGAAACATTTCCGGGAAGATGGTGATGATATCAAATCTCATTGATGTCCAGAAGCCCCGCCGGAGGGTCGATCCGGATCTCCTTCTTGGCCAGGTCGATCTGCTTGCAAATAGATTCGTGAAAGGGAATTAGGATTTCCCTGCCTTCCCTGTCAACGACCAGAAGGTCATTCGCCGGCACCGAGAGCGCGTCCATAACTTTTCCGACGATTTCTCCTTTCAGGTCAAGAACGGAGCAGCCTATCAACTGGAAAAGGTAATATCGGCTTCCCTCAAACCGTATCAGGCTTTCTTCGGGAAGAAAAACCTCCATGCCTCGCAGGCTGTCGGCCTGAGACAGAGAATCCACGCCCCTGAGCTTGACATGGCAGGCTTTCCCTCTGGGCATCAAGGATTCAACCTGATACTCCTTGAACTCCCCCCCTTTTTCTAGGAACAGTGTCCTCAGTCCGGAAAGCTCGATCAGGCTGTTATCGTAGAATTTTAGCCTGAGCTCTCCCCTATTTCCCTGGCTCCTTAATATCTTTCCAACGCTTATCAATTAACCTTTTTCGATAATTTCGAGGTTGAATCTCCTCTTCAATTTCATCCCCGCAGCACCTAATATGATCCGAATAGCGCGCGCTGTTCTCCCCTGTTTTCCGATGACTTTTCCCAAATCTTCCGGAGCGACCTTGAGTTCCAGGATCGTCGTTTGTTCCCCTTCCAACTGGGAAACCTGCACCCTTTCCGGATTGTCCACTAAAGCTTTGGCGATCAATTCTACAAGTTCCTTCACGGTAACCTCCTTAAGGTTTAAGAATCTTTATGCGGAACGCCTGTCGACTTGGAAGCTTTATCGAGAAGAGATTGGACGGTTTGAGAGGCCCGTGCGCCTTTCTTTAGCCAGGAATTGGCTTTCTCCAGGTCGATTTTAATCTCGACCGGGTCCTTCAAAGGATTGTAGGAGCCGATAAAGTCCTTGGATTTGCCCTGCCTTGGACTCTTCGCTTCCATGACCACAATCCGATAAAAAGGCTTCTTTTTCGCGCCGAAACGCATCAATCGCATACTTAACATGGTTAAACGTTATCCTTTAAAAGATGATTTAAAATGATAGCGAAAAATCCCCCCCAAGTCAACCTTTTTTCAATATAGGGTAGCTTCTCTTTTCGTGTGATGAGAAGGCGTCCTGGGGATCGCATCGTGCCTGGGGCTGGTGGTCATGACCAACTCTCTTTTCGCAGAGTCATGGATACTGTTTACCCAAGGCGCTCTCGGATTTGTCGTTTTTGGATTCTGGCTGATCAAAAGAATTCTTGTCAAGGAAGCGGCCCGAAATCCAGAGGGACCTTAGACTGGCCCTGCCGCATGCCTGCCTTACTTGATGTAGCCGAGGCTCTTGAGCTGTTCCAGCGTTTTAGACATCGCTTCCTTGTCTTTACAGGGCGTCGGTTTGGCTTTGGGATGACTCTTTTCCCAGGCATCCAGAAATTTTTTCAAGGCCTGGACAATCTCCGGATTCCGGGACAGGAGGTCCGTTAGACTGCCGTCTTCCTTGGTTCCGTTCCTCTGCAGTTCACGCGGATTGCAGCCGGCCTGGCCGTCCCTGTTCTCGATGTATTCCCATTTCGGACCATAGACGGCGACCTTGTCGCTGCCTCGAAAATAAGTTTCTGCGACAAAATATCTCGGCAGGTCAGACTGATCTACAGCCCCTTTCATCAGCGGGATAAGGGAATGTCCGGCTGCTTCCCGCGGAGGTTTCAGGCCGGCATAATCCAGTATGGTCGGCATCAGGTCGATCGTTTGAACGGGACGGGAAATGACGCCGGGCTTGAGCGAAGAACCCGGATGGCTGAAAATCAGCGGCACCTTGAGGTGCGTTTCATAAAGCAGGTGGCCGTGTTCTTGGGAGTCAGCAACGTGGGGATGGTCGAACAGTCCCTGGCCATGGTCGCTTGAGATCACGAAAAGGGTATCCTTGCCGTCCCGCAGGGCCCGCACTTTTTCGATAAAGTCACCTATTTCTTTGGATACCTGCCGGACCATCTGGTAATATTGACGTTCTTCTCGCCGGCTGTAGCTACTGAAGAGCTGGCCAAACTCCGGTTGAGGAGTAAATTGTTTTTTTTCATGCACATCCATGACCAGCAGGGAGACAAAAAACGGCCTCCGCTTCTCCTTTTGAAGAATGTTCAAGGCCGTCTCAAAGGTCTCCCTGGAGGTCTTGAGCTTGACAGAATACGACCGCTGAACCTGGCCCGTTTTGGCCGCCATCCATTCCCAGACGACATTGCTGTCGGCGTAGAAGTCATATCCCTGATTAAAATTGAAGACGCTGTTGATATTTGGATTGGACGTCACTCCGATGGTCGCATAGCCGTCGGCTTGAAGAGCCTCGGCCAGAGTCACGAACTGGTCACCCAAGCACTGATTGTACTCGCCGTAGATCCCCAGGCTTCGCGGATATTGGGAAGTGAGGGCCGCTGCGATCGAAGGCATCGTCCAGGGAGCTGCGGTAATGACGGTTTTGAAGCGGACGCCTCGAGCGGCCAGGGCGTCGACCTCAGGGGAGATTTCGCCGGGAAAGCCGTAGCAGCCTAATTTATCGGGGCGAAGGGCGTCAACAAAGACGAGAACGACATTCGGGCGGGAGGCCGGTCGATCAGAAGCCATAACTGTCCCCGCGAGATTCAGGATAAGGCCGATAAAAAAGAGGATCGGTAACACGGGTCTCCCGGGAAGGCGTGCTGTGTTTTCCATCGTTCGATTTTGCTATTATATCAAACCCGGGCTCTCGGAGTCACTTTTCGCAATTGATCAGACCGTCCCCCGGATGCCGAGAAAGGCTTGTCTCCTAGACCGCCGCTCGGAGCGGGCAG
>Ga0209253_10005325_pt1 | contig 11160 bp, 13 predicted proteins | sample FrelakmetBRP12BR_FD_187145 | JGI IMG/M metagenome (GOLD analysis project Ga0209253, IMG submission 187145) | Freshwater lake sediment microbial communities from the University of Notre Dame, USA, for methane emissions studies - BRP12 BR (SPAdes)... | ecosystem: Environmental > Aquatic >... | reverse complement strand
AAGAGCCCTTCTGGGACCTATTTCAGACGATTGGATTGTTCAGACTACTTACAGTTTCACCAGTTCCATATTGATTATCTCGTCTCTACGGGACGAGATTCTTTCGAGCGTCTCCGCAGGTGGAGGCTTCTCAAGTTGGATTCTCGCCACGGCTGCTTTGGCGCCTTCAAATATTATGTTATGCACCTCCTCCACGTTGATTCTAGCGGCCTTGAGATCGTTGAGTATTCTAGACAAGACTCCGATGCGATCGTAATGGCGTATGATCAACTCATAGAGGGCTGGTGTTCTTTTTGCGAAGTTCACGCAATTCTCAACTCTTCCAGTCTTGACATAGACATCGATGATTCGCGTGGCCTCGTCGGCCGTTGCTCTTTGAGCTTGAGCAGTCGAGGCGCCGATATGATGAGTGCCAACCCAGTTAGGCACGTTCACAAGCGCATCAATGAATTTCCCCTTTCCTTCTTCCGGTTCATTTTCATATACGTCCAGGCCGGCACGAACCTTGCCGGTCTTCAACGCTTCGGCAAGCGCAATCGTATCTACCACTGGACCCCTTGACGTGTTGAGAAGAACAGTTCCCGGCTTCAGTTTGGATATGAGCTCAGCGGAAAAAAGATGCTCAGTCTCAGGAGTATAGGCTACGTGCAGAGATACAATATCAGATTGACTCACAAGTTCTTCAATGGTGACAGCGCGCAGGACTTCTAGTTGGCAGGCAATCTCATCCGTAAGCGATCTTGACCACGCAACCACTGACATCTCAAATGCCTTGGCTCTTCTAATGACCTCTTTGCCAACCGCCCCCACCCCAACCACACCGAAAACCTTGCCCTTGAGACCGTCGGCTTTTGCAAATCCCTCTTTGTTCCACACGCCTTCGCGAAGAGCCATAACCTGGTCTGGGATTCGCCTGTCCAACGCGATCAAAAGACCTATCGTCAACTCGGCTACTGCCACAGCGTTTTTGTCGGGGCAGTTCGCCACGTAGATGCCTCGAGCTGACGCTGCCTCCAAATCTATGTTCTCGGTGCCAGATCCAGATCGAACAATCAGTTCTAGTTTGTCAGCTTTTGCGATTACATCAGCTGATACTTTGGTGCCTCTAACCAGCAGAATATTCGCTCCTGGGGTATGTTTGGCCAAATCATCCGCTGACAAGTCTGGCCGGTAATCTACTTCATCCACGATGTCACGTAGTTTCCGAACGTTGGTATCAGGCAGTTTGTCAACAATCAGCAATCTCATTCCCCAGCTCTCCTATTCAAGAGTAATAATGTCAGGTCAACATTATTATCTCGTTCTTTTCTAGACTATGAACGGTGAGAGACTTGCCAGACGAAATCGACAGGAGAATCTTGGAGATTCTGAAACGTGACGCCAGGAGTTCGTACCTAGAGATTGGAAAGGCGCTGAGAATGTCTGAGGGAGCTATCCGGAGAAGAGTGAAGAAACTCGTGGAGTCGGGTATCATAAAGAGGTTCACCGTCGATACGGTTCAAGAGGGACCAGCAGCTGTTATGTTGGTGTCTGCCAACCCTTCTATTCCTACATCGCAAATTTCAAAGGCGATGATGAAGATCGAGGGTGTTCAGAAGGTTTTTGAGGTCACGGGAGAATTTGACATTGTTGCACTTCTTTCTGCCTCAGATACCCCGGCCCTGAACAACTGCATAGAAAAGACGAGAACTCTAGATGGAACCAGTCGCACAAATACGATGATGGTACTGAGGTATTGGTGAAGTCTGAGAGTGAGTCTCTTTTCACAACCTATACAATACTGGCCATCCTTTCGCATGCCTCTCTTATTCTTTCGACGGAGATAGTGAACGCACATCGAATGTATCCTTCTCCGTACTTGCCGAATCCGATTCCGGGTGTCACCATGATACCCCTTTCAAGAAGTCTCCTCGCAAATGCCATTGAATCTGATCCGCAATTCGCCCAAACATAAAACGTAGCCTTAGGTAACTGACACTTCAGTCCCAGAGACCGCAACCCCTCGACCAATACGTTCCGCCTTTCTTGGAACGTTGCAACATTTCTCTTAACGCATTCCGGCGGTCCATTCTCCGTGTAGCTTGTTAACGCTCTGATCGCAGCTCTCTGCACGTATACAGATGGCCCTGAATCAATCTGAGTCTTCACCTGAGTGAGCCCGGATATGACGTTTTCATTTCCAACAGCAAATCCAATTCTGTCTCCTGTCATGTTGAAAGTCTTTGAGCAGGAATGAATCTCTATTCCAATTTCTCTTGAACCCTCAATTTGCATCAGGCTCGGTGGAGAATAACCGTCGAAGGAAATCTCAGAATATGCATTGTCGTAACATAGAATCATGTGATTCCTTTGCGTGAACTCAACCAACTCTTCTAAGAATGATTTTTCGACAGCAGCGGCCGTGGGATTGTTTGGATAGTTTAAGAAAATGATCTTCGCTCCCTGCGCGGTCTTTTTGCCCAGTTCAGGCTTGAAGTTGTTTTCCTCAAGCAGGGGCATTACAACCGGTTCACCATCACATAGTAAGGTTGCACCATTGGTGTAGACCGGATAAGCGGGATCAGGGACAAGTACTTTGTCTCCGGGGTTGATGAAGGCCCTTGCAAGGTTTGCTATTCCCTCTTTTGACCCAATTAGAGCAACAACCTCTTTGTTCGGGTCCAAGTCAACTTTGAATCGCTTCCTGTACCATTCTGCAACGGACTTTCTGAACTCTGGTTCTCCTTGGCTGAACGAGTAGTTGTGATTCTTGGGGTTCGACGCTTCCTCTTTGAGCGTTTCAAGAATGAAGTCCGGTGTAGGCAGATCTGGGTCGCCGATACCAAAAGAGATAAGGTCGACTCCTTGTCGCTTTATCTCGAGTGCCGCCTTCTCCATTTCACTGAAGAGATATGGCGGAAGACGTTGGAGTCTCTGAGCCTTTACATAAGCCATTCTAGTCATCTTGAAACAGTTGTCCTTCGAAGACTTTCTCGACTTCGCCTTCCAGAGTGACAGTTTTTCCGAGTTCCACGAATAGAACTCCACCTGACAGATTGACCTGAACTCTGTTTCCAGTCTTGCCGAGTCTGTTCGCGGCTGCTACACTTGCACATGCCCCAGTTCCACATGCCGAGGTCTCTCCGACTCCACGTTCCCATGTTCTCACGGCAATCTCTTGTGAGTTCTGGATCCTGACAAATTCGACGTTTGTTCCCTTTGGGAAACTTGAATGTTTCTCAAGCAAAGGTCCAGTTTCTCGTATAGGATGCGATTCGAGATCTGACACGAACAAGACGCAGTGAGGGTTTCCCATGGAGACGCAGGTAATTCTAAGTTTTTCGTCTCCCACATTGATCGGCTCGTCGATACATTCACCTTCACCGATCATTGGTAGATCTTTGCGTTTGAATGAAGGCATGCCCATATCAGCTCGTACATTGGCAACACTTCTTCCACCTGTGAGAATCACCAATCTCCTGATTCCGGCATTTGTTTCCACGTCGATGGTCTTCTTGTCAACTATTTTGTTATCGTAACAGTACTTAGCGATACATCTCACTCCATTACCACACATCTCAGCTTCGCTTCCATCAGAGTTAAAAATTCTCATCTTGATGTCAGCCGTATTTGAGTTGCGAACCAAAAGTACTCCATCAGCGCCAACAGAGAATCCTCTTCTGCAGAGTCTTTTGGCAAGCTCCTGAATGTCCTTCTCATCTATTCTCTTCTGCCTATCGTCGATAACCACGTAGTCGTTTCCTAGACCATGCATCTTCCAGAATCTCATTCGAAATCGACCGTGCGTGTCCGTTACTTCATAGCTCAATTTAATAGATCTATCTTGAAAAATCGTGTCGGTGAATCTAGACTATTGCAGCCATTCCGCCATTCTCTGACCCTTCAGAAGTGTTTCGAAGTCCTCTCTTTCCCTGACAAGCGTGTACCTACCATTCTTCACCAATATCTCAGCGGGTCTCGGTCTGGAATTGTATTGGGAGCTCATGACGAAACCGTACGCACCTACATTCAACACTGCCAACATGTCTCCTTGTCTGACTTCCTCAAGCCTTCGATCTCTTGCTATGAAGTCTCCAGATTCGCACAATGGACCTACGACATCACACACTCGCCCCGTTCCAGGCCTAGTGGTATTCGCTAGTAGAACTTCATGATATGATCCATACATTGCCGGTCTGATCATGGTGTTGAAACCTGCATCAATGTTGACGAACTCCTTGAATGGTGTCTTCTTGATAGAGTTGACTCGTGTGATGAGTATACCTGCGTCACTCACAACATATCTTCCAGGTTCGACGCACAGAACTGGTTCTCCAAGTTGATGCTCTGCAAGCTGTTTCTTGAAATCCATGACTAGACGAGATGTTGCCTGTTCGATGTCTAGCTCATGTTCTTCAGGTCTATATGGGACTCCGAAGCCTCCTCCTAAGTCGATGAATTCGAAACCGATTCCAATCTCTTTTGACACGTTTCCAGCAGTAGCGAAGAAGGAGCTCATCGCTTGAGAGTATGGTTCTATGTTCAAGATGCCGGATCCTATGTGCATCTGGATCCCGAATCTTTCTATGCCTGCTTCTTTGGCCATTCTATAGGCCTTGACCACATCCTTCCGCAGCAGGCCAAATTTTGAGTCTCTCGAACCCGTAACACAGTGCTCGTGATGTCCTGCACCAACCTCGGGATTGACTCTTACAGAAACCAGGGATGGATGGCTCATTTTCAGAAGATGTTCCATCTGGGAAAGAGAGTCTACATTGATTGTGACGTTTGACTTCAGAGCGTACTGCATGTCTTCATCGCTGACACTAACTCCAGTGTAGAGAAGTCTTTCTGGGGTGAAACCTGTCTTCAATGCGAGATATAGTTCGCCAGGGGAAACAACGTCAAGATAGGCGCCTTCTTCACGCATAATGGCAAGAACTGAAAGGCCAGTGTTCGCTTTAGCTGCGTAATAGATCCTTACCTTTTCGTATCGGTCGTGGAAGGCTTTGTAGATTCTGTTGTAGTTCTCACGAATTCGAGTTTCGCTCAAGATAAAGAGGGGTGTCCCAAATTTGGAGGCGAGTTCGACCAACGGAACTTTCTCTAGATTGAGTGCTCCTTCTCTTCTTTCGAGGAGTCCGCTTCGAAATAGTGTTGTGTGGTGCATCTATGCAATCTCCGTTAAGCAAATTCACGTTTGTTATCCTAGAACATCCTGCATGGAATAGACCAGCGGCTTGGACTGCTTGTGCAACCATTCAGCTGCGTGTAGCGCCCCTTGGGCCAACCCGCTTCTTGAGAATGCGATGTGCTCTATTCTGATCATTTCATGTTGACCTGCGATGATGACATCGTGTACTCCTGGAATTCCTCCAGCTCTAACGGAAAGCAACTCCAACTGTCCTTGAAGCCTCTTTGACAAACCTTCTCTTCCGTAGACTCTCTCCGAGTAGCCTCTAATTGACGACAGTATGTCGCCGATCTTCTTCGCGGTTCCGCTTGGTGCATCAGCTTTTCCTGAATGGTGTGCCTCAACCACGCTGAAGTCGTAGCCTTCGGGAAATAGCCTGCAGGTTTCGAGCATATTGAAGAGTATGTTCACACCGATGGAGAAGTTCGGGGATACAACCGCGGGGACTTTACCCGTCAGAGTCTGGGTAATAGTACGCATTTGTTCCTGTGTAAATCCAGTTGTTCCCATCACGACTTTTTTTCCCATTTGAACTGCTACAGGGATGTTCTCTAGTTCAGCTGATGGGGTCGTGAATGATACATAGATTTCAGCATCTTTGAGGGCTTGACTCAGCTCTTGTTGGGGAACAATTCTAAGCTCTGCAGGTGACAGCCCTAGACTACCAAGAGTCTTACCCGAGTTCTCACTACCTGGGATTGTGACGGCACCAACCACTTCAAAGTGTTTGGTAGCCGCCTCTTTGATGATGGTGCTTCCCATCCGACCGTCGGCGCCTAGGACACATATTCTAATAGGAGTCGTAGCAGAGGTCTCTCCAATATCGATCATTGTGCAGCCTCTCCTGAAGGTCCACATCGAAGAACTTCTCTATTGGTCTAAGAATCTCGGGGCTATTCTTTTGAACAGTTCGCGCCTTGTCGAGTAGGAATTGTACGCCTTTACGTGTCATCTTTCCCAACGGAGCTCTACAACGCCCAGATGGCATGCCCAATATGCTCATCAACGTCTTGCATGGCAGAGGGTTTCTCGCTTTGCAGGGAACCGAACCATACGAAGTACTCTCATCAGTCTTCACGGTAACGGTCTGGAACAGAGGTCTTAAAGCGTCAGCCAATCTGCCGGCCTTGTCGAACTGGCCTTCCATGATGGATTTGCACATCTCTTGCACAGCATTTGGTACAATATTCGACACGACCGATATGACGCCGCACGCACCTATCTCAGCTGTCGTCATCATCTCGTAAGTTCGATCGTCGTCTCCCGAGAGTATTTCGAAATGATCTCCACATAGTCTGCGTGTCAATTTAGCATTCTCAAAATCTCCTGTAGCCTCTTTCACGGCGTTGACGTTCCCACAAGCGGTATGAAGTATCGCAAGGTCTTGAGGCATAAGTTGCGTTCCTGTGCGTCCCGGAATCACATATGGAATGAATTGCATCTCAGGAAAACGTTTCACGATCGGCTCATAGTATTCTCTTCTAATCTCAACCGAACTTGGACCGTTGTAGTAGGGATCTATCAGGAGAGCTGCTTTGGCTCCCAAATCTGAGCTCTTCTTCGTTGCTTCAAAAGCTTCCGCTGTGTTGTTGCTGCCTGTTCCAGCTATGACGAGAAACCTCTCACTGGAATGGTCGATGCTTCGCTGAATTATTGTCACATGTTCCGTCCAACTGAGGGTTGGAGACTCACCTGTAGTTCCAACTGCAACAATCCCGCTCGCTCCTGAATGAATCTGAAAATCCAAAAGCTTGCTTAGTCCTTCATAGTCAACTGTCGAGTCCTTCATTGGCGTGAGTATAGCCGTGTAGCAACCACTAAACATCTAGCATCACACTATTCAGTAACGGATTACGCTACATTATCTACGCTTACTAAAAAGAATTGTGTTGATTTCTACGTATTTGATATCATGATTACGAAAAGCGTCAACTTCCTTTTCCACACAAGTGCTTCTTCAGAAAATAGGCCTCTCTATTGTCGAACATCGTAGCATGCCATATCTATGGGAACGAAAAACGTAATGGTCTCAAAACGAATGTGAGAACCTAGACAAGAAATCCGCTTGCCCTAAGTGAGTCGAGCAAAGCGTTCCTGTTGAAACCGACGACAATCGTTCCGTTGACATCTATAACTGGAACGCTTCTCTGACCAGTTCTATTGACCATTTCTTGAGCCGCAACTGGATCCGCCCCGACATCCACCTCTTTGAAAGGAATCCCAATCAATGCGAGAAAGTCCTTTGCCGCCGTACAATGCAGGCATGTGGAAGTTCCGTACACTGTGACATTCATCCGACTGCGCCTTTTTCGAGCCTTCTGCTCAACATACTAATAAGATTTGTTTGGATCAAAACAATTATTCGATGATACTTCTGAATATGCGCGAATTGTATACAAGCTCTTAATACTCAAGACGCAAATCTCTAATCATGCTCCAAGACCTTGACGCAGTGATGGCCAAACACAGGCTCGATGCCATGATAGTCTATGGCAGCAGCACGTATGGGAATCCTGAACTTCGCTACGTGGTGGGCGCCAATCTCGCGAGGGGTGGGATATTCCTTAAACAAAGAATGAGGGACCCGATTCTCGTCGTAAGTAATATTGACCATGGTCAAGCCTCGAAGGGCATTGTGAATAATGTTGTCACATACTCGAAATATGGTTATGATGAACTGCTCGCAAAACACGGAAGAGATCTGGCAGCACCTTTGCTCATGGATCGTATTCTAAGAAGTCACAAGATAAAGGGGAAGATCGGGCTGCATGGAAGAAATGATGCGAGTGATCTTCTTAATCTAACAAAGAGTCTTCGAGGATTTGGACATAAGATAACCGGTGAGAGACACCCCACAGCTCTTGAATCCGTTATGGAAACAAAATCACAATCTGAAATTCATAGAATTATGGAGGTTGGGGGAAGGACCGAGAAAGTTGTAGGGAAGACCGCAGATTTCTTGGAGCGTTGTCAGCAAGATGGAGGTCGTTTGACATTTGAAAGACGCAAGCTAACCGTTGGAATGATCAAGGCTGTCACGAGACGTCATCTAGCAGAAGAAAATCTGATTGCTCCCGAAGATTTCATCATAGCTGCTGGATTGAGATCCGCTGATCCTCACTATCCAGGCGAAGATTCTGATCCCGTTGTCGTAGGTCAACCGATCGTTTTTGACATTTTTCCGCAGGATGCCGGTGGCTACTGCTACGACATGACAAGAACCTTCGTCTTTGGAGAACCCTCAACAGAAATTAGGAGAATGCACGAGTCGGTACTGAAAGCTCAGCAAATTGCATTCGATCTTGTGCATGAAGGATGCAGAGTTGAGAAACTGATGAATAGTGTTTGTGATCATTTCTCGAGAGATGGTTTCAAAACGATTCGAGACCTCAACAAAGGCGATCGGGAAGCTGAGAAGACTGGTTTTGTTCATTCGCTTGGACACGGCGTCGGGTTAACGATTGGCGAAAAACCATATCTCTCACTCCATAGTGATGATATCTTGAAGGTTGGACATGTCTTCACGATAGAGCCTGGACTCTACGATGCAAGAGTTGGCGGAGTTAGAGTTGAAGATGTGATTGCGTTGACAGAATCGGGTCCATTGAATCTGACAAGCTTTGGAAAGACTCTACGGATTTGAGACCAATAGGCGGAATTGAATGAATGAACCCTGAACGTCTAGTTTCTTCTGGTGGAGTAGTCTTTCGCAAGTCTAATTCGCAGGTTTTCTACCTTCTTCTCGGATTCAAGCGTCGAAACATCTGGTGTCTACCTAAAGGCCTGATTGAACCTGGTGAAAGCGAAATTGATGCGGCCACACGAGAGGTGAGGGAGGAGACCGGTGTGAACAGTCTCAAACTCGTTGATAAGATAGGCGTAATCAGATACCAGTTTGGTTACCGAGACAAGAGATTTGACAAAACCGTTCACTTCTTCCTATTCGAAACTGACCAAGTGGAGACAACGGTCGGGACAGAACATGATATGTATTCTTGGCTACCATACGACAAAGCCATTCTGGCACTGTCCTACCCAAATGAAAGGGATATATTGGAAAAGGCTAATGAGATGATGAAGGCTCCATCCTCGAACCAAGCCAAGATCGAGGAGTTTTCTCCTCGGGCGAGAGAGACTTAGCCGTCTGGTACTAAGGCTTGCTGTTACGATCGCATGGACACTTGAACGACTCGCGAAGATGATTGTATATTTCGTTCGTCTCCACTAGTGTTTTCTCGTTCTGTGATGATCCGTAGACCACAAAGTATCTTCCGGATCTTTCGCAACGCATATGCGCCGCCCACAGTTCTCTTGTACCTGCATTTCCGCCGCCTCCGCCGAACATTCCGCCGCCGAACATTGACTGTGATCGCACAGTCGCAGAAAGACGCGTGTATATGGCTCTATGATCGTGTACCTGAAACTCTTTTCGATCGAGGACCTCAAGGTGACTTATCTGCCCATCTTTCTTGATTCTCTGAACGCTCGCTTCAACCTGTTCATCCAGTGAAGGATACTTCTTCTGAACGGTTTCCAGAAGCCCCCATGAAACAAACAGTTTTGTTCCATCAGCAGCCTTGAAAGCTACATCTCCCTTTGCATGTTCTGACTTGGGGTTCAACTCGATCTTCCAAGTATCTGGATATTCCACGTCGAAACCGTAGGCGGCGAAGTGATCGTAATTCATCTTCATATCACGACGACCGCTTAATCAGGTCAACTCCTAATAAAGTCTCGGGTGAAGATCCACTCTGCGCCTTACGAATGACGGAACGCGAACGATCGATTGCAGAAAGGGAACTCATACCAAGCGCAAAATTCTCTTCACTCAACAAAGCTTATCACGGCTAACGCGCAACCACTGATTGGAGAGTGCCAATGGAAGCCTTCGTTCTTTTGCGTGCGAAGGGTGATCATCGAATCCTCATGAAGTCCCTAGCGCGTGAAAGGCATGTTGCGAGAATCTACAACATAACCGGAGACAACGATATCCTAATTGAAGTCAGCTCAAAGAACATAGAAGAGTTGAAGGATGTTCTGAACCGCATAAGACTGACGAAAGACGTGATCAGCGCCACGTCCTACATCGTTCTAGTCAGGTACAAGTAGGCTACGGCACGTAGCTAAGCTCATCCTTTGCTGTAAATACAGTTATGACGGTATGAGTTCTCACAACACCCTCCAACGCCCGGATCTTGGACATGACCAATTGTTGTAGTTCGTCTATGCTATTGGCAACAGCCTCGACGATAAGATCAAAATCTCCAGTCGTACCCCTAACCTTGAGTATCTCACGATTCTTGGCAATCTTTTCAGCCAATTGTTTCTCTTTTCCAGGAGCAGTTGAAACGAACACATAGGCGGAAACATTCTTGCCGTATATCTTGGGATCGACAAGTATGGATTTCCTGTAGGCGTCAACCGCTTTCATTTTCTTAAGACGGTTATGGATGGTTACAGAAGTTGTCCGTAGCTTCGAGGCCATATCCGCATATGTTAGTTCTGGATTCCTGTACAGCATCTGCAGTATCTTGAAATCCATTTCTCCGACTCTCTGACGCCCCAAGGAACTCACACATATTGACTTGATTTCAATTCTTATTTGAATGCTTGGATTCATCTTTTTGAAGTTCTCAGAATAATCTAAGATCTTCTCTGGCAGGAACTAGAAACGACCGAATTCGGACAGACTTTACAAATCTAGTTGTCGAGGTGTTTTGTTTGAGGATCAGTTCGGAAAGAATCAGGTTTGCTATCTAGTTGATTGCTTTTGTCAGATTTCGGGAATGCAGTTTCCAAGGCCTCACTACTCCCCATGACAAATGGAGTTACCACTGCCTATTTATCGATCAAGATTGTGTATCACATTCAAACCACATTGGAGCTTGATTCAATTGAGGTGCCGCAAATTGGACTACACACAAGAGCCGAACTGGAACACTCCAATAACGGAGCTCCCGACAGAGAGTAAGCGGTTCCATTGCCGC
>Ga0209253_10005324_pt1 | contig 11160 bp, 10 predicted proteins | sample FrelakmetBRP12BR_FD_187145 | JGI IMG/M metagenome (GOLD analysis project Ga0209253, IMG submission 187145) | Freshwater lake sediment microbial communities from the University of Notre Dame, USA, for methane emissions studies - BRP12 BR (SPAdes)... | ecosystem: Environmental > Aquatic >... | reverse complement strand
GCGCTCGCCGGCGGCTGGCTCGGCCTGCGCAACGTGCTGAAGTCGCCGCCATTGGCGACGCTTCGTGAAGCATGAAGCGTGGCCGGTGAAACGTGACATGTGAAATGTGAAATGCGAGACGTGAGCACTGTTCCGAATCCAGCCGAAGAGGCCGGGACCGCAGCGCAGACTCCTTACGCGCGGCTCGGCGGCGACGCGGCGCTGCGGGCGTTAGTCGAGCGCTTCTACGACCTGATGGACCTTGAGCCGCGCTATGCGGAGCTGCGCGCGCTGCATGCGGCTGACCTGACTCATGCGCGCGAGAAGCTCTACCTGTTCCTCTCGGGCTGGCTCGGCGGGCCGAGCCTGTACATCGAGCGCTACGGCCCACCGATGCTGCGCGCCCGCCACCTGCCGTTTCCGATCGGCATCCGCGAGCGCGACCAGTGGATCGCCTGCATGGACCAGGCGATGGTCGAGCAGGGCGTGGCCGAGGACATGCGACAGAGATTGCTGCAAGCGTTCTTTCAGACCGCCGACTGGATGCGCAATCGGACTGCGTGAGCGGGCCGACCCCGGCTTGTCATTCGCTCACTGCGTTGAAGCTCGCTCTCGCCGAGGATGACTAAAGGCGGGAAGCACGCGCAGCCTTACTTTGCGTGATCGTCGGGCACCTTGTCCGGCCGACTGCGCATCGCGGCCATTGCCTTGTGGCCGAGGTGGTAGACGAGCAGATGAGGCGGCATGCGAAGCCAGTGACCCCTGAGGAACAGCATGGAGCGCGCGAGCGGGGCCAGCACATCCTCATCATTCGGCAGTCCCGGGGCAAAGGCGCGCGCATACAACTCGCCCATCAGCATGCGCAGCGGGGCGCTCGGACCGAACTTGGCGACGCGAATCATCACCGCGGGCGGCACGGGAGTGGCCAGGAACGCCGCGCAGTACGTCAGCGCATAGTGGAGCGGCCGGGCAAGTCCGACCGCCTCCGCTCGCGGGGCGAGTTCGTCCCAGAAGCCGGGCATCGCACCGAAGTGACGCAGGAGCAGGTCGAGATCGCTGAGGTCGCGCAGGCCGCTGTGCAGTTCGCCCTCGTGAAACAGATGCGTGGCTGCATGCAGGACCATGTCGGCCGGCGCCAGCATGCGTAGCTGCGGGTAGCCGGGAATCGGCACCGCAGCCGCTCGCATCGCTTCGGTGTCGACCTGGTTCCGCGCGGTCATCGGCAGCAGCGCGTGGTGCACGTCAACCGCGGAGCTGCGCACGACGTGCCGCATCGGCGGCAGCTCGTGCATCCAGCGGCGGTAATAGTGCTGGTCGTAGGCGTCGTGATGCGCGGTCACCCAGCCGGCGCGCATCAGGGCCGATTCGACCGCTCCCAGTGCGTCGTGCGGCACCAGGATGTCGATGTCGGACATCAGGCGGCCGCGCGATGGCGGCAGGCCCGCCATCGCGTAGGCCGCACCCTTGAGCAGGAGCGTTGTGCGGCCCACCGATGCGAGTGCGCCCTCGATGCAGCTAACCTCCCAGCGCACCGCCTCGGTCTGCCGCTGTGCGACCAGCCGCGCGCCATCGAGATGGCGGCGCACGTGCGGCGGCACCGCATCGAGGGCGCGCTGCGCCTCGAGCATGCAGGCAAGCCTGCCGAGAAGGCCGCAACGCCGGGCCTGCCGGACAACCGAGTCCCAGTCGATCGCTTCCGGCGCCAGGGAGGCGCCGGACAGTAACTGCATCAGCTCGGCGCCGGCCATGCCACCCCTGGTGGTTGCGTCGAAAGCGCCTCGAATGCAGCCACGCCCGAATCGAGCGTTTCGTATTCGAAGCTGAAGCAGTCGCACCGGTCGATCAGACCCGCTACTGCCTCGAAGGCGAGCCGGCCGAGCACGTAGTAGTTGAACGCCTGCTCGGCCATTTGCTTGAAGGCGTCGGCCTTGTGCAGCGGTAAGAATCTCGCTGTGGAGCCGGGACGGTAGCGTGGAAAGACGACAAATGCCGGTGTCGCCCGCTCCTCCGAGCGCCTGACGCTGTCGGCGGGCGGGCGGACGTAGGCGATGTCGCCCTTGACCGTGTCGCGTACCGGCGCCGAGATCACTGCACCAGGTGCGAACGCACGGATCACGTCGATGGACCGGTTCTTCAGGCTGATCGGCCGCGGGAAGGGATGCAGCAGGCCGGCCTGCAGGTCGACCAGAGCCAGTTCGTCGGAAAGCAGCCGCCAGCCACGCGCGGCAAGCGCCGCGCAAAGCGTGCTCTTTCCATGGGTCGGCGGCGCTGGCAGCAGGACCGCGCGGCCGCCCCTTTCCAGGACGGCCGAATGCAGGACCAGCAGATGATTGGTGAAGTTGGAGACGCACCAGTTCATGCCCCATTCGAGCATCGGCATCGCCTGACTCGCCGGGAAGGGGTGAAAGGGCCGGTCGCCGTCGACCTCGAATACGACCTGCGCTGACATCCAACGACGCAGACCACGTTGCCGGCGCACCTGAACGTGGAAGTCCGCGAACCCTGGGTCGTCAAGCGCGATTGGGTAGTCGCCGTAGAGCAGTTGCAAGCCGTGCGCCACGCTTGCGTCGTCGGAGCGCAGGTGAAACACCCACGAGGACACTGGCAGCCAGATGCCTTGTGCGCCGAGTTGCCGGCGGAAAGCATCGACGGGTTGGTCAGAACACTTCAAGCGGGCAATTCAACAATCAACCCAAGCTTGCACAGCTCAGCGATGGCGTTCCCGGATGCGTCGGCAATCTGCCCCGCCGATCCCTCGAACTGCTGGCCGAGGGATGAAACCAGCGCGTCCCTCGCGATAGGCCCGATTTCGAGGAGGCGGAGGATCGAGGTGCCAAGGTCGTCGAGGAAGAGGGTATCCCCAGAGGCGGCGTCGAAAACGACTGACCGATGCTGCCAGGTGCGAACGATGACGGGGCGCGACGTGCGCGAGACGATGGACTTCGCGGCGTGCACTTGCTGGGAGCTTTCGGCAAGACAGATGTTGCCTGCGCCGTACCGTGCAGGCTGCCTACAAGGGCATCGTCTGCTTCAGGAATTCAACGACGTCTTCGCCGTTCCAGTCAATGGGCGGACTGTCCTGCGCCCGGTACAGCCCGCTCGAGAGGACGGCATTACCCATACGGAGGATCGTCGACCACGGCAGAATCGTTTCGGAAACATGGCCGGCCTTGTTGTTCAGCGCGGCCGCGACTAGGTGCGCTCCCATCTGATAGCTGTCTTTGTTCCCGCCCCACCACAGCACTTCCATCATGGTGGCAGACGCGTAAAGGCCGCTAGCGGAACCCCATACGTCGGTCATCAGCCTGCCGCCGGTCCAGTCTTTGCAGGTCCCGTTCTTGCTGTCGTCCGCACAAGCGCCGGGTGTCAGGGGTGCCCGCCACGCCTCGGGATGGGTCTGCCAGTAGCCGGGCGTTCGTCCCGTGCAGATTTCGCCGCCCGGCTGATGGCTGATATTCGGACTGGCGGAGAGATATGCCGAGACTGCTCGGCACTGAACCGCGCCCGACGTACTGGCAAGAACCTGCCGACTCTTCAGGATCGCCAGCACCGGCGTCGCCGCGAGCCCGCCCTGGATCAGTCGACGCCTGCCGCTGCTCGATACGGCCCCCGGCATCGAACCGGGCTCAGTCGATTCGGTTGCGGGTGAGGGCTCAGGGCTGCTCATGGTTCGAATCCGATAACAGTTGTATTTGCCTGGAACGACCGAGTCGCGCGCCATCCCGTCGTGTGGTTTGGCGGAAGCGCCCAGCCCGACCGGGATACCAAAAAGAGGCTACAGCTCTTCTCTGCAGTTGAAGCAAGAAGCGCGCCCGGTATGTCGAAACCCTTGACTGGGTTGATGATCCCTTCCTGCCGCGCCACTTGCGCTAGCGCATCTGTAAAGTTTTCCGACATCTTATCTTCCTAACGAACGCACGTTAGGTCAGCGAATCCGCTGTCAAGCGGAACCTCCGCTCCAGGCGGCGCCTGCTGTTCTCTTGGCCGATCGTCATCGCTGCTGCCGGCAACGTGGCCTGCGGACCGACCATTGGTTGATTTCGCCGGCGCAACGTACCGCAGGCGGCCACGCTGACCACGCTCCGCAGCGCATGCATCGTATAAGCGGGGCAACACTTGAGACGCGATGGAGCGTGAGGCGGCCGCTGCGCCAAGTGCCGTGCACGTTGCCGGGGACGGTCTGGCGGGCTCAAGCGGTACATCGGGCGCCACGGCCCCCGATGCGGCGCGCCCGCCACCAGCCATATCCGCGATCGGCATGCGCGAGCGCGACCAGTGGCTGGCCTGCATGGAACAGCCGATGGTCGAGCAGGGCGTGGCCGACGACCTGCGCCAGCCGCTGCGGCAGGCGTTCTTTCATGTCGCGGACTGGATGCGCAACCGCGCCGGAAAGCGGCGCCGACTCAGGTCGATAGTGCCTGCGCCGCCCACGCGATCAGGGTGAAAGTGACGAAGGCAAGCACGGTCGAGGTGACGATGGCGCGCGCGATGCGGCCATTGTCGGCACCGTAGCGCTCGGCCAGCATCGAAACGGAGGTCGCCGACGGCAGCGCGGCAGCGAGCACCAGCACCGACAGCGTGAATGGCGACAGCGGCGCACCGAGCGCGATCGCCACGCTGCCTGCGCCCAGCACGACCACCGGGTGCACGAGCAGCTTGATCAGCACCAGTGGCAAGAAGAGCCGTGGCGGCGTGCGCGGGTGCGTCTGCGCACCGGCGCGCCACAGCACCGTGCCGATGGTGAACAGCGCCACTGGCGTGGCGGCATCGGCAAGCATCTTCACCGCCGTGTCGATCGGCCCGGGCAGCGTGAACTGGGCGAACGAAGCGGCCATGCCGAGTGCGATCGCCCACGGCAGCGGATTGGCCAGTGCACCGCGCAGTGGGCGCAGGATGTCGGCAGCGAGGCTCGAAGCAGCGCGATCGCGCGTCTGCGCCAGCGCGATGCAAAGCGAACTCGTGACCAGTTGATCGACGAGCAACGTGGTGATCACCGGGCCGGCGGCCTGTGCTCCGAGCAGCGCCGCCAGCAGTGGCACGCCCATGAAGCCGCTGTTGGGGAACGCAGCGCTAAGTGCGCCGAAAGCCGCGTCCTTCGTCTGCACGCGCGCCGAGCGGGCGGCGGCGATCGTGCCGAAGACGATCACCAGCATCGAGACGACATAGACCGCGAGCACGGCAGGATCGAGCAACTGCCGAACCGGCAGTGAGGCGCCGAAGCGGTACAGCATGCATGGCAGCGCGAAGAACAGGACGAAGCCGTTGAGTCCCGGGATCGCCGACTCGGGCAGGAACTTCGCCCGCGCGGCCAGGTAGCCGCAGAGCACCAGCGCAAAGAACGGAATGGTGACCGAGAGGATCGCCTGCATGGTCGCGAAGTATCTCAGGCGGCACGGGCCGCTGCTGCCAGGCATGCTTGCATGCCGATCTGGTGCGGGGCCAACGACTTGGTGGTCGTCGAAGCGCTTGCAGTCTCTCAGCGATCCAGGTACCTCGGCTCAGTGCGACGCCGCGCCGCGGCGCTTGCGAAATGCTTGCGCCTTGCGGGCAGTCAACATGGCGGATTCTGCGGCGACGATGATGAGAGCGCAGGCGGCAGGTCTTCTTCGCGCGTGGTAGGCGCGCCGTCGATGAGCAATGTATCTGCTGCGTAGGGAGGACCGATGGCAAGCAGACTCTTGAGGGCCGCGGTTGCGTGCCTGCTCACATGCGGCGCGTTGGGCGCATCGGCGAGTTTCACCTCGATTACAGTCTTCGGCGACGATTATTCGGATGGGGGCAATGTTTCTCTACGTACGGTCGGCTCCTTTCCGCCGTCGCCACCATATGCCCAGCGCTTCAGCAACGGACCGGTAGCGGTCGAGTACCTGGCCACCGGGCTGGGGCTGCCGCTTACGCCGTCCGTGGGCGGCGGTAGCAACTATGCCTTTGGTGGTGCCGAGACCGGCAGCGACAACTACCTTCGTTTCCCCTATCCGTCGTTTGCTGTACCTCTGGCCAACACCGGCACGCAGGCACAGGTGAACGGTTTTCTGAGTGCACTCCCGCCAGGATTTGGCGGCCCGTCGAGCCTTGTCGTGCTGTGGGCCGGGGTGAACGACTTGTACTCCGCGCCCTGGTTATCAACGCCCCTGCCTGATGCCGCCGCCGCCGCTGTCGGGCGACTGATGCAGCAGGTTCAATTGCTCTACGGCGCGGGCGCGCGCCGCGTCGTGTTGCCTGGGATGCTTGATCTTGGCTTGTTGCCGGGGATTGCGGCGTTGGGGTCGACGCAGGCGCAGGCATTGACCGGGGTGGCGCTCGCGTTCAACACGGCGCTGCACCAAGCGGTGATAAATCTCGAACCAGCGCTGCCTGGGCTTGACATCATCGAGTTCGACAGCTTTGGTCTGCTCGACCAGATCGTTGCCGATCCTTCTGCGTCCGGCTTCACGAATGTCACTGACCCCTGCCTCAGCTCAACCATATGCGCAGATCCGAACTCCTATCTGTTCTGGGACAGCGCCCGTTTCACGACCTACGGCCACGAGGTGTTCGGCGCGGCGATGCTTAAGGCGCTCGCCAGCGGCGGTACCGCACCGGAGCCGCCGATGGCACTGCTGCTCATGGGCGGCGCGATAGGCCTGTTGGTTGCGCGCCGCGTGCGGGCGCATTGACAGGGTTGTTCCCGCTCGTGATCTGCCTGGCGTGTTCTGAGCGGTTCGCGATGTCGTGATGAGGGCACCGCCGCCGCTAAGATACGCGCGGAGGTGCTCTTGGCGGATCTTCAGCTTCTCGTCCTGCTCGCCGTGGCCGGATTGTCGGCCGCGCTGCTCCTCGCGTTCGTCTGGCTCAAGCGCAGCCTCGACGCATCCGTCGCAGGGCGGCTGGCGGACAGTGAACGCAATCGCGAAGGACAGAACGAACGGCTAGAGCGCGAACTGCGCGCCGCGGTGGAGTCGTCATCGAGCCAGGTGCGGATGGAGACGGGCCATCGCCTGACGGAGATGCAGACGGCGCTTGTGAGCCAGGTCACGTCGCTGGCCAATGTGCAGACCACGCAGCTTGCCGGTTTCGGCCAGCAGATGACGCACGCGGCCGAGGTGGCCGAGACCAGCGCCCGCGCCCAGCGCGAAGAGGGCGCCGAGCAGGTCAAGCGGCTGGCGCAGCTGCTGCAGCAGCAGGTGGCCGATCTTTCCACCAATGTGCAGCGCAACCTCGGCGAGGTGCGCAGCACGCTGGAAGGCCGGCTGCAGTCGCTGCAGCAGGGCAACGAGACGAAGCTGGATCAGATGCGCGCGACCGTCGAGGAGAAGCTGCAGACCACGCTCGAGGCGCGCCTGGGCGAGTCGTTCCGCCTCGTATCCGAGCGGCTCGAACAGGTGCACCGTGGCCTGGGCGAGATGCAGACGCTCGCTACCGGCGTCGGCGACCTGAAACGGGTGCTGACCAATGTGAAGTCGCGAGGCACCTTCGGCGAGGTGCAGCTGGCGGCGCTGCTGGAGCAGGTTCTAACGCCCGAGCAGTACGCGACCAACATCGCCACCCGGCCCGGGTCGAACGAACGCGTCGAGTTCGCCATCCGTATGCCGGGGCGCGACGACGGCGTGCCGGTGTGGCTGCCGATCGACGCCAAGTTCCCGAGCGAGGACTACGAGCGGCTGCTGGCCGCGCACGATGCGGCCGATACTGCGGCGATCGAAGTCGCCGGGCGCGCGCTGGAAGCGCGCATCCGCAGCGAAGCGAAGACGCTGCGCGAGAAGTACGTCGAGCCGCCGCACACCACCGATTTCGGCATCCTGTTCCTGCCCACCGAGGGACTGTTCGCCGAGGTCCTGCGCCGCCCCGGGCTCACGGAGGCGCTCAATCGCGACCTGCGCGTGGTGATCGCTGGGCCGACCACGCTGTTCGCGATGCTCAACAGCCTGCAGATGGGCTTCCGCACGCTGGCGCTGGAGAAGCGCAGCGCCGAGGTCTGGCAGGTGCTCGGCGCGGTGAAGACCGAGTTCGGCAAGTTCGGCGAGGTGCTGGCGACGCTGAAGAAGCAGCTGGCCACGGCGTCGAGCACGATCGAGCAGGCCGAGACGCGCACGCGACAGATGGGCAAGGCGCTGAAGACCGTCGAGTCCATGCCGGCCGAGCAGACCGCGCAACTGCTGCCGCCCGAGCGCAGCGACGACGGGTAATTCTCTCCGCCGCAATCCAGAAGCAGGGCTTTCGCCGCAATGCGCTGCGCCGCGGGTGCGGTAGGCTTGCGCGCTCGATAGACGGACGGCTTGTCATCCCGGCGCAGGCCGGGACCCAAGCTCGCGGCTCCTGCAATCGGAGCCCGGCCTGCGCCGGGGCGACGGCGGGTCGCAGCGGATACGCGCGCTCGACGCTGAAACTGAACGGAGGACAGGACAATGTCGGACAACAAAATCATCGCCGTCGTCGGCGCCACAGGCGCGCAGGGCGGTGGCCTGGTGCAGGCGATCCTGAAGGACGCGCAGGGCGGCTTCGCGGTGCGCGCGATCACGCGCGATGCGAACTCGGCCAGGGCGAAAGCGCTGGCTCAGCAGGGCGCGCAGGTGGCTGCCGCCGACCTCGACGACGAGGCGAGCCTCGTGAAGGCGCTCGCCGGTGCCCACGGCGCGTATTTCGTGACCAACTTCTGGGAGCACTTCTCGCCGGACAAGGAGCAGGCGCAGGCGCGCAACCTCGCCGCGGCGGCGAGGCACGCGGGACTGAGGCACGTCGTCTGGTCGACTCTCGAAGACACGCGCAGGTGGGTGCCGCTGGCCGATGCCCGCATGCCGACGCTGATGGGCAGATTCAAGGTGCCGCACTTCGACGCCAAGGGCGAGGCCGACGGGTACTTCCGCGAGGCCGGCGTGCCGACCACCTTCCTGCTCACTTCGTTCTACTGGGACAACCTGGTCCACTTCGGCATGGGGCCGAAACCCGGCCCCGACGGCAAGCTCGCCTTCACGCTGCCGATGGCCGACAGGAAACTGGCCGGCATCGCCGCCGAAGACATCGGCAAGTGCGCCTACGGCATCTTCCGCAAAGGGGCGGAGACGATCGGCAAGACGATCGGCATCGCCGGCGAACACCTGACCGGCGTGCAGATGGCGGCTGCGCTATCGAAAGCGCTCGGCCGCGAGGTCGTCTACAACGCGGTGACGCCGGAGCAGTACCGCGCCTTCGGCTTCCCCGGCGCCGAAGACCTCGGCAACATGTTCCAGTTCTATGCCGAGTTCGAAGACTACTTCTGCGACGCGCGCAGCCTCGAGGTGTCGCGGGCGCTGAATCCGCAGCTGCAGTCGTTCAGTGACTGGCTGGCGCGGAACGGGGAGCGCATTCCGCTGGCGTAGGCGCGCAGGCTAGGCGACGATCCGCGCGCTCATCACCGCGCGCAGTTCCTGGTCGGCCCGCCGCAGCAGTTCCTCGGTGGTTTCCCAGCCGATGCAGCCGTCGGTGATCGAGATGCCGTAGGCGAGTTGCGTGCGGTCGGCGGGGATCGGCTGGGCTCCGGGATGGATGTGGCTCTCGAGCATCATGCCGCGGATCGCCTGCGAGCCCTCGCGGATCTGGTGCACGCAGTCCATGAAGACCAGCGGCTGCAGCGACGGGTCCTTCAGCGAATTGGCGTGCGAGCAGTCGACGACGATGTTCGGCGCCAGGCCGCTCTTCACCAGCGCGCGCTCGGCGAGCTTCACACTCACCGAGTCGTAGTTCGGCCGCCCCCCGCCGCCGCGCAGCACGAGGTGGCCGTGCGCATTGCCGCGGGTTCGCACGATCGCCGTGCGGCCGGAGGCCGAGATGCCGAGGAAGCTGTGCGGGTTGGCCGCCGAGCGGATGGCGTTGATCGCCACCTCGAGCCCGCCGTCGGTGCCGTTCTTGAAGCCGACCGGAGTTGACAGGCCACTGGCCATCTCGCGGTGCGTCTGCGATTCGGTGGTGCGGGCGCCGATCGCGTACCAGCTGATCAGGTCGGCCAGGTACTGCGGCGACATCGGGTCGAGCGCCTCCGAGCCGGCCGGCAGCCCCAGCTCGGCGATATCGACCAGCAGGCGCCGTGCGGCGGTGATGCCTTCCTCGATGTGGAAGGAGTCGTCCAGCCGCGGGTCGTTGATGAAGCCCTTCCAGCCCGTGGCGGTGCGAGGTTTCTCGAAGTACACGCGCATCACGATCAGCATCGTCTCGGCGACCTCGGCGGCGAGCTTCGACAGGCGCTGCGCGTAGTCCAGTGCGGCGGCCGGTTCGTGGATCGAGCAGGGACCGGCGACGACGAAGATGCGCGCGTCGCGCCGCTCGAGGATCGCGCGCAGCGCCTCGCGGCCGCGCGCCACGGTGGTGGCGGCCGCCGGCGTCATCGGCACCCGCTCGTGCACCTGGGCGGGGGTCGGCATCGGGTCCAGCCCGACGACGTTGATGTTCTCCAGCGCGGCGCTGGGGATTGTCTGTACGGTTGCAGTCATGGGTTCAGGCCTTCGACAGTCGCGCCAGTGCCTCGCGCAGCGTGTCGTCCTTCTTGGCGAAGCAGAAGCGGACGATGCGGTTTTCGAACGGCTGCGCGTACAGGCCGGCGATCGGGATCGCCGCCACGCCGTGGCTGCATACCAGCCGCTCGGCGAAGCTCGCCTCCGGTTCATCGGACACGGCACTGTAGTCGGCGAGCACGAAGTAGGTGCCGGGGCAGGGCAGCGGACGCAGGCGCGTCTGCTTCAGCCCGGCGACGAAAAGGTCGCGCTTGCCCTGGTAGAACGCGGGCAGTGATTCATAGTGCTCGGGCACCGCGAGGAAGCGCGCCAGCGCGTGCTGCGCCGGCGTGTTCACCGCAAAGACCATGAACTGGTGCACGCGGCGCAGTTCGGTGGTCAGCGGCACCGGCGCGCAACAGGTGGCGACCTTCCACCCGGTGATGTGAAAGGTCTTGCCGAAGCTCGAGATCACGAACGTGCGCCCGGCAAGCTCGGGCGAACGGGACAGCGACTGGTGCGGCCGGCCGTCGAAGACGATGTGCTCGTAGACCTCGTCGGAGAGCAGCAGCACGCCGGTGTCGCGCACGATGCCTGCGAGCGCGGCGAGGTCCGACGCCGCCAGGCAGTAGCCGCTCGGGTTGTGCGGGAAGTTGAGCATCAGCAACCGCGTGCGCGGCGTGATCGCCGCGCGCACCCGCTCCCAGTCGGGGGCGTACCCACGTCTGTGGTCGAGCGG
>Ga0209253_10005323_pt1 | contig 11165 bp, 7 predicted proteins | sample FrelakmetBRP12BR_FD_187145 | JGI IMG/M metagenome (GOLD analysis project Ga0209253, IMG submission 187145) | Freshwater lake sediment microbial communities from the University of Notre Dame, USA, for methane emissions studies - BRP12 BR (SPAdes)... | ecosystem: Environmental > Aquatic >... | reverse complement strand
CAAGCTCTGAGATGCCTCAGTTAAGGTGCGTACATCGATAGAGCGAAGGCCAATATCTACAGCGCGGTATAGGTAAGGCATTGATAAAATCGTATAAGCCGCTATGAGTAATGCAGGGCTGTCGACAATCAGGAGTGGAGGATGGCTGTACGTGCGAACGAGACCAAAGACATATACGATTGCTGGGACTACGAAGGGAATTAAAGTGATGAACTCTATTGCCGTTCGAGCCTTTGGCACCTTAAGGCGCACCCAATAAGCCGTAGGAACAAAGAGCAGTATTCCCACCACGATTGTGAGGCTAGCCCAGAGAATGGAAGCGGTGAAGCTCTTTATAAACCTCGGATCATTGAAGACATTTATATAAGCCTGAAAACTCAAGACCCCAAGCTTGGCTTTCAGTGAGAAGATAAAGGTTGCCAGCAGCGGTAGGAAGAAATATAAAACGCCAAGAATGATAAAAAACCAAGCCCAAATTCTTCCGCGGTGTTTCATCGCAACCACCTCTCAGTGCGACGCTGAAGAACTGTATAACCCGCAATCGCTAGAGCCATAATTACCACCATCCCCAAAGCCAATGCATATCCTATACCAGGGTTACCCATTACGTCTCCACGTAGCTCCGAGCCAATCACAATCGTCACCAGGTTGATCGAACCGCCGGTCAACGCCTGGGCTGTAGCAAATGCACCAAAAGCGTTTCCGAAAAGCAGGATTGTGGTGCCCATCAGGGAAGGCAATAAGATTGGGAATGCTACATGTCTCCAGTATTGGGATGTGCTGGCTCCAAGGTTTTGAGATGCCTCCAGCCACTCACGTCGTAATCCATCAATCGCAGGGGCAATAATCAACACCATCAGGGGAAATTGGAAGTACATGTATGCCAAACTCAACCCGAAGGATGTGTACAGCGTGAAGCCATGGAAATAAGGATTATATCCAAACGCCCTCAGCCAGCTAATCAATAAACCTGCCGGACTCAATAGTGCAATGAAAGCAAAGGCCAACGGGACTCCAGCGAAGTTGGATGCAACCCCGCAGAAGGTTAGTAAGCTCACTCGCACAAACCTCGGCATATTGCCCCTTATGGCTGAATATGCCAGCAGGAAACCAAACAATGCACCGCCCAGTGAGGTGATCAGGCTGATCTGTATGCTGATCTTGTATGCCCCTAGAATGTAGGGACTTTTAAAGAGGGCTATTATGTTATCAAGAGTGAAGCCCCCTGTCCCTTGTTCTCGGAAACTGCGTATGACGATCGTCGATGACGGATAAAGAAGGAAAAGAAAGGTAAACACAAAGAAGGGCACGACCCCAAGCCATGCCCAGGAAGTTTTTGGCCGTGCGGGACGCGCTACAGGCGCGTCCCGCATCAAAACGTCATTAGTAGACACTTATTTTTTAAGGAACTGGAGTTGGGAGGTCGACACCAACGGTAGTCATCCAGCCCTCGGTAATTATCTTCTTCGCTGCGTTAAGTTGATCGGGGGTGGGAGCAACCGCCGAGGCAAAAGCGCTAGAGGCTGGTAACTTTGCTGCAAGGTCTGCTGGAATTATACCGCGCGCTTCCAGGTCAGCCTGTTGAACGCCATGGGCATAACCCTTCATCCAAGCCAGCTGTCCTTCGTCAGAATGGAGGATCTCCATCCATACTTTGGCACAATTGGGATGGGGTCCATAAGCGCTGATGGCCTGGACGTACATGCTGGCGATGGTCGGGGCGGGATATGTAATCTCTACAGGTGGATTCCCGGCCCAAGAATCCCTGTCACCGAAGGCCAAATAATCCCATGCCAGGACAATGGGTGTTGCGCCAATGGATACAGTACCCGGTTTGGCGATCACCGGAACATAGTTTCCTGCCGTGTTCAATTGATTGAAGAAGTCGAGCCCAGGTTGGGCATTTTCCAGAGAGCCACCATTGGCCAAAGCGGCTGCAAACACCGCCTGGATAGCCTGATTGGAGCTACGCGGATCACCCGAGAGAGCCACCTGACCCTTGTATTCCGGTTTCAGCAGATCGGTCCAATTGGTTGGGGGATTCTCTACGACCGCCGTGTTGGTCTCCAAAGCCATAACGCCGTAGTAACCACCCGTCCAGTAGCCATTCGGATCCTTGGCAGGAAGACCCAAGAGGGTATCGGGGATCTTAGCCCATGTTGAGACTCTGTAGGGTAGGTATAATCCCTGATCTATACCGGTCTGACCATAGGCATAGCCGACATCCACGATATCGGGAGCCTGTCTGCCCATGTTGCCTTTATTGGCTTCGATGGCAGCCAGTTCATCTGCTGAGCCGGCATTTTCGTCCAGTGAATTGAGCTCGGCACCCGTAAGAGATGTAAACGTATCGAAGATTTCTTGATAGTTAGCCCACCAACCTGGAGTAGCAATGATCGTCACCATGCCTTCTTGCTTGCAAGCTTCAATCAGCGCTGGATCAATATCTTTGACGCTTGTCCCAGAGGTAGCAGGAACTTCGGGAACAACTGGTGCTTCCGTAGCCACGGGCTCTACCGGTGCAACCGTGGTTGCGGTTGCGCAGGCAGATAGGATAAATGAAGCTATTATCATCAAGGCAAGTATTGTAAAAGCGACTTTATTGGTACGCATATCTTATTCTCTCCTATGTTACAAGATGTTTATATAATTATTAGTCGGACGTATTGGGATTTTAGTATTTTAACTATTTTCGTTTCCGCACCTCCTGTCTAAGTAATCGTTGGCGTTATTGTTATTCATAGAAATGTATCTGGAACTGCTCGTTCTATTTAGAATAGCACTTTGTAAAGGTTTAAGAAACTATCCCTATTATGCCATAATTAGAGGAATATTAGAAGGAGTAGATACCCATTTGGATATCAATTACTCCTTCATTCCCCAAAATATATTCAGATTGGGTAATCTATTCGACTGGAATCTCCTTGTATACTTTTTCGATTTGGATACCCTGTTTTCGACGGTAGTAGCTGAAGCCAAAATAAATCGCTGCAGCTAGCAGGTAGTTGAATAACATGAATACCATTGAGCTGACGTTAGACCAGCCGATAGCATAACTGGCAAATCCATCTGCTGTTACAGGATCCCAGAACCATACAACGAGGAGCCAGTCAAGGAACCATAGGAAAACCAAGCCTGCAAGCGTGATCAGTGGCATGGATTTACTATTCGAAATACCCTTAAAAACCTGCACGACAATCCACAGCATGATCACTGCATTGATGATGGTTAAAATGCATAACAGAATCACCACGAACCAGGTCAGACTATTGGCACCAGCTGAGTTTAATCCACTGAGCACGGACCATCCATATTTAAATGAAAGGCGGATGGGGGTTATGATTGAAAATACGGCAAATGCAAGTGCGAGCATCCAACCCAGCCAGGCGGGAACTTTGTATTTTGCGATTGGTGATCCATCAAAGACGTCCTTTGCCCGCCAAGGCAAGATGATACCTGCAATGGTTGAACCGAAGAAGGTGATGGCAATCACCACCGTGGCATCTAATGCCAGGGTTTTCATATTGAAGATATTGAATGCATAGAGATATGAAATGATCGCCGCTGGGACAACCATGAGTAATAATGCATAAATCGGCGTCTTCGTGCGTGGCTCGATCTTGGAGACCCATTCAGGCAGCATGCGATCGATCGATGCTGCGAAGATCACCCGCGTCGAGCTCAGGAAGAGCGTGCCAGACCAGCCGAACCACCATAGGCTCATCAGCAGAACGACGATGAACATTAGCGCCGGGCTTTTTACCAGGAAGGTTGCAAACAATGCCGGGTAAGGCCAGATAGGTAATGGTGGTGGAGTTTCTACATACCCCCAGGTTGAGTTCCAAAAGGCACCATTGGAATTATTATAGAACTCCCAGCCAATGGTTTTACCGATCAGGAGGAAGAAGATCACTGCTCCGACGGTGGTAACCACGATCGCCCAGAACATGCCGGCGAAGTTGCGTCTGTAATCTGATGCACCTCGTACTTCACCGTACAGGGTAGAGCCCCAGTTTGGCCATAAGTTGAAGAAGGTTAACATCGGTACCAGAACAATGCTAGCACCGATAGCCAGTGGGAATAGGGGACCGGCAATAGTGCCTGCGTCTACACCAGCCTGCATGGTCGCGGTATACACATCGCTTGCAGTTGCGCCAAATTGTGGTGCAAGCTCATTATAATTGGCAATAAATGTCTCATTATTGCCGAAGAGTAGCAGAAGGAAGACGATTGCCAGACCTATTGTTCCACCAATAAAGCAAAACTTCTGGATCCGGGCATACCACTTCATGCCTATGGCAATATATATAAATACGATCAGGCATACTGATAACATGCCAACAAATTGACCTTGCGCAGTTGTGGTGAACCACAAGGCAGCATTCTTGAAACCTGCAATCGCCAGAAGGGGTGTATAAACTTCATAGGTCAGCATCTGTCCGTATAAGGGAGTCCAGAGCCAGAGGATGAACCACCAACCAGTGACCGCTAATATGAAACCAATGGCACGGTTGAGGATACGGCTCTGCCAAACGTAATCACCACCCGCGCGTGGCATGGCGGAGATTAAGCTAGCATATACGATGACTTCAAAGACGGTGAAAACGGCACCGATCACAACTCCGGAAATAAGACTGCCCCCGAAATAATAACAATAAGAGAAGATGAAAAGTCCGAGGGTGATCAGGTTGATTGAGAAAGTTGCGTAAATGAACGAATCAAATGTTGACCATGCCCTTACCAAACCACTTGCTTTGCGAACGAAAAGGGAAACCTCACTCATTGCGAACTCCTTTGTAGGTTTTTGTGCATCTCTCAAGATCATTTCTTGAGAAGCTGCTGACATAAACAATGAATCGAATAAAACGTCTACAATTCGTCCGGAAAAATTCGATCTGAATCAACTACCTCCTTTCCCGATACTCTTCACCCAACCGGCGCTTAACCTGTAGTGAGCAGATAATTACCCACTTTTTGGGATTTGAGCTCGATCACTACGCCATTTAACATGCCCTGCTCGTACATACTGCCAGGGTTGATACACAAAGTCTTTTTATACTTGCGTGTTCCTTTTCCTTCGTGAATGTGTCCGTGTAATCCGAGAAGGGGCTGATACTTGTCAATCACAGACATGACGGACCTGGATCCGACTGGCATCATTGATCGACCTGCATAAGCCAAACGCATATCTTTAGTTAGCTCAGGAGCTTCATCTAGACCGCTGCCATAGGGTGGTGCATGCAGATTGAAGACTGCCTGGGATGGATTCTTGACCTTGCCGATGATTCCTTCTAACCTAGCCAGCAATGCCTCCTCCGACTCCTCACGATGAGTATTCCATGGCGTTGGATTGGTCCATCCTGAGTTAACCATCTCGTGATGCTCGTCTAATTCGACAATCTGGCCTTCCATACTACGAACACAATTAGATGAGGCAATTACAGCATCGATCTCAAAGATATCATCATTTCCCGGGCATACAATACAACGAATACCCGTCCCCCTTAATTTTGTATCTGCATAATCCATCCAGCGCCGTATGGTATTTATCACCTGCTCCAGGAATAACTCGTCAGTCCTTCCAGGTGTGGTGGAAATCGCCTGTACCTCGTCTGGATCGGTTACAAAGGGGTAGTATCCACGGTTTTGGATGGTCTGGATCATCTTATCAACTTCATCTTTTCCATGCAGGATTTTTTCTTGTTCCAACAGGGTAACCTTGTAATCATCATTCCCTTGGGCAATGATAGGGATAATAGCCTTACCGGTCATGTCACCACCAAGAACCAGGGTATCCACTTCATAAAACTTGCTGGCTGCCAGGAATTTCTTCCAACAGATTTCCGAACCGTGTACATCCGTTGCAAAATATAATTTCATTGAGCTATTTTCTCCTGGTAGGTTTGAATCCTATTTTTATAATTATCCTACATTCCGTCGGGTAATTCCAGGTTTCCTGGAACCAGATCCTTGAATTGCACTCGTATGCGGCTCTCGACTTCATCGGTTAATAGAGCTTTACTACCATGCGAAAGGATTTCACGGACTCGGCGCATTGCGCGTACATGCGTATCAAGCGATCCTTTCTTCTCCCAGGATTCTCGCGATTCACGATCAGACAGCCAGGGGAGTAATGCCTCGCGCTTCATTCGTTTTAAAGTATGAGGGCTCATCATAAATGATCCACCTGGTTTCACATGGGTAATAGTATCCAGTGCTAACTCCTGGTCGTCAAATTTTATCCCCTGTTTGAGGCGTTTAAGCATCATGGCAATTTCGTCATCGATGACTGCCTTGGCGAAATCAAATACCTTTAAAGAATCGAGCAGGCCACCCATATTCAACATATCAATCCCTCCCAGGATACCCGCGATGGTGGACATACCCGTCTCATACCCAGATTGGGCATCATTGATCTTTGAATTGGATAAACCAATATAACCGCCATAAGGTACATTATAGAAGCGCGCCATTTGTGCGAAAACCATGTGCAGCATACCACACTCAATTCCTCCGGAAGCATATGCACCTGAACGCATATCGGCGACGGTGGGTAGGGTTGCATAGATAGTCGGAGTACCTTCGCGCACCATTTGCATCAGCACCGAGATGGCCAGGAATTCAGCATTGCCTTGCAGCAGCGTACCTGCCATGGACATGGGTGAGGTCAGACCTGCATTGGGTACGATACTTGGGTAAACCGGTAATTTCTGCTCACAGAAGTAGATCATTGCTTCTGTGGAAAGCTGGTCCATTGTCAATGGTGATACGACCGGGCAGTAATGATGGGTAACAAACGGGTGGGCACGATATGCTTCCTCACTTCCAGCTATTGTATAGAGCAGGCGCATGATCGTGAGGATGTCTATCATATCCTTGGTTGTGCTACGGATTGGTTTAAGGCAATATTTAATGGAGGGATAAAGACGAGCTAGAGTGAATTGTTCTGGCGGTGCGTCATCAGCCAAGGTTGAGATGGAGAAAACATCATAAGCCGGCAATTCATAAATAAGGTGGGCTATTCTGGCGATATCGTCTGATCTAGCCCTTCTTGGGCGACCTGTTACCGGATCAATGATATCTGGAGCAGAGCTTCCAGTAATGATAACCGGTCCTTCTTGAGGTAATGTTCGGTCATACTTTGAATCTCTACCGAAAAAGGTGAAGGTCGAGGGTAATAGAGCTCGATATTTCTCAACCAATGGTGGTGGGAATTTAACGATTTGGGTCTCAGAATCAACCCGACAACCTTTTTGCTTGAAGATGGTGCGTGCCTTATCATTGCGAACAAGCAAGCCAACCGTTTCGAGCAGCTCGAGGGATGCAGCATGTGTACGTTCTACTTGTTCCTTCGTGAGCAGTGTGGCGTAATCCAACATCTGAATCTCCTTGCTTTATACGGTTAAGTTGGACCGTTCTACAGTTAGCTGGCTCGCTAATTCCATTATCTCATTAAAAGGAAACATTTGTAATCCGGGGCGTGTTACTTTTAAAGATGCAGCTGCAGTTGCAAAGCGGACTGATTGCTCCAGATCCCAGTCATTAAGGTAACCATAGATATATCCCGCTGAGAAAGTGGCACCTGCTCCGCATCCATCAACAGCTCGAACCGATGGGGCGTATATTCTCAGAGCCTGATCATCACTCACTGCCAAGCAGCCTTCATCTGCCATGGTGATAAGCGCGGTATGTACACCGTTTCTTAATAATCTCAGGGCTACTTCATGAGGTGGGATATCCCCACATTGAGCAGCATCGGTAATTGCCTGGCAAATGGTTGCACGTCCTGCATAGTTTTTCAATAACTCCGGTTTTACGTGCCCATATTCAAAATTCAAGAATACTGGAACCTTCAGGTGAATCGCTTCATCCATTGCCCTTAATATGTGATCACCATCATACCAGTCAACATATAAAATATGCGTCTCTTGAAGGATAGATAGATCAGCTGTATCAAGTGTATCCAATACCTGTGCTGGTCTCTGCCAGAAATATGTGCGCGCGCCTGTTTCATCGGAGACATCTACTTCCCAGGGAGTCTTTATATCTTTAGAGAACCGTACTTCTCCCTGTACACCCCATTCTTTCAACTGCTGAGCAAGCTGGTGTCCACGTGAATCATCGCCAAGTGCAGTTCCGATCATAGCTGTGGGCAAACCCCATTGACGCAGTAAACATGCAACAATAGCGGCATCATCGAAAATGAATTCACTGACTTCTTTTACCAGTGCACCGGTGTTATGCTCAGGTAATTGCTCTACCACCATGATCGCGACTGGCGTCAGCATCCCAAAGCCAACATAGAGGGGATAGACATCATTCATCATTTTAATTTTATAGCTCGGATCTTCAAAATACTTCCCTAAGCCCGGTTAATTCCTCAAACGTTTACCTATCGGATCAATTAGTACGGTGGTAGTGACTTCGGCTTGGAAGCGACCTTCGATCAAGTCAACCTCAAGGCGTGTACCCGGTATTGTAATCTCCGTTGGGAGGTATGCATATAAGATGTTCTTCTTAATTGTATAGCCATATCCACCACTGCGCACACGTGCGATCACATTACCTTTATGGTAAATGACTTCTCCACCGTAAAGCTGTGTGAACTCGCTTCCATCTAATACAATGGTGCACAACTTGCGATTTACCCCGGCTTGTTTCTGTTTGACGAGCGCCTCTCGGCCTATGAAATCACCCTTATTGAGATCGACACAAAATCCCAAACCTGCCTCGTAAGGTGTCTCCAATTGGGTAACATCAGCAGTGTAATAGCGATATCCTTTTTCCAGGCGTAAAGAATCTAAAACCTTGTATCCGCCAACCTCAATGCTGTATTCTTGCCCGGCTTTCAAAAGGGCATCCCAAACAAGTGTTGCGCGATCAGTGGGGATATATAACTCCCAACCCAGTTCACCCACATAGCTTACACGCTGTGCCCAAATACTAACTCCGTTAATATCAATTGTTTTAGCATGTAGATACGGTAAGCTTTCATTCGAGACATCATCACCTGTGATTTTTTCAAGGATCAAGCGGGATTTTGGTCCCCATAAAGCCAGGCATGCTAAATCCTGGGTGATATCGCGGATGGTTACCAGACCATCTTTTTCCAATTGGTGCATCTTAAGCCAGGAGATATCATTCCCTATGAAAGCTGATCCTGTGATGACCATAAAACAATCTAATGCAAGGCGCGAAATGGTTACATCTGCTTCCACACCCCCGCGTGTATTCAAGAACTGTGTATAGATAGCTCTTCCAACTGGTTTATCGATATTACTATCCGAAACGTGTTGTAAAAGCCTTAACGCGCCAGGACCACGCACTTCAATCTTACCGAATGAGGATAGATCAAATAACGTAGCCTGTTCACGGGTTGCCTGGTGTTCAATTCCAACTCGATCGAAATATGGTGGACGGTTCCATCCCCAATTTCGTTGATCAGCACCCATCCTTCGCCATGGTTTATCCGGATCAAAATAATTTACACGCTCCCAACCAAATTTCTCACCAAAGACTGCGCCCATTTCCTGAAGCCGGTAGTGTATTGGGCTGACCCGATGTGGGCGGGCCCACTCATTTTCGTCATTGGGGAAGCGTAACCGATAATAATATTTGACTCCTTCACGGGTTCGCTCAGCAGCATATTCCGGATTGGCGAAATAATTCCCAAAACGCGTGGCACGGTAAGCATATATATCCTGGGATGGTTCGCCCTGTACAATCCATTCTGCCATGAGCTTTCCAATTCCCCCCGCACCACCATATCCATTCAGGGACATGCCTGCTGCAATCCACATGCCCCGTGCACCTGCCATTGGACCAAGCATTGGTTGGCAATCAGGAGTATAGGCACCCGGGTGGCAAACCAGGGTGATGATTCCAGCATGGTCGAGAAACGGGATGCGTCGGATGGCACCTTCTAACAACTGTTCGAATCGATCATAATCCGCAGGTAGCGTGGTTCCACCATGTTCCCATGGTACACCATCGATCCAACGTGCCAGCGGATCTGGTTCGTAACCACCGATCACGAGACCACCTGCCTCCTGGCGCATATATACCAGGTTGTCAGGATCACGTAAACAGGGTGTGTTGGGAGAAAATTCGTTCCCGCTGACAGCTTGTAAAGCGATATGTTGATGGTCTACTGGCGTAGTTGGAATGTGCAATCCAGCCATTGCTGCGACTTGAGGTGCCCACATTCCAGCGGCGTTGACAACAATCTCGGTTTGAATTGGACCTTGATCGGTAAGAACACGGTTGATTTCACCCTTGGGAGTTAGCTCAAATCCCGTCACCCGCAGGCAGGTCTGTACTTCAACGCCCATTTCTTTGGACAGACGTGCCATGGTTGTTGTTGTAGTATATGGATCCAGCTGGCCATCTTGCGGAAGGTAGATTGCACCATATAAGTTTTCTTTACTCAATTGGGGCATGATGTGTATTGCTTCCTCAGGTGAGATAATCTCAACATCCATACCTATCGCTTTTGCCCGGCTCACACTCCGGCGTAGTTCCATAAGCTGGTCCTTCGATGAAGCCACACGAAGACTACCGACATGCTCAAACAAACGCAATCCGCTGTAAAGCTCAATGCTGTATTTGCGAAATTGCATTAATGTCTGGGAAGTGGCAAATTGTGTAACCAGTCCAGCTGCGTGTGATGATTCACCGCTTGCGATCTCACCTTTTTCGCAAAGTATCATATCTGTCCAGCCCAGCTTGGCGAGATGATATGCAATATTGATCCCAACAATACCTCCACCAATAATTACGACGCGCGCTTGATCTTTCATATATCTAATCTACCTTTCCGTTAAATTTGGTGCATTATTTTTTGATGAAAAAATAATCTCGACTGAATGAGAAGCAAGAGATTCGAGTGTAGAAGGATCGATTTGTGCATCTGTGAACAACTTATCAATTTCATCAATCGCAGCAATTTGGAAATTTGATACCACACCCCATTTTGTATGATCAGCAACGATATATATTTCCCCTTTAGTTCGTTCGATCATCAGCTTGATCACCTCTGCCTCTGCATTTGACGGAACAGTACAACCATGGATCAAGCTGATCCCATCCACACCCAAGATTGCCTTATTCGCATATACCTGCCGCAGGTTATCGATGGCAAAGCGACCTGCCACAGAATTTGAATG
>Ga0209253_10005322_pt1 | contig 11166 bp, 11 predicted proteins | sample FrelakmetBRP12BR_FD_187145 | JGI IMG/M metagenome (GOLD analysis project Ga0209253, IMG submission 187145) | Freshwater lake sediment microbial communities from the University of Notre Dame, USA, for methane emissions studies - BRP12 BR (SPAdes)... | ecosystem: Environmental > Aquatic >... | reverse complement strand
CGCTCTTCTGCCGCAGCGCGTCGCGCAGCACGCCGCGGATCTTCATCCGCTTGCCCATCCGGCTCACCTCGTCGCCCAGTCCGCTCTCCTTGATGCCCATGTCGACCAGCCGCGTGAACGTCTGTTTGTTGGCGACGGCCCAGGCCACCGCCTGGCACAGGCGGTCGACGCGCGCCTGGTCGTAGGTCTCGATGATCGCGAGCGCCTTGCGCGCCCGCTCGAAGACCTCGTCGAGCTCCTGCTGCTGCTCGGGGGTGATGCCTTTCTTGACGTCGGGGGCGGTGGCCATCTCTCGTGTCTCCTGGTTCGGTTCGTGTCGATGCGCGACCGGCGAACGATCGGTAAGCTGCAGCGTGCCGGCGCTGCGTGTGTTCGTCGCGGCGGGGTCGGTCTTCGGTGGTCCGGGGCCCGCGTCAGCCGCCGAGCACGGTCTTGCGAACCGTCGCGAGCACGGCGCGCAGGTCCTCGATCGGCACCTGGCCGGGAGCGGAGCTGCTCTTGCCGACCGCCCAGGTCAGCGCGGATCCGTAGACGAAGCCGACCATGCGCGACAGCGAGCCGTACGGGCCCATCGACATGCTGATCAGCGGAATGGGCAGCGACTGGCTCGCGTCGTAAGTCGCGCCGAGCAGCGTGAGCACGTCGGACGGACCCCTGGGCATCACCGCCACTTTCGCGATGTCCGCCTCGAGCTTGTGCGCGAGCGCGAATTTCGCCGCGAGCGCCGCGGCGTCCGGCGTGCCGTGGAAATTGTGGTACGACCCGATCAGCGCGATGCCGTGCTCGCGCGAAACCGCGCGCAGGCGGCGAAAGTCCTCCGCCGCGTTGACGGTCTCGTAGTCGATCAGGTCGACCAGGCGGCTCGCGCAGACGTCGACGTACAACTGCACGACCTGCGGCTCCGCCAGCGCGATCTTCTCGCCGCCTTCGATGGACGAGCGGCGCGTGAACATCACGGGGAGCGGGCCGACCCGGTCGCGAATCGCGCGCGCGGTGTCGATCACGTGCGCGGTATCGCCGAGCGCCTCGAAGAAGTCGACGCGCCACTCGAGCACGTCAGGCTTCTTGGGCAGCACGGCGTCTACTTCGCCCAGCACCGCGTCCCGGGTACGGCCGACGAGCGGCGTGCAGATCAGCGGAAACGCGCCCCTGCCCACGGGCTTTCCGTGCAGCAGGATTGGCTTGGGTTCACTCACGGCAAACTCTCCTGAATCAATGCGATGTTGCGGCGGCGGGCGTGACCCCGGCCTCGTGGAACTCGACGGCGAGCCCGGTCGCCGCAAACAGCGCTTGGCAACGCGGCTCGACGTTGCACTGGGCGACGCGAAACCCCGGCACGGCGAGGGGATGCGGGGTGCGGTGGATGCAGTCGGAACCGCTCCGCGCGCTCGGCATGACGAGGGCAGTACGCGCGTCGGGCGCGTGCGGACTCCGTTCGACGCGACGCGTTGCCATGCCTGCGGACCTCACTCCTCGGCCCGCGTGGTCGGGCCGTCCTTGCCCCCGGACATGAGCCGGTCGGCGCTCGAGTGCGCCCAATATTGTTCGAGGCTTGCACTCTGGCGTCCGCGGGCCATCGACCCGACGAACACCTGCACGATAAAAGCCGGTCATGACCCCGTCAAGGGCGTATAGCGACATTGTGTGCGCCATACGCCCTTTTTCTACGCATGGGTTCCAGCATTTCTTGAACCGCCTCACGACTCTGACACCATGGGTATCATCCGGGCGGCATACGCCCCGAGCGTACGAATTACGGCAATCGCACGCCCGTTTTCCCCGACCCATTCGAAAGCCCGCAATGACACGTCAAGCCTCCGCCCTTCGCCCGCAGGACAGCACGCCGCCGGACCCATCCGCCGGCGCCGCCATCGCGCCGGCCCGCGCGGAACCCGAGGGGTTGATTGCGGATGCGATCGCCCGCCATGCCGACGACCCCGACTTCGTCACGGCGCTGGCCCGTGGCATGGCCGTGATGCTGGCGCTTTCGGAGACCAAGCGCCGGATGTCGATCGCGCAGATCAGCCATCGCACGGGCATCCCGCGGGCGGCCGCGCGGCGCAGCCTGCACACGCTCGCGAAAATGGGCTTCGTCGCCGCCGACGACGCGCGCCGCTACTACCTGCGCCCACGGGTGCTGTCGTTCAGCCACGGCTACCTGTCGGGATCGCCGCTCGCCGTGCTGGCCCAACCCATTCTCGACCGGCTTGGGGATTCGCTGCACGAGGCCTGCTCGCTGGCCACGCTCGACGGCGACGAGATCGTCTACCTGTCGCGTTCGACGTCGTCGCGCATCATGTCGACCACGCTGAACGTCGGGCGCCGCCTCCCCGCGTACTGCACGTCGATCGGGCATGTGCTGCTCGCGCAGCTGCCGCAGGGCGAACTGGACGACTACCTTGCGCGCGTGCGTTTCTATCCCTACACCGATCACACGCCGAACTCGAAGGAATCGTTGCAGCCACTGCTGGAGGCCGTCCGGGAATCGGGGTTCGCGTTCGCGAGCCAGTTGATGGAGCCGCGCCTGTGCACGCTCGCGGTGCCGGTCCGCGACACCGGCGGGCACTACGTCGCCGGCATCAACGTCATCCTGCAGGGGCGGCTGTACGGCCGCGCCGAGATGGCGGAGCGCTATTTCCGCCCTCTGCACGATGCCGCGATGGAGCTGGGCTCGCTGCTGCTGCCCTGACGCGGCGAGGCGCAGCGTCCTGACCGGTTGTTGCAACGCGCAATTCACACTACCACCAGCCTCATTTCGAGCCCTTCGCATACGCTCAGGACAAGCTCCGCGAGAAACCTGCTTTTTTTGGCGAAGTCAATTGATTGCCAACAGCAGGTTCCTCGCTGCGCTTCGGAATGAGGCGAATGAGAGATCCGCGTCGACGTCATTCACCTGCCATCGCGGAGCATCGCGTCCCGGCGGGCCGCCCCGGGCGCTGGTTCCCGGTCGTTGCGGTACGCTATGATCGCAGCGACGACGCCATGTCGCCGATTGCGCGGCGTGACGCCGGTGCGCGCAGGGCCTGCCGACACACCACGAGGCATCGAATGACGAATCCACTGGACCGCGAAGCGGTGCCCGAATCCCAGAACCCGCTCGGCATCGACGGCATCGAGTTCATCGAGTTCGCGACGTCGAAGCCGCAGGCCATGGGCGGCGTGCTGGAAACGATGGGATTCCGGCCGATCGCGCGGCACCGATCGCGCGAAGTCGAGCTCTACCGGCAGGGCCCGATGAACATCATCGTCAACGCGCAGCCCGCCGACGTCCCGCGCACCGTGCAGCCCTCGGAGCGGCCGATCATCAGCGCATTCGCCATTCGCGTCCGCGATGCCGACGCGGCGTATCGCCGGGCGCTGGACCTGGGCGCGTGGGAAATCCCCGTGCGGGCAAAGGCGATGGAGCTCAACATTCCCGCGATCCACGGCGTCGGCGAGAGCCTCATCTACTTCGTCGACCGCTACAACGAGTTCTCGATCTACGACATCGACTTCCGCGCCATCCCCAAGGTCGATCCCCATCCGCCCGCCATGGGGGGGCTGCACTTCTTCGGTATCGTCCAGTACATCGGCGCCGACCGCACGGCCGATTGGGTCGAGTTCTATGCGCAGATCTTCGGCTTCAAGCCGCTGCCGGACAAGGTTCGCTTCGGCATCATGCCCAAGGGGCTGCTGCTGCAGAGCCCGTGCCACACGTTCTACCTGCAGCTGATCGAGCCCGACGACCCCGCACGGTACGCGCCCGCCGAGGAGCACCTGCAGCGCGTCGGCTTCGGCACGCCGGATGTGCTGGCCACCGTGGCGACGCTCGAGAAGCGCGGGATCGAGTTCGTCTCGTCGGAGCGCGTGCAGACCAGCGCGCGCGGTGCGCTGACCAAACCGACACTGGGAAGCGTGATGTTCGAGCTCGTGCACGACGAGCCCGCAGGCGCCGCGGCGCGAAAATGATCTTCAACGACTTCGGGATGGACACCGCGTCGCTCGCGGGCTCGCTGGAGAGCAAGCTCGCCGCCGTGCGTCGCGCGGGTTTCGCGCAGGTGATGATCGCGGCGGGCGACGTCGTCGGGCACCCGGCGGGCATCGACGCCGGCGTGCGCGCCGTGCGCGCCAGCGGCCTGCGCGTAACCGGACTGGAGGCGCTGCGCGACTTCGAGGGCCTCGACGCCCGGCTGCACGCATACAAGGTCGACGTCGCGAAGTCGATGCTCGAGGTCTGCGCCGCGATCGGCGGGCGCATGCTGATCGTGGAAGCGTCGACGTCGACGCACGCCGCCGCGGATCCCGACGCGATCGTCCGCGACCTGCGCACGCTGGCGATCCTCGCCATTCCGCTGGGCATCAGGATCGCGTTCAAGGGCGTCTCGTGGAGCCGCACGGTGAAGGATTTTGTCGCCGCCGGCGACCTGGTGCTGAGCGCGGAATGCCCGAACCTCGGGCTCGCCATCGACGCCTTCGACGTGCTTGCCGCCGGCGTGCCGCTGACCGACCTCGACGCGATCGATCCGGAGCAGGTCTTCCTCGTCCAGCTCTCCGACTACATGTGGCAGGAGATCCGGTCTTCAGAAGAGCAGGCGACGACTGCCACGCACTTCCGCGTGTTCCCCGGGGAGGGCGCGCACAGCGATGGGCTCGCGGACTTCATCACCAAGCTCGACGAAATCGGCTATTGCGGCGACTACAGCTTCGACGTCTACAACGACGACTATCTGCAAATGCCCCCCGAGACCGTGGCCGCGCGGGCGCAGCGCGCGGCCGAGTGGCTCGGGGAAACCGTGCTGCGGCGCGCGCTCCCGATCCCGAACGTGGAGCGCCTGCGGCGCACCAGGCACGGGTAGGACAACTGGCGCGCCCGTGTTCGCAGACGCGCGAACGGGTGCCGTCGACACGGCCGACCGGCCCTCAATCGAAACGACAGGATGACCATGGAATACCAGCGGCTGGGCGCCAGCGGACTCGAGGTCTCTCCGCTGTGCATCGGCACGATGAACTTCGGCGACCTCACCGACGCCGCCGAAGCGCGGCGGATCGTCGACCACGCATATGCGGCCGGCATCAACTTCATCGATACGGCCGACGTCTATGCCAAGACCGAGTCGGAAAGGATCGTCGGCGCGGCAATCGCCGCGAACCGGCGGCGCTGGATCCTGGCCACGAAGGTCGGCAACGCGGTGACGAAGAAGCCGCACGACGGCGGGCTGTCGCGCCGCTGGGTGCTGCAGGCGTGCGACGACAGCCTCGCGCGCCTTGCCACCGACTACATCGACATCTACTACCTGCACCGCGACGACCTCGTGACCCCCATTGCGGAAACCGTCGGCGCCATCGGGGACCTGATCCGCGGCGGGAAGATCCGCTACTTCGGCGTGTCGAACTACCGCGGCTGGCGCATCGCCGAGGTGGTGAGCGAATGCGAGGCGCAGGGCGTGCCGCTGCCCGTCGTCTGCCAGCCGTACTACAACCTGCTGAACCGGACGCCCGAGGTCGAGATCCTGCCCGCGTGCGACCACTACGGCATCGGCGTCGCCCCGTACTCGCCGATCGCGCGCGGCCTGATGACCGGCAAGTACGCGGCCGGCGCCGTGCCCGCGGACTCGCGCGTCGGGCGCAAGGATGCGCGGATGCTGGAAACGGAGTTCCGCGAGGAGTCGCTGGCGATCGCGCAGAAGCTGACGGCGCACGCCGCGAAGACCGGCCGCACGCCGATGCAGTTCGCGCTCGCGTGGCTGTGGGCGAACCGGATCATTACGTCGGTGATCGCCGGCCCGCGCACGCTCGCGCAATGGGAGGACTACGTCGCGGCGATCGGCACCTCCTGGAGCGACGAGGACGAGGCGCTCGTCGATTCGCTGGTGAAGCCGGGGCATCCGTCGACGCCGGGCTACAGCGATCCGCAGTATCCGTTCTACGGGCGCGTGCTCGACTGAACCTGCGGGACGGCGACACGGTCCAAATTGCCTGTATGCCCGCACATGCGCCCCTCCTGCGTTTCCCGGTGCACGGATTCGGGCAACCGACGCCGCAAATGACATGGACAATGCCCTGATGCGCAAAACCCCGTTGCCGCTGGCGGCGCTCGCCGCGGCCGTGCTTGCCGGCGCGCCGGCGGGCGCGGCCGACCTCGCGATCGACCACCCGCTCATCGGCACGTGGAAGCTGCCGATCGCGCAGCTGAACTGCACCGAGACGTACCTCTTCCTGCGCGACGGCACGTCCCGCGTGACCAGCGCCGAGGAGATCTCCGAGTCCCGGTTCGAGATCTCGCCGGCGCCCTCCGCCAGCGGCTTCTACCGGTGGACGGATACCATCGTCAAGAACAACGGCAAGAAGGACTGCTCGGGCACGGTGACGAAAGCCGGCAAGACGGTCACGCAGTACGTGCTGTTCCACCATTCGCGCAACATCTTCTTCATCTGTCAGGAAGAGAAGCGCAACACCTGCTTCGGCCCGTTCTACCGGCAGCGCGGGCAGGACACCTGAGCGCCGATAGCATGCTGTTGAAATTTGCGCCTTCAATTTACCGGGGCCTCATTTCGAGCGAAGCGAGAAACCTGCTTCTGAACGAAATCAACCAACTACCGACAGCAGGTTCCTCGCTTCGCTTCGGAATGAGGCCAATCACAGGCATCCGTCGAAGCTTTTCAGCAGCCTGTTAGGCGTCGCTGACCACCACGCGTTTCCTGCGCGCGCCGTGGCGCGCGCCGTCTACTCGTTCGCCACGCCGTGCGGCACGTGCCCGGCCGGCACGTGCGCCGACGCGGATTCGACGTGGCGCGTCTGGTCGTCGAAGAAGAAGTCCGGCTCGAACTTGCGCAGGAACTCGCCCTTGGGCAACCCGCCCAGGAACATCGCCTCGTCGACCTCGATGTTCCAGTCCATCAGCGTGCGGATCGCGCGCTCGTGCGCGGGGCTCGCGCGCGCGGTGACGAGCGCCGTGCGCAGCTTCATCGGCACGTTGCCGTCGTGGGCGGCGCGCTGCAGCCGGTGCAGCGCCTCCAGCAGCGGCTTGAACGGGCCCGGCGGCAGCGGCCGCGTCGCGTGGTCGGACTCGTGCTTCTGGAACGCGTCGAGGCCCTCGGTGCGGTAGACGCGCTCGCCCTCGTCGCCGAACAGCACCGCGTCCCCGTCGAACGCGATGCGCACTTCCTCCGGATGCGGGTCCTCGCGCGACAGCTGTGTGTAGACGAGCGCCGCGGGAAAGCCCGCGTTGAGCGCCGCGCGCACGTCGTCGCCGTTGGCCGAGAGGAAGAGGTTGGCCTTGAGCGCCTCGAGGTAGCCGAACGGCGCCCGGCCGCGCGTGAACACGCCGCGCTCGATCGAAAGACTGGCCTTCTCCACCGACTTGAAGACGCGCAGGCCCGACACCGGATCGTTGCGCGACAGGATCACGACGTCGACGCGCTTGACACCGTCGGCGTTGAACGCCTCGAGCTTGCGCACGAGGCGGTACGCGACGCCCGGCTTGGCCGGCTGCTCGATGCGGTCGAGCTGCAGCCGCATGTACGAGCGGTCGTCGGCCGTCTCGAAGACCTTGTTCTCCTCCTCGAAGTCGAACAGCGCGCGCGAGCTGATCGCGACGACGAGCTGCTCGACCGAAGGCGTTTCAGGCATGCGAAAAAGTATACGCCGCGCCCGCGTTCACTTGCCCTTGTAGACGTGGTTGGGCAGCCAGAGCGCGATCTCGGGGAACAGGCACAGCAGCACGATGCCCAGCACCATGAGCCCGATGAACGGCATCGTGCCCCAGACGATGTTGCGCAGCTTCAGGTCCGGCGCGATGCCCTGGATCACGAACAGGTTCAGCCCGACCGGCGGATGGATGAGCCCCATCTCCATCAGGATCGTCATGATGATGCCGAACCAGACGAGGTCGATGCCGAGCGCCTTCAGCGACGGCAGGATGATCGGCGTCACCATCAGGATGATCGCGACCGGCGGCAGGAAGAAGCCGAGCACGACAAGGAACACGTTGATCCACACGAAGAACTGCCACTTGTCGAAGTTCATCGCGACCAGCCACTGCGCGGCCGCCTGCGTGATGCCGAGGTAGCTCATCACGTACGTGAACAGGAACGACGTCGCGATGATCATCATGATCATCGTGCTCTCGCGCACGGTGCCGGACAGGATCGCCTTCAGGTCGTCGATCCGGTAGCAGCGGTACAGCAGCACGACGAGGATGAGCGAGCCCGCGGCGCCGATGCCGGCGACTTCGGACGGCGTCGCCCAGCCGTCGTACATCGCGACCATGATGATGCCGATGAGGACGAGGAACGGCAGGAACCGCGGCAGCGACTCGAACCGGTCGCGCCACGTGAAGTGCTCCTCCTCGAGGATCGCGGAGGTCTGCCCGGACTTCCGCACGAGCTCGAGCGCCGCGCGGCGCTCGAGCCGGTACTTGAACACGACCCACGCGGCGAACAGCAGCGTCAGCATCAGGCCCGGGCCGAAACCGGCGAGGAACAGGCGGCCGATCGACTGCTCCGACGCGAGGCCGTAGAGGATCAGCGTCAGCGACGGCGGGATCAGGATGCCGAGCGTGCCGCCCGCGGCGATCAGCCCGGCCGCCAGCCCCTCCGAATAGCCGCGCTTCAGGAGCTGCGGGATGCCGGACGAGCCGATCGCCGAGCACGTCGCGGGTGAGGACCCGCACATCGCGGCGAACACCGAGCACGCGAACACGTTCGCGAGCCCGAGCCCGCCGGGGACCTTGTGCAGCCACGCGTTGAGCGACCCGTAGACGTCGGAACCAGCGCGCGTCTTCCCGATCGCCGCGCCCATCAGCACGAACAGCGGGATCGTAAGGAGTGTGAAATTGTCGAGCTCCGCGTACATCGTCTCCGCGACCGACCACAGGTTCGCCGTCGGCATGAAGACCGCCATGAACGCGAGCGCCGAGAGTCCGAGCGCGAACGCGATCGGCATGCCCGAGAACAGCAGCACGAACGTGACGGCGCCGTAGAGGAGGCCGATCTGTCCGGTGCCCATCATTCGGTCCACGGCGCGTTCTGCGCCTCGAGCTGCGCCTCGAGCTCGGCGCGGTGGCTGCGCCGGCTCTCGACGATCTGCACCAGCTGCTGCAGCGCAAGCGACGTCATGCCGATCGCCATGAACAGGTAGGGAATCCACAGCTTCGGCGCCCACGAGCTGTTGGACACCCGGCCGTCACCCCACGCCTCGTGGAAGAAGTACCAGGCATTGGCGGCGACGAACGCGCAGAAGACGAGCGACAGCACGTCGCCGACGAGGTAGCGCATCCGGTTCATCCGCGCCGACAGCAGGTGCTCGAGCACCTCGATCGTCACGTGACCGCGCTTCAACTGCGTGTACGCGGCGCTCATGAACGTCGCGACGATCAGAAGGATCACGCACATCTCGATCTCCCAATCCGTCGCCCACTTGAAGACATAACGAACCACGACCTCGAACACGATGACGAGGCTGCACGCGACGATCACGATCCCCGACAGGTAGCCGGTGACCGTGTTGAACCATTCCAGGCCGCGCACCATGCGCAGCCACACGCCCGGGCGGGCGGGCGGCTCCGGCATCCCGTTGGCGTGCGTCGGGAAGCCGTTCGCCATCGCACTCACTTCACCGCCATCGCCATGTCGAGCAGCTGCTGGCCGTTCTTCACGTTGGCTGCGAAGTCCTTGTACGCGGTGTCCTTCGCGATCGCCTGCCACTTGAGGAATGCGGCCTCGTCCATGTCGGAGACCTTGGCGCCGGCCTTCTGGAACACGTTGGCCATCTCCTTGTCATCGGCCTGCGCCGATTCCTTCGCGAACTGCTCGAGCGACGCGCCTACCTCGGTCATGATCTTCTGCTGTTCGGGCGAGAGCTTCGACCACGCGTCCTTCGAGATGACAAGCGGCTCGAGCATGAACCAGATCGCCTTGTTGCGGGCCGTGGTCACCGCCTTCGCGTTCTCCGACAGCCGGAAGGAGATGAGCGACGTGCTGGACGTCATCGCGGCATCGAGCACGCCGCTGCTCATCGCGTTGTAGATCTCGTTCGACGGCACGTTGGTCACGGCGGCACCCGCGCCCTTCATCATCAGGTCCATTTCCTTGCTGCCGCCGCGGACCTTCAATCCCTTCGCATCGTCGGGCGCGACGATCGGATTGGTCTTGCTGGCGATGCCGCCGGCCTGCCAGACCCACGTGAGGATCTTGATGCCCTTCTCGTCGAGGATCTTCTCGAATTCCTTGCCGATCGGCGCCGTCTTCCAGCGCAGCCCCTGTTCGTAGCTCGTCACCAGCGCAGGCATGAGCCCGAGGTTCATTTCGGGCACCTCGCCGCCGCCGTACGCGAGCGGCAGCACCGACATGTCGAGCGTGCCCTTGCGGATCGCGCCGAACTGGCTGAACGTCTTGACCAGCGAGCCGTTCGGGTAGACCTCGACCTTCAACTGCCCGTTGGTTCGCTTCTCGACCTCGGCGGCGAACTTCTTCGCGAGCTGGTCGCGGAAATCGCCCGAGTCTCCGGTGGCCGCCGGGAACTGGTGCGAGATCTTGAGGACCTTGGGTGCCTGCGCCTGGGATGCCGCGGCGATGCAGAACGAGCACGCTGTGATCAACGCGCCCGCAAGCGCGCGGTGGATAGTGGAATTCATGAAGCCCTCCTCGGTGGAATTGCGGACTCGTGCGCAACGTCCGGCTCGGCCCTGCGGAGGCACCTGCCGGATTCGTATTCGGTGGTTCTTGTGGGCGCAACAATACTATGCGCACCCGTCCGCGCGCCAGCGCGGACAACCGGGCAAGGACCGTCCGTACCCCGAGCCAACGGCACCCGCGTCAGCGGCCCGAGCCCGGCGCCGGCGTGCGTACGACGGCCCGCAGCGCGTCGGGTGTCGCGGGCACGGCCGCGACGTCGGCGAGCGTGATGGGCTTCACGGGAAAGCGCGGGCGCAGGAAACCGACCTCCGCCGGCGCGCGGGACTGCGTGCGCGCGATGATCTCGGTGACGGTGAGCCCGCAGAACCGGCCCTGGCACGGCCCCATGCCGCAGCGCGTGTATGCCTTCATCTGGTTGGGACCCGCGCAGCCCTCGCGCGCAGCTTGTTCGATCGCCACCGCCGCGACCTCTTCGCACCGGCACGCGAGCGTCGCGCCGGCCGGCACCCGGAACGCCTCCGGCGGCCGGTACAGCACGTCGAGGAAGCGGCGG
>Ga0209253_10005321_pt1 | contig 11166 bp, 8 predicted proteins | sample FrelakmetBRP12BR_FD_187145 | JGI IMG/M metagenome (GOLD analysis project Ga0209253, IMG submission 187145) | Freshwater lake sediment microbial communities from the University of Notre Dame, USA, for methane emissions studies - BRP12 BR (SPAdes)... | ecosystem: Environmental > Aquatic >... | reverse complement strand
GGCTGGCCGCCGGCGACCTCGTGGTCTTTCCCTTCGATCAGCACGCGAGCCGCAAGGACGGCGTGCGAGTCGATTTCTTTGGACACTCCGCCGGGACGTTCCGGAGCCTGGCGGTGATCGCGCTCTCGACCGGGGCGCCGGTGCTGCCCGCGTCGAGCTGGCGCGAGGCGGACGGTCATCACGTCTTGCGTTTCGAAGCACCGCTCGCCGTGATCGAGCACGAGGACACCAATGAAGCGATCCGGCTCAACACCCGTGCCTACAATGCGGCACTCGAGCGGATGATCCTGCGTCACCCGGAGCAGTGGTGGTGGACGCATCGCCGGTGGAAGCCCTGGCCGGCGACGGCCAAGACGTCGACGGCGGCGAGGGGGACGAAATTGGACACGGACGCCCATTGAAGCCGGCGCGGGTCTCGCGGCGCAGCATCGCCCACGCCACCTTATCGCGGGTCGTGGAACACAGTAGGAACTAAATGGGAAATTGCCGCTCCATAGCGATTACCCCCAGAGACCCGGGGAACGCGCGGGTCTTGACTGCGCATGACGCGAATTGCTAGAGCTAAACGTGGGCAGGACCGCGCCAGGGGGGGATGCTCGCGGTGCGCCCGTGCACCACGGGCTGGTCGCAGACGCGGTGACTTCGCAAACGTCCCGCGATTGATCTCCCTCAAATGCAGGGTCGCCGAGCCGCACACAATGGCGACCACAAGAAGAGCGCGGGTGCTGCCCGGAGGGCGGCCCATTGCCCCGAGGATGAGGAGGGAACGGATGTTCCCGGAAACCGACCTACGAAGAGGTGCGCAATCCGGCGGCGACCTGGGGGAGCGGCTTTGTGCCGTTCTACCGGTCTCGTGCGACATCGGTTTCCAGGGTGCCCACCGCCGTACCTTCGGTCCGACGACAATCCGCCCGCCGCCGCGTCGCGATGCTGTGCCGGGCGTCCCGCGTTGGTGCCCCCTCAAGGAGTGAAACTTTGCAACGGGTCGAGGCCTAGTCTTATGTACCAGATCGTCCGCCGGGAAGCGTTTTCCGACACCACCTTCCTCTGGGAAGTGCTGGCGCCCGACATCGCGAGGTCGGCCGAGCCCGGGCATTTCGTGATGCTGCGCCTTCACGAAGGCAGCGAGCGCGTCCCGCTGACGGTCGCGGATTTCGATCGCGACAAGGGCACCATCACGATGGTGATCCAGTCATTGGGCAAGACCACCCAGGAGATGCGCGATCACTACAAGGAAGGCGACAGCTTCGCAGACTTCGTCGGCCCGCTCGGCCTCCCGCAGCACGTCAGCAAGGCCGGCCACGTGGTGCTGGTGGGCGGCGGGCTCGGTGTCGCACCGGTCTACCCGCAGCTGCGCGGGTTCAAGATGGCGGGGAACCGCACCACGGGCATCATCGGCTTTCGCAACAAGGACCTCGTGTTCTGGGAGGACCGATTCGGGCGTTTCTGCGACAACCTCATCGTATGCACCGATGACGGCAGCTACGGCAAACCGGGGTTCGTCACCCAGGCGCTGAAGGAGGTGTTGGAGAGCGACAAGCCGGACCTCGTCATCGCGATCGGGCCGCTGCCCATGATGAACGCGTGCGTCGAGACGACCCGGCCCTATGGGGTCAAGACCATGGTGTCCCTGAACGCGATCATGGTCGACGGCACCGGCATGTGCGGATCGTGCCGCGTCACGGTCGGTGGCGAGGTCAAGTTCGCCTGCGTCGACGGGCCGGATTTCGACGGGCACCGCGTTGACTTCAAGGAGCTCATCCTGCGCCAGCGCCGGTTCAAGGGCGAGGAGTCGAAGGCCACCGAGGACTATGCGCACATCTGCAGCGTCGAGAAGCTCCTGTTCGAGCAGGGCAAGCGCAACTACAAGAAGTACAAGGACCTCCTGCCGCACCAGGTGAAGATGCCCGAGCGCGATGCGCTGGAACGCGCACGCAACTTCAAGGAGGTCAACCTCGGCTACAGCATGCATGACGCGCTCGCGGAGGCAGAGCGGTGCATCCAGTGCACCAAGCCGATTTGCATCGAGGGCTGTCCGGTGTCGATCGACATCCCGCGCTTCATCCGGCATCTGCTGGTGCGCGACCTCGATGGTGCGCTCGGGGTGATACGCGAGTCGAATCTCTTCCCCTCCGTGTGCGGGCGCGTGTGCCCGCAGGAGTCGCAGTGCGAGAGCCAGTGCATCGTTGGCAGAAAGCTCGAATCGGTCGCGATCGGCCGCTTGGAGCGCTTCGTCGGGGACAACGCGCGGGCGCCCAAAGTGGAGCCGCCGAAGTTCGAGCGCAAGCTCGGCCGGGTCGCCGTGGTGGGCTCCGGGCCCTCGGGGCTCGCGGTTGCTGCCGATCTCGCACGTTATGGCTGTGACGTCACCGTTTACGAAGCGCTCCATGTCGTAGGCGGCGTGCTCCAGTACGGCATCCCGCCGTTCCGCCTGCCGCGCGACATCATCAGCCGCGAGGTCGATGGACTCAAGAGCATGGGCGTGGCCTTCGAGACCAACAAGGTCGTAGGCAAGACGTTCACGGTCGAGAGGCTCATGACGGAGATGGGCTATGACGCCGTTTTCGTGGGCGCCGGCGCGGGCGCTCCGGCGTTCCTCGGCATCCCTGGGGAATTCGCCGGGCAGGTGTACTCGGCGAACGAGTTCCTCACCCGCGTGAACCTCATGGGCGGTGACCGGTTCCCCTATCTCGACACGCCTATCACGCTCGGGAAGAGCGTGGTCGTGATCGGCGCCGGAAATACCGCGATGGACTGCCTGCGCGTCGCCAAGCGCCTCGGCACCCCGACCGTGCGCTGCGTGTACCGGCGTTCCGAGGCGGAAGCGCCGGCGCGGATCGAGGAGCTGCGCCATGCGAAGGAGGAGGGGATCGAGTTCTTCTTCCTGCATGGGCCGGTCGAGATCCTCACCGAGGCCGACGGCAACGTACGCGGGATGCGGGTGCAGAAGATGGCCCTCGGCGACCCGGACGAGAAAGGCCGGCGCAAGCCCGTGCCGCTCGACGAGTTCGTCGAGCTCGACTGTGACACGGTCATCTATGCGCTCGGTACCAAGGCAAATCCCATCGTCACCCAATCCACGCCCGGCCTGGGCCTCAACAAGTGGGGCTACATCGTCGCAGATACGGCGACCCAGGCGACCAACCTTCCGGGTGTATTCGCGGGCGGGGACATCGTCACCGGCGGCGCGACCGTCATCCTCGCCATGGGGGCGGGTCGCCGCGCCGCGAAAGCGATCGGTGCGTACCTGCAGGGCGGCAAGGAGAAATGGCCGATCACGCAGGACGATGTCAACGCATTCGTGCCGCCCACGCCGCTCGGCGCCGGAACCCCGTCCGCGACCACTCATTGAAAGCGAGGCACAGCCATGAGCATAGAGACAGTCATGCACGTTTGTCCGCGGTGCCGCAGGCCGATCGAGGGCGAGGAATCGTACATCTGCTGCGCAGGGGTCGAGCTGCGCTGGCGCTGCAGCGAGTGCGGCAAGGTGAGCGAGGGTTTCGCCTTTCCCTACGGCATGTGTCCCTATTGCAAGGGGCAGCTCGAGATTCTCGAGCGCGGCGCGATCGAAGACGCCAGCGGTCTCGAAGCGATCCGGATGGCGTTCGAGATCGAACTCGGCGGCCACGCCTTCTACCAGCGCGCCGCGCGCGATGCCAAGGATCCTGCCCTGCAGGAGCTTTTCGGCCGCTTCGCGGAAATGGAGAAGGAGCACATGGAGACGCTGTCACGCCGCTACCATGCGGACCTGCCGGAACCCGCCGAAGACTTCCAGCTGGACCGCGCCGCGATCTTTGCCGGCGTCGATCGCAAACCGGAAGACCCGGCGAACCTCTTCCGCATCGCGATCGCCTTCGAGGAACGTGCGGTGAAGTTCTTCAGTGAGAAGGGCGACGAGGCCGCGGAGGGATCGGTCGAGAGAGATCTCTACAAGGAACTCGCGGCCGAGGAACGCGAGCACGTGCAGATCCTTACGACGGAGTACGGTCGTTGGCAGGCAGGCAGGAGAGGTCTCCTGTAGCGCGCACCGCGATGGCCGTGCGCCGGAAAGCAGCCGCAACGCGAACGAGTTGAATCGAAGGAAAGAGATGAGCGAGAACTGGACGGTCCTGGAAGGTAACGAGGCAGCGGCGCGGATCGCGCACCTCACGAACGAGGTAATCGCGATTTATCCGATCACGCCGGCATCGGCGATGGGCGAGTTCGCCGATGCCTGGTCGGCCGCCGGCCAGAAGAATCTCTGGGGCGTAGTGCCGCAGGTGATCGAGATGCAGAGCGAGGCGGGTGCCGCCGGCGCCGTGCACGGCTCGTTGCAGGCGGGTGCGCTCACCACGACGTTCACGGCGTCGCAGGGGCTGCTGCTGATGCTGCCGAACATGTTCAAGATCGCCGGTGAACTCACGCCGACCGTGTTCCACATCGCCGCGCGGACGCTCGCCACCCACGCCCTGTCGATCTTCGGCGACCACAGCGACGTCATGGCCGCGCGCACCACCGGCTGGGCGATGCTCGCGGCCGCGAGCGTCCAGGAGGCCCAGGACATGGCGATGATCGCGCACATGGCCACGCTGCGTGCACGCGTGCCGTTCCTGCATTTCTTCGACGGCTTCCGCACCAGCCACGAGGTGAACAAGATCGACCTCCTCCCCGAGGAGGACGTGCGCGCGCTCATCGACGAGGACCTCGTCGAGGCGCATCGCGCCCGCGCGCTCAACCCCGATCGTCCAGTGCTCCGCGGCACGGCCCAGAACCCCGACGTCTTCTTTCAGGCACGCGAGGCGTGCAACGGTTTCTATCTCGCAGTCCCGGGCATCGTGCGCGACTGCATGGAGGAGCTCGCGAAGCGCACCGGGCGTCGCTATGGGCTGTTCGACTATCAGGGCGCGCCGGACGCCGAGCGTGTGCTGGTGCAGATGGGCTCGGGTGTCGGCGCCTCGGGTGAGGCGGTGCAGTCGCTGGTCGCGCGCGGCGAGAAGGTGGGGCTGCTCACCGTGCGGCTCTATCGGCCTTTGGATACGGAGGCGTTCGTCGCGGCGCTGCCGCGCAGCGTGCGCACTATCGCGGTGCTCGATCGCACTAAGGAACCGGGCGCGGTCGGCGAACCGCTTTATCAGGACGTCATCGCCGCCCTCACCGAGGCCTGGCCGCAGGATCGCCCGATGCCGCGCGTCATCGGGGGGCGCTACGGACTTTCGTCCAAGGAGTACACGCCGGCGATGGCGAAAGCGGTGCTCGACGAGCTCAAGAAGCCGCAGCCCAAGCGCCATTTCTCCGTCGGGATCAACGACGACGTCACGCATCTCTCGCTCCCGGTGGACGAGAGCTTCGACACGGAGCAGGCCGGCGTCACGCGGGCGCTCTTCTACGGCCTGGGGAGCGACGGCACGGTCGGCGCCACCAAGAACTCGGTGAAGATCATCGGCGAGAACACGCCCCTCCATGCGCAGGGCTACTTCGTGTACGACAGCAAGAAGTCGGGCGCGATCACCGTGTCGCACCTGCGTTTCGGCCCGAAGCCGATCGAGTCGAGCTACCTCATCAAGCAAGCAGACTTCGTCGCCTGCCACCAGTTCGAGTTCATGAGCAAGCTCGATGTGCTTGCACTGGCGCGCCCCGGGGCAACCTTCTTGCTCAACAGCCCCTATGGTCCGGACGAGGTGTGGGAAAAGCTGCCGCGGGAGGCGCAGCAACAGATCCTGGACAAGAAGCTCCGTGTTTTCCTGGTCGACGCGCTGAAGATCGCGGAGGTGGCGGGGCTCGCCGGTCGCGTGAACACCGTGACGCAGGCTTGCTTCTTCGCGATCTCGGGCGTGCTGCCGCGCGACGAGGCCATCGCCGAGATCAAGGCCTCGATCCGCAAGACCTATGGCAAGCGCGGCGAAACGGTTCTGGCGCGCAACTTCGCGGCGGTGGACCACTCGCTCGCGGGACTCAAGGAGTTGCAGGTATCGGGTCGTGCGAGTTCGGCGCTGACGCGTCGGCCGCCGGTACCTCTGGCAGCGCCCGACTTCGTGCAGCGGGTGACGGCGATGATGATCGAAGGGAAGGGCGATCTCCTGCCGGTATCCGCACTGCCGGTGGACGGAACGTTCCCCACCGGCACGACCCAATGGGAGAAACGCAGCATCGCACACGAGATCCCGATCTGGGACGACAGCATCTGCACGCAATGCGCGCTTTGTGCGCTCGCGTGCCCGCATGCGGCGATCCGCATGAACGTGTACCCACCCGAGCATCTCAAGGGCGCGCCGGAAGGCTTCAAGAGCGCGACGTGGCGCTTCAAGGACGACGGCATGGACGGCTGGGCGGCGAGCATCCAGGTCGCGCCGGACGATTGCACCGGTTGCGGTCTGTGCATCGATATCTGCCCGACGCGGAGCAAACAGGTCGTCAAGCACAAGGCGATCAATCTCGAGCCGAAGCTCGATCACCTCGAGGTCGAACGGCGCAACTACGACTTCTTCCTGAGTCTGCCGGAGGCGCGTCCTTCCTTCGACCGGATCGACTTGCTCAAGGGCTCGCAGCTTCGCGACCCGCTCTTCGAGTATTCAGGCGCGTGCGCCGGCTGCGGCGAGACGCCGTATCTCAAGCTCCTCACGCAGCTGTTCGGTGATCACATGCTGGTGGCGAACGCCACCGGCTGCTCGTCGATCTACGGGGGCAACCTGCCCTCGACGCCCTGGTCCAAGAACCGAGACGGCCAAGGCCCGTCGTGGTCGAACAGCCTGTTCGAGGACAACGCCGAGTTCGGCCTCGGCATGCGCCTCGCGATCGATGCGCAGCGCGATCTCGCACAAGGGCTGGTGCGCGAGCTGCGCACGCAGATCGGTGCGACCCTGGCCGATGCGCTCCTCCTCGACGCGCCCCAAGGTACGGACGCCGAGATCCGCGAGCAGCGCGGACGCGTGCGCGAGCTCAAGGCGGTCCTGGAGAAGCTCGGTTCGCCGCCCGCCAAGCGGCTGCTCGCAGTCGCCGACAGCCTGGTCACTCGCAGCGTGTGGATCATCGGCGGCGATGGCTGGGCCTACGACATCGGCTATGGGGGCCTGGATCATGTGCTCGCCTCGGGGCGCAACGTGAACATCCTGGTGCTCGACACCGAGGTCTACAGCAACACCGGCGGCCAGGCGTCCAAGTCGACGCCGCGCGGGGCGATTGCCAAGTTCGCCGCGGCTGGCAAGTCGATCGGCAAGAAGGATCTCGGCATGATCGCCATGGCTTACGGCAACGTGTACGTCGCCCAGGTGGCGATGGGCGCGAACCCGATGCAGACGGTGCGCACCTTCGCGGAGGCGGCGTCCTGGCAAGGGCCCTCGCTCATCATCGCCTACAGCCACTGCATTGCCCACGGTATCGACATGGCGACCGCGATGAGCCACCAGCGCGACGCGGTGAAGAGCGGGTACCTCACGCTTTATCACTACGACCCGCGCCTCGGCATGCACGGGTCGGATCATCCGCTCAAGCTCGATTCGCGCAAGCCCACCGCCCCGTACGAGCAGTTTGCGATGAAGGAAGGCCGCTTCGCAATGCTCGCACGCGCCGATCCCGAGAGGGCGAAGCATCTGATGCGGGCGGCGCAGGCCGACATCGACGCGCGCTGGCAGTACTACGAGCAGATGGCCGGCGTGCATCGGGTCGTGACCGACGACGACGCGGATCTCAGCGCGTCGGCGCAGGCAGGGGCCAGCAGCGGTGAAGGGGGTGAAGGGGGCTCGGCGTCGGGCGCTGCCGCCGGTGCTGCCGCGCCACCGCCTGCTGGCGCAGCGTCTACTCCATCCGCAGCCCCGCGTACCAAGGAGGTGCAGTCATGAGGGTCGATATGCGCAGCCGTTATCTGGGGCTTCCGCTTCGCAACCCCATCGTTGCCTCCGCCTCGCCGCTCACGAGCTCGGTCGATAGTCTGAAACGGCTCGAAGCGGCGGGTGTGGCCGCGGTCGTGCTGCCTTCGCTGTTCGAGGAGCAGATCGAGCACGAGGAGATGGCGACGCACAATCTCATGCTCTATGGTGCGGAGCTGTCTCCCGAGGCGCACGGCTTCTTCCCGGAAGTCGGGCTGAAAGGCACGGGTACCGACGATTACCTCAAGCTGATCGGGGAGGCGAGGAAGGCCCTCTCGGTCCCCGTGATCCCGAGCCTCAACGGCTACACGCCCGGCGGCTGGACCCGCATCGCGCAGCAGTTCGAGGAGGCCGGTGCGCACGCGATCGAGCTCAACATCTACTTTCTCGCCGCAGACCTTGCCGACACCAGTGACGAGGTCGAGAAGCGCTACCTCGACCTCGTCGAGTCCGTGACCGGCATGGTCAAGATACCAGTGGCCGTGAAGGTCTCGCCCTTCTTCAGCGCCATGGCGAACATGGCCGCACGGCTCGTGCGCGCGGGCGCCAAGGGACTGGTGCTCTTCAACCGCTTCATGCAGCCCGATATCCTGCTCGACGAGCTGCAGGTGGCGCCGCACCTCGTGCTGTCCACCTCCGACGAGGTGCGTCTGGCGCTGCGCTGGATCGCGATCCTGCGCGGACGCGTGGACGCGAGCCTCGCCGCCACCGGCGGCGCGCACACGTCCGACGACGTGCTGAAGCTGCTGCTCGCGGGCGCCGACTGCGTCATGCTCGCGAGTAGCCTGCTGCGTAACGGGCCGGCGCACGTGAGCGCGCTGCTCGCAGGGGTCGAGCGCTGGTTGGCGGAGCGCGAGTACGAATCTGTCGAGCAGATGAAGGGCTCGCTCAGCCAGCGCGCGTGCCCCGAGCCGGATGCGTTCGAGCGCGCGAACTACATGAAGGCTCTAAAGTCCTACACCAGCGCGCTCGTGTAGGGGTGTCCTCGTCATTCCCGTTTGCGTCCGGACCGTCCAGCTAAGGAGACGACCATGGCATTACTCATCAACGACGACTGCACTTCCTGCGACGCCTGTGTTTCGGTGTGCCCGAACGAGGCCATCACCGCAGGGAGCCCCTATGTGATCGAGCCGGCAAAATGCACCGAGTGCGTCGGCGCGCACGACGAACCGCAGTGCCAGAGCGTGTGCCCGGCGGACTGCATCGTGCCGAATCCTGCGTTCCAGGAGACGCGCGAGCAGCTGCAGGCCAAGTACAAGTCGCTGCATCCATAGAAGTGAGGATCCGCCGGTACGTGCGGCTCAAGCGCCGGGCGCGGGCAAGGCGATCAGCATCTGCCTGTGGCCCATGCGGAGGCGCGCATGCTTGGCGATGTCGCTGACATGAGGGACATCGCGGCCGGCGCGACGGCGGCGCCCGCGAGTCCCGCGTGGTTGCCGACCGGCAGCTTGATCTAAGCGCAGCCGACGCGCGAGCGGGAACCCCCAGGGACTACGCCGTCCCCGCTACGCGCGCACATGCGGTCTCGCGCCCGTTTAGCAATCCAGGCGCGCGCATACTGCGCACGCCTTTGCAGCATCGGCCGAGCGCGGCGCTCTCAGCGAGGCGCGCTGGCTGTGTCTGGCAAGGGCTTCAGGCTCGTGCGCCTGCCGTCCGGCGGCAGTTCGGGAAGATCGTTGAACTCGGGGAAGATATCGACCACCTTGTCGGCGGCGTCGTACGAGACGGCCAGCGGCATGGTCGGCCCGCGATTCTGCAAGGAGCCCTGCTTCGCCGCGATGATCTCCCACATCCCGAAGGTGATCAGCGTGAGGCCGGCGTTCGCAGCCGCGAGGCCTCCGTTCGCCTTCGTGCCTTCCTGGTACAGGTAGGTTCCATACTTGACGCCGCCCGGTGTTTTCCACTCCTTTATCGGCGGTCCGAACAGCTTGTCGACGCTTGCTTTCGACGTCCCGGGCTGAAGCGGCGAGAGATCCGTACCGGGCTGGGGGGTAAGGGCCTGTCGCACGGTGCAGGCGCAGAGGACCAGGACGCAAACAAGGACGCCGATCGTGCGAAGCAGTTCGCCCGAACGGCCGGGGCGGGCAAGGGGGTGTGCTGATAGGCGCATGGTCGGTCTCTCAGGACGGGAGGGGTTCGGATAACACGATTATGGCTCGCCTGCGGCGCGGTGGCGCGGACCCGCGTACCCGTGCCGAGGGCTGGACTCACGGATGTTATGGGTTTAAGGGCTGCCACATTTAGGCTATAAGGAAATAGAATGTGAAACGAAGGAGGAGGGTTCCATGCGAGCACAGGTCCGTTGGATGATTGCGCCCGTTGTGATCAAGCACCTGGGGGCGAGTGCTACGCCGGCGGATCGCGCGGCGTATTGCGCCTATCTGGCTGCTAGCCTGCCGTCCGAAGCGGAGGCAGACGAGGTCAAGTACCTTTTCGAGGAAGCTTGGGACGACGCTATCCGCGATTGGCATCGGCTCATCGGTCCTTTCTACTCGAACTGATTCCATTCCCGAGGGAGAGTTGCTGCCGCTCGGCGGCGATTCGCCGGTGACCTACTAAGGCAGGGTGGGACGGTCACCCGGGGGTCACCCGGGGGGGCCACAGCGTCGCAAGCACGCCCGCGCCACCCGGAGCCGGTGTGGGCGTGGGGTGTTATGTTGGGACGCGCCGCTGCGCGTATCTCCTTGCGTCGTCTCGCGCGCGGACTCAATCGACGCGCGGCTAGCTGTCCGCTAGCGAGCTGATTTTTGGGTTCCCGGCCCATCCTGAACCGGGCGTCGTCTGTTGGCGACAATCTGAGTGACTCGGGCGAGTAAGATTGCGCATGGCGACTCTCGCCTCTGGAACTCAGGGGGTTGGCAAGGTACGTCCAGCGGGCATTTGTGAAATTTTGCACAATTGTCCTGTCCCTGCCCCCGTGACGATGTCGGGAAACGACTACGATGAAGCCATAGTTGAACAAACGCCGGCTTGGAGCATGGCCACTTTGTGTCGGGATTACCCGGCAGGCCTCAGGGGAAGTCCGGTGGGGAAAGCGACAACAACATGGTTGCAGTCGAGGGTGGCCGCGCTAAGCCTGTGCGCGGGACGTTCTGGGCGGAAACGCCCCGGGGGTGGCTGGAGCTGGGCATGGGAAAACCATGTCCGGACTTGGATCGCTTGCTTGGCGAGAACGGTGTCGAGTTCTGGGCCTACATGAGCGCCGTGAGTTCCAGTTGCAGCCGGTTCCCTGCGGACGCCGGACACGGCCGGCGTGAGCTCATCGAACGCTACGCCAGCGCGATGGGCTATATGTGCTGCGCAACGCGCAACGCCGGCGCATGCG
>Ga0209253_10005320_pt1 | contig 11167 bp, 9 predicted proteins | sample FrelakmetBRP12BR_FD_187145 | JGI IMG/M metagenome (GOLD analysis project Ga0209253, IMG submission 187145) | Freshwater lake sediment microbial communities from the University of Notre Dame, USA, for methane emissions studies - BRP12 BR (SPAdes)... | ecosystem: Environmental > Aquatic >... | reverse complement strand
GGATAATGAGCGCTGGGAAGAACTCAATGCTCACCCAGAATGGCATTTTCCAAATACAGAATTCCCTCGATTCTTGAGCATTATCGAGCAGTTTGAGAATTTAATTGCAGCATACCCCATGACGAAATTTATTGGCGCACACGTTGGCTGCTATGCTGAGAACCTGGAAAGGGTAGGACAAATGCTCGAGAAGTACCCCAATTATTTTATCGATATTGCCGCGCGAATTGCTGAATTAGGGCGACAATCCCATGCTGCACGGGAATTCTTTATCCGCTTCCAGGATCGAGTTGTCTTTGGCACTGATTTTCCTGCAAATTGTGAATGGTATCGTTTATATTATCGATTTCTGGAAACCGAAGATGAAAATTTCAATTACGATTTACAAGATCCACCCCGCCAGGGACGTTGGCGCGTATTTGGATTAAATTTACCCCCCGATGTTCTAAAGAAAATCTATTTTGAAAATGCCCGCAGGATAATTAACTTATGAGTGCAGTTTTTAAGCTTCTGCGAATAGACAGAAAGCTTACTCCTCTTGATTCAATACCCCCAAAACCTGGTCTAGGAGGATTTGGGAGGTCGCTAATCCTTCGACGCCAGTAATCGTTGGATTTCCACGCCAGTCCCCAAAATAACCCCCAGCTTCCGAAAGGATAACCGGGAATGGAGCGCAGTCCCATATATGCATGATTGGGTCGAGCATAATTTCTGCCCTTCCCGTAGCAACTAATATATAACCATAGGCATCACTCCAACCTGCCTGATGAAAACAGCGGTTCTGCAACCTTTCGAATTCCTTCTGGCGGTTATGCCGGTAAAAACTCCTCAAACTGGTGGTTGTGAGGACTGATTCTTCAAGCTTGTTGATCGATGACACATGGGCTCTCCTGCCATTCCACCAGCAGCCTAATCCTCTGGCAGCTGAAACCATTTCATTCAGAGCTGGCAAATAAGCTGCGCCTACTTCGATGATCCCATCGATTTCAAGCCCAATCAGTACACCATATAAAGGCACCCCACGCATGAAAGCTTTTGTTCCATCGATCGGATCAATGATCCAGCGTGTATTCCCTCCAGATTGATTACTCAATCCTAGTTCTTCACCAATAATTGTATGTTCTGGGAATTTCTTTTCAATTTGATTTCGAATAAATACTTCTGCCTGGCGATCTGCAATCGTTACGGGAGAAGCATCTGATTTGAAACTGATTTCAATTTCCGATAGAAAGTATCCGAGAGTCAACCTGCCAGCCTGGTAAGCGGTTTCGACTGTGAAGGCATAATACTCTTGAAGAGTCTCTTTGCTCATAGCCTCGATCATAACATAACTTAATCTGATACAATCCAATCACCTCCTCAGATTCGATTACGAAAAGAGCATCAATGAATATGTTCTCTCATCGAAGCCGAAAAATTAAAATTTCCTTTCTCTTATTGTCTGCAATCATTATCTTTTTATTCTTGCTTCCAGGCTGCATGTCCCAATTTCAATCGAACATGGACCTGCAGGCAACCATGGTTTCCTTGGGGGTTCAGCAGACTGGCGTCGCCCGAACGAGCCAGGCTTTTAGCCAGTTGGTTACATCAAGAGCTTCATATACTGAGAGTAATCCAGTCCCGTCGCTTAATTCTCCTCTGCCTGATCCTTCTTTGGGGACTGTTGAACCACCAGGCGAAAGTCAGGTTTCCACCCAAGTTATACCCAATCCTGACGAACGCCTGATGAAATCAGCCAAAATCCTTTTATTTGAAGACATGTCTGCTTCGAGATATATTCGGTTAGTAAAAGAAGCTCTGGATGAAGCAGACTACTTCTATGTAGATGTCGGCAGCGCAAGAGGTTGGTTTAAGGACCAATTGCATTCAAATCAAGATTGGGATCTGATTATTGCAGCCGGTGAAGCCGAACGCGGATTTGGGGGAGAATTTTACCGTTATCTCAATGATTGGCTGGATAAAGGCGCTGCAGTCATCATTGAAAACTGGGACCTTGATTCTGCTTTCTCTGGACAGGTTAAACCACTTCTGGACCGCTGTGGGATTGAATTCCAAAGCGATTGGTATGAACCTGATTTACGCGTGTTCTTTTGGTTGGATCGCTCACACCCGATATTTAACCAGCCGAATAATGTATCTGAAAATATCGGTACTTCACAACCAATCTGGTTCGGCGATCATGGAGATTTAATGCAGATTCGCCAATATCAACAAAATGGCGATGCGCTCATGCTGGCAGGGACAAACCCGGAATGGAAGGTAGACCATGCCACTTTAGCAACCTGTGTGGGTGGTCGCCTGATCATCCAGACTTTTCGCTCACACGAATACCCTAGTATGGAAATGGTGAAGCTATGGCAAAATTATATTTACCAGGCTTTAAAGCATCATTTTGCATATACACAGGCAAGCATTCCTACACCGCAGATTACAGTTCTGCCAACTGTTGAAGCTGCACTGACACCGCCGGGTCCAACACCTGGTCCTGAGTATATTTTCGATCACACTTGCGGCGGATTGTTAGCGGCTCGTTTGGTAGATGCCCCTCAATTACAGAAAGATTTATTCGAGCACCACGCAGAGGGTTTATTTCTGACTTTAAAGCTTCACCTTGAAAATTTATCGAATTTTACTATCCAGATTTTGGATGGCGATTACCAATTACAGGGGAATATTGGATCACGCCAGGTCACTTATTCCCCCCACCGGGCAGCAACCGGACAGCTTTACCTGGATAATTCCACCAACTTGTACCAGGATGTGATCCTGCCTGGGGAATCGTGGACAACGAGCCTGGCATTTGACATTGCCCCGGAAGGAAAGGATCATGTATTAGTTGTCAGTCCCGGAAACGAAATGGGGCAACAGGTGTGCCAGGTTCGCATCTCTGTGGAAAGGTGACAGGTTTCGAAGATAAATCTATAAGACATTTGACGCAACTTTAAGGACAAAAGACTGCCAGTGGGAGGTTTTATCTTATAATCATAAAACCCGACAAATTTTCTCTCACGGTCTGTAAAAAGGAATAAATATAGAAAATGATCGACCAGCTACTGAATGTGATTGCAATTATTGCCTGGATATGGTTTTTTCTGGTTGTAGTCCTGATCATCGTCCGCTCCTTTCAAGTTGGTGGGGTCCGGCAAGCCGTCAAAGCCTTAGTATCTTTTCGGGTTGTAATCGCTCTAGTCGTAGCTATCGGCTTATCACTCCTCAGTGCAAGCCTTGTATTTATCGAGCCGCAAGAAGTTGGGGTTGTAATCTCGGTTCTCAGTCCTAATGGTTACCGAGAAGAACCTCTACGATCGGGATTGCATGCTATCGTCCCGCTTGCCGAGCGTGTTGTTCGTTATCCTACTTACTGGCAAACCTATACGATGTCGGCTGAGCCCATGGAGGGAGCAAAACAGGGGAATGACACAATTTCTGCAAGGACATCCGATGGGCAAATTGTCTATTTGGATTCTTCCGTAATCTATCGAATTGATGCCAACGAAGCTATCCGTGTACATACTGATCTTCAAAATAGATATATCGAGGACTTTATTCGTCCAGTGATGCGCGGCATCATCAGAACAGAAGTCTCTCAATTTACAGCCGATGAAGTGAACAGCTCGAAAAGAAAAAACCTGGAATTGAATTTAGAGGAATTACTCAATAAGGCTTTCTCAGAAAAGGGATTTGTGTTGGACCGTTTCTTATTAAGGAATGTCTCTTTTTCTCCACAATATGCTTCTGCGATAGAACAAAAGCAGGTTGCTGAACAAGATAAGACTCAACGCGAATACCAGGCAGAACAGATCCGTACCTTGGCTAAAGGTGAACGTGATCGATTAATCACTGAAATGGATGGTAAGGCAGCCGCTATTGAGCGAGAAGCCAGAGCTCAGGCGACCGCCACAGTCCTAAAAGCAGAAGCTGAAGCGAAAGCTCTACGTGAGATCGCCAGCGCTCTTCAGCAAAACCAGGCGTTGATTCTTTACAGATATATTGAGAAGCTATCACCAGGTATAAAAGTTATGTTGGTGCCCAGCAACAATCCATTCTTGCTTCCTTTGCCCGATTTAGGAGTAAGTGGAGATGGGAGATCAGTAATTACGATTCCAACCACATCGCTTCTAACAAGTACAATCACTTCTACAGTTCCAATCACTCTTCCCAACCTGACAGCGCCAACATCGACGCCGACGCCCTAGCAGGTTGTTATGATATAATCTTCGCGAATTTGGATCGTCGAATTCTTACCCATAGGAGACAATTATGCTGCATTTGCTAATATTAATTTTGATTGCTGCTGTAATCGGTTACTTCTTTGCAAAAAGCCGGTTCAGTAAACCAATCGATGACACTGCGAGTAAGGTAACTGATGTTTCAAAAGAATCAGCGGGTAAGGCAACTGGCTGGTTTAAGTCCAGGTTTGGAAAGAAGTCCACCCAAGTAGAGCCTACTGTAATAGCTGCCAGCGAACCTGTCTCAATGGTAGAGAAACAACCTGCAGCAAAACAAAGCAGCCGCCGAAAATCTGAAGAGCCAGTTGAAGAAGAATCAACAACTCAATCGGAGTAATATTCTCACCCAGTAGTTCAGATCTTTAAATTCTGAAATTCCAGACACAATATTGGACAGTGAAGACAAGGGTTCCGGACGTCATAAGGACTTCGGAACCCTTTTAGATTTTTATTTTATATTCCAATTTGATACAAAGTCTACCAATACTTGATACTGTTGGGCTGCCCGACTTTCTGGGGAAAGCTCAAAAATTGTCTTTCCTTCGACGGCACATTCCCGCAAAATCGTGGCGCGATGAATCGGTTCTAATAGCAAGTTTTTATAACGTTTCTGCAAATCTTGAAGTGTGGCTTTGCTTTCTCGAGTCACTGTGTCGTAGAAAGTAGGCAAGATGCCTAAAATCCGACCTTGCCATTTGTATTCTTCATGGATTCGTTTCAATGTGACTGCGATGTTATAGACTCCATCTGAGGAAAGGTAGTCTACAGCACAGGGAATCAAGACTCCGTCAGCTGCCCAAAGCGCCTGTTCCTGAAGTTCTCCTACGCTGGGAGAGGTATCAATCACAAGGTAGTCAAAATTATCTTTTTGGGCAGGGGCAACTAGAATATTGTTGAGAAAGGAAATCGGTGATCTCTGAACACTCAATACTGTTTGTGCAGTTGCAGTTTTCCGATCACCTAGAACGATAAAAAGCTTCTCTCTATCTGTCATCCGGATGACTTGCGCCAATTTTGCATCTGCGACAAGTAGATTGAAAGTCCCTGGCTCTTGTTTTAAACCAAGAATTGTAGCACACTGACCTTGCGGATCGAGGTCAACTAATAATACCCTCTTTCCTGCCAGCACGAGACCATGAGCAAGGTTGACGGCAGTTGTGGTCTTACCTACACCGCCCTTCTGATTTGCAATCGTGATTGTGGTGATCATTGTTATTCTACCTAGAGGAGGGATTCACTTTGCTGACGAAGGGGCGATAAAACCCGGTGGCCAGATGGTGAATTTATCGTAGATGATATTGCTTAAGTTTGCCTGGAGCTGATACGGGATACCATTTACCTGGATCGTCTCTGAAAATGAAGCTTCCGAGAGGTCGGTTGAGCTAAGGTCCGCTCCACTCAGATTAATTCCTGCGAGTGATGATGGTCCAATTCTTCGACCTCTTACAGTGATTCCACTCAAATTAGTGCTGCACAAATACATTGCGGCATCCCGCCAGGCGCCACTGTCAAATAAAAAGCGACCAAGATCGCGATTAAAGTTAACCGGGGCATCTCCAACCTCTCCGTTTTCAACCACTAAGAACGTTCCATCCATGCAGTCTTGTTGGTTTAGAAACTTTAAGAAATCTCGATATGCCAGGTCTACAGGGAGAGTTATCGGAACAGTACTAAATAGGATTGCATCGCGCATTAATGTATTTGAAAGCGAAGTATTCGATAAATTTGCTCCAACAAGATTTGCTTCACTAAGATCAGTCTTATCTAGATTGGCGCCCTGCAGGTTCGCATTTCTTAAGTCCGAATTGCTAAAATTTACTTCACTTAAATTCGATCCTCGAAGATCTGCAAAGCGAAAATTTGCATTGCTAAGATTTGTACCTTGAAGATTGACACCAGCCAGTTTGGCTGTTTGGAAATTTACTCCACTTAGATTTGCTCCAGTTAATTTTGCTTGGATTGTATACGGTTCACCATTAAACTGCACCACCCCAGATAGTGTTACCGGTGCATATCCAGGCTTGCTAAGATTCGCTCCTGAAAGATCCGCCCCAGAAAGGTCAGCACCTGCCAGGTAACTCCCTGATAAATCTACCTGGTTCAATAAGGCGCCTGTCAACCTTGAAGCGATAATCTTTTGGTTTATTGTATCGATATAAACATCAAACTTCGCTTCAGAGAGATCAGCCTGTCTAAGAACAGCTCCTGCTAACGTCGTCCCAATCACTTGAGACCTGGAAAGGTCGGCGTCAGTCAAATTAGCGCCATTGAAGAACGAAGCTACGCTTTTTGAACCTATTAATTTTGCATTCTGCAGATCGGTACCAGCCATGTCAGTTTCATAAAATGATGCCCCAGAAAGATCAGCTCCTGAAAGGTTCGCGCCATAGAGTGTTGCATGATCTAACTTAACGCCAATGAGTTTTGTTTGTGAAAGCACTGCACCTTTAAGCTCGGCACCTTCGAGATTCGCCCCACTCAAATCGGAGTTTGCCAGATCAGCCCCGTTAAGTTTCGCTCCAATCAACACCGCGCCGCCTAAGTCCGCGTCTTTCAACTTTCCACCTGTAAGATCCGCTTTGGTAAGGTTTATTGCTTTTAGAATTGTACCTTTTGAAAGGTTGACATCTTTGAGGATAGCTCCCGAGAGATTTGCGCTGCTCAAATTCGCTTGATCCAAAAGGGCGCCTGTTAAATTGGCGCCTGAAAAATCGGATCCAATTAATTTTGAATGTGAAAAATCAGCACCTTGTAAAGCAGCATTGACAAGATTGCTTCCACTTAAATCGGCATTTGAAAAATTGGCGTTCCTTAATGAAGCTCCGCTAAAATCAGTGCCATTTAAAATAGATGAATTAAAATTTGCTCCATCCAACCTTCCGTTTCGAAAATTTTGGCCGGTCAGGTTTCGGTTAGAACACCTGGGAGGGCATCTAAGATTACGGTATAGAAGAAAACCGAACAGAAGAACGATAAATACTCCGAGAGCGATAGCCTCTTCTACCAGGTCTCTCCAGCGGATTTTTCGATGACGGTGGCCTTTTTGCACTGCGGTTGTTGTCATTTTCGTCTGGTTGAAAAATCTGGTTTGGATGTCCCTGGTGTTGGAGTCCCGTCGCTAATATTTTGGGATAACAATATTGCTGAAATCGGAAGCTCAAACCCAAGAGGCCACTTGGTATTCTCATCGTAAAGGACACCTTGCAGAATTGTATCGATAAGCAATGGTTTCAAACGTACTTCGGTTAGATCGGATACTCGTACATCGCGAAGTACTCTGGCCATATCCGACAATTCCAGGGCTTTATGCAACTCCAAACCCGTTTTATCCTGATACGTAAAACCTGGTTTTTCACCATAGGGGATTGGAACAGTAAGGATAGCGCCTGTTAGGTCTGCCCCCCTTAAATCTGTACCGCTCAGGTTGGCTCCAACGAGATTTGCTCCATTCATCCTTGCGTTGGAAAGATTAGCACCTGTCAAATCTGTACCGAAAAGGGTTGAACCACTCAAATTTGAGTTCTGTAAATCAGAGCCAACAATTCTTGCTAAATTAATCCATGCTCCAGAAAGTTGCGCATTCCTCAAATTCGCACCGCTGAAATCGGAAAGAGATAGGATACTGCCTGAAAGATTGCTATTTGCCAGCTCGGCTCCACTCAAGCTTGCTCCATCCATTATCACTCCGGATAAACTCGCGCCATTGAGGTTGGCACCAATGAGAACAGCCTCGCGTAATAAAACTCCTTCCATACGAGTAGAAGTAAGATCTACCCGGGTGAGAGTGGCGCCTTCAAGATTCGCTCCGCTTAAATCAGATCCATGCAGGTTAGCATTGAGAAGATTAGAAAGCGATAGATCTGCTCCAACGAGCCTGGTGTTTTCTAGAATTGTGTTTTCAAGGTTTGCCTGGCTTAAATTTGCACCGCTGAGATTTGCTCCGGAAAGTCGTGCACGAACTAAATTTGCTTTACTCAAATTTGTATCCATGATTTGAGCACCCCTCAGAAAAATGCCACGCAAAGATCTACCGCTAAGATTTCGGCTGACACAATCCGGCGGGCAGCCTTTGGGCAAAGATCTTCGCGCACATGCGCTCAGGGTAAGCAGTATTAGGCTTAATACCAGAAAAAAACGCAAAGAACTCATTCTAGAGAATGGAAATTCCGTTTGGAAAAAGTTGATTTAATTTCTCCTGCCGAGACTGACACCCACAATCTTTTCCGGTAACTTGTGTATAGTATTCGGCAAATTTATCCAGACCTGTCAGATGGGTAAGATCAGCCACGCTATCGCCAAGACCTTGTCCAGCAAGAACACCTGTCCTAACTTTCATTTTCCTGTCCTTTCAAAACCAATGCGTAATTATATCAACACAAAAATCCTGATTTCAAGATTCAATGATGCACTAAGGATGTGCAATCACCAATAATGTCTTTGCCCGATTGAGAACACACTGAAGGGAACGGTACAAATTCTCTGGATCGAGCGCTCCGAAACTTTCATCGAGAATGATGAGATCGGTTTTTTGAAGTAAAGTACGAGCGATGAATAACCGACTTCGTTCACCATGGGAGAGCTGCCAGCCGCTTTCACCAAGCATCTGTTGAAAGCCTGATGGCATACGCTGTAGAAGCTCACCAAGACCCAATTCTGCACATATTTCTTCTGCTTCTGCAAGATCCTCAGGTTGGGCAGGCCAACGCCTTCCCATCAACAGGTTGAATGCCAGGGTTTCTGAAAAAACGTAATTTTCCTGGAACTGCGGCGCCATAACAACCCTTCTTCTCCATTCATCAGGACCAAGGATCTGGCGATCAAAACCCCACAAGAGCAGAGAGCCGGATTCCGGGGTGCGTAAACCCGTCAAAATCGCAGCAAGCGTTGATTTTCCGCCCCCGGAAGGACCTTCCAATAAAATAAAATCTCCAGAATTGATTTGAAGACTACAATCCTGGATCACAGGTTTGCCGAGTGGACGGTAGCGAAAAACCAGATCTTTAGAGATCAACAAGGGTTGTTTAGAGGTTCCATTTGTTGCAGATTGTTGCGGAATCGATTGAGACAGGTCACTCGATGGAACGAAACCAAGTGCAGTCAATTCCTTTGGACGAGATGCAGCCTGGAAGAGCGGACCCACCTGTTGCCATGCATTGAATAAACTCACCAGGCTTTGGGCGCCGCTGGTCAGCTTGGCAAGACCCTGGGAAGCCAACAATATACCTGCCAGGCTGATCGCCAGGCTTTGCGGGGTTGGTGTAAGTGTCACATAAGCGATAGCGGTTCCAGTTAATCCAACAAGAAGCCAGCCACGCGAAACCAAGGCATTGACCTGCATTCCGATTTGATCCATGCTTTCAGAGAGTTTAAGATACTGGTCTAGAGTCTGATCTTCATCTTCATGCCAATTCTCGGCATTCTGCTGGACTAATCTCGTGCGGTGACCGACCATGTTTTCAACAAGATCATTGGTCATTTCTCGATACGCATTTGACCATTCCCGGCTGGTCTGATAGTAGCGGTAGATCATGATTACAGCGATTAAAGCCCAGATCACCAACATCCATGCCTGCAGGCTTCCGCCAGCTCCCCGATTTAATATTCCGAATGCAAGGATCAGATCAATGATGGAAAGTAAAGCCATGAAACCACCGCTCAGGGCTAACATCTCTACGGCTTCCGATTCCATAACTCGACCGAGAAACTGTCCCATTCCCTGGTGACGGATTTCTTCTGGTTCAAGTTGTAGAGTCCCATAAATCAAGCGCTGTTTAAAAATCGTCCCCGCACCCATGGATAATTCCGTCTGAGCATCGTTGACAATGATTTGGACGGGTATGGTTGCGAGCAACAGAAAACCCCAGGCAATCAACCAACCCAGGTCAAAATGCCCCTGGAAAATACCTCTACCAATGACAATCCAGGTAGCAATTGTTAGCAACATTTGGACAAAATACATAACCAGCATAATAAATACTGGTTTGTAAATTCCAGCTTGTTTAAAGAGACTGTTTAGTTTCGTACCCGGAGGCTGGCGAAGAATCCATCCCGCTTCAATGCGGTATGATCCGAGCTGGTCGCGCAGGATTGCCAAACGCGCACGCGAGCGTCTTTCCTGCTGAACTCCTGCATCCATGATTAACTGCTCTACGATTTCATTCAATTGAGCTTCTGCAGTGTAGCATAACCAGTCGCGAACGATCTTAAGAGTGGTATGTCTTGTTTTTAAATCTGGGGTGAGTATCGATACTCGCCTGGAATTCGATTTGACAATTGCCAGATATAATGGTTGCCCGGATAAATCGCTGATTGGTAATTTGAGTATCGCAGGCCACCCGGAAATGATCAAATTTTCGACTTCTGAATAGTAAACACTAATCGGCTCGACTTCTAAAGCCAAATAACCGGCCGCATTGTCCAACCAGCTACTGATCGTTTCTTCTTCAGAAATAATTGCGCCTGGTGGTTGTGGAAGGCGAAAAGGACGCGCGATTAAACCCGACCTCCGAGCCAGGTTTTCCAACATCTCACCCAGTCGAGATGCAGGCCAAGAATAATCCTCCAATTGTTTATTTTTTGAAGCGATCAAAATATTGGAGTGCTCCATACAAAATCTTATCATGCTGGGTTGCGGCAGACAAGAGCTATTTGACGCAGGATTGTGCCTCAAGTTTTACGACATTTGACGGAGCTTGAACTAACAAGATATTTATAATTTATAATAACTGCGCTTCCTTAGAGTAAAGGAATTTTCTAATGACAATACACTTCACGCGTTCTGTGCGTGCTCTACGGTTGGACAGTTTTCGCGCCTCTCGGATTGGGCTTGTTCTTGCCATTTTAATTATGGCAGCATTAATCCTGTGGTTCTTCCTGGCGAAAGTTACGATGTTTGAATCGAGCAATTCCCTTCAGGGTACATCAGAGGGGAAGATTAT
>Ga0209253_10005318_pt1 | contig 11173 bp, 12 predicted proteins | sample FrelakmetBRP12BR_FD_187145 | JGI IMG/M metagenome (GOLD analysis project Ga0209253, IMG submission 187145) | Freshwater lake sediment microbial communities from the University of Notre Dame, USA, for methane emissions studies - BRP12 BR (SPAdes)... | ecosystem: Environmental > Aquatic >... | reverse complement strand
GGTTTCTTCCCGTGTTCGCCTGGCGTGCCGGGCCACAAGGGGCACATCCTGGACGGTGGGACAGGCCGAGCAATCCCCGTGCATGGGGAGCTGGAGAAAGAGGGGGCACTCCCGGTAGGCCTCGCGAATCCAGGCGACCAGTGACTCCCAGCGGCGATCCCCTTCGGCGTACCCTTGGTAGATCCAATCCCAGGTGAAGTTGCCCATGCCCAACGCGGGTATCCCGGAGCGAGCGGCGGCAAGAAAGGGGAGAAAGGGGACATCGCAGACGATCCCTTGAATACCCTCGGCCCTGAAAAAGCGGATCTCCTCGTCCACGACGGCCTGGTGTCGCCGGCGAAGGGATTCCAAGGCGGCGCGGGTCGCCTCGAGATCGAAGCGCAGGCTGTCCTGCTGGACGAGGCCGATATCGAGATACCGTTCCCGGACGGGAAGGGATCTCGGCACATTTTGCCTGATGACGAACTCGGGGAGGGGGGAGATGAGCACGATCTCCAGACTCGGTGCCAGGTCGAGGAGATGACGGATCACTTCCAGGGAGCGGACCGCGTGGCCGAGACCATGGGGGGTTATGTAGTAAGCCAGGCGACCGCTGACTGACTCTTGATCAGGGGCATTCTCGACGGGCACGGCTCGACCTCTCCTCATGGCCAATTCTTTGATCGCTCTCGGCGAAGCGTCGGGAATATGTACCACAAGGGCCCGGTGGTTGAAAGAGGGCTCTGACGGGATGGGTCGACGGGGGACTTCACCTGGACCGGCGGCCCGGCCGCACGGTCGGTCCCCGAGGCGCCCTCTTCCCTCTGGGAATTCGGATACCCTGGTTGAAGAGAAGTGTGGTACACTGGCGCCGTATCAGGTCACCCAGGACGAGGAGTTATGAGAGAATCCTTTCCGCCTGAATCCCCAAAGCACTGTCCCTGCGGCCACAAGCACATCTCGTGGTCCCCCGACGAACAGCACGTTTACTGCTGGGACTGCAATCGAGAGTACCCCGTGACTGAGTGCTTCGGCCCCCGTATCGTCCAGTCGTCCAAGACGCCGAGGGAGAGAGAGTAGAATCAGGGAGAGCCTCCGCCATCTCTTGTGGGCCCAGAGCGACTCGCCGCTCAACGGGCTGCCTGGAAGGGCCCACGAGGCGGCGACAACGCCTACGGTTACGACTCCCGGTGCCAGCTGTACGTCGTTATCAGGGGGAGGGAACGGTGGCGAGATCCCGGCCTTCCTTCCGGCGGCATCTGAGGAGCGGGCGAGCCCCCCTTGGTTCAATAGAATATCTCCGTGTAGACCCGAGAATCGGGGAATCGCTCGTCCACTTCCCCGGCGGCCTCGATGCGCGCGTAGCTCTTCTCCACCCGTTCGCCGCTGAGAAGGCTGGTCCGCCCCCGGTCGCCGCTTCCCACGTAGGTCTTCACTAATTTCCTCCGTCCGACTTCCCCGTTTTTTTAATGATAGGGAACCCACGAGGTGAGTCAAGGGGAGGCAGACAAACGAGAGTTCCCTCGAGAGCAACCTCGGGAAGAATGTTAAGAGAGTAAGGTCGTCACAGTTTTCCGGATGGGAGCGTGAATCGTTTGTCGGTAGGGTGTGCACAAACACAGAGGCGAGGAGGGTAGAGCAATGAACCCTGGTATGACTGCGCTGGCGGAGGCCCTGACGGAGTACGTGCGGCCGGGGAGTTTTCCCGTCGCCGTCCGCATGGTCAAGAAAGGGGAGGCGCTCCCGGAGAGGCTCAAGAGGCCGTGGCAGGACCTCCAGATTCGGGTTGCCACCTGTCAGGCCATCGCCATGGCCCGGCGCTACGGTTGGGTGCTGGCAGTGGGGAAAGAGGACCTCTCCTGCCCGCTCAGCGCCGCCGTCTTCGGCTTCAGGCCGCCGAGCGAGCACTACCGCCAAGGCCGGGCCTGCGCCGGTATGTACACAGAAACCACGGAGGCCGGAGTGCGATCGGAACATGAGGTTGCGACATTCGGCCTCGGTGAATATGAGTACATCCTGGCCGCGCCCCTCCAGCGCACTACCTTTGAGCCCGATGTGGTCGTCGTCTATGGAAATCCTGCCCAGGTACTGCGGCTGGTGTCGGCGGCCCTCTGGAAAAACGGCGGTCGCCTCACCTCGAGCTTCGGCGGTCGGATCGATTGCTCGGAAGAGATCATCGTCCCCATGCGCTCCGGACGGTGCGAGGTGATTCTCCCTTGTAACGGCGATCGAATCTTCGCCCAGACCCAGGACCACGAGATGGCCTTTTCCATCCCCCGCGACCGGGCCGCCGAAATCGTCGACGGCCTGGCCGGGACCCACAAGGGGGGACTGCGCTATCCCATCCCGTCGTTCTTGCGCTACACCGGAATTTTCCCGCCCCAGTATACCAATGTGGCCGAGTAATGGGCGGCTGGGTGCGAAGGGGGGCCGCGCATCCGGCGCGACCAGGAGGATTGCCATGGAGGAACCGGAAATCAAGGTGTACGGGGCCCACTGGTGCCCTGATTGTCGGCGGAGCAAGCAATTCCTCGGCGAGCACCAGATCCCTTACACGTGGGTGGACATCGAGGAGAACAAGGAGGCGGAGGAGCTTGTCATCACCCTCAACCAGGGGAAACGGATCATTCCCACCATCGTCTTTCGCGACAGATCCCACCTCGTCGAGCCCAGCAACGCGGAACTGGCGGCCAAGCTCGGCTTGAAGACCTCGGCGAAGCGGAGTTACTACGACGTCATTGTCCTCGGCGGTGGGCCGGCGGGGCTGACCGCAGCCCTCTACACCGCTCGCGAGGCCCTGGAGACCCTGGTCATAGAGCGTGCGGCCCTGGGAGGCCAAGCGGCCGGGACGGAGCGGCTGGAGAATATGCCCGGGTTCCCCGATGGAGTGGGCGGCATGGAATTCTCCGAGCGGCTGCGCCGCCAGGCGGAACGCTTCGGCGTCGAGCTGCTTCAGGCTCAGGATGTTACAGGAGTCCGCCGCCATCACAACTACCACTGCGTCACTACCGGGGACGGCAAGGAGTACAGTGCCCGGGCTTTGCTCGTCAGTACGGGAAGCACCTACAAGCGACTCAACGTGCCCGGGGAGAACGACTACCTCGGGGCGGGAGTCCATTTCTGTGCCACCTGCGATGGCCCATTTTACCGAGGAAAACGGGTCGCGGTGGTGGGAGGCGGCAACAGTGCCACGGAAGAGGGCCTGTTTCTCACGAAATTTTCCGCACACCTGACGATCCTGGTCCGAGGGGACAAGTTCAGGGCCACCCAGATCATCCAGGATAAAGTGCTTAACAATCCGAAGATCACCGTTCGCTGGCAGACAGAGGTCAAGGAGTTCCTGGGTGCCGGTTCCAAGCTGAAGGCCTTGCGCCTGCGGAACAAAGAGACCGGCAGTGAAGAGACGCTCCCGGTCGACGGCGCCTTCATCTTTATCGGTTTGACCCCAAACACCGGATTCCTCGATGGGAGCGGGATACGGCTCAACCGGTGGGGCTTCGTCGTCACGGGGCGGGAGCTGATTCACGAGGGGAAACGCCCGGTGGGCTACGAGGGGCGCGATCCCCATCTCCTCGAGACGAGCGTTCCCGGCATCTTCGCCGCCGGTGATGTTCGGGACGGCAGCACCAAGCAGGTGGCGAGCGCCGCCGGTGAGGGAGCGAGCGCGGCCCTCATGATTCGCGAGTATCTGAAGGGGATCTAGCCCGGATATTCCATGAATCGCTTGCTCCGACCGCGGATCTGGCCGTCCTTCCGGGCGTCCTCGGGTGTCGGCCCCTGCGACGTACCGTTCAGGTACGCCTCGGGACCAATCCCGCGGTACCGCGGGACGAGTGCCCGGTGGCACGCCCATCTTCGCAGTCTCGCGACATCGATTCATGAAACATCCGGGCTAGGGGGATTCGAGCCGGCCTGATGCGGGGCCTCGCGAAGACGCTCCAGGAGTTTATTCGCGAGATCAAGTGCATTCTGGCGGCGGCCCGCCGACAGGGAGGGGCAGCTCAACCTCTCCAATACACGGTCAGGGTGCGACATGGTAAGGGGAGCACGCACCACCTCAGCGCGAGCTACCCCGAGATCAGGGTCAGCCTCGCCATGCGCTTCGGAGTCGACCACTCCCGGGAAAGGGGGTTCGGTTTTCCACCGAAAGAGCTCGAGGAGCACGCTCCTCGCATCAGGCTGGAGCATCCACTCGGGGTCGAGAGACCGCCCTACGACCTGCTCAGCCAAGCGAAAGACGCGCTTGATGTAGTCGATATCGCCGATGAGGGAACCGTACAGGTACCAATCGTCAACGGTTCCGAGGAAGATCCTCCGCTCGACGTCGCTCAATTCCCGAAAGGCACGACAGAAAAAGCCCGAACAGGCGGAACCGCCGTGGAAGGAGAGACCGCGCCAATCCACGCCTTTATTGCCGGGACTCAGGGGGTTCAGGAGGCAGCCCACTCGGGTCTCGTCCCTGTTGAGGAAGCCGACGAACTCGCAACTATAAAAGTCCGGATCGACGAGCTCGAGGTGCTCCTCCCCTTTTGTCTCCTCCGCATAGCGCAGGATCCCGTCAACCGTCCTCGGGGCGAGGGAGAAACGTTCGGTGCGTCGCCTCAGCCGGCGGATCAGAGCATCTCGCCCCGACTCCCTGACGTTGTAGAGCCCGCAGCACCAGGCGCACCCCTTGCGATCGTCCGGCTGACAAAGCAGGGGACCGCCGAGACCGCGGTCGCTTATTGATCCCATAGCCCGCTCCACGGAATGCCGCACCCGCAGAGACCCCTCATCACGGGGTAGAGCCCCCGCCGAGACGGGAATCCCCCCGGCTCTCTACGTCCCCTTGGCGAGCTCCGTCGCCTTCTGGAAGGCCGTCTCCATGTCGGGAAGGTGGGTGATCTCGGGAACCACCTGGATGTAACGCACCTTGCCGTCGCGGTCAACGATGATCACAGAGCGGGCAAGGAGCATGAGGTCTTCGACGAGGAGGCCGGTTGACCGTCCGAAGGCACCCTCCTTGTAATCCGACAGGTACTGGATATCCTCCAGTTTGGCCTCTCGGGCGAACCGCTTCTGGGCGAAGGGCGTGTCACGGCTGATGGTGATCCGCTTCACCTGAGGGGGTAGCTTGTCGCCCTGCTCGCCGAGGTAGTGGGTCTGCTCCTCACAAACTACGGTATCGATAGAGGGAACAATGCTCAGGAAAAGGACTGATCCCTTCAGTGTTGAGATATCCACCGGTTTCATGGTCGCGGCATCAACCAGGGTCACCGAGGGCAGGGAATCGCCGACCGCTATGGGTTTGCCGAGGAGTTTGACACTCTGGCCGCCCTTGGTAATCGAGCCGCCGGGCGACGCGGAGCCCTTCTCAACCGCAATGTGGGGACGAGTGGCGGCGCAGCCGAGAACCAGAAGCGCGCTCAGGGAGAGCGCCAGCAAAGCACCTTTTTTCAGGTTCATACCCGTACCTCCTTCTGTCTCTGTGCTAAACTTGTGTTGGTCGCAATGACCCCGTAGCAGTAATAGAGTGCTTTATAAGAACGGGGTAAGACGAAGTAAAGGGCGAAGGCCTAGACTTTCCGGGGAGCCTCCATATAGAGCTGCATCTAGCGGCGCCGAACAACAAACAAGCATGCCGAGAAAAACGAGTTTACTTTTCTCCCGCTATAGTGTAAGAAAGCCTGAGTAGACACAGTCAATAATTTGGAATCACTATATTTTTGCTGTGTGTCGGGAAGGTCAGGGGCCGTGAAAAAGTCGTCCAAGCTTGTATACGAGGAAAATCCTGAGAAGGTGGAGCGGGCTGATGTGGTCGTCGGCATCTCCTCATCCGACAGTGCTGAATTCATCGGCCACACCGCGGAGCAGGCTGCCAGCGGACTATTGGATTATTTCGGTTCCAAGAATTCGGTGATCATCAATGTGGACAGCGACTCCAGAGACAGGACCAAGGAGGTGTTTCTCGGCACAACCACCGAGGTGCCCAAAGTCTACCTGTCCACGCCCCCTGGGACCAAGGGCCGCGGTCACAATCTGAGAAACCTTGTGACCAAAGCGGCGGAGCTCAAGGCGGAGGCGGTGATCGTCGTGGACGCCGCCTTCAAGAGTATCACGCCCCTCTGGATCAAGAATCTGGGGGAGCCCATTTTTAGTGGCTTCAGCTTCGTCTCTCCCCTTTATCTCCGGCACAAGTACGAGGGTGTTCTCACGAGCGGCATCGCCTACCCTCTGACCCGGGTCCTCTACGGCAGGCGGGTTCGGCAACCCAGCGGCGGAGACTTCGCCTTCGGGATGACCATGGCCGAGACCTACTTGCACCATCCCACCGGTGGCGAGAAGGCCGTCCAACAGGCTGGGATTGACGTCTGGATGACGACCCTGGCCATCACCCAGGGGGTTCCCATCTGCCAGTCCTTCGTTGGCCGGCCCAACATGCAGCGTTCTCCGGACGGAGTCATGCCTCAGGTTTCCGCCTTCGTCGATGTGGTGGGGACGGTGTTCGATCTCATGGGTTTCTTCCAGGAACGCTGGCAGAAGGTGAAGTGGAGCAAGCCGACAGCGGTATTCGGCTTCGGGATGGGAGAGGTGGAGGCGCCGCCGCTCTTGGAGGTCTCGGAAGCCGACCTCTACCGGGCCTTCCTCCAGGGCTTCTCTCAGTACCAGACCTTGTGGGAATCTCTCTTGGATACTAAGACCTTTAACAAGCTGACTGAGGTCAAGAATCTTCCCGTGGCTCATTTCAGTTTCCCCTCCGAGTTGTGGGCGATGATCGTGTTTCGCTACGCCGTTGCCCAGAGCAACCAACTGACTGATCGTCAGACTCTCTTGGAATCCTTGCTCCCCATCTTTCACGGCAAGAGCCTCTCCTTCGTGAAGAAGACGGAACGGATGTCGATCCAGCAGGCTGAGGAGTACATTGAGAACGAGTGCATGATCTTCGAGGAAATGAAATCTTACCTAGCCGCAGATTGGCAGGGCAAACAGTGAACGGATGATCTCAGGTGAGACAACCACGCGACTCTGGGGCCGGAGGACGGATAATGGCAAAGATACTGGTTGTGGATGATGAGGAACACATCCGGCTCCTCTACTCCGAGGAACTCCGGGAAGAGGGCTACGATGTGATCACCGCCGAGGGGGGCTATCGCCTGCTCGACCGTATCGACAGAGAGCACCCCGATCTGGTGGTGCTAGACATCAAGATGGTCGACTACGACGGCCTTGATCTGCTCCAGGACATCCGGAACAAATTCTACGATCTCCCGGTGATTCTCTCCACGGCGTACGATACCTTCAAGGAGGACATGAAATCCATCGCCGCGGACTTTTACGTGGTGAAGTCCTTTGATCTTGGCGAGCTCAAGAGGAAGATCAAGATGGCGCTGGAGGCGAGAGCCTCCGAGTGAGTGCTGCCTCCTTCTCCCGACCTTGAACCTAGCCCCGGCGGCCTTCATGTTGAAAGGTTTCCCGCCCTTGTTCCTCGACCCCTTGTGATCAACCGCTGCCCCGGCGGAGGCGGGGATACGGTCGCCCGCCGGGTGGTCTAAGGCACAGGATATATCCCCCCTCACGGCCTCGTCACGGAGGCCCGGGCCGTGACTCCGGCTTACCCTCGCTGGTTCTCGCCCCGCGCGCGTCCACTTTCTTCTGCCGATACTGGAGGTAGGCGTCGCGGAGCGCGAGGTAGGGATCGATAGCCGCCTCCTTGAGGGCCTCGTAATCGCCGATTCTGAGGGAGACCTCGTTGACCCGGTCGTAGCTCTTCACGCCGTAGGGCACGTACCAGGGGGTGAGATAGGTCACCGGATCCAGGACCCAATCCCCTGCGAGGCCTACCGTATCCCGGGCGGTTGAGGGGCCGAAGAACGGCCAGGTAAGAAATATGCCCTGGCCCACGCCGTAGACGCCCAGGGTTTGGCCGAAGTCCTCATCCTGTTTCACCAGCTTCATTTCCTGGCTCGATGCGGGGTCGAACAGTCCGCCGAGCCCGAGGAGGGTGTTCACGGTGAAGCGGGAAAGCTCTATGGTCGCACCGTTGAAGTTCGCCTGGAGCAGACAATTGACGAAGCGGATGGGAAAGGTCACGTTAGAGAAGAAGTTCCGCACCGAGATCCGGGCGTCCTCGGGCATGACCTTGTTGTATCCCTGCGCTACCGGTTTTAGCACCCAGAAGTAGAGCTTGTCGTTGAAGTGAAACATGGCCCGGTTGAAAGGCTCAAGGGGGTCTGGGATCGTTACCCCTTGTTTCTCACCCTCCTCCTCCACGTAGTCGAGACTTGTCTCGTCCCCGAGGTTGCTCTGCCCTGAGTTCACCGGCACCGCCCCGGGCTTCAGAGGGATCTGTTCCGAGTTCGCAGCGACCAGGACCGGTTGGAGTTGGACTGGCGCAACCGATGGCGACCGGGGAGAAACAGAACAAGGGTTGTGGACACAGCCCAAGGCGAGAACGACGGCGACGACGATCAAACATGACGCAGCCTTCATGGTGCGGATACCTCATCGCTTGCACTCTCGGACGAGCAGATTCTCCTGGGAACGTCGTTGATCGCCGCTGCCAGAAGGGAGGTCTGAATCCCGGCGGTTCCGAACCGGCTCCCACCCCGAACGCCTAGCATCTAAGACTCCTTCACCTTCTTGCGCAGGATCTCTAGCAACTCTTTGGGGGAGTTCTTGGCCAGGATATCGCTGAACTGGGTGCGGTAGTTTTGGACCAGACTCACACCCTCGACGACGACATCATATACCTTCCAGGTGCCGTCCTTCAGGATCACTCTGTAGAAAATAGGGATTTCTTTGGAGGAGGTAACAATCCTCGTCTGGACTTCCGCCTGGTTTTCCGCCAGCATGGTTTCCTTGTCAAAGACAACTTTTTCGTCGGTGTATGACAGGATCTTGTCTATATAGGCCTTTTCCAGCACCTGGCGAAAGAGTTGGACGAACTCTTGGCGCTGAGCCAGGTCCAATGCATTCCAGTTGCGTGCAAGCGATCGTTTGGCAAGCTCGATCTCATCGAACATCGGTTCGTAGATAGCACGAAGTTTTGCCTTCTTGATCTCCTTTGCCGTCTCGTCCTTGAGTGCTGGATCTCGCAGAACCTCAAGTACCTTATTTACATTTGTTTGGACGGTTCCTAGCGGTGTGCCAGCATATGCCTGAAAAACAAACAGAAAGACAGCGAGAATAGTGGCTCCAAAGTATAGCTTCTTCATGATCCACCTCTCCGAATCCTGCTGCTGACATACTACTTCTTCACATCGCCAAAAGCGTACTTGCCGATGAGTTCGCTGATATCCACCGGCGGCTGGGTCTCAATGATGATCCCGCCCGGCTTCAATACGTCACCGCCTCCGCCGGGATCGATGCTCACATACCTGTCCCCGATCAGTCCTTCCGTCCTGATGGAAGCGATGGCATCATCATAGATCTTCACACCCTTTTGAATCCGCAGCTCCACCATGGCCATCTGCTTCTCCTGGTCCATGGCGAGCTTTTCCACTCGCCCGATCTCGATGCCGTACATGGTCACGCCGCTCCCGGCCCTAAGGCCAGACACGGTGGTGAACCGGGCAAGGAGGGGGTACGTGGTGTCGCCGAAAAGGGATACATGCCCGAGCTTCACGGCCATGTATCCCACACACAGCAAACCGAAGACGACAAAGATGCCGACCGCTGTCTCCATGGCGTATCGTTTCATTTCCGTTCACCTCCGACGACGCACTCGAGCCGTGCAATCTCCCTCTGCTGAAACTTGGCAAACTCGATGATGGAGTCTAGCTCTACAATGGGCTGGCCCTGGGCGAGGCCGGCAAAAACCGCGAACTCCACACACTCCGGCGAGGCCGACTTCCTGAGGGCCACCGCCCGTACGGCGCGAATTCCTTCTTCGCGAAACTCCTTGCTGAACTCCGCGAGGATGGTCTCAGCCTCGGCGAGATCGGAGTAGGGGAGCACCGTCACGAATTGATTGATGCTGTGGCGGGTGGAAAATCCCCCCACCGCTCCGAAATGCTTGTCGATGTATAGCCCGAGGGACCGGATCGCCTCCTGGCCCGCGTCGTGCCCCAGCAGGTCGCTAAGGCCGTCCAAATTCTCCAGGGTGAAGACGGCAACCGCATAGGTTTCCCGGAGCTCTCTCCGGTTCAGCTGGGTCTGGTAGCGGACCTTGAACTGCCGCTTGGAGTGGAGTCCGGTGAGTTCCTCCTCGAGGCCTTCGAGGCTCCGGATGGCCTCCTCCTTGAAGGGGTGGTCGAAGCCCTCGAGTTCCTCCGGGGTGCCCTGGAAGACGATCTTGCGGTCGTAGAGGGCGAGGATACGATTAGAGATGAAGAATACGTCCGGAATCTCGTGACTCACCAGAATTGCCGTGAACCCGAATTTCCTCTGGTACTGGGCGATCATGCTCAGGATGGCATTCTTGCGGATGGGGTCCTGACCGGTGGTGGGCTCATCGAAGAGAACGATCTTGGGGTCCGTGATGAGAGCCCGAGCCAGCGCAGCCCTCTTCTGCATCCCTCCCGATATCTCCGAGGGATACTTGCGGGCCACATCGGCGAGCTCCGTCTGCTCGATTCTCGCCATAACCCTCTGATCGATCTCTTTCCTGCTGAGATTGGTTGTTTCCCTGAGGGGGAGTGCGATATTGTCATAGACGGTGAAGGAGTCGAAGAGAGCGTTACTCTGGAACATGTAGCTTATCTGAGCAAAACAGGCGTCCCGCTCGCTTCTCTTCATGGTTTGGATGGACTTGCCGCGGAACAAAATGCTCCCATCATCGGGCTTGAGAAGCCCGATGATGTGCTTCAGGAGCACGCTCTTCCCGGCCCCGCTCAGGCCGATGATGGTAGTCACCTCGCCCTCGAAGATCTGGAGGTTCACCCCCTCGAGGATCGTTCGGGCGCCGAAGCGCTTGGTGACGTCTTTGAATTCGATAAGTGGTGTGGCCATTGCCTCAAATCAGGAGCGAGGTCACCACGTAATCCGCCACGAGGATGAGGACGCAGGACAGCACCACGGCCGAGGTCGTGGAGAGACCGACGGCCTTGGCCCCGTGGCTGTCCTTTCGGAGATGGGCGAAGTAGCCCTGGTAGCAGCAGACGGTGGCGACGATCACCGCAAAGACCAGCGCCTTGATGAAACCGTCGGTGACGTCCCTCAACTCCACGCTGGTCTGGACTCGATGGAAGTACGTGCCCGCGTTCACTCCCAAGAG
>Ga0209253_10005317_pt1 | contig 11176 bp, 10 predicted proteins | sample FrelakmetBRP12BR_FD_187145 | JGI IMG/M metagenome (GOLD analysis project Ga0209253, IMG submission 187145) | Freshwater lake sediment microbial communities from the University of Notre Dame, USA, for methane emissions studies - BRP12 BR (SPAdes)... | ecosystem: Environmental > Aquatic >... | reverse complement strand
CCTTGATCTCATCGGCCCTGGCCTGCAGCGGCTGCGTCAGATGCCAGCGCTCCCCCGCTTTCTGCAGCACAATATTCAATCCCTGCCATTCGACGCGAATGCTTTGTGCATTTTCCGCCGATAGCGATGAAACTCGGTATTCCTGGGCGTCACCCTGCGGCTTGGGCTTGAAATAGACCCACAGCGCCAGACTCACCACTGCGGCAAGCAGAACCAGATTAAGCAGCGAACGAGATGTCATGAGGATGTGGACTCAGCCTCTTCTGCGTCGCCGCCACACGACCACCCCGCTCACCAGAAAAGCCAGCGGCAGCACGATCAGGAAACCGACGGCGATGACAGTCAGCGCCGATTGGCTGAAGGCCAGGCTGCTGTCGAGCGTGGCGCGCGGCTGAATGGCAATGAGTTCCTCGTCTTCTGCGAGCCAGTTGATCAGGTTGATGCCGAAATCCAGATTGCTGCCGTTGCCAAGATAGGTGTTGGCGAGAAAATGGCCGCTGCCGATCACCACAATGCGCTGCTCCCACTCTTGCAGGGTGCGGTTCAGGGCAACAGCAACGCTTACCGGCCCGGCCACGTCATGCGTCTGGTCGAACGTGATGTCGCCTTGCAGCCTGCCGGTTTCCACCCAGCCGTTCTGCGCCACCTCCACCAGCGAAACGCTGCGCCACCCCTGATTTTCATTGGCGATTATCTGGCGCGCAAACGGAAACACCGTGATGTAGTCGAAATTATGCGTAATGGGATGCTGCCCGTAATTTGCCCCCAGCGCAAACGTGATCGGCGCCTTCAATTGCTGCGCCTGTGGATCGATCACCACGCCCGGCGCGAGTGTCAGCTCCAGCTTCTCCGCCAGCGGTTGCAGCCCGCGCAGTGGCTCCTGGTCTATCAGCCACAACAGGTTGCCGCCGCGCTCAACATACGCAAGCAGCTTGGCTACTTCCCCCTCCAGCAGGTCTGTTTGTGGTGAGGCGATGATCAGCATGCTCGCATTGACCGGCACATCCTGGGCGATGGCGAGATTGAGCGCCCCGGTCCTGAAACCCTTGAGCGCCAGCTGCTTGCCGAACTCCCCCAGATCATGATTGGCGATGCCGTCGAGCCTGCGTTCGCCGTGACCGGTGAGGCTCATCACCAGTTTCTCGCTGGAGCGCGTCAACCGCATCAGCAGGTTGGTAAATGCCTGTTCATTGACGGTGGTGAGATGTTCGCTCCTGCCGGCAAATGTCACCACCATCTCGCCATTGACCTCGATACCCGCTTCCTGCGCGAGTTTCGGCTGCTCGGCGGGATCAATGAAGGTCAGCGTGAAATCGGGTTTGGCGCGCTGATAAAGCGCAAGAAAGTCGCTGATGATTTTGCGGACATCTCCCAGTCGCACATCCTGGGCGGTGGCATAGACTGTGACGCTAATCGGGCCGCTCATCTTTTGCAGCACTCCCACGCTCGCCTGGCTCAAACTGTTGCGTTGATTCTGGCTGACATCCCATTGCAGCCGGGTTTCCCATGCCATATAACCCAGTAAGCCGACCAGCAACAGCAACAACACGACGAACACGCCATTTTGTATCAGCCAGTGCAGACGCAGTTTCTTGTTGACTGTGATCATTCGCTTAACCGCGCAGCCGTTCCCCGTCCAGGCGGCGGATGGCCAGTACCAGAAAGGTAAGGATAAACAGCGCAAAGTAGGCAAGATCAAAAGTGTCGATCACGCCGCGATTGAAACTTTCGTAATGCTTCAGCAGGGAAAAGTTGCGCATGATGCTGTCCGTGTCATCTGCAGCGATGTCTACCACCCACAGCCCCAGCAGCGCACCCAGGGTGCCGGCTGCGGCAATCGCCGGCTGAGCAGTAAGGCAGGAAATATATAGTCCGAGAGCAGCGAAACAGGCGCATATCAGCAACAGGCCGGCAACGTTGCTCAACAACAAGCCGACATCCAGCGTGCCGCCCGCCAGCAGCGAAATCGCGAGTACCGCAACCAGAACAATTACGCTGCAAAAGAAAATCATCAGACCGAGGAATTTTCCCAGCACAATGTCGGTCATGGAAATCGGCGCAGAAATGAGAAAGGTCATGGTGTGGTTGCGGCGCTCTTCGGCGATCAGGCGCATGGTCAAAAGCGGGGTGGCCATCAACAGTACTACCGCAGCCACGGCGAATGCCGGTGCAACGATGATTTCCGTCACCCCTGGCGGATTGGCAATTTGCACCAGCTGCGACTGGATTTCCAGAAAAGCATCGAGACGCCCCAGAAAAACCCACGCCAGCACCAGTTGCATCAGCGCGAGTAATGTCCAGGCCAGCGGCGAAGCGAACAGTGTTTTCAACTCTTTACAGGCGATAGTGAAAATCATGGGGATTGAATATCTCCGGAGCTTTCTTTATTCAGGGTAAGCTGTGCGAACACTTCTTCCAGGCTGATCTGTTTCTGTTTCAGCCCGATGATGGAGTCGTTAAACACCATGCGTCCCTGATGCATGATCTGCACCCGGTCACACACGCTTTCAACTTCCGGCAGGATGTGGGTGGAGAGAATCACGCTGCGCTCCGCGCCCAGCTCGCGGATGAGGGTGCGGATTTCGCGCATCTGGTTGGGGTCCAGTCCCACCGTCGGCTCGTCAAGAATGACCACATCCGGGTTGTGTATGATCGCCTGGGCGATGCCGACCCGTTGCTGGTAGCCTTTCGACAACGAGCCGATCAACTGCCTCCCGGCATCGTTCAGCCCGCAACGCTGCTTGGCTTCATCCAGCGCGGCACGCAGGTTGGCGTTGCCGACCCGATGCAACCTGGCGGCGAGCCGCAGGTACTCGTCCACCGTCAGCTCACGATAGAGTGGTGGCGTTTCTGGCAAATAACCGATGCGCGCCTTGGCGTCGCGCGGCCTGTCCAGCAGGTCGATGCCGCAGATTTCCACGCTGCCGGCGCTGGGGGCAAGATTGCCGGTGAGCATGCGCATGGTGGTGGTCTTGCCCGCACCGTTGGGACCGAGGAATCCCAGCACTTCACCGCGCTTCAGTTCCAGATTGATTTCGCGCACCGCAGCAATCATGCCGAAGTTGCGGCATAGCCCGCACGCCGAGATGGTTGCAGAGGTAATTTGTTCATTCATGAGAACATTTCCATGAGTCCGGACTTGTGAGCAGTCACTGCGCTGCCCGATTATTCGTTTCTGCTTCCAGCCAGCGGCAAAGGGCTTACCCACGACTTTGAACTGGTAGTGACGCCCACAAAAACCTGGGGGATGCCCAGTGATGTTTTGCCGACATTCGGACTAGTTATCAATGTCCACTTGTGATAAGCCTAAAATATACCTAATATGTGAGCTGTATTGAAGCCCGACCCCGCCCTTTATAGCCTTATTTTTGAACCCTGTCCGGATTTTTCCATGAATCTTAAAATTCTTGGCGTGCTGCTGCCGCTCGGTCTTGCCGCCTGTGCACAGATTCCTGCCAGAACCGATGTTGAGCCGTCAGAACAGATTAAGGCCGGAACGTTAAAACTGCCTGGGCAGGAATTGACCGAATCCATGCTGTTCGACTTTCTGCTGGGAGAAACGGCGCTGCAACGCGGCGAAACGGAGATCGCTACCGGAATTTATCTCAGACTTGCAAAAACCACCCGTGATCCACGTATTGCCCAGCGTGCCACCGAAGTGGCGCTGCATTCACGCCAACCGGTACCGGCGCTGGAAGCGACCATGCTCTGGGCGGAGCTTGATCCGGATGCGGTAAACGCTCGCCAGACAGCGGCGGCACTGCTGGTAAATGCCGACAGGTTGGAAGAAGCCCAACCCCATCTGGAAAAACTACTGGCCTCTGAAGGAAACAATATCAACGAAGCTTTCATGCAACTGAACGGCTTGCTGGCGCGTAGTGCCGATAAATCTGCGATACTTGAACTGGTACTGCATCTCTCCAGACCCTATCCCGATCTGCCGGAAGCGCACTTCGCCATCTCCCAGGCAGCCTGGTTTGCCAACCAGTTCGATATTGCATTGGTAGAAATGAGCCGGGCTCTGACGCTGCGCCCAAACTGGGAGACCGCAGCGATTTATCTGGGACGGATATTTCAACGTACTTCCAGCGACCGTGCCATCGAATTTTATGAGGACTATCTCGAGACTTATCCCAAGGCCAACGATACGCGTATCGCTTATGCCCGGTTGCTGGTGGCGGAAAAAAATTATCTCAAGGCACGCGAGCAATTCCAGCAATTGCTGGCGGGAAATCCGGCCAACGCCGATATCATCCTGGCGGTGGGTTTGCTCTCCACGGAATTGCATGATTACAATGCCGCCGAAACGAATTTCAAGAAAGTGCTGGAGCTGGATTATAGAGATCCGGGCATGGTGCGCTTTTATTTGGCCGGGATTTATGAGAAAACAGGGCAAATTGATACAGCAATGGAATGGTATCGCTCGGTAACCAGCGGCAATCAGTATCTTCCAGCGCAGATCCGATATGCCGTACTGCTGGCCAAACAAGGCAAAATAGCCGAGGCCCGCCAGCACTTGCAGCAACTGCCCGCCACGAATGCGCAGCAAAGCGCTCAACTGATAATCGCCGAGGCGCAGCTATTGCGCGAGACGGGCGCTCATCAGGAAGTGTTTCGTCTGCTCAGTCGCGGCCTGGAAAAACTGCCCGACTATCCCGACCTGCTTTATGACCGTGCCTTGGCAGCGGATAAAATCGGCAAACCTGAGATCCTGGAGCAGGACTTGCGCAAACTGATTCAACTGAAACCCGATCACGCCCACGCATATAATGCCCTGGGTTACAGCTTTACGGAACATAACCGGCGTCTGCCGGAAGCGCTGGAACTGATCGAGAAAGCCAGCATGCTTTCTCCATACGATCCCTACATCATGGACAGTCTGGGCTGGGTACATTACCGTATGGGCAACCTTAACCAGGGGATAGATTACCTGAGACGGGCATTTGTAATTTATCCCGACCCGGAAATTGCGGCCCATCTGGGTGAGGCCCTGTGGACACAGGGCACAAAGGACGAAGCAAAAGAAATCTGGAATTCTTCCCTCAAGAGCCATCCTGACAACGAGGCATTACTCAAAACCATCAAGAAGTTCATACCCCAGTGATGGGTTATTGTGGTGGGAAGCGGATTCGGTGCGTGATGTGGCCGCTACCGGCTGACAGAAACCGTTTTAGGTTTCCACGCTGTGGGCTGATTCTTTTTGTATTCCCCTTTCTGGTTGGTTGCGTTGCGCTCAGTGCCAGAACCGCTGTTGTCAGCACCGTTATAACCGAACCTGTGGCAGGTACGGAGGGCGTGGGGTCCGCAAATTTCGGACTGATCGGCAGAGTTTCGGTAAAAGACGGGAAGCAGGGTTTCTCAGGTGGAATTCACTGGCAGCACACCGATACAGGTGACGAGATTCTTCTGCTTTCCCCACTGGGGCAGGCTGTGGCGCAGATTCAGCGCAACCCTGAAGGTATTCGCCTCACCACCTCGGAGCAGAAGGTCTATTACGCCTCCGATGTGGAGGGTCTCACTGAGCAGGTATTGGGTTGGCATCTGCCACTTATGGGCTTGCAATACTGGGTGCAAAGCATGAACTCGCCGGCGACAACAGCCACGTTGGACTGGGACAGCGACGGGCGGATTGTAGCTATCCGGCAAGATGACTGGGAGATTACTTACTCCAGCTACTTTCCGTCAGAACAGCTACAAACAGCACGCCCCAGAGTGGTGGTGCTCAACCGGGGCGAACTGCGAATAAAACTGGTAATTGACCAGTGGAAAACTGACTAACCCACTGCAGCAAATGAAAATCCGATGACCATGCTTGTCTGCCCCGCACCCGCCAAGCTCAATCTTTTCCTGCATGTGGTGGGACGCCGGGAAGACGGTTATCACTTGTTGCAAACGGTTTTTCGTTTCCTCGACTTTTCTGATCAACTGCGCTTTGCTCTGCAGGAAAATGGTGCGGTCAAACTGCATACTCCCACTCCTGGCGTACCCGAAGAGAGCGATTTGTGTATCCGCGCCGCGAAATTGTTGCGCCAAGAGAGCGGCACTTCTCTGGGTGTGGAAATTTTTCTGGAAAAGCGTATCCCGATGGGCGGAGGGTTGGGTGGCGGCAGCTCCGATGCCGCTACTACGTTACTGGCGCTCAATCATTTGTGGGGGCTGGGCTGGAAAAGGAGCCGGCTGATGGAACTCGGACTTAGGCTGGGAGCAGATGTGCCTGTATTCATTTTTGGTGAAAATGCTTTTGCCGAAGGCATAGGTGAAAAACTCACGCCCATCATGCTGCCATCAGCCTGGTATCTGGTTCTGACGCCACCGGCACATGTGCCAACCGCGCAGGTTTTTGCCAGTAACGAATTGACACGAAACACGATTCCAATCAAAATACCGCCCTTTTCCGTCGCGCAGGGACATAACGATCTGGAACCGGTGGTATGTCGGGCATATCCTGAAGTGGCGCGGCATCTGCAATGGCTCAAGCGGCTCGACAGCACTGCGATGACGGCAATGACCGGTTCTGGCGCTTGCGTGTTTGCCGAATTCGCCACCGAGGCGGCGGCACAAATGGCGCTAACAAAAGTTCCCGGCGACATGAAGGGTTTTGTCGCGCAGGGATTGGATCGTCATCCCATGCATGACTTTGCGGAACAATAATTTTGGGGAGTCGCCAAGTGGTAAGGCACCGGGTTTTGATCCCGGCATTCGTAGGTTCGATCCCTACCTCCCCAGCCATTTTCGGGCATTAAAGTCCAAGACCGCCAACACCATTTGGCTGATCCGGCTTTACCAGGAGTAATCTGTGTTCTTGATCCAAGTCTCTAGTCTCTATCTCTAGTCATGGCCTACGACAGCTTGATGGTTTTCACCGGCAACGCCAATCCCAAACTGGCTCAGGATGTGGTGCGGCATCTCAACATTCATCTGGGACGCGCAACCGTAGGCCGTTTCAGCGATGGCGAAATAATGGTGGAAATTCTTGAGAATGTGCGCGGCAAGGACGTATTCGTGTTGCAGTCCACCTGTCTGCCCACCAACGATACCCTGATGGAATTGCTGGTACTGGTGGATGCACTGAAGCGTGCTTCTGCCGGACGCATCACCGCAGCAATACCTTATTTCGGTTACGCCCGCCAGGACAGAAGGCCACGCTCGGCACGGGTACCGATCACCGCCAAGGTGGTGGCCAACATGCTGGCCACGGTCGGCATAGACCGGCTGCTGACGATGGATTTGCACTCGGATCAGATCCAGGGATTTTTCGACATTCCCGTGGACAACATCTACAGCATGCCGATACTGCTGGGTGATTTATGGAAAAGCAATTACCAGAATCTGGTGGTGGTTTCACCCGATGTGGGGGGTGTGGTGCGGGCAAGGCAAATGGCAAAGCGCCTGGAATGCGACTTGGCAATCATCGACAAGCGGCGTCCCAAGCCCAATGTGGCCAAAGTGATGAACATCATCGGCGAGGTCAAAGGGCGTACTTGCGTCATCATGGATGACATGGTCGATACCGCCAATACCTTGTGCGAAGCAGCCAAGGCGCTGAAAGAACAAGGTGCAGCGAGTGTAATGGCTTATTGCACCCATGCGGTATTATCGGGCAGCGCGATAGAACGGATTGAAAATTCCGCGCTGGATAAGCTGGTAGTTACCGATACCATTCCACTGCGTGCGGATGCCAAGGCCTGTAACCGCATTTATCAGTTGAGCGTGGCAAGCCTGCTGGCAGAAACGGTGTTGCGCATCAGCAACGAGGATTCAGTGAGTTCATTATTCATGGAGTAAGGCGTGTTATGCGCCTTTTTTGTAACCGGATCATCTGGTCGCGGATGATCCTTATTTTGGAGAAGTAAAATGCAAATCGAAATCAGCGCAAGTAAGCGCACGTTGCAGGGCAAGGGTGCGAGCCGCCGCCTGCGTGGTTCCGGCAAGGTTCCGGGAATCATCTATGGCGGGGACAGTCAGGCGCAAGCCATCGAGCTGGATCACAACAATCTGTATCACAAGCTCAAACTGGAGGCCTTTCACGCCTCCATCCTTTCGCTGGATCTGGATGGCAAGAAAGAACAAGTTTTATTGCGCGACCTGCAAATGCATCCGTTTAAGTTACAGGTGCAGCATATTGACTTCCAGCGCGTCGACCCGAACAAGAAGGTACACATGAAAGTGCCACTGCACTTCATCAATGCCGACATTGCCCCCGGTGTAAAAGTCTCCGGTGGTATCGTCAGCCATATTTTGGCCGAACTGGATGTTTCCTGCTTGCCCAAAGACCTGCCGGAATTCATCTCGGTGGATCTGAGCAATCTGACCACCATCAGTTCGCTGCACCTGAGCGATCTGAGTCTGCCGCAAGGCGTGGAAATTCCCGCGCTGATCAGGGGTGAGAATCTGCCTGTGGCAACGATCATTATCCCGCGTGCCGTCGCTGCCGAGGAAGCCGCCGCCGCAACAGTGGCTGCCGCAGACATTCCGACGACCGTACAGAAGAAAGAAGTCGCCGTGAAAGAAGCAGACAAGAAAGATAGCGGAAAGAAGAAATAACATCCGCCGGTTCTAGGGAACCGCTGAGCAAGCCCGCCGGAGTCATCCTGGTTCCGGCGGGTTTTTTAATGGTCAACCTGCAGCTGTGGTGTGTTTGATGAAACTCATCGTCGGTCTTGGTAATCCAGGCAAGGAATATGCTGCCACCCGCCATAATGCCGGGGCATGGTGGGTATCCCGGCTGGCAGCGGAGTTACATGTCACACTCAAGGCAGAGGCGCGATTTCATGGTCTGTGCGCGCGCATCGGTCAAGGTAATGACGATCTGTGGCTGCTCAATCCCCAGACCTACATGAATGTGAGCGGTAAAGCTGTGGCAGCGATATGCCGTTTTTATAAAATCCCACCTGAACAGATGCTCGTGGTTCACGATGATCTGGACTTGCCACCGGGAACACCCAGGCTGAAACTGGGTGGCGGGCTGGGTGGTCACAATGGCCTGAAGGATATCGCAGCCCATCTGGCCTCCAGGGATTTCTGGCGGCTGCGTATTGGCATTGGCCATCCCGGCGACAGGAATGCCGTGGTGGATTATGTGCTGCAGCCGCCACGCAAGGAAGAAACAACGCTGATAGATGAAGCCATCCGCCGCAGCCTCGAGGTCTGGCCGTTGATCGCTCAAGGCAACTGTCAGGCAGCAATGCTGAAGTTGCACACTAACCCGGATGTTACCCGCAAATAAATTTGCCGAAACAGAACTGATACGCCCGGTAAGAGATGTTTTTATTTTTTTACACTTCATCATTCACAACTCAATAAATCCATGAGCCTGAAATGCGGTATCGTCGGCCTGCCTAATGTGGGCAAATCCACCCTGTTCAATGCGCTTACCAAGGCGGGTATCGCTGCGGAGAATTATCCTTTCTGCACCATTGAACCCAACGTCGGCATCGTCGAAGTGCCCGACCCGCGCCTGTCCAGACTCACCGAAATCGTCAAGCCGCAGAAAGTGCAGCCTGCCATCGTCGAGTTCGTCGATATCGCCGGTCTGGTGGCCGGGGCATCCAAAGGAGAAGGGCTGGGCAACAAGTTTCTCGCCACCATCCGTGAGACTGACGGCATCATCAACATGGTGCGCTGCTTCGCCAACGACAACGTCGTTCACGTTGCAGGCAAAGTGGATCCGGTCTCTGACATCGAGACGATACAGACTGAACTGGCGCTGGCCGACTTGGTAACGGTGGAGAAATCATTGCAACGTGAAACCAAGCTGGCCAAATCCGGCGACAAGGATGCGATCAAATTTGTGGTGCTGCTGGAAACAATACGGGCGCATCTCGACCAGGGAAAGCCGGCCAGGAGCCTGCAACTGGACAAGGATCAGCAGCAACTGCTGAAACCGCTCTGCCTGCTGACCGCCAAACCGGCCATCTACGTGGCCAACGTCGACGAAAAAGGTTTCAGCAATAACCCGCTGCTAAAGCGCGTGCAAGAATACGCCGCGCAAGAGGGCGCACCAGTAGTGGCGATTTGCGCTGCGCTGGAATCTGAAATCGCCGAACTGTCCGACGAAGATAAACAGATATTTCTCGCTGATGTCGGCCTGGAAGAACCGGGACTGGACCGCCTGATTCGTGCCGCTTATCAATTACTGGGACTACAGACCTACTTTACTGCCGGGGTGAAGGAAGTGCGCGCCTGGACCATCCACAAGGGCGACACCGCTCCACAGGCCGCCGCCGTGATCCACACTGATTTCGAGAAAGGTTTCATCCGCGCCGAAGTCATCAGTTATGACGATTTCATTGCCTGCAAGGGCGAACAGGGCGCGAAGGAAGCTGGGAAAATGCGGCTGGAAGGCAAGGAATACGTGGTCAAGGACGGCGACGTCATGCATTTCCGCTTTAACGTCTAACCCACCTCGGAGCCTATAGGCTGTAGGCCGCGAGTAGTGATTCAGTCTCATAAATCACAACAATAGAAGGTAAAAACGTAACGCCACATTCACCCTCTAGTCGCTAATAATTGACGGTATATCTAAATTCACGGAATCATAGAACCCGCAGCAAATAACAAGCAGGGATGTATCTAAAGTAGCGGATGATCCTTGTGCGCGTGTCAAGGGTAATCTAAAGACGGGGGGATGCTGCAAGGGTACTATTACCCCCCTAGGGGGGAGGTCAGGGTTACCGATACAAGGGGGGGTCTTGGGCGATAAAGCGAGGGTACTGCCCCCTTGGTGGGGGGGATAGGGCGCTGAGGTTATCACCGTGAATGGCCAATCAACTCCTTATGCGTGTTGCCGTGTCATCTCATTCGGAAATTATTCTGCCAATAACATAACCGGCCGCGATCAATATCAGTAGCGGCGGAAACATTACCAATACAATCGACAATACTTCGTGTTGGCTGAATCTACGCATCCGATTATTCATGGTCACTCCACTTGGGAATACTATTTAGAGTGACTTCAAGATAACTGTAAAAGATTACGTTCCAATGAAAGTATTATGAATATTCTTTTACAGCAGTACGTGTTGGCGCATGACACAGGCTATCTCACACCGCAACAATAAAAACGGGAGCTGAAGACCTGCCCTGATATTTAGTACCACTCCAAGTGAGAGGATTTTTGATAATCTTTCACTAAAAGGAGTGCTAACCATGACCAAAGGCAAACGTTTACAGCCCG
>Ga0209253_10005316_pt1 | contig 11178 bp, 7 predicted proteins | sample FrelakmetBRP12BR_FD_187145 | JGI IMG/M metagenome (GOLD analysis project Ga0209253, IMG submission 187145) | Freshwater lake sediment microbial communities from the University of Notre Dame, USA, for methane emissions studies - BRP12 BR (SPAdes)... | ecosystem: Environmental > Aquatic >... | reverse complement strand
ATCCCTGCATCAAATGTGGAGCTTCCCGCGCGGTTGTTGTCTGATTTTAGCGAGACAGTAAAGGGCAGCGTGCTGGTCATTGACGATGATAAGGAAATGCTTTCGTTTGTGAGCGAAACGGTCCAGTCCCTCGGCTACGCAGTGGAGTCGGCCAATAACGCCGTCTTTGCGCTCCAGCTGTTCAAGGAGAGCGCTGTAGATATGGCGCTTGTGATTACCGATATATTCATGCCGCTGATTGACGGCAGGGATATAATTAAAACCGTGAAATCCATCAAACCCTCGATAAAGGTGATCGCGATGTCGGGATACCAGATCGAGGAATTTGTGCAGCAGGACAGCCCTGTTGATGCATTCCTCCGTAAACCATTCGGCAAGATCGAACTCATCGCTGTAATACATAAGCTGATGCAGCCATCAAGGTCCATCCATCCTTAGCAAAGCAGCCCCCTCTCCCTTTCTTTCAGGTCTTGATGCTGATTATGTCTATTTTCTCAGATGAAACGGCACACTTGTCGAAACGACCCCTTTCTTAAAAAGCAGAATTCCCTTGAAATAAAGGGCTGTCTGGTTATGCAGAATCCATGGATAGCCAATTCACATTTTTACAACATCTTTACGCCGGCAGCCATTTTCTTTACGCCTGTTTTGTTCTCTTTCGTGATAGGCTGAAACCAATGGAGGTGAAACCATGGATGGATTATATCTTGTCATCGTCATTGTCTTCTTTGCTCTCACCGGCTTGCTGGTGAAACTTCTGGAGAAGCTTTAGGAGTTATGAGATGGAGGTCTTTTACTGGACAGGCGGCTTCGCAGCGGTGGGGCTGCTTGTTTATCTGATGATAGCACTTATGAAACCGGAGATGTTCTCATGACCGTCAATATCATCATACAACTTGTTCTCTATTTCGGGGCACTGCTGCTCCTCGCAAAACCGCTCGGCCTGTACATGGCCCGGGTTTATGAGGGGAGATCTTTCGGACTGAACAAGGTGCTCGGGCCGATGGAGCAGAGAATATACCGGGTCTGCGGTATACAACAGGATGAAGAGATGAGCTGGAAAAAATATGCGGTCTCCCTGCTTGTCTTCAGCGCTGCAGGTTTCTTGATGCTTTATATGCTTCAGCGGCTGCAGGCTGTTTTGCCTCTGAACCCGCAGAAGTTCGCTGCAGTTTCTCCTGATTCTTCGTTTAATACTGCAGTAAGCTTTGTTTCAAACACGAACTGGCAGGGGTACAGCGGTGAGAGCACCATGAGCTACTTCACGCAGATGGCAGGTCTCACGGTCCAGAACTTTGTTTCAGCAGCAACAGGCATGGCAGTGCTCGTTGCCCTGATCCGCGGGTTCAAAAGGAACTCTTCTGACACTATCGGTAATTTCTGGGTTGATCTGACCCGCACTACATTGTACATACTTTTACCTCTATCTCTTATTTGGTCGCTTTTGCTCGTCTCTCAGGGTGTTGTGCAGACCTTCCGCGAATATAAATATGTGCCGCTCACGCAAACCATCACCTACGACAGCCCGAAGCTCGACGACAAGGGAGATCCTGTCAGGGATGCCGGCAACAAACAGGTGACTGTGAAAGCGGAGATTAAAGAGCAGGTGATTCCCCTTGGCCCTGCTGCATCCCAGATCGCGATCAAGCAGCTTGGCACAAACGGCGGCGGTTTTTTTAACGTGAATTCTGCCCATCCCTTTGAGAACCCCACACCGCTTTCGAATTTTCTGGAACTTCTGGCGATACTGTTGATTCCTGCTGCCCTCTGCGCTACGTTCGGACAGATGATGGGTGATATGCGGCAAGGCAGGGTGCTGCTTACGGTGATGGTCATTGTCCTGGCTGTCTTTACTCTCCTCTGTGTCTGGTCCGAACAGCAGGGCAACCCCAGTTTTGCCGCGCTCGGCATTGATCAGGCTGCAAGCGGGCTGCAGGCCGGCGGCAATATGGAGGGCAAAGAGGTCCGCTTCGGTATTGTCAATTCAGCGCTCTGGGCAACTGCCACGACTGCGGCCTCGAGCGGCTCTGTCAATTCAATGCATGACTCTTTCACACCTCTGGGCGGCCTTTTCCCCATGCTGCTTATGCAGTTGGGCGAGGTGATCTTCGGCGGGGTTGGCTCAGGGCTTTACGGCATGCTGATCTTTGCCATTATCACGGTCTTTATCGCCGGTCTTATGGTCGGCCGTACACCTGAGTATCTCGGCAAGAAGATCGAGATGTTCGAGATGAAGATGGCTGTTCTCGTGATCCTGATCGTCAATTCCCTGGTGAAGATCGGTACTGCGATCGCCGTATCAACACATGCAGGTATTGCAGGTATTGCCAATCCGGGTCCGCATGGTTTTTCCGAGATCCTCTATGCCTTTTCATCAGCAGCCAACAACAACGGCAGCGCCTTTGCAGGTCTGAGCGCAAATACGATCTTCTATAACACGGCACTCGGCATCGTTATGTTCATCGGCCGTTTCTGGGTGATAATTCCAGTGCTCGCAATTGCCGGATCTCTGGCTAAGAAGAAGCAGGTGCCTGCCGGTTTAGGGACATTGCCGACCCACACTCCCCTGTTCGTGGTTTTCCTGACAGGTGTTGTCCTGATCGTGGGGGCGCTGACCTTTATGCCGAGCCTGGCCTTGGGGCCAATTGCCGAGCATTTGATGGCAGGAAGATAGGAGGGAAGTCGATGAGCAGAAGAACGAAGAAAAGGTCTCTTTTTGACCCCAACATAGTCAGAAAGGCATTATGGGATTCAGTGAAAAAACTGAATCCTGTGTATCAGATAAAAAAACCAGTGATGTTTGTGGTTGAGATCGGCAGCATACTCACGACGCTTCTCTTCATCCATGCCCTGACCGGAAAAGGCGAGGCATCAGCCGGCTTTATTTTCCAGATCTCGATCTGGCTCTGGGTCACAGTGTTCTTTGCCAACTTTGCAGAATCCATGGCCGAAGGAAGGGGCAAGGCCCAGGCTGAGGCCCTGCGCAAGACTAGGCGCGATACCACTGCCAAGCGGCTCGCACGTCCTGACCGGAAGACGGAGATAGCTGAGGTTTCCTCATCGCAGCTCAGAAGCGGCGACCATGTGCTTGTAGAGGCTGGCGAGGTCATCCCGATGGACGGAGAGGTTGTTGAAGGTGTTGCATCGGTGAATGAAAGCGCGATTACCGGTGAAAGTGCTCCGGTCATACGAGAGAGCGGTGGAGACCGGTCCGCGGTCACCGGCGGGACCATGGTGCTTTCGGACTGGCTTGTTATAAGAATAACCGCCAATCCCGGAGAGACATTCCTCGACAGGATGATCTCCATGGTGGAAGGTGCGAAGAGGCAGAAGACACCGAATGAGATCGCCCTCGACATCCTTCTTGCCGGCATGACCATAATCTTTCTTGTTGTTACTGCTACGCTGCTGCCGTTCTCGATCTTCAGCGTGCATGCCGCTGGTCAGGGCAGCCCCGTTACTATTACCGTGCTTGCGGCACTTCTGGTATGTCTGATCCCTACCACCATCGGCGGGCTCCTCTCTGCCATAGGGATCGCAGGAATGGACAGGATGATCCAGGCCAATGTGATCGCCATGTCAGGCAGGGCTGTTGAGGCAGCAGGTGACGTGGACGTGCTGCTTCTTGACAAGACCGGGACCATCACTCTGGGCGACCGGCAGGCGACAGCCTTCCTGCCTGCTTCCGGAGTAGATGCACTCTCCCTTGCTGATGCTGCTCAACTGTCCTCACTTGCAGATGAGACTCCTGAGGGCAGGAGCATCGTTGTTCTGGCCAAGGAGCAGTACGGGATTCGTGAAAGGGATATCCATTCTCTCGGTGCGGAATTCGTGCCATTCACCGCCCAGACACGGATGAGCGGTGTAAATCTTCACGAAAGACAGATACGCAAGGGAGCGGCTGATGCAGTCGAAGAATATGTAAAGATGCACGGAGGCGTATTCCCTGCAGGTGTAAGAGAACTTGTTGAAGAAGTTGCCCGCGAGGGGGGGACTCCGCTGGTCGTGGCAGAAGCGAAGAAGGTGCTCGGCGTGATCCAGCTTAAGGATATCGTCAAGGGCGGCATGAAGAAGAGATTTGCAGAACTGAGACGTATGGGCATCAAGACGATCATGATCACTGGCGATAATCCGCTGACCGCCGCCGCAGTTGCTGCAGAGGCCGGAGTTGACGATTTTCTGGCCCAGGCGACCCCGGAGACAAAACTTAAGCTGATACGGGAACACCAGGCAGGCGGAAGACTTGTGGCCATGACCGGGGACGGAACGAACGACGCACCGGCGCTTGCCCAGGCTGATGTGGCTGTTGCGATGAATACCGGGACCCAGGCTGCAAAGGAAGCCGGGAACCTGGTGGACCTCGATTCCAATCCGACGAAGCTGATCGAGATCGTCGAGATCGGCAAACAGCTCCTGATGACGCGCGGTACGCTCACGACCTTCAGCATTGCCAATGATGTGTCAAAGTATTTTGCGATCCTGCCTGCTGCATTTCTGTCGATATATCCTGCGCTGGGAGTGCTCAATATCATGGGCTTGGCCTCTCCGCAAAGCGCTGTCCTGTCCGCAGTAATCTTTAATGCCATGGTCATAATATTCCTTGTGCCCCTTGCGCTGCGGGGTGTGAAATACCGGCCGCTCGGGGCGCAGGTGATCCTGCGTAATAATGCGCTCATATACGGGCTGGGTGGATTGGTCGTGCCGTTTATCGGAATAAAACTGATCGATATGCTGATCACGGCCATGCATATCGTATGAAACGGAGGGAACTATGATAACCACGATTCGAAATGCGGTGATGTCTTTGCTGGTGTTCACGATACTCACCGGTCTTGTCTATCCGCTTGCAGTGACCGGGATCGCCCAGGCTGTATTTCCGAAGCAGGCAAACGGAAGCATAATCATGAAGAATGGCAAACCTGTCGGTTCTGAGTTGATAGGCCAGCAGTTCGACGACCCGAAGTACTTCTGGGGCAGGCCCTCTGCGACAGGGCAATATCCTTATAATGGGGCAGCTTCGACCGGTTCAAATCTCGGGCCCAACAACCCTGATCTCGGCAAGGCGGTGCAGGAAAGGATCGATGCCATTCGTAAAGCAGATCCTGCCAATCAGTCAAAGATTCCAGTCGAGCAGGTTACTGCCTCGGCCAGCGGTCTTGATCCCCATATCAGTCCTGCTGCTGCAGCATATCAGATACAGAGGGTATCCAGACAGCGCGGCATGGACGAGGCAACCGTACGGGCACTTGTCGCTGCGAACACTGAAATGCGGCTGTTGGGACTCCTTGGCGAACCAGTCGTAAATGTGCTTAACCTAAATCTTGCGCTCGATGAACTCGGGCAGAAATGAAGAGGTGAACTGATGAAAAGCAAAAACACAAAAGAAAGCAGAAACAAAATGATAATTATCGTTGTACTCCTCCTGGTTTTTGGCGCTCCCGTATTTGTTTTCGCAACTTCTTATATGCCCTTCTATCATCTTCGGGGCCAGGACGAAGCAACTATGACCACCGGCAGAATTGTGCACCTGTTTCATAGCGGCACAAATGATGTTAAAAAGACCATCCATGTGAATGATATCCTTACAATCCATAGGATAACCCCATCATGCGAAGTTAATGAAGTGGGGAAAATAAAAGTACTGGGATTTATTGGTGAAACCTATATGAGGGGCGAAGTCGTCGAGGGCGGGATAAGGCCTGATGACATCGCAAAGAAGGACAATGTTTCATGCCTCGTGATCTCTGCGGGAATATGCAAGGAATGACATAATGAGGGTATGCAGTTGCCCGCCTGCGTCAGAAATGCGAGAATATCGATAACTATGGTTTTTAAGCATGAATGAACAAAGGCCTGACCCCGATCTCCTCCTTGCAAAAGTCCAGCAGGAAGAAGCCCGCAGGCGCGAGGGGCAGCTGAAGATATTCTTCGGCGCAGCCCCCGGTGTCGGCAAGACGTATGCGATGCTGAGCGCTGCCCAACAGAAACTATCAGAAGGTGCCGACATTGCATCCGGGGTTGTCGAGACCCATGGACGGAAAGAGACAGAAGCACTCCTTGCAGGCCTCGAAGTGATCCCTCGCCATCCTTTCGAATACCGTGGTGCGGTATTGTCGGAATTCGACATAGATGCAGCCCTGAAGCGTAAGCCTGAAATCGTTCTGATGGATGAGCTGGCCCATACCAATGCGCCGGGCTCACGCCATAAGAAGCGCTGGCAGGATGTGTATGAACTGCTTGGAGCAGGCATTTCTGTTTATACCACGGTGAATGTCCAGCACCTTGAAAGCCTGAATGACGTGGTGGCCCAGATAACAGGTATCACGGTGAGAGAGACTATACCGGATTTCCTGCTCGACCGTGCTGATGAAATAGAGCTGGTTGACCTTCCGCCCGACGACCTGCTTCAGCGGCTCAGGGACGGTAAGGTCTATGTCCCGGAGCTTGCGGAAAGGGCTAAAGAATTCTTTTTCAGAAAGGGGAATCTCCTTGCTCTCCGCGAATTGGCCCTCCGCCGCACTGCCGAGCGTGTTGATGAGCAGATGCAGAGCTATCGGGAGGTTAAGGGCGTTAAGGAGGTTTGGCCTGCAACTGAAAGACTGCTTGTATGCATCGGACCAAACCCCCGGTCGATCCGGCTGATCCGTGCTGCGAAACGCATGGCTGCGGGTCTTCGTGCTGAATGGATCGCTGTCTATGTCGAGGCCCCTCACAAGGTTAGACCGTCTGAGAGCGACCTCAGGCAGCTGGCAGAACATATGCGATTGGCTGAAAGCCTCGGAGCAGAGACCGTTACACTCTCCGGGCCGAAGGCGAGCGAAGAGATCGTGACCTACGCCCGTTACCGAAATGTCACCAAGATTATTACCGGCAAGCCAAAGCATCCGCGCTGGAAGGATAAACTGTTCGGATCAATGCTCGACGAACTGGTGCGTGGCAGCGGCGATATCGAGGTCTATGTCATATCCGGAGATTCCGGGGAACCGGTAAAGGGCCTTGCTGTTAAATATGAGCGACCAAGGCCCAAGCCGAAAGAATGGATCTTCAGCCTTGGCGTTGTTGGGGCCTGCACAGGACTTTCTTTTCTTATGGCACCCTATTTCGAAGTCGTTGATCTTGCCATGGTCTATCTTCTTGGCGTGGTTATCGTGGCAGGGAGAACAGACCGCGGCCCGTCTTTGTTTGCAACACTTTTCAGCGTGGCTGCTTTCGACTTCTTTTTTATCCCGCCATACTATACCTTTGATGTGAGCAATGTCCGTTACATCGTAACCTTTGTCGTCATGTTTACGATCGCCTTTGTTATAAGCCGGCTGACACACCGGATTCGGGATCAGGCAAATGCCTCCAGGCAGAGAGAGAAGAGGACTGCCGCCATGTACAGTCTGAGCCGCAAGTTCGTTCACGAGTGCGGCATTGACAAGCTGAGCGCTATTGCGATCAGGCATATCAGCGAGGTTTTTACCAGCCAGGTGGTTGTACTTATTCCTGATGAACGCGGAAAGCTGATCAAGCCGGTTATTGGTCCTGACACCTTTGCCCTTGATGAGAAAGAATTGAGTGTGGCCCAATGGACTTTTGACCGTCGCCAGAGGGCCGGCCTCGGAACAGACACGCTTGCTGGTTCACGTGCGCTGTACGTTCCGCTTGTGGCCGCCTCAAAAACTGTCGGAGTAATAGGCGTCCTTCCCCAGCCGCCGCAGAACTTTTTTGATCAGGAGCAGATACATGCACTGGAGAGCTTTGCAAACCAGACTGCAATGGCGATTGAACACGCCTTTCTCTCTGAGGAAGCACAGCAGGCGCTTCTGAGGGCAGAGACAGAGACGCTGCGCAATACCATGCTCAGCTCGGTTTCTCATGACCTGAGGACCCCTCTCGCAGCTATTACAGGTGCAGCAACGACACTGCTTCAGCAGGACGCAATCCTGGACCAGCACAATAAACTGGAGCTTACGCAAACAATTGCTGAAGAAGCGGAACATCTGAACCAGATCATTCGCAATGTACTGGATATGACACGGCTCGAATCCAGGGCGATAATCATAAAGAAGGAATGGCAGTCCCTGGAGGAGATTGTCGGGGTCGTGCTTAACCGGCTTTCCGAAAAGCTCAAAGATCGACGTATATCAGCCACGCTGCCGGAAGATCTGCCGCTTATTCCCTTTGATCCCCTGCTGATCGAACAGGTCCTCATGAACCTGTTTGACAATGCACTCAAATATACTTCTTCCGGCACACCTCTTGAGATATCCGCATCTGTCAGGGAAGACGAACTGGTGATAGAAGTTGCTGACAGAGGGCTGGGGTTGCCCCAGGGAAGCGAAGAACGCATTTTTGAGAAGTTCGTGCGCGGCTCAGGCCCCGGCGGCGGCATTGGGCTCGGATTGGCTATCTGTCGGGCAATTGTAACTGCCCATGGCGGCCGGATATGGGCCGAAAATCGCATTGGCGGTGGAGCAGCTTTCCGGTTCACTCTTCCGTTGGGTGGGGAGCAGCCGTTGATGGAAAGAGAAGGTGAATAGGTTAAGCTTCTATGGCTGATGATAAGGGATTAATAGTTCTGATCGAGGACGAGCCGCAGATGCGCCGCTTTCTTCGGATAACGCTCCAGGGGCACGGGTATCGTCTCATTGAGGCGGATACAGGACAGGACGGTCTGATGCAGACAGCAACACGAAATCCTGATATTGTGCTGCTTGATCTCGGCCTGCCTGACATCGACGGACTTGAGGTTACAAAGAGGCTGCGGGAATGGAGCCAGGTCCCTATTATCGTGCTATCTGCGCGGGAACAGGAAGAGGATAAGATCAAGGCTCTTGATGCGGGCGCAGACGACTATCTGACCAAACCCTTTGGAGCAGGCGAACTTTTAGCCAGAATTCGTGTGGCACTCCGCCATACGGCAACGCAGCATGGCGAAGAAGAATCGGTGTTTGTTCGCGACAACCTGAAGGTCGATCTTGTAAAGAGGCAGGTATTACTCGATGACAGGGAAATACATTTGACACCTATCGAATACCGGCTCCTCACCATCCTGATCAGGCATGCAGGCAGGGTCATGACGCACAGTCAGATTATGAAGGAGGTCTGGGGCCCTTCATATGTGCACCAAAGCCATTATCTCCGCATCTATATGGCTCAGCTCCGCCATAAGCTCGAGGCTGATCCGGCGTGTCCACGTCTCTTTATTAACGAACCCGGAGTTGGCTACAGACTGAAAGTAGACTTTGATGAAATGAGCGGATGAGTATACCGCGTGATCGCTTTCCTTGCCTCATCGGCAAAGAAGAGGAGAAAGGCAAAGGGGATGAGTACGAGCCATGTACTCATGGCGATCGGCTGCGTGGCGAATATCCTGTTTCCCCAGGGATGGTACACAATGAAAAACTGGAGTGCCAGCTCAAAGGCTATGCCGATGAAGATCAGTCTGTTAGAAAAGATACCGATGCTGAAGACAGACTCCCTGGGCGACCGGCAGGCAAAGACATTGCCGATCTGGGCGATGATAATCGCAGTAAGGCAGCCGGTTGTTGCCTGCATGTAAAGGATGTTGTCAGGCGAAAGTATCTTCCCCCAGGACCAACCACCGCCATAGAGCACAAAGAAGAAGCCGAACATGCATGCTATTGCCTCGATAGGGCCGAGAAAAAGATAGGCACGGAATAGGACAGAAAAATCGAGCAGGCGTTCTGATCTGCTTCTCGGAGGCTGTTTCATAATGCCGGGCGTGGGCTTTTCTGTGCCGAGCGCGAGTGCAGGCAGCATGTCGGTGCCGAGGTCAACAGCAAGGATCTGCATGATCGTAAGCGGCAGCGGTATCTTCAGCAGCATGTAGGCGAGGTAGGGCACTGCCTCAGGAATGTTCGAGGCAAAAATGTAGGTAATGAACTTCCTGATATTCTCGTACACAGCCCTGCCTTCTTCGACTGCGTTCACGATTGTTGCAAAGTTGTCGTCAAGGAGGATCATATCTGACGCCTCTTTTGCAACGTCAGTACCGGAGATGCCCATGGCGATGCCGATATCCGCCTTCTTGAGCGCAGGGGCATCATTTACGCCGTCACCCGTTACGGCAACCCGTTCTCCCTGCTCTTGCAGAATCGAGACAACCCGCATCTTGTGTTTGGGCGTCATACGCGCAAAGATGATCTCTTTTGCGGAGAGTTTTTCCCGCAGATCGCTGTCATTCATCTTGACGAACTCGGCTCCTTCTACAACAACAGGCACTGCTCTTGCCAAGCCGATCTCGCGTGCTATGGCAACGGCTGTTCTGCTGCCGTCGCCCGTGATCATGATCACCCTAATGCCTGCGTCGTGGCATTTTTTTAGAGCATCCGGCACCTCAGGTCTTGGCGGGTCTTCAAGCCCGATCAGCCCGGCAAAGACAAGATCGGTTTCGAGCTGAGAGCTAAGAGCTGAGAGCTGAGAGTCCTCCTCGTGCCCGTTGCCCCTTGCCTCTCGCCCCTTGTTTTGTTTATACGCAAACGCCAGCACCCGCAATCCCCTGTCCATCAGCTCATGGTATGCATCCGTCGCTTCTCGGCGGAATGGTTCATCTATCTTCTGCTCTGCGCCGTTGAGCAGGAAGCCGCTGCAGATCGGCAGGATGCTCTCCATTGCACCTTTTGTAAAGACGTATTCCTTTTCTTCAAGCCTGTTCAGTGTTGTCATCCTTTTGCGGTCAGGGTCAAAAGGTATCTCTGTGATGCGCTCTGCTTTAAGACTGCCGATACCTTCTTTTGCAAGCTTCAGGAGAGCTATCTCCGTTGGATCGCCCTGGTATTGATCGTCGCTGAATCGGGCGTTATTGCAAAAAAAAGCAGTTCTCGTGAGCAAGTCTGATATCTTTGGTCTATAATCTTGTGCATCGATTATCCTGCTATCAGACCATATCTTTGACGCTGCCATCCTGTTCTGGGTGAGCGTGCCAGTCTTGTCTGTGCAGATCACGGTTACGGCTCCGAGTGTTTCGACAGAGGAGAGATTCTTGATCAGGGCCTTTCTTTTTGCCATCCTCTGGCTTGCCATGGCAAGGGCAAGAGTGACGGTTGGCAGCATACCCTCGGGGATGAGCGCGACCGTGATGCCGATGGCAAAGATGAAGTTGTCCCAGAAATTCCTGCCGATGACGAAGCCGAGGCAGAAGAAGAATATACCGACCAGCGCAGCGATGGT
>Ga0209253_10005315_pt1 | contig 11179 bp, 11 predicted proteins | sample FrelakmetBRP12BR_FD_187145 | JGI IMG/M metagenome (GOLD analysis project Ga0209253, IMG submission 187145) | Freshwater lake sediment microbial communities from the University of Notre Dame, USA, for methane emissions studies - BRP12 BR (SPAdes)... | ecosystem: Environmental > Aquatic >... | reverse complement strand
CATGAGGATCAGGGATTATCTGTTCACGAAAATCGAGTTTCGCTCTTGCGATCTCCTGGTCCCCTTTGTCTGTCTGAAGTGCGGCACCTGCTGCAGCGGATACTTTCCCCGGATCCCCGCTTTCGACCTCCCTGTCATCGCACGTTACCTGATAGTTCGGAGGGAACCTTCGCGCAACTATATAGGGAAGCCTACAGGCGGCATCTGGCAGGTCACACGGTCCGCAACATCCTGAACGAGAACAATCTCTGTTCAATCTACGACCACCCGCTGAGACCCGAGGTGTGCGATCTTTATCCTTTCTCCTTTGAGAGCGGGGACCTCCGCTGTCCGGCTTACCGGGAGCATCTCTACCTTGTCAAGGTCCTGACCTGCAGGCGGAGAGGTTTCATTCTTTACGACTCGAGTTTCTGCCCGAATTCGGATCCGAGGCCGATGTCTGAACAGGCGCATCTTGAGATCCTATATCGATTTTTTGGTGCCGGTCCATCCCTGGGGGTCGTCAGGGCCTTCGCTGAGATAAACGGTTTGTCAATACCATTTTTGGTTCGCACCATGCACGACATCTTTCCCCCGGTCCTCCTGCTTCTGCAGTGGGTGATGGAAAGACGTGAAGTTCGATTAAGAAGGTGCCCCCCCCCCTAAAAAATGAAGGCAATTCGTGGCTTGAATATGTTAATATGGAAAAAACAAGGAGCGCACCGATATGGAGACTTACCTGAGGAAATTCGAGAAGGTTATCATCGCTTCACTGATGGTGATGATGGCCGCCGTGGTTCTTATCTCCACCCTGGAGCTTGGCTGGATCATCATCCAGGATATCATCTCTCCGCCGGTGATATTCCTGGAGCTGAACGAACTCCTGGATATTTTCGGATTTTTTCTGCTCATCCTCATCGGTATCGAGCTCCTCGAGACCATCAAAATTTACTTGAGGGACAATCTCATCCGCGTGGAGGTGGTCCTTCTCGTTGCGCTTATCGCCGTGGCCCGCAAGGTAATCATTTTGGACATCAAGGAAATCACGGACTATAAATTAATCGGGATTGCTGCTCTCATCGTCGCGTTGACGACCGGCCTGTTCCTCATGAAGCGCTGTGACGTGTGCCTGATTTCCTCCCGGAAAAAAGAGGGCGACGATTGACAAATTGATCCCCCATCGGGGATCACACCCGTATTACAGAGGAAGGTCCTGATGCCAACTCTCGAGATCCTCAGAAACATCTTCGAGCGGTATAAAACGATTGCGGTTTACGGGATGTCGAGGGACCCCGGAAAGGCGGCCCAGTGGGTCCCCTCTTTTCTCAATTCCAAGGGGTATAGCATCGTACCCATCAACCCTTACGCCGACAAGATCACTGGCCGCAAGGCCTATCACCGGCTCGAGGAAGTCCAGGAGCATATCGAGGTCCTCGAGGTTTTTCGCCCGTCAGGCCAGGTTCCCGGCGTGGTGAAGGAGGCCGTGGAGCGGAAAAAAAACAAAGGGGACATCTACGTCATCTGGCTTCAGTCGGGCATCAGGAGTGATGAGGCCAGGAAACTGGCCGAAGGGGCGGATATCCTCTTCGTGGAGGACCGTTGCATGTACGTGGAATTCAGGCGGATCTTCCTTCACGAGGACTGAGGTACGTTCCAGGGCGACGGTTCGGCTGGCATCGAAACCGATCCGGCATAGATGAGATCCATCGTCTGGGTCGGGGATCATACGTGGGGAAATGAACATGAAACAGGAAGACAAGGAAAGACAGATACTCATCAAGAGATTAAAAACCGTCCGGGACCCCCGGGAGCGTGATCAAATTATCCGGCTCCTGGCGCGAATGGAAAAATACGGCCCGGGCAAAATAGAGGAGTCCACCGAGGAAAAGCGGAGCGTGCCGGCGCAGGCGAAAGGGCCGGCGCAAGCGAAGGGGCCGGCAGAAGCGAAGGAGCAAAAGGTCCCGAAGGGGGTGGGCTTCATGCTCGGATATGCCGTGCCGGGTTTTTTTGTCATCTTTGGTCTCATTTACATCGCAAACGCTCTCACGCGCCTGATTCCAGATGAAGGCGATCAGGCGGGCATCCCCCAACTCATCATGGGGGCGCTTTTCCTCCTCTTCGGTATCATGGGTTTCTTGAAGATGAGGAAAATGAGGAGTGGAGCAGCCCCGTACCGCAGAGGAGGGCCGGAAGCAAAAAGGCCGAAGATGTTGATGAGGAAATAGACGCGTCTCCTTCTCATGCCCCATCAAACGCGGTCCTTCATTTTTTTTAGAAGGAGCAGATCCCATGTGCGGGCGTTTTGTTCTGGTCAGTCCTTTCACACTCATCGCGGAGGCGTTCCGCATTCGTGACGGCGGCGGCGATCTCAAACCCCGCTACAATATCGCACCCGGTCAGGAGATCCTTGCCGTCCTGTGCGAAGGAGGGACAAACCGTCTTTCCCGTTTCCATTGGGGTCTCATTCCCTCCTGGGCCGACGATCCCGCAATCGGAAACCGCATGATCAATGCCCGGGCCGAGACGGTGGCCCAGAAACCCAGTTTCCGCTCCGCCTTCGATAAGAGACGGTGTCTCATCGTCGCCGACGGCTTTTACGAATGGCGGAGGGAGGGGAAGCGGAGGTCCCCTGTCTATGTCTGCATGAAGTCGCAGAAACCCTTCGGCTTTGCCGGCCTTTACGAGACCTGGCATTCTCCTGAAGGTCATGAGATCAGAAGCTGCACGATCATCACGACGGAGGCCAACGATCTCTTGCGGCCGGTCCATGACCGTATGCCCGTCATCATGCCCGAAGAGGATGAAGACCAATGGCTCGATCCCGCCGTCCATGACAAAAATCGTCTTCTCGCCCTCCTTCGCCCTTATCCGGAAGGAAAGATGAAGGCCCATGACGTCTCGCCCCGTGTGAATACCCCCACCAACGACTCTCCCGATAACATAAAACCTCTTTGAAAAAGTTCCCCTCTTACGCGACATGGATGTCACCGGGAGGTGACATCAGGGTCATTTCATGGATTCTCGAAAAAAATCGGGATATTGAAAAATTAATTGATGGAAGGTCACACCATTTACCCTCGATGGATATGGACATCGGGGGTCTTTTTCATTGAGGTAGCGCCGGTTTAAAATTGAAAAATACATAATATATTCAGCATCTTGCGTAATACGTGAAACGCTGGCAGAGCCCTTGCTAATCATATGAAAGGAAGGCAGGTATTTCTTATGGAGAGAAGAATCCTGTGGGAAAAAGACATGGAGAAGGCCCGTGAACGGGCAGGGACGGAGGGTAAGCCCGTTCTTTTGTTTTTCCACAACCCGGCCTGAATAGGCTGCCAGCAGATGGATGCGGTTACGTATCCCGAAAAAGGCGTTATCGAGTTTGTGGAAAAGCACCTGGTCCCGTTGCGCGTCTCCCATGATTCGAAGCCCCTGGCAACGGACTTCAATGTAAAATGGACGCCCAACCATGTCGTTTGCGACTCAGGAGGGAAGGAACATCACCGGGCCGCGGGTTTCATGGAACCGGAGGAATTTATCCTTTTTCTCCTCCTCGGGATCGCCAGGGTGCATTTTGATCAGGAATACTACCAGGAGGCGACGACATCCCTCGAAAAGCTCCTTGCTGGCTTCCCGAGGAGTGAAGCCGCCCCTGAGTCCATCTATTTGAGGGGTGTGGCCCTCTACAAGAGTACGGGCGACCCCAAGCCCCTCAAAAAGATTTATGAACAGCTCCAGTCGGACTATCCGGCGAGCGTCTGGCTGAAAAGGGCCTATCCCTACCGGCTCCTTTGAATGGATGGGCAGACGATATCATTGATCCTTGACATTTCCTTCCCTTCCTCCTCGCCCTGTGCGGGCCCCGCCTATGAACGCACGGGGCGAGTCAACATCATCCCGAAGGATCCATCAACCCTCTTTTCCGCAGGACATCCTGCAGGGGACTTACGTTCGATAACGTAAGTCCTGAATCCCCGTTCTGCTTACCCCTGCTGTGTCGGACTTCGATGCCCTGAGACTGCCCCGTGCACTGCCGGGAGGCTTTTCCCGGCTTCTCCCGACGAACGCAGCGATATTCGCAAGTCCGGACGTGATCCGGCCTTTAGATATGAACTTTCCCGTGTCATCTTTTCATCGGTCCTTGCAAAGAATGGATTCTTTTAGTACGAATAGGCACGCAATCATATCCAGAGACAAGCTGTTTTCACAGAGCGAAGTGCTTGAATCCGGGGGGATTAACTATGTTTAAGCAGATTTTGTGGTCCTTGATGTCCGTGGGTTGTCGTGCCTCTTTCATGGCCAGCATTCGAATGAATCTCGACTTTCGGCAGGGTTTCTCTACACTGCTCCCAGCCAGAATCCCGCCCGTCATTCTGGCTGTTTTCGTTTCTTTACCGGTTGTATTGTTGCCGGCGACGTCCGATTGGGCTTTTGTGCAAGCAGCCGAGCAGAAAGCGCCAACCGCCACCATGGAAGAGGAAGAGTCAATATCGGCATTTGTGGTAATCGACGGGCAGAAGCTCTTTCGGGTGCGCGGCGTGTCATCCTATCCGGCAGAACAACGGGCGCAGGTGATCGCCGGGCGCATCCAGGCAATCGCTGCCGATGGGTCTGTTTCTGCTGAGTCTGTTCACGTCGTCGATGCCGGGGATCGGACGAGGATCATGGCCGCCGACCGCCTCGTCATGGTCGTGTTCGACGCGGATGCCGCTCTCGAAGATATTCCGCGGCTGGCCCTTGCCGAAATCCATATGACCAAAGTCCGAGAGACAATCAACGCCTACCGGCAGGACCGCAACCCCCGAGTCCTTATCAACCATACCCTGTATGCCCTCGGTGCCACGGCTCTTCTTATGATAGTCCTCTTTGGCTTTCGATGGGCGTTCGGGCGGCTCAGGGCCGTGACCGAAAGGCGATACAAGGCAAAGATCCACGGGGTAGAGTTCAAATCCTTCCGGATCATTGAGGCCGAGCGGCTTTGGGCCGCATTCCTCATGGTGCAGCGCCTGCTGCAGTCGCTGGTGATTCTGGTACTTATTTTTATCTATATCGAGTTTGTTCTCAGCCTCTACCCGTGGACCCGGTCGCTGGCGAAAAACCTTCTTGACATCGTGCTCGACCCTCTGCGCACGATGGGGTCAGCCATCCTGGGGTCGATAGACAATATCGTCTTCCTCGTGCTCCTTGTCATCGTTGCCCGCTACCTCCTCAAGCTGATTCGTCTTTTCTTCACGGCGGTCGAGCAAGGCAGGGTAACGGTTTCGGGGTTCGATCGTGAATGGGCGCCACCGACCTACCGGATTGTGCGGCTGCTGGTCATCGCCTTCGCGGTGGTGGTTGCCTATCCCTATATACCGGGATCTGACTCGGCGGCCTTCAAGGGCGTGTCGATCTTTCTCGGCGTGGTATTCTCTCTGGGGTCGACATCGGTTATTGCAAATATGGTTGCCGGTTACACGATGACCTACCGGCGGGCGTTCAGGATCGGGGACCGGGTCAAGATCGCCGATATCGTCGGTGACGTGACGGAAATTCGGATCAGTGTCACGCACATCCGCTCACTCAAAAACGAGGAAATCGTTGTTCCAAACTCGATGATCCTCAATAATGAAGTTGTGAACTACAGCGCCCTTGCCCGGGAGAGGGGGCTCATTTTGCACACCACCGTCGGCATCGGCTATGAGACGCCCTGGCGGCAGGTCGAGGCCATGCTGCTGGAGGCGGCCCGACGCACACCGGGTCTGCTGCGCGAACCGGCGCCCTTCGTGCTGCAGAAATCACTGGGCGACTTTGCTGTCAATTACGAGATCAATGCTTACTGTGATCAGCCCTTGCAGATGCTGCAGCTCTACACGGCCCTTCACCGCAACATCCTTGATCTTTTCAACGAGTACGGGGTGCAGATCATGACGCCCGCCTATGAAGGCGACCCCGCAGAGCCCAAGATTGTGCCGAAGGATCAGTGGTTCGAGTCACCTGCGCAGTTGCATTCGGAGACGGAAAGGCAGGATATATCCAAGGCCCCGCCGACAGGGACAGATCAGAAATGATTTCGTGAGGAAAGAATCAGGGTCAGATCTTGTATTTCAACATGCCTCTTTGATGCAGCTGATCGAAAAAATGTTTAGGTGCAAGATTTGGCCCCGTGACCCTAACGCTTCACCTGTGACCAGTGCCTCATGTCGCTTTCTTCCACACCCACCGCAGAAGAAGGGCGTTCGTGACGACGGAGACGGAGCTCAAGGCCATGGCGGCCGCGGCAAAGACGGGGTTCAGGAGAATCCCGAAGAAGGGGTAGAGAATGCCCGCGGCGATGGGGATGCCGATGACGTTGTAAATGAAAGCCCAGAAGAGGTTTTGCTTGATGGTCCTCATGGTCAGAAAGGAAAGGCGGATGGCCGAAGGCACGGCACGGAGATCATCGCTCATCAGGGTAATGTCGCTTGCCTCGATGGCCACGTCGGTGCCCGCGCCGATGGCAATGCCGATGTCGGCGGCCGTGAGGGCCGGGGCGTCGTTGATCCCGTCGCCCACCATGGCGACCACCTCGCCCCGGGCCTGAAGACGACGGATTTCCGCTGCCTTCTCGCCGGGCAGGACCTCCGCGAGGGTCTCGTCGATCCCGAGGATCCTTCCGGCGGCGCTTGCCGTGTTCTTGTGATCGCCCGTGATCATCGCCACCTTGAGCCCCATGGTCTTGAGGGTTCCGATAGCCGGTGCGGCGGAATCCTTGGGGACGTCGGAAAGGCCGATGAGGCCCATCACTTGCCCGTCCCTTGCCACGAAGACGCAGGTCTTCGCCTCGCCGGTGAGCCTTTTTACCTCCTTCATGAGACCCTGCAACGGGATATTCTTTTCCTCCATGAGCCGCAGGTTACCCATGAGGCACGATGTTCCGTTCATGGAGCCCTTCGCGCCCAGACCGGTGAGGGCCTCGAACCCTTCGACAGGCTCAGGGCTGATCCCTTCGCTTCTGGCCTTCTCGATGATCGCCTGGGCCAGGGGGTGCTCCGAGAGGGCCTCAATAGAGGCGGCGATCTTGAGGACATCTTCTTTTCTTGTACCTTCCACCGGGATGAGATCCGTTACGACCGGCTTCCCCACCGTGAGAGTCCCTGTCTTGTCAAAGACGATCGTCGTGAGCTTATAGGCCTTCTCCAGGCTCTCCCCGCCCTTGATGAGGATCCCGTTTTCGGCACCAAGCCCCGTCCCCACCATGACCGCCGTGGGCGTGGCGAGGCCCATGGCGCAGGGGCATGCGATGATCAGGACGGACACGAAATTAAGGAGGGCCAGGGTGAAGTCGGGCGTCGGGACAAGGTAATTCCAGGTCACGAAGGTGGCGATGGCAATGACAAAGACGACGGGGACGAAAACGGAAGCCACGCGATCCGCCAGTCTCTGGATGGGCGCCTTGGAGCCCTGGGCCTCCTCGACGAGGCGGATGATCTGGGCGAGGGCCGTCTCAGACCCCACACGTGTGGCCCTGAAGGTGAAACTCCCGCTTTTATTGATTGTCGCGGCGTAGACCTCACTGCCCGCCTCTTTGCTCGCGGGCATGCTCTCCCCTGTGAGCATCGATTCGTCCACGGCCGATGACCCCGAGAGGACAACGCCGTCCGTGGGGATCTTCTCGCCGGGCCTCACGAGGATGACATCGCCCTTGACGACCTCCTCGATGGGCACATCCTTCTCGGCGCCGTCGCGTATGATGCGGGCGGTCTTGGGCTTGAGACCGATGAGCCTTTTTATGGCCGCCGAGGTCCTCCCCTTGGTCCTCGCCTCGAGGAGCCGCCCGAGGATGATGAAGGTGATGATGAAAGCGGCGCCGTCATAATAGACGTGCGGCTCGATGCCGGCACGGGTGAAGACCTCCGGATAGAAGGAAGCCAGTGCCGAATAGAGATAGGCCGAAAGGGCGCCCACGGCCACCAGGGTGTTCATGTCCGTCGTACCGTGCCTTGCGGCCTTCCAGGCGCCGACAAAGAAGCGGCTCCCTACCCAGAAAACCACGGGGGTCGTGAGGACAAAAAGGACCAGGAGCATCGGTTCCCTTGGGATGGATGCCAGGAAGGGGAACCACTCCTGCATGGTCCCCATGAAGATAATGACGCTCAAGATGATGCCGGCGAAGAACTTGACGGTGAGTTCCCGGATCTCCTTCGCCCGGGCCTTCTCAATGGGGTCTTCGACGGTTTCGTCGAGGACGCCGAGAAATTCGTAGCCCTCATCGGTTATGGCCTTTCGAAGTTCTGTCACCCCGCCCCAATCCGGCCCATGGATGACCGTCGCCCGTGCCGTGGCGAGATTGACGAGGGCGTCCTCGACACCGTGGACTTCCTTCAGGGCATTCTCCACCCGCCGGACGCAGGCCGCGCAGGTCATGCCGCCGACGGAGAGGGTCATTCTCCCCTGCTCTCTGCCGGAGGCCCGTGCGTCCATGACATCGTAACCGATATCCCGCACGCGCCCGGCCAGCTTCTCGGCGTCCGTTATCGCCGGGTCATATTCCACGAGGGCCTTTTCGGTGGCAAAGTTAACGCTCGCAGATTTGACCCCCTCGAGCTCCCGGAGCCCTTCTTCCACCCGCCGGACGCAGCTCGCGCACGACATCCCGCGGATGTCCAGGGTGATTTTCTTATGCGACGTCATATCCCGCTTTCTTCACCCGCTCCCTGATGACGCTGGTTTCGACAGGTTTTACTTCATCGAAAGAGGCCTCTCCTTTGTCGAGATTGACCTTCACATTCCGGATGCCATCGATTCCGCTCAGGGCCTTGGTCACGGCCATGACGCAATGCTGGCAGGTCATACCCTTGATCTTGATCGTCTTCATTTTTCTGCTCCTTTACTATCTATGGACTAATAAGTGGATCAGGAGGAAGCCTGTCAAGGAAGGTTTCAGAGATATTCAAAGTTTTTCATCACGTCATCAATATACAATATTTCCCATTGTAAATCTTTTCTTATCCTGCCGGATGTTGTATGAAACATATCTTTTTAAGGATACAAATAAAAGGAGGGGTCATGGGTCAGAAGGAGGAATTTACGATCACGACGGCAACACAGCGTATCCGGCCCGATTTCCGCAAAAACCGCCTGCTCCAGTTGCTTCTTGCCTGGTACGTCATTTTCTGGATCCTCCTGGCCGTCAAACCCCTCTACCGTCAGGACTGGTTCCTGGAAAACCTCCTGGTCATCCCCTTTTTCGTCCTCCTGGTGACCACCTACAGGTCTTTCCCTTTTTCCAACATGTCATACCTCCTGATCACCCTGTTCATGAGCCTCCATGCCATCGGCGCCCACTACACTTACGCGGAGGTCCCCTTCGGTTCCTGGCTCAAGGAGGTATTCTCTTTCAACCGGAATCACTTCGACCGGATCGTGCACTTTTCCTTCGGATTGCTCATAGCCTATCCCGCCAGGGAGCTTTTTTTCCGGATCGCCCACAGCCGGGGGTTCTGGGCCTATTATCTGCCCATCGCCATGGTGCTCGCCTTCAGTGGCATGTTCGAGGTGGTCGAGATGATCGCCGCGCAGATCGTAAGCCCCGAGCTGGGTGATGCCTACCTGGGGACCCAGGGGGATGTCTGGGACGCCCAGAAGGACATGCTTGCCGCGACGGTGGGGGCCGTTATCGCCATGGCGCTGACCAGCGTCTTCCGCAACATATTCAAGCGGAAAAGAAAGGACCTCTGATTGACAAAATCCTTTAAAACGGAAGCCCTTTCGGGTATATAATGTCCCCGCCACGGGGGACTGTCCGGCCGACAGTCCCGGAATAAAAAAAGGAGGCGACCGATGATCTACAACGAAGAATTCGAAACACTGCCAAGGGAGGCCCTGGATTCACTTCAATTGAAAAGGCTTCAGCAGATTGTCCAGCGTGTTTATCATACCGTCGGTTTCTACCGGCGTGCCTTTGACGAAAAAGGTGTGAAGCCCGAAGACGTCAGGTCCCTCGATGACCTCAAGAGGCTCCCCTTCACGACGAAACAGGATTTGAGGGAAAACTACCCGTACGGGATGTTTGCCGTGCCCATGAGCAGTGTTGTGAGGGTCCATGCCTCCTCGGGGACGACGGGCCGCTCCACCGTGGTGGGGTATACGAAACGCGACATCGACCACTGGTCCGAGCTCATGGCCCGCTCCTTCGTCATGGCCGGCCTCACCAAGAACGACATCGTCCACAACGCATACGGCTACGGCCTTTTCACCGGCGGCCTCGGGGCCCATTACGGGGCGGAGAAGCTCGGGGCCAGCGTCATCCCCATGTCGGGGGGAAACACGAAACGCCAGATCATGATCCTCCAGGACTTCGGTCCCACGGCCATCTGCTGCACGCCCTCCTATGCCCTCTATCTCGCCGAGCATGGGGAGGAGATGGGGGTCGACATGAAATCCCTCAAGCTGCGCGTGGGGATTCTCGGCGCGGAGCCCTGGAGTGAGAAAATGCGGCAGGAGATCGAAACGAAACTGGACATCACGGCTCTCGATATCTACGGGCTATCCGAGGTGATGGGCCCCGGGGTGTCCATGGAGTGCCAGGAAGGCCGTCACGGTCTTCATATCTACGAGGACCATTTCATTGCCGAGATCATCAATCCGGACACGGGAGAGGTTCTCCCATACGGGGAGACGGGGGAACTTATCTTCACGACCCTCACCAAGGAGGCCTTCCCCCTCATCCGTTACCGGACAAGGGACGTCACGAGGCTCATGAGGGAACCCTGCAAGTGCGGGAGGACCCACGTGAGGATGGACCGCGTCACGGGCCGGAGCGACGACATGCTCATCATACGCGGCGTAAACGTCTACCCCTCGCAGGTTGAAAGCGTCCTCATCGGCATCGAGGGGCTCGAGCCGCACTACCAGCTCGTCGTGGACCGGGAGGAGAACCTGGACACCCTGGAGGTGCAGGTCGAGCTGAGCGAGAGCATCTTCGAGTCCGGTGAGATCAGGGCGCTTCAAGGCCTGGAAAAGAAAATCAAGAAAGACATCAAGGATTACCTGGGTGTCTCCGCCAAGGTAAAGCTGGTGGAGCCGAAGACGCTTCAGCGCTTCGAAGGAAAGGCAAAGCGTGTCATCGACAAGAGAAACATTTAGCAGGGGACCAAAAAGGAGGATTATCCATGAAGGTAGAACAGATCTCCATATTCCTGGAAAATAAACCCGGGACCCTCGAAAGCGCGACGCGCAC
>Ga0209253_10005314_pt1 | contig 11179 bp, 7 predicted proteins | sample FrelakmetBRP12BR_FD_187145 | JGI IMG/M metagenome (GOLD analysis project Ga0209253, IMG submission 187145) | Freshwater lake sediment microbial communities from the University of Notre Dame, USA, for methane emissions studies - BRP12 BR (SPAdes)... | ecosystem: Environmental > Aquatic >... | reverse complement strand
TGGCGTTAGCTCGCCTGGGGACGCATTTCTCGCAAGGCGACCCGCATGGCACGCTTGGCTATGACGGGCAGTTTATCTACTACATCGCCCGCGAGCTGTCGCCTGAGCGAGTCACCCCATACCTGGATGTGCCTGCCTATCGTTACCAGCGCATCTTGCTGCCTTTGCTGGCGCGGCTGCTTTCTCTCGGCCATCTGGGCTTGATTCCTTGGTTGCTGGCGCTCCTAGGAGTGCTCTCGATAACCGTGGGCGCCTGGGCAGTCGGTGAATTATTCGCCGGTTGGGGCGTTAGTCGATGGTATGCACTGGTTTATGGTTTATATGCCGGATTTTTACTGGCCCTGATTGTCGACCTGCCTGAGTCGCTGGCTTATGGGCTGGTGGCAGTCGCTATCTTGTTGTTGGAGCGCGACCACCGCCTGGCAGGCTGGATCGCATTCGGTCTGGCGATTTTTGCCAAGGAAACCACCCTGCTGTTCTTAGCTGGCGTCTGGCTGGTTTATCTGTACCAGCGCCGCTGGAGAGATTTATTAGGTCTGACGATGCTGGGGGTCATACCATATGCGCTCTTCCAGGGCTGGTTATGGATTGTCTTCGGCGCTCCCGGCCTCGGATCGGGTGGCGCGCTGGCTACGCCTTTCGAATGGATTCCTTATATGGGCTTGCTGCGTATCGGTGCATACAGCCTGCCCTATTTGCTGGCCATGCTGCTGGTGTTCGGTCCGACCGTGGTCTTGCCTTCTATCTGGGGGATTTGGAAATCGACCTCTCATTGGTATTCCGGTGAAAGGAACCTGTTCGTTGCCTGTCTGTTCCTCAACGCACTGGTGATTGCCTTCACGCCCTTTTCTACTTTTCGGGAGACGGGCGGTATCCTGCGCTTCGCCTGCGGTCTGGTGCTGGCTTTGCTGCTCTTTTGCGGGCGCTACCGGATGCGAAAGATTTTGAACTACACGCCCTTCTGGTTAGTACTAATGGTGTTTCTGATAAAATAAAACCGCACGCTCGACTGCGCCTGGTTGATGTTGGTGCAAACTGCTGATCCACACTGCAGTCGTAAATTGCATCTGGATAGGATTCGTTGGAGGAAGCATGTCTGATGTGCAAAATTTCACCGAGAAAGTAATTGCGAATATTGAGCAGGTCATTATTGGCAAACGCGAGACAGTTGAGCTGGCTGTGATAGGTCTTTTGTGCCAGGGTCATCTGTTGATCGAGGATGTACCTGGGGTGGGTAAGACGATGCTGGCGCGCAGCCTGTCGCGCTCGATCGGCTGTTCTTTCAGCCGTATCCAGTTCACACCCGATATGTTGCCCAGCGATGTGACCGGCGTCTCGATCTTCAACCAGGTCTCGCGCGAATTTGAGTTCCGTCCAGGCCCGGTGGTGGCGCAGGTTGTACTGGCAGATGAAATTAACCGCGCTACGCCTAAGACACAGGCTGCCTTGCTGGAGGCGATGGAAGAACGCCAGATCACGGTCGATGGTGTTACCAGACCGCTGCCACGCCCGTTCATGGTGCTGGCAACCCAGAACCCTATCGAATATGAGGGCACCTTCCCGTTGCCTGAAGCCCAGGTAGATCGCTTCTTGATGCGTTTGCGCCTGGGATATCCGGCAACAGCCGATGAAATCGCCATTCTTGACCGGCAACAGTTCCATCACCCATTTGAAGCCTTGGAGAAGGTTGTTTCTGTCGAGGAATTGGTTGCTGCCCAGGAAGCTATCAAAAACGTATACATCTCCCCAGCCTTGAAACGTTATATTGTCGAGATTGCCCACCAGACACGTGAGCATCCGGAAGTTTACCTGGGCGCCAGCCCACGCGGCAGCCTGGCCCTCTTCCGTACTTCACAGGCGCGCGCTGCTATCGCTGCCCGCGATTATGTGCTCCCCGATGACATCAAAGCCCTGATCGTCCCGGCTCTAGCGCACCGTGTCATCCTGGGTCCGGGTGCCCGCCTGCGCGACCTGAGCGCTCAACAGGTGGTGGAAGAGATCATGAACAGCGTGCCGGTTCCCGGCGGCGATCCACTGGCTGGACGGACTGAACCCGCTGGATTAGATAGCAGCGCCGGTTAGGGTGGAGCGCCGCATGACGAATGCCTTGCGCATTGTCCTGATCTTATTGGCAGTCAGCCTGATCGCCGGCGCTATCACCGGGATCAGCTTATATTTCCGCCTCAGCTATCTGTGGGGCGGGCTGCTGCTGATCAGCTTCGGGATGTCGCGGCTATCGCTGCGCGGTGTGCAGGTAAAACGGACTGCGCGCGCCTTGCGTTCGCAGGTTGGTCAGATCTTTGAAGAACGCTTCGAGCTCCAGAACCCAGGTCGCTGGCTGCGTTTCTGGATCGAAGTGCGTGACCTTTCCACCTTACCCGGCTCGCGCGGCTCGCATGTCCTCACGTTGGTAGGAGGCCGGGAAAGCCGCACTTATCTCTCCCGCACGCGCCTGGTCGAGCGCGGCGTCTTTCCACTCGGGCCGACCGAGCTGATCTCGGGTGACTTGTTCGGCATTTTTCCCGCCCGGCGCTCCGTCTCCGTCCAGGATTCGGTGCTGGTCTATCCCATCATGGTAGATGTGCAGAGCTTCCCGAATCCTCCCGGTTTGTTGCCGGGCGGCGAAGCGCTTCGTCGCCGGACTCCGCAGATTACCTCCAACGCTGCAGGTGTGCGCGAATATGCCCATGGCGACCCGCTAAACCGCATCCACTGGGTCAGCACAGCCCGCCGCGACCGCTTGATGGTCAAGGAGTTCGAGCTGGATCCGCTGGCTGAGGTGTGGCTCTTCCTGGATGCGTCGCGTACGGTTCAGGCGGCCCGCCCCTACCAGTGGCCCGAGTTCGACCCGCGTGATTTCTGGCGCAAGAAGTTCCAGTTGCAATTACCGCCCTCCACGTTGGAGTACGCTGTGACCATCGCGGCTTCACTGGCGCGCTTTTATCTGCATCATGGTCGTTCAGTTGGTTTGGTAAGTGCTGGACAGTCCCTGCAGGTGCTGCCCTCCGATCGTGGCGGTCGGCAGCTTGGCAAAATCCTGGAGGCGCTGGCGCTGGTGCAAGCAGACGGCAGCCTGCCTTTGCAGGGTCTGGTAGAAGCCCAGGCGCGCCATTTGCCGCGTGGCAGCACAGTCATATTGATTACACCCAGTGCTTCAGACGCAGTCTACCAGATAGCTGACTTGCTCATGCGCCGCGGGCTGCGCCCGGTGACCGTTTTACTGGATTCCGCTACCTTTGGGGGGTATTTCAGCTCGGAAGTGGTCGAAAGCCAGTTGAAGGCTTTGCGTGTGCCCTGTTGCCGGGTGATCGAGGGAGCCGACCTTTCCGCTGTATTATCGACTACCATTAGCCAGCCGGGTTTGCTCTGAACCGTTCACCGCCGCGGTGGTAACTTCTCGGTTTGCCAGCTGGCAAGTTGCTGCTGAGCCTCTGTCAGCAGTTTGCGCTCGTTTTCATCTAGATAGTCAATTGAAATTTGCGCCAATCGGCTGCGCCACTTTTTCACTACCTGAGCCGTCTGTGTTAAATTCCCCTCCATCTCTTCGACTGAACGAAGCCAGCTCAGGTCGTTCTGCATCAGCGCGATTTCCAGCTCTAATTCGGTGTAGCAGCACACTACCTCCGGTAGTCGCTCAGCTTTAGCTTGTGGGTACGTGGTGCCTGCCACCAGCGCGTGCGGCGGGATCTTGAACATCCCAGCCAGCAGGATCACTGTGCGTTCGCTGGGCAGGCTCAGGTCCATTTCAATGTGTGAGACTGCCACGCGAGAAATCGCCAGCCGGGCTGCCAGCGTCTGTTGCGTCCAACCGTGTTCGTTGCGCAGCCGGGCGATGCGTTTCCCGATGGCTTCCGGTGTGCTTAACCTCGCTCTCGAATTCTCAACCTGCATCCATAGACTCCTGCCCTAATATACCGCAAAAATTGCCTGTTTGTATGCTAAGCTGCTTAGCAGACAGTTGGAGCGTTATGCTTTATGCTTGGCTCATCTTACATAGAGAAGGGATCGTAGATCGATGACTGCTAAACGCGCTTTGATTACCGGTATTACCGGTCAGGACGGCTCATATCTGGCGGAATTTCTGCTGGAACAGGATTACCAGGTAATTGGAATGATCCGCCGCTCTAGTACGGTCAATTTCGAGCGCATCAACCATATCCAGGAGCGCCTGATATTGGTTTCCGGCGACTTGCTCGACCAGGTTTCGATGATCGACCTGCTGAGCGAGCATCGTCCCACCGAAGTCTATAATCTGGCGGCGCAATCCTTCGTGCAGACTTCCTGGTCGCAGCCGGTCTTCACCGGCGAGGTAACTGCCCTGGGCGTGACCCGTTTGTTGGATGCCGTCCGGCTGGTTGATCCGGACATCCGCTTCTACCAGGCCAGCACCAGCGAGATGTTTGGTAAGGTGCATGAGATTCCTCAATCTGAAACCACGCCTTTTTACCCGCGCAGCCCCTATGGGGTAGCCAAAGTTTACGGGCATTGGATCACGGTCAACTATCGCGAGAGTTATAACTTGTATGCCGCCTCCGGTATCGCTTTCAACCATGAGAGCCCGCGCCGCGGGCATGAGTTTGTCACGCGCAAGATCGCCCGGGCAGCTGCCCGCATCAAGTTGGGTTTGGAACGCACCCTGCCTCTTGGCAATCTGGAATCGCAGCGTGACTGGGGCTTTGCTCCCGACTATGTGCGCGGCATGTGGTTGATGCTTCAGCAATCCCAGCCAGAAGATTATGTGCTGGCTACCGGGCGGACGCATACGGTCGGACGCTTCGCTGAGCTGGCTTTTGAAGCGGTCGGCTTGAGCTACCAGGATTATATCGTCCAGGATCCGCGCTTCATGCGCCCCGCCGATGTGGATTTACTGGTCGGCGACCCCGGCAAAGCCCTCCGCCAGCTCGGTTGGCAGACGACTACCACCTTTGAGGAGCTGGTGCACATTATGGTGGAGGCAGAGCTGAAGTTAAACGCGGCATAGATGAACCAACGAATCACACCGCCCCCCGGCGTAATTATTTCCCGGGGGGCGGTGTCGCTCTACCTGTAAAACTTAGCTTAGTCTACCAGTAAAACTTGCCGCTCTACTGTGTCGCCGGTCGCTCGCCCAGTGTTACACTCAGGTCGAGCTGCTGGCTGCCTCGCAGCACGGTTATGGTGATTTGATCTCCAGGGTTATAGTTCTGTAAGATCGAACCGAGATCCTCCATCGCTCCGATTTGCTTCCCATCGATCGCGATAATCACATCGCCGCCGATTGGCACGCTCTGTCCGCCAATCGTAGCTTCGCGATCGCTCCCCTTCATCCCTGCGCTATCGGCTGGGCTGCCCGGTTGTACTGTCACAACCAGCGCGCCGGTCTGGTCATTATCCAGGTTCATAGCTTGGGCTACCTCAGGTGTCAATGTGCCGCCGGTAATGCCCAACCAGGCTCGGGTGCTGGCTTCGGGCTTTGAGGTAGTGGGCGCTTGAGCGGTTTGGCGAGCTGGCCGCGCTTCCAGGGTGACCTGGATATCTTGGGAGTCGCCGTTCCGCAGGATGCTCAGCGTAACTTTCTGGCCGACGGTCGTGCTATTAGCCAGGTATGAGATGATGTCATCCATTTTTGTCACTGGTTGATTCTCGATCGCGACGATTACATCTCCACCGATCGGCACTTGCTGGCCATCGATGGTTGTCTCTCCGTCGCTGCCATTCAGACCGGCTTTTTCGGCCGGCGTGCCAGAATTAACCTGGCTCACCAAAACGCCGCGCTGGGTCGGATCCAGTTTCATCGCCTCAGCTAGAGTTGGGGTCAAGGTGCCGCCGGTGATTCCCAGGTAGGTATGCTGGTAGCTGCCGTTCTGAATCAATGCCGGGACGACACGCACCACGATGGATGATGGGATGACGAACCCGATCCCTGCGCTGGATCGCGTAGGAGATTCGATCGCAAAGGTAACACCCATCACCTGCCCCTGGTCATTCACCAGTACGCCGCCCGAGTTGCCTGGGTTGATCGGAGCGTCGGTTTGGATAATGTCTGGAATGGAATAGGATGGTCCGCCGATGCCCTGGGAAAGCCCGCTGGTGGGCATGGTGCGCCCAACCGCGCTGACAATTCCTGTAGTCATGGTGCCTTCCAGACCGAACGGGTTGCCAATAGCAATTGCCAGCTCGCCGACTTTGATCTGAGTCGAATCGGTGAATTGCACCGGTCTTAGCTTATCTGCAGCCATATCCACTTTCAAAACCGCTAGGTCGCTATCCGGATCGGTCCCAACTACCTTGGCCGGAATTATTGTGCCGTCTGAAAAGGTGATCTCGATCTTGTCGGCATCTTCGATGACGTGGTTATTGGTAACGATATGGCCCTGCTGGTCCAAAACGAACCCCGAACCGAGACCTTCCTGGAATGGTTGTGGCTGCGGTTGCCCATCATTAGGAATACTCGGCATCCCTGGAACAGAAGGGAAGGGGAATGGCATCTGCTGCGAGTTCAGATCCATCGCGGAGGCTTTTTGCACCACCCGGATATTAACTACAGACGGGTTCACTGTCTCATAGACTGAGGTCAATTGGCCTTCATATGCCGCCAGTAATGAGCTGGCTTCGGAAGCCGGAAGTGCCGGCGCGGTAGCCTGGACGACCGGTTTGGCATAGGTGATTGGCTGTGCAGGTTGAACGCCCTCTGTTTCCGGGGTGTTATTATTTGTATTCGCTGCACCATTCTGGAACAGAGCCGTTGGACTGCTGCATGCTGAAAGCAAAATGGTGGCGACCACGATCATACTGCTGATAGTAATTTTTCTCATATTCAAATCTCCTGTCTCTCATCCTTGGATAATTGGCTACACTTAGCCCGTGCAATCGAAATATCCTTTCATACGTTTTCAAAGTCATCAGACGATCTGATCTCAGGAATTGTTCCATCAGAGCGCCTGATTCCGACCACACAATAGCTTACTCGAGAACATCCAATTAGTCTTTATCGTTGGTTTGTCGCAACCCTAAGGTGACCTTAAGGCGGTATAATTTTTGAGGCAGAAGGAGGAATTTCCCAATGGATAGGCAATTGAAAACAGCTTCTCCCCCCCGAAATGAACACGGAACTGCCATCGCGCGACCGGCGTATCGCCGGTTGCGTGGCTACGCCTTTGACCCCAGTCTATCTGTCCAACTGGCGACGATGGGCGTCAACGAGATCATTTTCAGGGTGGATTGGGAGGAATTGACCAAAGGACCGGTTGGCGAATATGTGGAAGTGGTGGATTTTGATCCCGCCAGCGCTTGTTTCTACGAGCCGGTTGATTTGAACGATCCGCTGGTGCTTGCCCAGGATGGTTTGTCGCCTTCCGAGGGCAATCCTCAATTCCACCAGCAGATGGTCTACGCGGTAGCCATGACGACTGTGAAGAACTTCGAGAACAGCCTGGGGCGCAAGGCGCTCTGGGCGGTGCAATGGGACCCTCAGACCGACCAGGAAAGCATCCCCCGCCTGCGCATTTACCCGCACGCCTTGCGCATGCCCAATGCCTATTACAGCCCTAATAAAAAAGCCCTCTTATTTGGCTACTTCCCGACTCCCGGGGGTCTGCCCCAGCAGCAACTGCCAGGTGGGATTGTTTTTACCTGCCTCTCGCATGATGTCGTTGCTCACGAGACCACCCATGCCTTACTGGATGGCATGCACCGTTTGTATGTCGAGCCGAGCCATCCGGATGTGCTTGCCTTTCACGAAGCTTTTGCGGATATCGTAGCCTTGCTGCAACATTTCACCTTCCAGGATGTTCTGCGCCACCAGATTGCAAAAACTCGCGGCGGTCTACAGAGCCAGAACCTGCTCGGAGAGCTGGCGCAGCAGTTTGGTCAGGCAATTGGAAATTATGGCGCCTTGCGCGATGCTATCGGGCAGGTGGATCCGGCGACCCATAAATGGCAGCCGCTCGTTCCCGACCCGCAGAAATACCAGCTGGTCATCGAGCCGCATGCGCGTGGCTCAATCCTGGTGGCGGCGGTCTTTGCAGCCTACCTCTCGATCTATCGCAGCCGGGTGGAAGACCTGTTCCGCATTGCAACAGGCGGCTCGGGTGTCCTGGCGCCGGGAGCGCTCCACCCGGACCTGGTCGACCGGCTTACCTATGAAGCTGCCAAGTCCGCCCGGCATGTGTTGAATATGTGTATCCGCGCCCTGGATTATTGCCCGCCAGTCGAGATTACCTTCGGCGATTACCTGCGCGCCCTGATCACAGCCGACGCCGATTTGATGCCGGAGGACGAGCGCGGTTACCGGGTAGCCTTCATCGAGGCCTTCCGCCTGTGGGGTATTTACCCGCGTGATGTTCGTTCCTTTTCTATCGAAAGCCTGCGCTGGCCGGGGCCGCGCGACGAAGGCGAGCGCTTGGCGTTGTCACTGGTTGAAGCCCCGGTCCGCGAGTTCCTTGCCCGCCTGGAGCATGCTAAGACCCAGGCTGCCCTGCTCTACGAAAACAGGCGCATCGCGGCCATCTTGCACCGTATGATCAGCACCCAGATCCGTGACGTCCAGCCCTTCGAAAACCTCACTGGGCTGATCCTGGATCGTAACAGTCCCGTCACCGGCTTACGCCGCCGCCCGAGCGGTCAGCCAAAGTTCGAAGTGTATGGCTCGCAGCCGGCTTTGCGGGTTGGCCCCGGGTTTCATTATTTGAAGCAGGTTGTGCTTTCATTTGTCCAGACTCGCCAGCTCGAATTGCCGTCCGGCTCTGTTCCCGGCCTTCAATCTATTCTTTTCCGCGGCGGCTGCACCATGATCCTCAACCTGGACCCCTTTGAGCTGAAATATCGCATCGTCAAGCCGGTGGATGACGCGCATCGCCTGCAACGGCAGCTAAACTACCTGCGTGAAATGAGCGGTACAGCCGGTTCTTCCTTGCGGGCTACTTATTTCCAGAATGAGTGGGGTCGCCCCGCAGCGGAACCGTTCGCCGTTTTGCATAGCGCCATCCTGCCAGAGGAGAGCTAATATGTCCAACCAGCCAGTTCCCGATCCAAACGCACCTGCTGCTCAGCCTCTGCGGGTACGCGTCCGCATGTACCGTTCGGGTTTAGGGGATTGTTTCCTGATCAGCTTTTTTCAGGCTGGTTCAAAACATCACGTGCTCATCGATTGCGGCGTATACCAGAGCACCCCAGACGCGGCCGCGACCATGCAAGCCATCGCCCGCCACATCCGCAAGACCACCAGGCGCCTCGATCTGGTGGTAGCTACCCATGAACACACCGACCACCTGTCGGGCTTCCAGCAGGCCCAGGATACCTTCGACCAGATTGCCATGCAACAAATCTGGCTGGCATGGACCGAGGACCCGGTCAACCCGCTGGCTACAAAGCTCCGCCAGGAGCGCTCGCTGGCGCTGAATACTTTGCGAGCCGCCGTCCAGCTCATGCCCGCTGAGCAAGACTACCAGAGCCAGACTGTGCGTGGTCTGCTGAATTTTTTCGGCGAGCCAATTAATGTCTCGACCGGTGTCTCGTTGGCTGCATCTTTCGCTGCCTCCTCATCCGGTTCCACGGCACGGCGAGCCCTGGATTACCTCGCCAGCCGCTCAGACGCCACCGTTGCCTACTGTCAGCCGGGCGAACCACCGCGTTTCCTCCCTGGTCTGCCGGGAGTGCGTTTCTTCGTGTTAGGTCCCCCGACCAGCGAAGCATTGCTCAAGAAGACCTTGCCTGGGAAGAAAGCCCAGGAAGGTTACGGGTTATCAGATCAGGTCTCGTTGATCAACAGCTTTTTGACTGCTATCCAACAGTCTCAAGGCAGCTTGTTTGCGGGCTCTGGCAACCGGCAGGATTTGCCGTTCGACCCTCAGTATCAGGTTTCGCACGATCATGCTAGCCTTGACCCCTTCTTTATAGAGCACTATGGTTTTGGGGATGGCGTGGAGCAGGGCGTGGCCTGGAGGCGCATCGACAGGGACTGGTTGGGAGTAACCAGCGAGCTGGCTCTGCAGCTGGATCAGGCTACCAACAATACCAGCCTGGTGTTAGCCATCGAGCTGGTCGAGTCGGGTCAGGTGTTGCTCTTCCCGGGTGATGCACAGGTGGGAAATTGGCTCTCCTGGACGGATTTGAGTTGGGATCTGCCCGGACCGGATGGTGCCACACAGACCATCCATGGCGGCGATCTGATCGCCCGGACGGTATTTTATAAGGTCGGGCATCACGGCAGCCATAATGCCACCCTGCGCGAGAAAGGTTTGGAACTCATGCAAAGCTCCCAACTGGTTGCTATGCTGCCAGTGCAACGCGCAATGGCCGAGCGGCAGAAATGGAGTATGCCCTTCCCCCAGTTATACCAGCGCTTGCAAGAAAAAACCCGCGGCCGGCTGCTCCGTCTCGATGATGGTCTGCCTGCTGCTCCGTTATTGGCTGAGAACGGTCTTCCGTTGCTCACCCAGGCTGAATGGAAAGCCTTCCAGCACAAGACTTCCGTACAGCCGCTTTATATCGACTACACTCTGGAGTAAACCGGTCTACCAGTTGTCAGGTTATAATATTCTAATTCCAACCACATCGCGTGTTCTACCATTGAAGAAAGGAAGTTCAATGAGCGATAAAATTCAGTTCACTCGCAATTATTCTGACCAGAGCACGACTCAAGGTTATCAATTCGAGTTCTATTGCGACCGCTGTGGCAATGGCTTTCGTACCCGCTTCAAGCCTTCCGTCACAGGCACGGTCACCGGCGCGATGGACGCCGCAAACAGCCTGTTTGGCGGCCTGTTTGGCAAAGCGGCTGACCTGACTGAGCGCGTCCGTTCGGCAGGTTGGGAAAAAGCACATGATGACGCCTTCACAGAAGCCATGCTTGAGCTGAAGCCGGACTTCGCTCAGTGCCCGCGCTGTTCTAGTTGGGTTTGTAGGACGAGCTGTTGGAATCCGCGTAAGGGGTTATGTAAAAATTGCGCCCCCGATATTGGTGTGGAAATGAGCGCAGCCCAGGCCAGCAAAACTGTCGAAGAAGTCTGGAGCAGTGCCCAGGTAGCTGATGCCGATCACGCCGTCATCGCCAAACCGGAAAGTTGGAAAGCTGGTCTGCGCGCCGCTTGCCCATCCTGTAACGCACCGCTTCCCCAAAATGTAAAATTCTGCCCCGAGTGCGGTGCTAAAATCCAGACCGAAACCTTATGCGCCAAATGTGGCAATAAATTACTGCCCG
>Ga0209253_10005313_pt1 | contig 11179 bp, 7 predicted proteins | sample FrelakmetBRP12BR_FD_187145 | JGI IMG/M metagenome (GOLD analysis project Ga0209253, IMG submission 187145) | Freshwater lake sediment microbial communities from the University of Notre Dame, USA, for methane emissions studies - BRP12 BR (SPAdes)... | ecosystem: Environmental > Aquatic >... | reverse complement strand
CGATGAACACGCCGTTGACGAACTGGGTCGACTCGAACGACTTCAACGCCGCGCAGCGCTCGGCGTGGTACGCCAAGCTGTTCGGCGTGACGATCAGCCCGAACAAGACGCCCACGCTCGACGCAATGATCCGCATCGGACAGCTGGTCGAGAACGGCGCCGGCGCGGTGACCGGCCTGCCGGGGCACACCGACCCGATCCCGACGGTCGCGAGCAAGCCCGTGTCGTGCACGGCCAACTATCACATCCTGTTCACCGACGGCACGACCGACCAGATCACGCTGCCCACGCTGGTCGGCGAGGTCGATGGCACCGTCGTGCCGGCCCACACCGCATGGAACTGCGCCGGGCCTTTGTGCACGTTGCCTGACGGTGCCGCCACCAATCCTGAACGCTCGGTGGCGTCGTTGACCTCCGGCGTGGCCTGGCCGCGTCCGTTCCGCGACGCGCCGACCGCCACCGCCAACACGCTTGCCGACATCGCGCTCAATTTCTGGATGCGCGACCTGCGCACCGGCCTCGACTGGGAGAACGACGTGCCGGCGATCGACGGCCGCGGCGGCAAGGACCTCGACTGGCGGTTCGACCCCGCGTACTGGCAGCACGTCAACTTCTCGGCGCTGTCGTATGGCGCAGACGGCCTGCTCGACGCGTCGCAGTACGTGTCGGTGACCAACGCCATCCAGGCCGGCACCCAGCAATGGTTCACGGCGCCCAACTATCCGGCGCCGCCGAACAACGCGCTGTTCCCCGCCGCGAATCCGCGCGCCGTCGCCGTCGACGACCTGTGGCACGCAACGGTCAACGGCCGCGGCAAGTTCGTGTTCGCGGAAACGCCGATCGAGATCGCCTACGGTCTCGGCAGCATCATTTCCGGCATCGGCAACAGCCCGAAGGCGCGCGTGGGCGCGACGTTCGCCAGCCGCACCTTGAGCGCGACGAACAATTTCATCTACGAAGCGACGATCGAGCCGGGCTGGTCCGGTGACTTGAAGAAGGTCACGATCGACACGTCCACGGGCGCACAGGGCGCGACGCGCTGGTCGGCCGGCACCAAGCTCACCACGCTTCTTGCCACGCCGGCGCCGGGGACCTCGCCGGTCGCCGACTCCGACAACACGTGGTTCCTCAACCGCAACATCGTCACGCGCAACGTCGACGCGGGAACGTTCACGGTCGTGCCTTTCCGCTACGCGGACCTCACCACCGGCACGAACACCCAGCTCAACACGCTCTCCAACAACGCGCTGCGGCAGCAGAAGACCATCTCGTACCTGCGCGGTGGCTCGACGTTCGGAGCGGGCCCGACGCCGCAGGTCATCGAGGGCACGGGCATCGGCCAGTTCCGGCTGCGCAACAGCAAGTTGGGCAACATCAGCGACTCGAAGCCGGTCGTGGTCGGACCCGCGAACAAGCCGTTCGCCGACGCCAATGACTACGGGTACACGGCCTACAAGGCCGCGAACGCGGCGCGGAGCCTGCGCGTGTACGTGGGCGCCAACGACGGCATGTTCCACGTGTTCAACGGCGACGACGACTCCGGTCCGAACACCGGCGGTACCGAGACGTGGGCGTACGTTCCGAGCGGCGTCTTCACCTCCGCGTTCGACGAGGGCGGCAAGGCGCGCAAGGGCATCCAGGCGCTGACGTTCCAGGACGGCGGCGCGCCGATCTTCAAGCATCACTTCTACGTCAATTCGCCTCCGAAGACGCAGGACGTCGACTTCGCGAATTGCGGGTCCAATTCGGCGTGCACTCCCGACTGGCGCACGATCGTCGTGTCCGGCCTCGGCAAGGGTGGCAATACGTATTTCGCGATCGACGCGACCAACCCGGCCGTCGCCAACGAGACGCAAGCGGCTGCCAAGGTGCTCTGGGAGTTCGCGCTGCCCTACAGCGAGTTCTCGTTCGGCAAGCCGGTCATCGCGAAGACGCGCGCGTACGGCTGGGTGGTTATCGTCGCCTCGGGCTACAACAACGTGAAGGCCGGCAGCGACGGCAAGGGCCACCTGTACGTGCTGCAGGCCTCGGACGGCACGCTGCTGCGCACGCTCAACACGACGGGTGCGGACACCGGCAGCACGACCAACCCCAGCGGGCTCGCGCAGATCAGCGGCTACGTGAAGGACGACGCCAACCAAATCCTCGAGCAGATCTACGGCGGCGACCTGAACGGCCGGCTGTGGCGCTGGGACGTGTCTGATGTCATCCCGACGGCGTGGCAGGCCAAGACCGTGCTGCTCGCCAACCTGACGGATCCTTCGGGTGTCGCGCAGCCCATCACGACGGCGCCCGAAATCGAGATCGACGTGAACAACGGCATCGACCGGTTCGTGCTCGTCGGCACCGGCCGCCTGCTCGATCCGTCCGATCTCACGATTCCAAGTCCCGAGCAGATCCAGACCGCGTACGCGATTCGCGACGGCACGCTCGACACGCCGTCCACGTCCGGCCTGCCGATCGCGCCGCGCTCGACGATGGCATCCGCCACCGGCGTGGCGGGTGTCGCCGTCGCGGCCCCGAACGGCTGGTACAGCGATCTCGCGGCCGGCCAGCGCATCGTCGTCGATCCTGTCGCCGAGTTCAACGTGTTCTCGTTCACTGGTACCGTCCTGCAGCCCGACCCGTGCCTGACGTCGCTGCCCGCGTACATCTACGCGCGGGACTTCGTCAACGGCGAGTCGCTGGTGTTCACGGGTGGCGTGCAGACCGAGTACTACTTCTCGCAGGAAGGCGCAGTCGGCCTCGAACTCGTGGCGCTGGAAGATCCCACGAAGTCGTTCCCGACGATCGCGATCGTCTACACGAGGGAGACGAACGCGTCGATCGATCCGGTCACGATCCGGCCAAAGGCCTTCGGCGGCGGCCACCGGTTGTCGTGGCGCCTGCTCGGAGAATGACGTTCGGCGGACCGGCCTGACGCGCATCGCTGCCAGGCATCGCACGGGGCGGCGCGCAAGCGCCGCCCCGTGCGCTTCCGTGCGACGCGTTCCGGCGTCGGTGTGCGAGCGCCCGGCCGTGGCATCCTGCGCGCGTAGCCTGATTGCACGATCGAGCCCGCGTAACCCTCCGACGTCGCCCCCGTGCCTTCCCTGGATCTGACGTCCTCTCCCCGGTGGTCACCGGCCATCGCGCCGTCGTTCGTGGCGTCCCTGGCGATTCACGTCGCCATCGGTGTCGCGCTCCTCGGCCTGGTGTCCACGGAGCGCATGGCACGCAGTGACGACCTCGTTGCGCTTGCGGTCCGGCTCGTCGAGCTGCCGTCGCCACGCGCGCAGCCGCCGACGCCGGCGCCGACCGAAAGGATCGTGTCGCAGCGTGCGGAAGCGGCGGCGCTCCCCGTGCCGTCGCTGGAAGCCGCACCGGAGCCCCTGCCCAAAACCCACACGCCCGGATCCGCCGTGGTCGAGCCCCCCATGCCCGCCGACGCGAGACCGGGCTCTGCGGCGTCGGTCCCGGCGTCCGGTACGGTGGCGATCGCCGAGAACTACGCGGCGCTTGCGGGGCTGCCCAACGAACTCGTGACGCGCACGCAGGGCACCTACATGCCCGAAGTGGAAACACCGGTGCGGATCGTCAAGACACCGGACGTCGCCTATCCGCCGAACGCGCTCAAGGACGGGCGACAGGCGACCGTCATCGCGTGGCTCGCGATCGGTATCCGCGGCGAAATCGAGGAAGTCGTCGTCGATTCGGACGAGCAGGAGTTCGTCGACGCAGTGAGGGACGCGCTTCCGACGGCGAAATTCCTGCCCGCCGTCGAGCGCGGGACCATCATCCCGTACTACGTCGTGATGCGCTTCGACTTCAGGACCGCAGGCGCAACGACCACCTCCGCAAGCGCCGTCCAGCCCGGAAAGTGAGGGCCCGCATCGCGGAGCGAGCGTGCCACGACCGAGCTCCGCCATCGTCCCCGCGACGCGCGTGCGCGCTTGATCCCCTACAGCGTCGTCCCCGCGAAAGCGGGGACCCAGCGACTTCGAGGCGCACCGTCCCCGATGCAACAACGACACGGGGTCCCCGCCCCCGACGACCCCACTCGAGGGCAGGCTCTTCGCGGGGACGACGTTTGAGGTAACCCTCGCCAACCGGCAATCGTCGCGAGCTGGTTCGGCCGCTACCCCAGCATCGGCATATGGAATCCGGGCGCCGCGCTGCCGTCGTCGGGCCAGCGCGTCGTCAGCGTCTTGCCGCGCGTGTAGAACCGCACGCCGTCCATGCCGTGCACGTTGAGGTCGCCGAACAGTGAGGCGCGCCAGCCACCGAACGAGAAGAACGCCATCGGTACCGGGATCGGCACGTTGACGCCGATCATGCCCACTTCGACGTCCTGCTGAAACCGCCGCGCCGCGTGTCCGGAGCGCGTGAAGATCGCGGTGCCGTTCGCGTACGGATTGGCGTTGATGAGCGCGATCGCGTCGGACAGCGACTCGCTGCGCACGACGGACAGGACGGGGCCGAAGATCTCGTCGCGGTAGATCGCCATGTCCGGCGTGACGCCGTCGAAGAGCGTCGGGCCCACGAAGAAGCCGTTGTCGTGGCCGGGCACGCGTGGCTTGCGGCCGTCGACGACCAGGCGCGCACCCTCGGCGAGGCCGCCATCGATGTACTTGACGATGCGGTCCCGCGCCGCGCAGGTGATGACGGGGCCCATCTCGACGTTCGGCGCGTCGCCGGGACCCAAGTTCACGCGGCGCGCGCGCTCCGCGAGCTTCGCGACCAGCGCGTCGCCGGCCTCGCCGACGGCGACGACGGCCGAGATCGCCATGCAGCGCTCGCCGGCGGAGCCGTAGCCCGCGCCGATGATGGCTTCGGCTGCGAAGTCCAGGTCCGCGTCGGGGAGCACGACCGCGTGGTTCTTCGCGCCGCCCAATGCCTGCACGCGCTTGCCGTTGCGCGCGCCCGTCTCGTAGATGTACTTCGCGATGGGCGTCGAGCCCACGAACGAAATCGCCTTCACCGTCGGGTGCGCGAGCAGCGCATCGACGGCTTCCTTGTCGCCGTGCACGACGTTGAATACGCCATCCGGCAGGCCGGCCTCCTGCAGCAGCTCGGCCATGCGGATCGACAGCGTCGGATCGCGCTCGGAGGGCTTCAGCACGAACGTGTTGCCGCACGCGATGGCGACCGGGTACATCCACAGCGGGACCATCGCGGGAAAGTTGAACGGCGTGATGCCGGCGCACACGCCGACCGGCTGCCGCAGCGAATAGCTGTCGACGTCCGTGCCGACGTTTTCGCTGAACTCGCCCTTGACGAGATGCGGGATGCCGGTCGCGAACTCGATGACCTCGATGCCGCGGGTGACCTCGCCCTCCGCATCGGCGAGCGTCTTGCCGTGTTCCTGCGTGATGATCTTCGCGAGGTCCTTCCGGTGCGCGTCCATGAGCTCGCGGAAGCGCATCATGATCCGTGCGCGCCGCAGCGGCGGATACGCGCGCCAGAAGGGCAGCGCCGCGGCGGCGGCCGCGACCGCCGCCTCCACGTCGACGGCGTTGCCGAGCGGCACGTGGCGGATCACCAGGCCGGTGGCCGGGTTGGTGACTTCGCCGTAGCGCGTGGTCTTGGCGGAAACCGGCTTGCCGCCGATCCACAGGGGCAGGCGTTCGAGTGTCGTCAGGTCCATGTCTATGTCCTACCTAGAATTTCCCAAACAGGGGATAACTTGCGCAAGACGTCCGTCGTCCCCGCGCAGGCGGGGACCCAGTGGCGTCCGTCGAAAGACGCTGGGTCCCCACCTGCGCGGGGACGACGCCAGATGGAACTTGCGCGTCACGCGCTTCCGCACAGGTCAGACGTGCGGCGCCGGCAGCGCCGCGGCGGGCGCGCCGCTCTCGTGCAGGCGCGCGACGTAGCGCGCCACGAGATCGACTTCGATGTTCACGGGCGCACCGGGCGCCAGCGCCTTCAGCGTCGTCACCGCCAGTGTATGCGGGATCAGATTGACGGCAAAGCGGGTGCCGGCGACCTCGTTGACGGTCAGGCTGACGCCGGCGACGGCGATGGAGCCCTTCTGCGCGACGAATCGCGCCAGCTCCGCCGGCACGTCGACGTCGAGGCGCACGCTGCCGTACGGATCGTCGCGGACCGGCGTCAACGCGTGGACGACGCCGACGCCGTCGACGTGGCCGGTCATCAGGTGGCCGCCCAGGCGGTCGGAAAGCCGCAACGCGAGTTCGAGGTTGACGTCACCGGCACGGGCGAGCCCGGTCGTGCAGCGCAGCGTCTCGGCGGACACGTCGAACAGCAACGTCTTGCCCTCGCGGCCGACGACCGTCAGGCAGCAGCCGCTGACCGCAATACTGTCACCGACGGCCACCTCGCCAACCGCGAGCGCGCCCGGGTCGATGGCGAGACGCAGTCCGTCCCCGCGCGGCGTCGCGTCCGAGATCCTGCCGACTGCCTGCACGATTCCCGTGAACATCAGTGGCTCCTCCCCACGCTTGTCGACACGGGCGATGTCGCCCGTATGGCTCCCGTCGTCCCCGCGGAGGCGGGGACCCAGCGGCGTTGGAGTGTCCTCCACCGTCGACCGCACGACACTGGGTTCCCGCTTGCGCGGGTACGAAGGAGCATGGTTGCGGCGTCTTTCACGCGCCAGGCGAACGTTCGTGTTCGATTCGCCTCGCGACGATGCGGAGGTCGCCACCGATCCGTTGCACGTCGTGCCACGCGAATTCGCTGCGCGCGGCGAGCGACGACAGCGGTGCGCCACGCTCGAACATGCCGCGCGCCGGGTCGCCAAGGACGGCAGGTGCAACGTACAACAGGATTTCGTCGACCAGCCCCGCGTCGAGCAGCGCGCCATTGAGCTTGGCCCCCGCCTCGACGTGCAGCTCGTTGACGCCGCGGGCGGCGAGCGCCGCGAGCAGCGCCGGCAGGTCGACGCGGCCGCGCGGGTCGGGCAGCGCAAGCCACTCGACCTGCGCGGGCCAGGCGGGATTGCGTTCGCCGGCCGTGACGATCAGCGCGCCGTCGCCGGCGAGAATGCGGGCCGACGCGGGCGTCTGGCCATGACGATCCACGATCACGCGGCGCGGCTGGCGCGGGGCCACGACCGCGCGCACCGTGAGCTGCGGATCGTCCTGCAGCACCGTGCCCACGCCCGTGAGGATCGCGCAGGCGCGCGCGCGGAACGCGTGGCCGTCGGCGCGCGCGTCGGGCCCGGTGATCCACTGGCTCGCGCCGTTGGGGAGCGCAGTGCGGCCGTCGAGACTGGCGGCGAGCTTCGTGCGCACCCATGGCCGCCCGCGCGTCACGCGGGACACGAACCCGATGTTGAGATCGAGCGCCGCGGGTTCCTCCAAGCCGAGTTCGACTGCAACGCCGGCCGCGCGCAGCCGGGCCGCACCGTCTGCCGCACCGGGATCGGGATCGCGCATCGCGGCGACGACGCGCGCGATGCCGGCGGCGATCACCGCGTCGACGCACGGTCCCGTGCGGCCGTGGTGGTTGCACGGCTCGAGCGTCACGTACATCGTCGCGCCGCGCGGATCGTGGCCCCGGCGCGCGGCATCCGAGAGCGCGCTCACTTCCGCGTGCGCGGCGCCCGCGCGCTCGTGAAACCCCTCGCCGATCACGGCCCCCTCGCGGACGATCACGGCGCCGACGCGCGGATTCGGCGTCGTCGTGCACAGGCCGCGCGCCGCGAGTTCCAGCGCGCGCAGCATGTGCGCGCGGTCGACGGCGGAATGACTATCCATGCGCAGACTGCCGAGGATTATCCGACGTCACGACAGATGCCTCGTCGTTCCCGCGGCGCGCGGCGCCACTCCAGCGGAGTAGATCGCCGGGTCCCGGCTTGCGCGGGGAGGCCCGGCGCACTCGATGTGCGCGATTCCACGAATCTACCGGAACTGCCATGCATTTCCTCAACGGGCCGCTGGAGTTTCATTTGCCTCATTCCGAGAAGCGAAGCGACGAGGAACCTGCTTGCCGCAACCCGATGAGTTCGTGCGGAAGCAGATTTCTCGCGGAGCCTGTCCTGAGCGCAGTCGAAGGGCTCGAAATGAGGCGGGAAAGATGTGGAAGGCGCTCTTTTCCGCAGGCAGGTCACGCACGGCCGCTATCGGCGCGGCCGCTTCGCGACCGGCGGCGGCGCCTCGACCTCGCGCAGCGCATCGCGGAAATCGGACACGTCCTGGAAGGAGCGGTAGACCGACGCGAACCGGATGTAGCCGACCTTGTCGAGCTTGTAGAGTTCCTGCATCACCATCTCGCCGATCTGGCGCGAGGGAATCTCGCGCTCGCCGAGCGACAGCACCTGCTGCACGATGCGGTCGATCGCGGCGTCGACGTACTCGGTCGGGACCGGCCGCTTGTGGAGTGCGCGGGCAAAGCCCACGCGGATCTTGTCGATGGAAAAGTCGGAGCGGTTGCCGTTGGTCTTCACGACCTGCGGCAGCCGCAGTTCCACCGTCTCGTAGGTCGTGAAGCGCTTCTGGCACGTGAGGCACCGGCGCCGGCGGCGGATCGAGTCCCCGGGCTCGGAGACCCGCGAGTCGATCACCTGCGTTTCGACGCTCCCGCAGAACGGGCACTTCATGGCGGTGTTGTCTCCGCGCCGTAACCGGCGGCGTTACGCGTGGTACACGGGAAACCGGCGCGTCAGCGCGGCCACGCCGGAGCGCACCTTCGCCAGCGCCAGCTCGTCGCCCGGCGCGTCGAGCACGTCCGCGATGAGGTGCGCGAGCTCCTCGGTCTCGATCTCGGAGAATCCGCGCGTCGTGATCGCGGGGCTGCCGATCCGGATGCCGGACGTCACGAACGGCTTCTCGGGGTCGTTGGGAATCGCGTTCTTGTTGACGGTGATGCCGGCGCGCCCGAGTGCCGCCTCGGCGTCCTTGCCGGTGATCTTCTTCGCGCGGAGGTCGACCAGGAACAGGTGGCTGTCCGTGCCGCCGGAGACGATGCGCAGCCCGCGCTCCTGCAGCACGAGCGCCAGCACGCGCGCGTTCTCGAGCACGCGTTCCTGATAATTGCGGAAATCGCGGTGCAGCGCTTCGCCGAACGCCACGGCCTTGGCGGCGACGACGTGCATCAGCGGGCCACCCTGCAGGCCGGGAAACACGGCGGAGTTCATCGCCTTCTCGTTCTCGGAGCGCGTCAGGATGAAGCCACCGCGGGGCCCGCGCAAGGTCTTGTGCGTCGTGCTCGTCACCCAGTCCGCGATGCCCACCGGCGACGGATAGACGCCCGCCGCCACGAGCCCGGCGTAGTGCGCCATGTCCACCATGAGCTGGGCGCCGACGGCATCCGCGATCGCGCGGAAGCGCTTCCAGTCGATCACCCGCGAGTAGGCGGAAGCGCCCGCCAGGATCAGCTTGGGCTTGTGCTCGTGCGCGAGCCGCTCGGCGACGTCGTAGTCGATGAGCTCGGTCTCCGGATGCAGGCCGTAGGGCACGACGTTGAACCACTTGCCGGACATGTTCACCGGCGAGCCATGCGTGAGGTGCCCGCCGTGCGGGAGGCTCATGCCGAGGATCGTGTCGCCGGGCGTGAGCGTCGCGAAGAATACGGCCTGGTTCGCCTGCGCACCGGAATGGGGCTGCACGTTCGCGGCCTCCGCGCCGAAGAGCTTCTTCACGCGGTCGAGCGCCAGCTGTTCCGCGATGTCGACGAACTCGCAGCCGCCGTAGTAGCGCTTGCCGGGGTACCCTTCCGCGTACTTGTTCGTGAGCTGCGAGCCCTGCGCCGCCATGACGGCGACACTCGCGTAGTTCTCCGACGCGATGAGCTCGATGTGGTCTTCCTGACGCTGGTTCTCGCCGTTGATGGCTTTCCAGACGTCCGGGTCGGCAGTTTCCAGCGTCGTCGAGCGGAGGAACATGGGCGGAGAGTCCCCGGATCGGTCCAAAACGTGATTTTAGCACCCGCCGCATCCGCGCCGGGCGCCGCCATGCCGCCACTCACGGCGGGGGAAAGAACCTTATAATCCCGCCACCGACGCACGGTCCCAAGGCCGCGCGCGTACGACGGACGAGCGGCAATCCGCCACGTCCGCACCCTGTCGGAGGTCCGCGTGAACGCCCTGCTCGCCCTGTCCCGTGTCATCGACGCGCTCAACGACCGCATCGGGCGCACTGTGTATTGGCTCGTGCTCGCCGCGGTCTTGATCAGCGCGACCAACGCGATCGTGCGCAAGGCGTTCGACATGAGTTCGAACGCTTTCCTCGAAGTGCAGTGGTACCTGTTCTCGGGGATCTTCCTGCTCTGCGCCGGCTATACGCTGCTCAAAAACGAGCACATCCGCATCGACGTGATCGCCGGCCGGTTCTCGCGCCGGACGCAGACGTGGATCGACGTGTTCGGCACCGTCTTCTTCCTGTTTCCCATGGTGGCGCTGATCCTGTTCGAGTCGTGGCCGTGGTTCGTGCGCGCATGGCTAAGCAAGGAGGTCTCGCCGAGTGCCGGCGGGCTCATCCTGTGGCCCGCCAAGATCCTCGTGCCGGTCGGCTTCGTGCTGCTCGCGCTGCAGGGAGTTTCCGAACTGATCAAGCGCATCGGCTTCCTGATGGGCATCGCGCCCGATCCGACCGAGAAGATCATCAAGAAGACCGCCGAAGAGGAGCTCGCGGAGGAAATCCTCCGCGCGCGCGGTGAGCGCGATCTTGCCATGGAAATCGAGCGCATCGGGGAAGGGAAGACGACGCCATGACCGCCTTCATTGCCGCCAACATGGCGCCGCTGATGTTCGCGGCGCTGGTCGTCTTCCTGCTGCTCGGCTACCCCGTCGCGTTCGCGCTGGCCGCCAACGGCATCGTGTTCGGCATCATCGGCATCAAGCTCGGGCTGCTCGCGCCGGAGCTCTTCGGCGCGCTGCCCGAGCGGATCTGGGGCGTGATGTCGAACGACACGCTGCTCGCCATTCCGTTCTTCACGTTCATGGGGCTGATCCTCGAACGCAGCGGCATGGCCGAGGACCTGCTCGAAACGATCGGCCAGCTGTTCGGGCCGATCCGCGGCGGCCTCGCGTACGCGGTGATCTTCGTCGGTGCGCTGCTCGCGGCGACCACGGGCGTCGTGGCGGCGTCGGTGATCGCAATGGGCCTGATCTCGCTGCCGATCATGCTGCGCTACGGCTACGACCGCCGGTTCGCGTCGGGCACGATCGCCGCGTCCGGCACGCTCGCGCAGATCATCCCCCCGTCGCTGGTGCTGATCATCATGGCCGACCAGC
>Ga0209253_10005312_pt1 | contig 11181 bp, 11 predicted proteins | sample FrelakmetBRP12BR_FD_187145 | JGI IMG/M metagenome (GOLD analysis project Ga0209253, IMG submission 187145) | Freshwater lake sediment microbial communities from the University of Notre Dame, USA, for methane emissions studies - BRP12 BR (SPAdes)... | ecosystem: Environmental > Aquatic >... | reverse complement strand
AGCGGATCCGAACGGAACGAGGAATAAGGCGGATAGGCATCGCCTTTCTCGAACCGCAAAACCAGAAGATGAGTGACGCCATAGACGAAAAGGGCGGTCACAATCAACAGAAAAAGAGCAGAGAAAAGTTTACCCTTGTGCATGACCCCTGATCCTCTCCTGATTTTGCAGAAAGCGGTCCATGATTCCGGGAGTGACTTCGTGCATCCCGTACCAGGCACTTTCAAAGAGAATCCTGTTTTCCGCAAAGACCCCTACCAAGTGCGGCCGGGAATGGGAACGACGCCGCAGCTCCAACTCGTACTCGCGGTCAGACTTGTATTTGGCGATTGTGACCAACTCCTGGCGAGCCAGGCTTGCCAGTGTTGCCAGATAGAGGGCGCGCACCGCCAGCCTGAGCTCTCCCTTTCCCATCAACTCCAGGGCCAGATGGAGCCAGTCCTCCTCAGGAAGCGCCGTGGCATCCAGATCCTCACGTGTGATATCGGGACTGAGTTTGGCGGAAACCTCTGGCGCGACGATTCGGGGCCTCCGGTTCTTCCGCGAACGCCATACGAGAAAAACCAGGACGCCCACGATGCACACTACCGGAACGAGGATCCAGACCCGTGAAAAGGAAGTCCACTGGGAGTCCGGCTTCTCCAGCTTGGGTAGAGACAGAAAGATACGGGAGAGAACGCGTTGGATGAAGTTCCAGACCTTCGCCAACCCATCTTTGACATAGCTCCATCCCTTTTTTAGGATGCCGATGATCGAATCGACAAAATCGTAGAAAGCAGAGTGCCTTCCTCCAACATCGGGTGGTTTTTCACGGGGCATACGCCAGCTGTATCCAGGGTCGCGCATGACCCTCTCGATGGCCGAATCAAGTTGCTGGGCCGAAACAGAGGCGCCGTCCCCGGCAATGGGAGGCCTGTTCGATTGTGCCAGAGCCTTGCCGGAGAGGCCCAGGGTAAGAAAAACAGCAACCAGCAGAGCGATGATAGATCCCAGCCGGGCACATGAGCGAAGCTCGACCTTCAGGTCTTCGCCAGTTTGCAGGGATTCCCCATAAAAACAGCGCAGACAGTAGCAGGCCTTCATGAGCGGGTCCAGGCAGAGATAGCTTAAGCTGCACACGACAGCAAAAAATGTATTGTTCATGAGATGGGTTTTGCTGATCGAGAAAAGGGTCTCGACACCTAACAGGATCTTCAGGATCCAAGGGAGCAGGGCCAGGGCGATGGCGACATTCAAGGCCGTGATCATCCCCAAGGGGCAGAGGGGAATGACCACCAGCGCCGCAACGATGAGGAGGAAGGAGACAGGTGCCCCGGGATTGAATGAAAACGACACGGGAACGAGGACGAAAACAAAGAATGCGGCAAGCCCCAGGAGAAAAGGGCTCGTCAGCCAGAGGATCAAGGTGTTCTGCAGGGTCCAGAGCGAGGCCTGGCGCCAGGACCTCTGCACCACGGTACGCAGGTCGCCCTCGTCACCGCTTCCCATCAGACTGACGTTCTGAAAGAAGGCGAACGCCTGAGGGAAAGGAAGCATCAGGATGAAAGCGATAGGCAAAAAGAGAATGCCCCACGGTTGGATGGCGGTTTGAATGGCAGCAGCGCGCATCATGCGGCCTAAACCCCAAGCAGAGGAAGGTTCTCCCCTGACTCGCTCGAGGAGACGGCGCGCGTAATAACTCTGCCACGTTTTCATCCAGATGAACAACAGAGCCAAGCCCCAGGAGGCCTCAGAACAATGCCTCCAGGCACCGGCGCCCGTGCTCATGTCAGCCCAGAAGTAGAGGAGCCCCAGAATGAAGGGCAGGCTTCCGAAATAGTATGGCGTGAGGAGGGACGGGTTCGCGCGAAGCAGGTGCGTCGCTTCTTCCAAGATGTCGACAGCCGACTTTCCGCCATGATCTCTGCCCTTGCGCTTCATCGATCCACCGGCTCTTCCTGCCCGATCGCCAACTCATGGAAAGAGGACGGGATGGTGAGCAAAGCCTTCCCGAGCAGATAAAAGGACGACCAGAGCAGCAACACACCCACGAGAATCTGGGCAAGTCGCACGAGTCCAACCAGCCGGGATGGCCTGCCTTCTTTTTTGCTGAGGCGTTTCAGACAGAAAGCGCAGATCACCCGATCGTCGTGCTCGCTGACGCATTCCCTGCAGAAAGTCCGCCCGCATTCCGGACAACGCGCAACGGCCTCGCGAGAGGCATGGTTGAAACAACGCTCCTGGGCAACACTCATCCGTTGACTTCACCCCCTGAATTCTTACCGGAGCGAGAAGCGCTCGCCGAATCATCACGGTGTCTTTTCACCCTGACCAGCCCCAATGCGCCCAGGACAAGGGAACAGGTGGCAGAGAAGCCATAGACGCCCATGACCAGTGGCGAATCTTGGGGCGAAAGATCAAGCATGACCCGATACATGTCCCATTGCGTCATCATCCTTTCAGGTCTGCCGGCCATCAGCGTCGTCATCATGAGTATGTAGCTCAGGATATAGGAAACACAGACAAATCCCAACGATGCCCAGGCCATCCTTCGAACCGGGCCTGGAATATCGCTTTCATGCTGTTTCACAAGGGCGACGATGACAAGAATGGAGTATATGAGCGTCAACACGGAGGAAACACCCGTCATGGTTGAGGTGTGGAAGAGAAGAAGGACGGAGGTCAGAATGCCATCGAACAAAATAAAGGCGAAGGCCGTCAGGTGGATGGTACCACTGTCATGACGAATCCCGTGTCCCCTGGCGTGAGGTTGTCGCAGAGGCCGCGTCGTGCGAGCGGCAGGGAGAACTCCTTCATTTTGATCGGTATTGACTTCTTCAGGGCGAAGTCTCCCCTGGACCCTTTCGATAGCCGGCCGAAGTGTTTCAATCACCTTGCGAGCCACTCGCAGGCGATTGAGCGAGGGGAGTTGGTCCTCTTGAACCGCAGTCAGGATATGACAGATGCAGGTCGGGCCTCTCAAGGCATTGACCGACAAGAAGACGAGAAAGGCTCCGGAAAGAACCCAGAAGAAAATGCAAACACCTTCTCTTTCAAGAAAGAGTGCTCCCATCAACGAACAGGCGGTCATCAACCCAAGAACGATACTCCAGGTGGCCCCCCGTCTTGTTCTCCGGGTGATGATGGCCTGGATATCGGGGAAGTAAAAGCGTTTGTAGTCCTCGGAGAAGCCAGTGCTCTCCACCGCAAGGATATGATCATCGCTCAGGTAGAGTGAGGATTTTGAGAATGAAACGGTCATGAAACCTTTCCTGCGGGGGCCTCTTCCTGGGAGACGCCTATATCTGGTTTCTGCCCTGACATCCATGTCTTTATTCACCGCCTCGAAACCAAAACCACGATTCCAGTGGTCCATGCAAGGATCTGGAGGCTGGAGATGACGATGGCCAGAATGAAGCGAACCTTGGTCCGCCTGACGACACTCGTGGGCGAATTCCAATGCCTGATGGAAAGATAGATCGCAATGGGCGCTGTCACGATAGTCAACCAGACCATGATCATGGGGAACAATGCGAGCCTAAGGGCAACGCCGTCATAGAGCACCCGATGGCGGTCAAGGTTGACGATCCTAGCTTTTTTCTTCCCTGTTTCGAGGCAAACTGGGCAGAGGTGCCTGCCACCCAGTTCCACATCGCAGAGGGCGCACAGGAATCGACCACAATGATCGCAAAGAAGCACGGCCTTTTTTCGGGGATGGTAGAAGCAGCTCGCCTGATCATCGATCAGAGTCTCCCCTTCTTTTCCTGGCTGAAGGCCCCGGTAAAAGGCGGAGAAAACATCCATCTTTACGGGCGTACGACAAGATGGACAGGGGATGAGATCCGAGGTGTTATAGTACCCCGCAGGAATGAGCTGATGACAGTATGTACAAGAGATTTCTTCCATTAAGCATTAGCAGCTACGCTCTAATCACCCTTGTGTCACAGATACGATCATGGAGCGCCCGTTTCTCCTCATCAAAAGCCGCCATGATGTAGCCAATGGTCAAGGTGATAGAACTGACAAGCTCTGCAAAGAATCTGCCGCAGGCCCGGCCATAGCTGATCTTTTCGCCGTCCGATCTCACGACTTTGAGACCGCAAGCCATTTTCCCGGGGGTGGCGCCGTATCTACCCATGAAATAGGTCGCATAGGCAATGCTCAGGGCGAAAGAAAGGACGTTCTCGATGACGGCAACTGCGACTGCGTGCCTTAAAATAAGACCTCCAAAGAATCCAAGAGTAAATCCAGCGATACCCAGAATGATCCCGTCAATGAATTTGGCTCCAAAGCGTATCCAGAATCCGGCATACACCATTTCTCCCGCAACGGTTACACCCTCCCTTAGTTTTTGCACAAAGAGCGGTTTGCATTTACCACACACCAAAGCATCTCCGAATTGGATGAGCTCGTCGTCAAAATAGACCATCCCGCATTCGCTGCAGCTTTTCGCCGTCCTCGATGTTCGACCGTCTGATAGACCATCTGACGGAACCTTCAAGAAGTCTTCTGACGGAATGTCCAAAGTCATATCTGAAGAGGCCCCTGGGAAACCAGCTGAAGGCGTATTTGAGTAAGCTCGCAATGGGGGCTTCGAAAGTGCCTTTGGGGGAGCACTTGAAGGAGCCCTTGGAGAAGCTCTTCGAGGAGCTTCCGATGGAGCATCGAGAGCGGCGCCACAGGCCTTGCAGGTGGGTTTAGGTAATTGCGTCAATCCGCATTTAGAGCATTTGGCCCCATAAAGCATACTTCAGCACCTCTCTTTCATTGGATTGTCTACACCTCGTCAGTAGACTTTGGATTGTTTCTCTCCGCACGGAAATCAGCATATCTTCTAACTAACCAGGCAAATTTATCCTTGATCTCCACTCCTGACCAAATCAACTCACTGATCAAAGCAATTCCGATGCCAACAGGATTTTTACATTTAATTTCAAATAATTAGGAGAATTTGAGTATATTAGAAAAGCAAAAGTGGAAAAATTTTTACCATTCTCGCTGAAGCATGGCCAAAAATGTGGAATGGGAAGGGAATCGAACCCATTCGGACCCGTAGAGTGTCCGCCCGGTCATTCATTGGGGTAATTTTGGTGACAACGGGAGTTCTATCTCTCCACCACGGATATTGTGACCCTGGGTGCGGCAGGTACGGGTCCATCGCGGATAAATTTAGTTGATTTGGGCATGGATTTGAAATAAATTAAGGAGTGAGAAGAATGCCAAAAAATACCTTAGGACTTTCAATGAAATACAGTGGATTCCCCATTTACGGCATCAATCTTTATCTTGTAGAGTACCCATAAATCTATCTATTGATCATTGTAGGATGTCTGAGGCCACTCTTCTTTACGATGAGAACACCGTTCGCCATAAAAACCTTGATTGTACTGATGGGAATCTTTTTTTTCCATGGCACTCTCGATGCTCATATGGAGCATGAACAACCGAAAGACCTCTCTGGCATCGGGATTGATCAGAAGGTGGGCCAGTATGTTCCGCTCGATCTTACCTTCGTCGATGAAAATAGTCAGCCAGTAAGCCTAAGACAACTCATCCATAGACCCACCATTCTCGCCCTGGTTTATTTACATTGTCCGAATGTTTGCAGTTTACTCTTGCAAAATTTGGCAGATGCTTTGGAGAGACTACCCGCGGAACCGGGCAAGGAGTACACCGTGCTCTCCATCAGTTTTGATGAAACAGAAAAGCCGCACCTTGCCCTTCAAAAGAAGAAAACTTATCTGAAAATGATCCAAAAGCCCTTCCCTGAGGATGCCTGGATATTTTTGACTGGAGACAAAGACAATATTCGCAAACTGACGGACGCCACAGGCTTCCACTTCAAAAGAGTGGGGGAAGACTTTGAACATCCTGTGACGTTAATCATGCTTGCCCCTGATGGGAAGATTATCCGCTACATGGTCGGGGTGGACCCCCTCCCCTTCGACCTGAAAATGGCCCTGGTAGAGGCCTCGCAAGGAAAGATCGGACCTGCCATCACTAAGGTTGTAAGGTTCTGCTTCAGTTACGATCCAAAAGCCAAAAAGCTCGTGTTTAATACGTTGAAGGTGACTGGAACCGTTACCCTGCTTTTTGCTTTGTCCTTTATTGTGTTTCTTCTTTTCAAAGGCAAAAGACAGCGCACGCAAGAGGAGCAACAGGAATGACACCAGCCGGAACGGCGGAGAGCATTCGCCCAAGAATCAGTTTTTATCGAGACCAAGGGCGATATCGCGGAATCCTTTCGTGGGTTCTCACCTCAGACCACAAAAGAATCGGCATCCTCTACTTCATCTTTGTCATCGCCTTCTTCTTTAGCGGGGTTATCCTGGGATTCTTCATGCGCCTGGAGATGATTGCCCCTGGTGGGGCGATCATGAAGCCCCAGACCTACAATGCTCTTTTCACGTTGCACGGGATCATCATGATCTTTCTGGTGGTCATCCCTGCGATCCCGACCATTTTTGGAAATTTCTTTCTTCCGATTCAGATCGGCGCCAGAGACGTTGCCTTCCCGAGAATCAACCTTTTGTCCTGGTGGCTTTATATTTCCGGAGCAGCGATTATCGCCCTCTCCGTCTTCACCGGCGAAGGGCCTCCGGATACGGGGTGGACCTTCTATACCCCATACAGCCTAAGGACCACGGTCAATGTGCCCCTTGCGGTTTTTGGTCTTTTTATCCTGGGCATGTCCTCCATTCTCACGGGGGTCAATTTTGTCACGACCACCCACAGACTCAGGGCTCCTGGGATGACCTGGAAGCGGCTCCCTCTTTTCGTATGGGCAATTTATTCTACCTCATGGGTTCAAATCCTTGCCACGCCTGTGATCGGAATCACCCTCGCTCTCATTATGATCGAAAGATTTTTTGGAGTGGGGGTATTCGACCCGGCAAAGGGAGGCGATCCTATTCTTTACCAGCACATGTTCTGGATCTACTCCCATCCTGCCACCTACATCATGATCCTTCCGGCCATGGGTATCGTCTCCGATATTGTTCCGGTCTTTGCCAGAAAGAAGATCTTCGGGTATATGGCGATTGCCGTTTCGGGCGTTGCGATCGCAGCCGTCGGATCGCTTGTATGGGGGCACCATATGTTCGTCAGCGGGCAAAGCGATTTTGCTGCCCTCCTTTTCTCCCTTCTCACCTTCTTGGTGGCCGTCCCCAGCGCGATTAAAGTCTTCAACTGGGTGGCCACCTTGCACAAGGGCTCCATTGTCCTGGAACCACCGCTTCTCTTCTGTCTCGCCTTTATCTTTCTCTTCTCGATTGGCGGGCTAACGGGCCTAATTCAGGGTGCCCTCGCCTCGAATGTACACCTCCACGACACCTACTGGATCCCGGGCCATTTTCACTACATCATCTTCGGGGGAATGGGATTCGGACTTTTTGCTGCCTTCCACTACTGGTTTCCGAAGATGTTTGGCAGGATGTACAACCGAAAAATGGCGGTGTGGGCATGGGGGATCATGCTTGTCGGCTTTAACGTTTTCTATTTCTCCATGCTCTTGCTCGGCTGGGGAGGGATGCCCCGGAGATATTATGACTATCTTCCCCAATTCCGTGCGCTTCACCTGACAGCGACCTTCGGTTCCTGGATTCTCATCGCCGGGTTAATGTTGATGTTTACCAATCTTTTCCGCGGACTTTTGAAAGGCGAAAAAGCGGGGGACAATCCCTGGGGCGGAGCCACGCTCGAATGGCAGATCCCCTCGCCGCCCCCGACAGAGAACTTTGAAGAAATCCCGGTCATCCGCCATGGCCCTTATGATTTTGAGGAGATTCGGGAAAATGGATGATGCAAAAGAATTAGTCGCGGGAGAGGTCGGAGATGCCACCGGTGCAAGACTGGGCATGTGGCTTTTCATCCTTTCCGAACTGCTCCTCTTCGGAGGGTTGTTCATCCTCTATTCGGCTTACCGCTATAAGAACCCAGTCGATTTTCATCATGCCTCGAGGGAACTCGATGTCATCCTCGGCACCTTGAACACAATTATCCTCCTGACCAGCAGCCTAAGCATGGTCTCTTCCATCTCCGCCCTTCAAAGAGGAGACCGGAAATTATCAATGGTCTTGCTGATGACCACGATAGCCCTCGGCATCCTATTTCTCATCAACAAGGGTCTTGAATGGGGGACGAAGATTGAACATGGTATTTATCCAAATGCCCCGGCCCTTCTGGCCCGCGCCAAGGGTGAAATCCTCTTCTACGGCCTTTATTATGTGATGACAGGACTCCACGGGCTCCATGTCCTTGTGGGAGTCTGTGTGTTACTGGTGATGTTGCTCTTTGTTTCAAAAGGGAAGATTCGTTCAACGCATTTCACCCCCTTAGAAAACTCCGGGTTGTATTGGCACCTGGTGGATGTGATCTGGATCTTTCTTTATCCGCTCTTCTATTTGATCTCCTGAACACATAACGAATCCCTTTCCTCCTTGCGGGGGAGCTCTGGGACCGGGAAAGGCGAATTTTCAAATGAAGCCAGTGGAAGAGATCCGAAAGACAAGATATCAGACCTATGCCCTTGTGTGGGTGGTGTTGATCATCCTGACAGGAATCACGTTGAGCGCCGCGGGCCGGGAACTCGGCGGCTGGACAGTTCTCATTGCCCTGGTGATCGCGGGGACAAAATCCGGACTGGTCCTGAATTATTTTATGCACCTCCGGTCTGAGAGATTGACTGTATTCAAGATCATCATCCCCCTTGTCCTGGCCGTTTTCCTCGTTTTCATCCTTTTAACATTTTCTGACTTAGCTTTTCGGGGCGGTGTGAAATGATCTTTTCAGGGTCTACAGGTTTATCCGGCAGGGTTGTAGATAACGTCTTCCTCTACATTCTTGTCATCTGCGTTTTCCTGTTGGCGCTCATCACTTTCCTGATGGTCTACTTTGTCATCCGCTACCGGCGAGAAAAACACCCCACGCCTGCCGATATTGAGGGAAGCACATGGCTCGAGATCACCTGGACCGTCATCCCAACACTGATTGTATTGACGATGTTCTATTACGGGCTGACAGGTTTCCAATTCTTAAGGAAGGTCCCCGAGGGGTCCATGGTCGTTAAGGTGACGGCCAGGCAGTGGTCGTGGCTTTTTCAGTATGAAAATGGGGCAAAAGATCCAGAATTGAGGGTCCCTGTGGGAAGGCCCATCAAGTTGATTCTCACATCGGAAGACGTGATCCACGGTTTTTATGCTCCCGCGTTCCGAATCAAACAGGACGCCGTTCCAAGGATGGAAACGTATTTATGGTTCCAGCCCACTCAAACCGGGACATTTGACGTCCTGTGTTCGCAATACTGCGGGCTGCAGCACTCCCACATGTTCACCAAAATCATCGTCCTTCCTGAAGAGGACTTCATGAAGTGGTATCAAGCCAGGAAGGAAGAAGTGGCGTTAAAGGGACCCCCTTCTGGATCCAAGCTTCATCAGGAAAAAGGATGTTTCGCCTGTCACAGCACCGACGGAACGCCGCGAGTCGGACCGACCTTCAAAGGTCTTTTCGGGAAGACCGAGGTGGTCCTGACCGCCGGGAAGGAGCGGACGATCGTCGCGGATGAGGCGCTCATCCGGAAACATATCACTGAGCCCAACGTGGACATCGTGAAAGGATATCCACCGGTGATGCCAAAGGTGAGCCTGACCGAAGAAGAGCTGACCGCGCTTGTCGAATTCATAAATAACCTGAAATAAGCGAGGGAAAGACATGTCAACTCCCATAGCCGTTAGAAACATCAACATGAACCGAATTTGCTCATGGAGAGAAGGGTTTTCCATCCTCCTCGCTCTCACAAAAATAAGGATCTCGCTCCTTGCAACCCTCACGACGGCGGCAGGATATATTCTCGCAACGGGAAAGATCACGATTTACATGCTAGCGCCAAGCGCAGCCGTCTTCCTTCTTGCATGCGGTTCGTGTGCCCTCAATCAATACCAAGAAAGGGAAATAGACCAATGGATGGAGAGAACAAAATCGAGACCCATCCCCTCCGGAAGATTGAATCCCGAGATTTCTTTCTGGATCTCGATCGGCTTGATCCTGTTAGGGTCTCTTATCCTCTTTTTCGGGGCCGGGAGCTTGGCATTGGCCTTAGGTCTTTTCGCTGTTCTCTGGTACAATTTGATCTACACCCCTCTCAAACAGAAAACAGCCTTTGCAGCCGTTCCGGGCGCCCTGGTCGGCGCGATTCCGCCAGTCCTGGGATGGACCGCAGGAGGAGGGGAGATACTCGACCCCCGGATAGCTGGGGTCGCCCTTTTCTTCTTCATCTGGCAAATACCTCATTTCTGGCTCCTTCTTCTGGACGTCTCAAAAGACTACGAGAACGTCAGGCTTCCTTCCGTCACAAAGGTCTTCTCATACGAACAGATCAAACGAATTGTTTTCGTCTGGCTTTTGTCGACAGGAGTTGCCTCTCTTATCATTCCTCGATTCGGCTTTTTGAATTCCGCCGTTTTCTATGGGTTATTAATGGCTGGAGTGTCTTGGCTCTTTTGGAATGCCATCATTTTCTTAAGATCTCATGATGATCAAGCCTCATTGAAGGCCGCCTTCATCAAATTGAATATTTATGCCGTCCTCGTCGCCTCACTTTTTTCGGTTGACAGACTGCTGGGCTCATGACTTGAACGTACAAAACGGAGGCGGCCGATTTTGAATTGACTGGTCTGGATGCTAGAGAATAGACTGAAATGATAAAAAAAATTGGTCTCGTTGCGGCGATTGTTTTGATTCTTCTTATCGGAACCGTTGCGTGGCATCGCTTTCGGGTCCCCACGACATCGCTTATTTTTTCTCTCTTCCCAATTTTGAGGAGTGAACCGGTCGATCAGCCTGTCCGCTTTGATCACGCTCACCACAAGGAAGTCGCCAGGCTGGATTGTTTTTTCTGCCATCCCCATGTCCGCGAACATCGCGTTGCAGGGATTCCAAACATTGAACTCTGCCGGAACTGCCACTCGACCGATGCAGTCAGCCAGAAGCCCGAGGCGCTGAAAGTGGTTGAATATGTCAAAGCGGGAAAAAGGATTTCATGGAACCGAATGTATGAACTGCCGGCCTTTGTTGTCTTTCCTCACTGGATTCACATCCGATCCCAGGTGGATTGCTCCACCTGTCACGGGGTGACGGGTACCAGTGACGTTCCTGTGAGGATGGTTGATCGATTGTATATGGAGTGGTGCGTGGACTGCCACGAGA
>Ga0209253_10005311_pt1 | contig 11181 bp, 11 predicted proteins | sample FrelakmetBRP12BR_FD_187145 | JGI IMG/M metagenome (GOLD analysis project Ga0209253, IMG submission 187145) | Freshwater lake sediment microbial communities from the University of Notre Dame, USA, for methane emissions studies - BRP12 BR (SPAdes)... | ecosystem: Environmental > Aquatic >... | reverse complement strand
CGCGACGCGCAACGAGTGGGCCAAACCGACGCTCCTCACGCTCGCGTTCTTCGACCAGGACGTCGAGCGCGCGAAGGCTTATGCGAAAGAGGTGCGACGGGCCGGAGCCCAGACCTGGAAGCTCGAGACGACCATCGGCACCCTCGAGCGCAGCGTCTCCCAGACCGACGACCCCGCGAAGAGGGAGGCCCTCGATTCCATTCTCGCCGATCTGAAGAGCTTGCTGACATAGCCCCCAACTCCTCTTCGGTAGACCGCAACCCTCCCCCGCATGCGGTGAGGATCGACGATCGACCGCGACCCCGCTCTTCTGAATCCCTCCCCTGCGTGCGGGGGAGGGATAGGGAGGGGGGAAATTACAGCAGCCCGACTACCTCATCACCGACGTCACCACGTATATGGCTGAGCACACACCCAAGGTGTTCATCTCCTCGACGCTGGAGGACCTCGAGCCCTTCCGCGCAAAGGTAGTCGAAGCGATCCAGCGCCTCGGTTGGGTGCCAATCGACTGCCGCTATTGGGCCGCGGGCGGCAGTCCCCCGCTGGAGACCTGCCTCAAGAGGGTCGACGACGCTGACGTGGTGGTCGCGATCGTCGCGCACCGCCACGGCTGGACCCCGCCCGATCAGCCCGCCGGCGAATACAAGAGCATCACGCGGCTGGAATGCGAACGGGCAAGGGGCGGAGCAGAAGAAACGGAAGCGTCGTGATCAGCGAGGCGCTTCGCAACGATGTCGCGCAAGTGCTGATCGAGCTGCTGGCGGAAGTCATCCGGAGTCGCGTACTCGTTGCAGCCGCGCCGGATCGAGCCGTCGGGGTTGCGAAAGGCGGCGAAGAAAGTTTTCACCCGCTGGTACTGCGTTCGTTTCTCTTCGTACGCTGAGTCGTCCTGGTCGAGCAGGCATTTCTCCGTGCGCCGATAGACCAGCACGACCGGCTTGCCGCTCCGCTCCGCTGCCGCCAACGCGTCGAGGTATTCCCACTCCGTGCCGGAAAGATAGGGCGTGCCGTCAGGCTTGCGGTATTCGTCGGGCAGCGGGGTCCCCATCCGCGACCACAGGATGACGACGACAATGTCGCAATCGGACGGCTTCGGCAGCCCTGCCTCGATCGCCGCCTGCGGCGTCATCGTCGCCAGCATCGGGACGCCGGCGCCCGGCTGGTCCCAGGCAACGATCTCGAACTCCACCTTGCCGCGCAGCAGCGGGTCGTAGGGAAGCTGGCCCAGCACCTCGCGCGCGAGCGCGCGCTCGTTCGACACGTCGCCGGGCGAGGCGAGGAAGACTCTCAATCGAAGCGGTGTCGTCATGTCAAACGGAAGAGAACTGCTTTTCCGCGAGCGGCAGATGGCTATGACGTAACTCTACCGCGCCGTCCACGCTCCGTCGACGGCAATCTGTGGCTGCCCGTCGAGCTCAGTGCTGCCCCGTCCGAGACAGGCTGCCCAACCTCGCCGCCGTCGCGTACCGCCTTGACCTGAATAAACAAGATGTTTATGCTCGCGCGAATGATTCGGTCGTTTCGGGATGCCGAAACAGAGCGGTTCTACGCGACGGGCAGGTCGCGTCGTCTGCCCGCCGAAATCCGCTTCCGGGCCGCGATGCGGCTGACGCAGTTGAACGCTGCAACGAAGCTCTCTGATCTGAGGTCGCCACCGTCCAATCGGCTCGAAGCCCTGACAGGCGACCGGAAAGGCGAGTGGAGCATCCACATCAACGAGCAGTGGAGAATCTGTTTCCGCTTCTCGAAGGGTGACGCGTTCGACGTTGTGATTGTCGATTACCACTGATCAGAGGCTCTAATGATCAAGAGCGGTCTTCCGCCCATTCATCCTGGCCTGTTCCTGCGCGAGATCCTCGAGGAAAGAGGCGTCTCCCAAGCGCACTTCTCTCGTGCTGTCGGGGTTGCCCCCATGCGCGTCTCCCATGTGATCAAAGGCACGCGTCCGGTTACAGCGGAGCTGGCCCTCCTCTTCTCCAAGGCACTTGGACAGTCACCGCAGTACTGGCTTAACCTGCAAGCGACGTACGATTTGAAAGTGGCGGAGAAACTGATTGGCCCCCGGCTGAGAGCTGTGTCGGCACTTAAGACGGCCTAGAGTCGCCGTCCGGCCAAGGACACGCCCCGGCAGGCCGTCCTTTCGCAGTGCAAGCGGGCGATCCTTCACGCGCTCCCAATGAACTCCGCATGCTTCCCTACCGCGCCGTCCACCCGCCGTCGACCGGCAGCGCCGCGCCGGTGATCGACCGGCCGGCCTCGCTGCACAGAAACACCGTGAGCGCCCCGAGCTCTTCCACCTCCACGAACCGCTTGTTGGGCTGCGCGGCGAGGATCACGTCGCGGATGACCTGCTCGCGCGGCAGGTGGTGGACCTTCGCCTGATCCTCGATCTGCCCTTCCACCAGCGGCGTGCGCACATAGGCGGGGCAGATGGCATTGCACGTGATGCCGGTCTCCGCGGTCTCCAGCGCGACGGTCTTCGTGAGCCCGAGCATGCCGTGCTTGGCCGCAACGTAGGCAGACTTGAAAGGCGACGCAACGAGCCCATGGGCAGACGCGATGTTCACGATGCGCCCCCAGTCGCGCCGCTTCATCCCGGGCAGCACCGCACGCGTTGCATAGAACGCCGACGAGAGATTGACCGCGATGACCTTCTCCCACATCTCCGGGGGAAACGTCTCGACCGGGGCGATATGCTGGATGCCGGCGTTGTTGACGAGGATGTCCACCGCGCCGAACTCGCGCTCTGCTACGGCGATGAGCTCCGCAACTTGAGCCGGGTTGGAGAGGTCAGCGCTGCAGTAGACGACCCGGACGCCGAAGTCGCGTTCGAGTCCCTCCCGGAGGGCGTGGATTGCCGGGTTCGGCGCCCGCGAGCCGTTCAACACGATGCGCGCGCCCGCGCTGGCGAGCGCCCTGGCGATGCCAAGCCCGATCCCGCTCGTGGAACCGGTGATAACCGCGCTGCGGTCTTTGAGCACTGTCATGACTGTTACCTCTGTGGTCGCGCTCAGAGATCGCGCACGCAGTCGACGTAGTAGCGCATCACGCCGCTCGCATCTGGCTCGTCGACGAGCCCATGGATGTCCGTCTCGAAGCCGGGGAAACGCGCGTTGAACTCGCGTGCGAACTTGAGGTAGTTGACGATGGTGCGGTTGACGCGCTCGCCGGGGATGAGCAGCGGAATGCCGGGCGGGTAAGGGGTCAGCAGCACGCTCGTGATCCGCCCTTCGAGCTCGTCGATCGGCACGCGGTCGATCTCCCGGTGCGCCATCCGGGCGAAGGCGTCCGCCGGTTTCATCGCCGGTTCCATGTCCGAGAGATACATCTCGGTGGTAAGCCGCGCGATGTCGTTCTTGCGATAGAGGCCGTGGATCTGGTTGCACAGGTCCCTGAGGCCGATCTTCTCGTAAGCGGGGTGCGCCGCGATAAACTCGGGCAGCACGCGCCACAGGGGCTGGTTCTTGTCGTAGTCGTCCTTGAACTGCTGCAGCTCCGTCACCAGCGTGTTCCACCGGCCCTTGGTGATGCCGATGGTGAACATGATGAAAAACGAGTAGAGCCCGGTCTTCTCGACGATGATGCCATGCTCGGCGAGATACTTGGTGACGATCGCCGCCGGAATGCCCGTTGCAGCGAAATCGCCTTCGACATTGAGCCCAGGGTTGATCACCGTCGCCTTGATCGGGTCGAGCATGTTGAAGCCCGGCGCCAGATCGCCGAAGCCGTGCCAGCGCTCGCCGGCGCGCAGCATCCAGTCCTCGCGCTCGCCGATTTCCTCCTCCGCCAGTTGCTCCGGACCCCACACCTTGAACCACCAGTCGGGGCCGAACTCCTCATCCACCTTACGCATGGCGCGGCGGAAGTCGAGCGCCTCCTTGATCGATTCTTCCACCAGCGCCGTGCCGCCGGGCGGTTCCATCATCGCTGCTGCCACGTCGCAGGAGGCGATGATCGCGTACTGGGGGCTCGTGGACGTGTGCATCAGATACGCCTCGTTGAACACGTCGCGGTCGAGATGCCGCGTCTGCGAGTCCTGTACCAGGATCTGCGAGGCCTGTGACAGCCCCGCCAGCAACTTGTGCGTGGATTGTGTGGAAATCACCATCGAGTGCTGGCAGAGCGGCCGATCGCGGCCGATGGCGTGCATGCCGGCGTAGAATTCGTGGAACGCGGCGTGCGGCAGCCACGCTTCGTCGAAGTGCAGGGTGTCGATGCGCCCGTCGAGCATGGTCTTGATGGTCTCGACGTTGTAGACCACGCCGTCATAGGTGCTCTGCGTGATGGTGAGGATGCGCGGCTTGCGCTTGACCCCCCGCGCCAGGGGGTTCGCCTTGATCTTGCGATGGATGTTGTCGGGCTTGAACTCGTCGAGGGGGATCGGCCCGATGATGCCGAAGTGGTTGCGCGTGGGCATCAGGAACACCGGCACCGCACCGGTCATGGTGATCGCATGCAGCACCGACTTGTGGCAGTTGCGGTCGACCACCACGATGTCACCCGGCGCGACCGTCGAGTGCCAGACGATCTTGTTCGAGGTCGAGGTCCCGTTCGTCACGAAAAATAGGTGGTCGCAACCGAAGATGCGCGCGGCATTGCGCTCGCTCGCCGCCACCGGGCCCGTGTGGTCGAGCAGCTGGCCGAGCTCGTCCACCGAGTTGCAGACATCGGCCCGCAGCATGTTCTCGCCGAAGAACTGGTGGAACATCTGCCCGACCGGACTCTTCAAGAACGCGACACCGCCGGAGTGCCCGGGGCAGTGCCAGGAATACGACCCGTCCTGCGCGTAGTGCGTGAGCGCCCGGAAGAACGGCGGTGCGAGACTGTCGAGGTACGCCCGCGCCTCGCGCACGATGTAGCGGGCGACGAACTCGGGCGTGTCCTCGAACATGTGGATGAACCCGTGCAGCTCGCGCAGCACATCGTTCGGGATGTGGCGCGAAGTGCGCGTCTCGCCGTAGAGGAAGATGGGGATGTCGGCGTTGCGCCAGCGGATCTCCTCGACGAAGGCCCGCAGGTCGGCGACCGACTTGTCGGCGAGCTCGGGCGAGCTGAACTGCTCGTCGTCGATCGACAGGATGAACGTGGAGGCGCGGCTTTGCTGCTGGGCGAAGCTCGAAAGATCGCCGAAGCTGGTGACGCCGAGCACTTCCCAGCCTTCGTCCTCGATCGCCTTGGCGACGGTGCGGATGGAGAGCCCGCTCGCGTTCTCGGAACGGAAGTCCTCATCGATGATGATAACGGGAAAGCGGAAGAACATGCTGGTGCGTGAAATCCGAATAGCGTGCGGCGCGCCTCGGGTTCGGGACAGGACGCGGCCGGTTTCAGGGTGGCGGAATGCTCCCAGCGAACCCCCGTCCCGTCAAGCAAAAAAGGGGCGAAACGCAGCGGCCTCCTGACCGGCGCCGGGAACGCCTCGCGGGTTAGGGTTTCCGCGGGTGTGTGACACGCCGGAAGAACGCCGCGAGCTCACCCACGATGCCGCGCCGGACGACCAGCACGCAGACCACGAAGATGAGCCCCTGAGCGACCAGCGTCCAGCGGCCGAAGGCCTCCGCATTCTGCAGCGCGACCACAAGCGCCGCTCCGACGACCGGGCCGAACACGGTACCGAGGCCCCCCAGCAGCGTCATCAGCACCACCTCACCCGACATGTGCCAGTGCACGTCGGTGAGCGATGCAAGCTGCAGCACGAGGCACTTGGTCGACCCCGCCAGACCGGCCAGCCCGGCAGAGAGCGTAAAAGCCAGCAGCTTGACGCGGTCGACGTCGTAACCGAGCGAGATCGCCCGCGGCTCGTTCTCCCGGATCGCCTTCAATACTTCGCCAAACGGCGAGTGGATCGCCCGGTAGACGATCCAGAACCCGGCCGCGCACACGGCCAGCACGAAAAAATAGAGGTTCAGGTCGGGGGAAAGATCGATGATCCCGCCGAGCCGGCCGCGCGGAATGCCCTGCAGCCCGTCCTCGCCTCCGGTGAGCTTGAGTTGTACCCACACGAAATACATCATCTGGGCCAGCGCGAGCGTGATCATCGCGAAGTAGATCCCGGCGCGGCGGATCGCCAGGCTGCCGAACACCCAGCCCAGCGCCAGCGCAAACGCCGTCCCGGCCAGGATGCCGACACCGGGTCCAACGCCGAGGTCCTTGCACAGGTAGCCGGTGACATAGGCCGCGCCGCCGAAAAACGCCGCGTGCCCAAACGAAAGCAGTCCCGAGTAGCCGAGCAGCAGATTGAACGCGCAGGCGAAGAGCGAGAAACAGAGGATCTTCATCAGCAGCACCGGGTAAGCGCCGAGGAAGGGCGCCGCAATGAGCACCGCTAGCAGCAGCGCCATGATCCAGACGTCGCGGGCCGCCGCACCGCGCTGCGCCCGAGCAGAGATCACCGGACGCGCCCGAACAACCCCGCCGGCCGCACCAGCAGCACGATCACCATGATGAGGAAGATGATGGTGGCCGAGAACTCCGGAAAGTAGACCTTCGCGAGCCCCTCGATAAGGCCGAGTCCGAGGCCGGTCACAATCGACCCGAGAATGGATCCCATACCACCGATCACGACCACCGCGAACACCACGATGATGAGCTTCGCGCCCATGTCGGGGCTCACCTGGAACACCGGCGCAGCGAGCACGCCCGCGAATGCCGCGAGTGCGACGCCGAAGCCGTAGGTGAGCGTGATGAGCAGCGGCACGTTCACCCCGAACGCCTGGAGCAGCTTCGGATTTTCCGTGCCAGCACGCAGGTAGGCGCCGAGGCTGCTGCGTTCGATGAGAAACCAGGTGGCTATGCACACTGCAAGCGACGCGACGACCACCCAGGCACGGTAGTTCGGAAGAAAAATGAAACCGAGGTGGGTGCCACCGGTCAGCGCGTCTGGCACGTCGTAGCTCTGCCCCGAACTCCCATACTCATTGAAGAAGAACCCTTCGATGACAAGCGCGAGCCCGAACGTGAGCAGCAGCCCGTAGAGGTGGTCGAGGTGGTACAACCGCTTCAGCATCGTGCGCTCGATCACCATGCCGAGCGCGCCCACCAGGAGCGGCACCACCACGAGCGCCGCCCAATAAGGCAACCCGAACTTCGTGAGACCGATCCACGCGAGGAAAGCGCCCATCATGTACTGGGCGCCGTGGGTGAAGTTGATGATGTTGAGCAGGCCAAAGATGATCGCGAGCCCGAGGCTCAGCACGGCATAGAACGAGCCGTTGATGAGCCCTACGAGCAACTGCCCGAGGAGCGCTTGCAGCGGCACGCCGAAGATCTCGATCATCGTCGGCCCCGTTCCCTCCCGCTCGCAGCGCGCCGATCAGCTTACTTCTTCACGAGCGGGCATCGGCTCTGCGCGAGCGGCGTGAAGGCCTGGTCGCCCGGCACCGTCTGCACGAGCTTGTAGTAGTCCCACGGCCCCTTCGCCTCAGCGGGCTTCTTGACCTGAAAGAGATATACGTCGTGGACATGCAGGCCGTCCGCGCGGATGCGTCCGTCCTTCGTGAACATGTCGTTCACCGGTGTCGCTTTCATCTTCGCCATCACCTTCGCCGCGTCGTCGGTCCCGGCAGCCTTAACCGCGTTGAGGTAGTGCCCCACGGCCGAGTAGTTGCCCGCCTGCACCATGTTCGGCATTCTCTTCTGGCGGTCGAAGAACCGCTTCGACCAGGCGCGCGAGGCGTCGTCGCGGTCCCAGTAGAAGGACTCGGTCACGTAGAGATCCTGCGCGGCCTTGAGCCCCACCGTGTGGATGTCGTTGATGAAAAGAAGCAGCCCGGCGAGCTTCTGCTTGGGCGTGATGCCGAATTCCGCAGCCTGCTTGATCGAGTTCTGCGCATCGGTACCGGCGTTCGCGAGTCCGATCACCTTCGCCCCCGAGGCCTGCGCCTTCAGCAGAAAGGAGGAGAAATCCTGGCCCGGGAACGGGTGGCGCACCGACCCCAGCACCTTGCCGCCCGCGGCGGTCACCACCTCGCTCGTGTCCTTTTCGAGCGAGTGTCCGAAGGCATAGTCGGCCGTCAGAAAGAACCACGTGTCGCCGCCCTGCTTCACGACGGCCCGGCCCGTGCCTTCCGCAAGCGACCGCGTGTCATAGGTCCAGTGGACGTTGGTGTCCGTGCAGTCCTCGTTCGTGATCTTCGTGGATGCCGCCCCCGACACGATACTGATCCGGTTCTTTTCTTTCGCGACCTTCATCACCGCCAGAGCGGTCGAGCTGGTGGTGAGGTCGATGATCATGTCCACGTTGCCGCGGTCGAACCATTCGCGCGCCTTGTTGGCGGCGATGTCGCCCTTATTCTGATGGTCGGCGGCGACGACCTCGATCGGTTTACCGAGCACCTTGCCGCCGAAATCCTCCACGGCCATTTTCACCGCTTCCACCGACCCCGTCCCGGCAAGGTCCGAATACGGACCAGAGAGGTCGGTCAGCACACCGATCTTCACCACGTCGTTTGATATCTGCGCCTGCGCCGCCGCCGCGAATGCCAGCGTCGCCGCACCCATCAGAACTTGCACTGCTCGCATCTTCATCTCCTCCCGCCTCTCGCCTCACGCCTCACGCCTTCCGCCTCACGCCTCCCGCCTCCCGCCTCACGCCTCTCGCCTTCATACCCCAAGCAACTCGTGCATCCGCTCCACGTTGGCCTCCAGATCTCGTTGCTCGACCTGCAGCACCACGCGCCCGTGCTCGAGCACGATATGCCGGTCGGCGAGCGGCGTGGCAAAGCGGAAATTCTGCTCCACCAGCACGATGGTGAGACCCTTTTCTTTCAGTTTCTTCAGCACGCGACTGAGGGCCTGCACAATGACGGGTGCGAGGCCCTCGGTGATCTCGTCGAGCAGCAGCAGCCGCGCTCCCGTGCGAAGGATACGCGCGACGGCGAGCATCTGCTGCTCGCCGCCGGAAAGACGCATGCCGGGGCTCTTTCGGCGCTCCGCGAGGAGCGGAAACAGCTCGTAGATCTCGCCGAGGCTCAGGCCGCCGCTCGCCACCGCGGGCGGCAGCAGCAGATTTTCCTCGCAAGTGAGGCTCGCGTAGATGCCGCGCTCCTCGGGGCAGTAGCCGATGCCGAGGTGCGCGATGCGGTGAGTCGGGAGCGCGATCGCCTCGCGCCCGTTGATCATGATCGAGCCGGTGCGGCGGCCGACGAGACCGAGAATCGCGCGCAGCGTCGTCGTGCGCCCGGCCCCGTTGCGACCCAGGAGTGTGGCCACCTCGCCGCGGTTCACCTGGAAGTCCACACCGTGCAGCACGTGCGACTCGCCGTAGAACGCGTGCAGGTCGGTCACGCGCAGGAGCTCGGTACCGGCCGCCAAGTTACTCATGGGCGGTGCCCACGTAAGCCTCGAGCACGCGCGGATCCTTCGACACGGCCTCATAGGGCCCCTCGGCCAGCACCGCGCCGCGCTGGAGGACGGTGATGACATCCGAGAGGTGCGCGACCACACTCATGTTGTGCTCCACCATGAGCACCGTGCGGGTGGCCGCGACCTTGCGGATGAGCGCCGTCACGCGGCCGACGTCCTCGTGCCCCATGCCCTGGGTCGGCTCGTCGAGCAGCATCAGCTCCGGGTCGAGTGCCAGCGTGGTCGCGATTTCGAGCGCGCGCTTGCGGCCGTACGGCAGCTCCATCGTGACGTAATCGGCGAAGTCGCCCAGGTCGACGCTGGCGAGCAGTTCGAGCGCTCGCTGGTTTAAGGAGTCGAGCACCTTGCGGGAACGCCAGAACTGAAACGCGATGCCGAGCTTGCGCTGGAGTGCGACGCGCACGTTTTCGAGCACAGTGAGATGCGGAAACGTCGCCGAGATCTGGAATGAACGCACCATCCCGCGCCGCGCGACGGCGGCGGGTCTGTCGTGGGTGATGTCATTGCCGTTGAAGAGGATGCTGCCGGCAGTGGGATCGAGAAAGCGCGTGACCAGGTTGAAGACGGTGGTCTTGCCGGCGCCGTTGGGGCCGATCAGTGCGTGAATCGTGCCGCGGCGCACGCGCAGGTTGACATCGGCGACGGCGACGAACCCCTTGAACGCTTTGCTGAGGCCGCGGGTTTCGAGAATGCAGTCGGCGGTCGCGCCCAACCGGTCGTTCCCCTCGTCGGACAATCAACGCGCAAGGCCCTCGCTCTGCGTGCGCTCATTGTCATGATGGCGCGCCGGGAGCCATGGCAGCAGGAGTTTAGGTAACGCGGCGGGAAGCGTCAAACGCGCCCGCAGCATCCCGACAAATGCCTACCCGGCGGCTGTCGCCCAATTGGGGCGATGTGGGGGCTGGACAACGCTGTTTGGAGCACGAACCGGCAAGCCTTCTCCAGTGCCGGCCCGCCGCAACGCCCGTGATACTTGCCGTCGGTCCTACGACGCAAGAGGTAAAGAAGTGAAGATTCAAGGGGTGAGCGTCCTGGCGAGACGAAAACCCTGGACGATGTTCCGGTACGTAGGCACGAACCTGAAGCGGATCGCGACGCGGGCGTCCTCCGGATAGCTGTCCCAAGAGCCACCGCGCACCACCCGCAGGCCGCAGTCGCCCGACGCCCATGCACTGCCGTCGGCGGGGGCGCCTTGGTAACCGCCATGCCAGCAGTCCTCGACCCATTCCCAAACATTGCCGATCATGTCGTAAAGACCAAAGGCATTCGGCTCGAAGCTGCCGACTGGCGCCGTGTACACGAAACCATCCCTGCATTCGTGGATCGTGAAAGGATAGCTGGGGAAAGCCTGCATCAGTGCGCGATCGGCGACGTTGGCGTATCCGCAGGCCTGCTCTGGCTCGTTGCCCCAGAAGCGGGAAGTGGTGGTCCCGCCGCGCGCGGCATACTCCCACTCCGCCTCAGAGAGCAGCCGATACGGCTTGCCGGCCTTCTTCGACAACCACTTGACATAGGCTTGGGCGTCGTCCCAGGACACGTAGATCACGGGTCGAGGACCACGCCCCCATCCCTCGTCGGATACCGCTCTGCACATCCCGTCCTGAACGCAATACGCCCACTCGTTGAAGCGTACCTCGTATTTGCTCACAGCGAGGGGTTGCGCGATCTTGACCAAGTGCTGCGGTCCCTCGTCGCTGGAACGCCCTGCTTCGGCCGGAGGCAAACCCATCTCGAAGCTGCCGGCAGGGACGACCACCATCTGCGGGCACTCGGGGCAGTCGCGGAACGTTTCACCGGGTCTGTAAGGGGCGCCCGCTTTCG
>Ga0209253_10005310_pt1 | contig 11182 bp, 8 predicted proteins | sample FrelakmetBRP12BR_FD_187145 | JGI IMG/M metagenome (GOLD analysis project Ga0209253, IMG submission 187145) | Freshwater lake sediment microbial communities from the University of Notre Dame, USA, for methane emissions studies - BRP12 BR (SPAdes)... | ecosystem: Environmental > Aquatic >... | reverse complement strand
CACGTCACGTGACAATATCAGCTTAAAAAGGCTGGATTGCCCTTTTTTAAGTAACTGGGTAGGAAAGTATTAAAACGTTGCGCAGCCTAGTAAGACCGTATGAGCGAAGAAAGAGCCACCGAAGACGCTCAAGACGTCATAAAGAGGCTCAAGAAGCTAGTTGAAGCGGAATGTGGCCCCATCTTTATTTCAAAGATGCAGATTAGGGACCTTGCAGATTTATATAGGACGTATAAAAAGGAGTACGGACCAGGTTTTGCCGCTGAAGAGATACAAAATAGGATTAAATCACAGTTGCGGTAGACGGCTACACAAGGTTTATCTGTTCAAATGTTATAACCTCGACCAAGAGAGTGATCTGAGTGGACATTGAAAAGCTGCATCGCGGAACTGAATTGCTGAAAAGAGGTTTCGCCAAAATGCAGAAAGGCGGGGTCATAATGGATGTGACCACGGCGGAACAAGCGATTATTGCCGAAAAAGCCGGAGCTGTTGCAGTAATGGCGCTCCACGCTGTTCCTGCGGATATACGCAAAGCTGGGGGAGTCGCACGAATGGCCGACCCCTTAATTATCGCTGAGATTATTGATTCAGTTTCTATACCTGTTATGGCCAAGACAAGGATAGGCCATTTCGTAGAAGCTGAGATCTTAGAAGCGTTGGGCGTCGATATGATTGACGAGTCCGAAGTCCTGACTCCTGCCGACGAGCAATTTCACATAGACAAGCTTCATTTTACCACTCCTTTTGTGTGCGGAGCGCGAGACCTTGGAGAAGCCTTACGGCGGATTAATGAAGGAGCTGCAATGATCCGCACGAAAGGCGAAGCAGGAACAGGAGACGTATCTGAAGCTGTGAGACACATGCGGGCAATAATGAGTAAAATCAGAGAGCTCAAAGGCAAAACCGAGCAAGAAATCAACCGCGTCGCCCGTGAAATCGAAGCACCCTATGACTTAACAGCCGAAACAGCTGAAATGCAGAGGTTGCCTGTCGTTAATTTCGCCGCCGGGGGGATCGCTACACCGGCCGACGCCGCACTTATGATGAAAATGGGCGCCGACGGTGTTTTCGTTGGTTCTGGAGTCTTTAAATCAGAACAACCGGAAATTATGGCTAAGGCTATCGTTGAAGCTGTCAATAACTTCGACGATCCTAAAGCATTAGCAGAAATCTCCAAAGGCTTAGGACTGCCTATGAAAGGCATGTCAATAGGTCAGATGCCGAAGGAAGAAATCCTGCAGACTCGTGGGTGGTAAGTAGACCACTGACCCCGTCCGAGTAGCACGTAGACTCACTAGAGCCAGATTAAGGAATTTATCGAGGGAGGAATTTTCTTTCTCCCTAACTTTTCTTTCAGCGAATTTTGGGGATACAAAAACCTACTAACAATTCAGCTTGCTAATATAAAGCAGTCAGGTAAAAAATTGCTACATAAAGCTTACAGCTTTGAAAATGCACCAGGCAGGTGACGACTATAAGAACTTACGATTAACTCAGATGCAAACGCTACTTGCTGAAACTCGCACTATAGCGACTTTATGAAATCATAAGCTAGCTTTCGTACTTCAGTAAGTAGACCCATATAATCTTTCGTTGAAACAGTCAGCGGTATCAGTTCTCCAAGGGATGCGGTGCTAGGCCACTGGGCTGGTGCTGGCGTGTTTAACACAACGTAGTCCTGATTTTGAATATTCGATTCCTCTAGCATTTTCTCAAGTGCGTAAACTGAGCGGTTCTCAAATACAGGGATCTGATAATACTCTTCAATCGTAGGGTATGTATCGCCGTCACGCGTGTAGTTCACGTACGTCGTTGCATTGATTAACCGATATGGAGGGAATACCTCTTCCTTGCTTACGTCGAGATAAACCGCTTCGTCCCATTCGACTGAGCCAAACAGCTCACGGTGCATCCATTTGAGATCGGCTCTTCGGTGTAACGACCTCGCGATGTCGATACACTTTAGGAGTATGACGCTGAGCGTTTCATTAGAATCGAGATCATCTTTTGCTTCGCTTATCTTCGTCATCAGAGTCTGTTGATCAAGGACAGCCTCATTGGGAGTGATCGCTTCGTTGTAACTTAATGCAGTAAGCTCCTCATGAATCTCCGCAGCTTGGTCAGCACTCGCTGTAACTGCTGCCACATTGACGTTACCCTTAATTATTGTGGTAGTATCATGAGGCAGTTGTAAAGCTGGCACTTGCTCCCTTTCCTCTAGATGTAAATCGTGATAAAAATCAGATGTAGGTGGGGCAACGTCTTTCTCCGATGCCTCTGAAAGCGGTATCGCCGTTGTTTCTCGATATGCTTCGGGGGCAGCCACATTTTCAACGCTTTCTATGTTATGAACTTCTTGATCCACGGACGTTTGGGCTTCTTGTGGCGTCGAACTTCGACGGCGGGCCCTTATTACCAACGCAACAGCAATGATGATTATCAAAATAGCCAACCCAATTGCTATAATGACGCCCGTGCTTTGAGAGAGCTGCAAGTTACTGGGCAGTTGGGGAGAAATTTGTAAAATTGGCATGAGATCACCTCAGAAACTACTGATGAGTATAGATAGATGCTCATAGATAAACTCTATGGTGCGTTGCATAACGCTACAGCAAGCAGCTCGTCTTGTGAACGTGCCTGGCGCTTTCACGTCAAGCATCTGAATGTTACGTATAATCTAACGCCAGTGCCGCTTAGTGAATTCTTGCAAGAAGACTTTCGTCGGCACGACGGAAAAAAAAGTGACTCTTTATTAATCACATAACGGTTTTTCAGGCTGCGTATGTGAGAAGTCAGTTTTAGCTTTGCTAAACCCGCGCTTTTAGCTTACATCTCAGTGTTTTATTGTTAGTGACGGCAAAAAACGCAACCTTTTATTCGTCGAACTTCAAGCTCCTGGAACTTAAAATGGCCCACCTATCCTATTTCAGGTTATAATGTCAAAGCAAATACGACAGATTAGCGAATAAGCCAATGACCAGTTGCGATATGGAAACGTTTTTAGACTAGAAGAGCCTAACCGAAGGCGTAGCGTTTCTACTGGGGATTCTACTGAATTGGGAGGTGCACAATGGCATTTAAGGATTCACTCATATCGGCGTTGCTGATTGTCGCTGTAATTATAATACTGATCCTCTTTTTGCTCCTTGGTTGGTGGATTGGCAGCCTTATACTCCCCATGCTAGCCTTCAGCGGGTGGCTCAACATCTTCGCCATCATCATCCAAACCGTGCTCGGCTTACTTATAATCGGGGTTGTAATCGTAATTGTAGGCTATATCGCTTTGAAACTCATTTAGGCCCGCGCGCAGTTTCAAAGCTCTTTTTTTAGCAAACACAACTGCTGAGCCGCCTAAATAAAAGGGCAGGTGATGGTCAAATCTGCTCTTTGCGCAATGCTCGTTCCCAACCCATCTTCAAAATGTTTACGTCAATCTTGAACGGCAGACCTTGTAACGCCTGAATATGCTCTGGTGACATGGGTACTGGCAGATTTGGCGGAACCGCTTTAATTTTTGACACGGCAAATACAGACCCCCACACATCCATCATCTCAGCGCTTTCAATGAATGCTCCTTTAGCAACACCCTCTTTGTAAGTCTCATCGCCGACGAACATGTTCAAGTCAAAAGGCTCGTACAACTGCATATCGGCAGCGTAATTTTGAAACAGGCCCCACATCAGTTTCTCGACTTTTCGCTCTGGATCACGCACATTCAAACCGACAGTCTTACGTGCTTCACGTCTGTTAATGAAATGCGTGTGTGTGTAGAGTTTCTCGGTCATTATTTCGACGATCTGTGTAACTTTAGCCTCGTTTTTCTCGCCTTTCATATGGCTCTTAAGTAGATTGGTGGCCAACATGCGGATACGCGTATGTTGTCGATAGACGTTTCCAAGCGCGAGTGGATGAACTTGCTTTGAGAGCTCGTTAAAGACATCGATAATATGATCTTGCTCGCTGATCTTCGCCGCTTCACGGGCGAGAGTGATATACGCAGTAACGTCTTCGACGCTAATTCCTAGAGGTATTGATGGATTCAACGGATCGCGAGGATTAAATTGATTCACCGTAGTGGGGTCAACTGAACTCAGCGTTCCCCCAGTCCCCATCAGTATTTCATCTGCCCCGAGACAAATGAGAGTCCCTGCACTGTGGCAATGGTAAGGCACAAGCGCAGAGAACTTGGTAGCGAACTCCCGAATAAAGTTGACTAGTGGCCATGGTACATCAGCATCTCCGCCGCGAGTATAAATGAATAAATCTAAATGGTCTATCTCTCCCAAGTGATCCAAATGATCGTAAACGAAACGCAAATGCTCTTGCGAAACTTGGCTTATCATGCCGGGGATGTTAGCATTCGTAGGACGATCCCCGGTGACATAGCAAAGCACCTCGCTCCCCCGCAACTCTTGCAGCTCCGTAATGATGTCGAGTCGCTGCTTTGTTAGCTCCGAGGCCTCTGTAAGACGGCTCATGTTTCACCGTATCGGGAATGTCGTATATAAATATGTCATCTTTAGTTTTGAACTCATGTCGCAATCACGATTTTAAGTGCAACGTACCGGGCTCATTGACTAGAGATCTAATTCAGTGTTAGCGAATGCGAATAGAGCGTTTCAATTTGATGTACAAATGAAGTATAATTACGCTGAATAACGCCTTTCGATCGGTATAGACGTTGGCTCCCGCGCGCAGTTGGAGAGAGAGACTTGTGCCGATCGTTCAGATAACGTCAAAAGTTATGACGCTGACCTGTTACTTCAATTATGCCAGAACCGATGTGTCCGCGTATAGTGTCGCTCATGCCTCAAAATATCGCGGTAAAATCCTTCCTCATCAACGCGTGCCTTCCTTATGACTCTAGAAGCCGCTTCGGGACCAAGTCCTCGAGAAGCCAACGCTATAACGCCTTTTTTCCCATGTGACAGCACTAAATTGGCATTTCTATAAACGCGCTTCGTTCGCACTTTTTCTTCTTCCGTCTTGACATTATCAGATTTCTTCACAACTACGACTTCTTCGTCTTCCCACGGTTTCAGAGCGGCGATCAGTTTCGAGCTGCATAATGGACATTGCGGCTGTTCAGGCACGCTTGCTACGTTAATTTTTGATTTCCATTTCTTGCACGTGAGACAAAAAAGGATGATACGATCGTTCAAAATTCTATTTTTAAGCGCTGTGAGGATTGTAATATCGGGGTTATCGGTAACGAGGAGCTCGCGAGTGCCATAATGGCGTTGTCTGCTGAGCGGACTTAATTTCGAGGTAACGACCTGTATTTCAGCGTTCTGTATTCGTCGGAGCAGATCACTGGTGCGCTCAAAATCGAGCTTGTTATTCGCTATGTCGTTAATAGCTTCCTCGTAAACCGGGGTATCTTTTAACAGCTCGGTGAGTTTGTTGATATTTAGGTACTTGTGTTCAACATCCCGCTCTATCACGCCAAACTTGCGGGCTATGTGTACGAGTTTCCACTTCAACAGCATACTGTTTTTTAACGTTATTTCAATCAGTGGCTTCACAAACTCCGGTTTTAGTTGTCGCACCAGCTCAGCAATTTGCTCAGCGCTCACAACGTTAGGAAGTTCAAGCTGTATCCAATACGGATTGACCTCCATCGCAACACTCGCTCCTAAACGCGCAGCAAGCAATGAAGTGATAATGCGGCCTAACGTCTCGTTAACCTTATGACCAAAGCAAGTATGAATGATTGCTGTTTTTTCGTCGACTTCAACAACAAGCCTCTTGTCGGTTGGAATCGCAAATTCTTTTTGGCGCATAACGAGATCGACGACACATCGCACGGTATGTGGATCGGTGCGATAATCCCGCATAAGACGACCTCCTACAGTCTTGCTGGAAGCTTGGGCTATTTGCTCCCTTAACCTCCCCACATCAGTAGCAACGTCATAAGGTACAGGTATCTGCTCGCCGACCCAGCTTGGAATTTCACCTGATGAACGATCTATCGGTTCTACTTTAACGCGCTCGTCATCAATTTCGAGAATCCGCCACATCTCTCCTTTAGTGACGAAAACGGCACCAGGCTCAGCAAAAGCAACCACAAATGTCTCGTCAAGAGTGCCGATCCACTTCCCATTTATTGTGTCGTAGATGCCAAAGGTTTTTTCATCAGGGATCATGGAGAGGTTCTCATAGCAATATCGTCGCGTTTTACCCATCTTTTTAATGATCGGTTCTCTCTCTTCTTGCTCAACTTTTAATAGCCACTGTTGCTGGAGCAGCTTCACTGTCTTGACGAATTCATCCAACGCCAAGTTCCGATATGGGTAAGCTTTTTTAATAATTCGTAAAGCCCTTCCAGCTGGGACAAACCCATTCAAGATCAAGAAACACAACTGGTTTGCTAGAACGTCCAAAGCTTGATAATTTACCAAAACAGGCTCAATCTTGTTTTTTCGCGCTCGGCGTGTTATCACCCACGACTCCATGATATCGTCAACGTGGGTGGTGATGATGGTCCCTTCTGACGTTTCTCCGATCCGATGTCCAGCACGGCCGACACGTTGCAGCAGCCTCGTAACCTCCCGTGGTGAATTGTACTGAACGACGTGTTCGACGTCCCCTATGTCTATCCCTAGCTCCATTGAAGAGGTACAGATTAAGCCCCTTTTTTTGCCCGCCTTAAACTCATTTTCTGCCTCTATCCGTGCCTCCTTTGAAAGAGACCCGTGATGAACACCGACGTCAGTACCGCGAAAAAGGGAACCGAGCGCTTCGGCGGCTTGTCGTGTATTGACAAAGATAAGTGTTGATTTGTGAGCGTCTACAATGTCGCGAAGGACTCGGGCATGGCTTGCGAGTTCTGGCGCAATTTCCCTTAATTTGGCTACGGCTTTATCCGCTGCCGTGATCTCTGGTTTCTTAACAACAAAATTAGACGTTCTTGCACCAGGTGCCTCGAGAACTGAGACTTCCCTCCCATTCCCTGCCAGGAAGTGGCCCATCTCCTGCGGACTTCCAACGGTAGCAGAAAGCCCTATCCTTTGAAACTCCCCGACTAAGTCTGCCAAGCGCTCAAGGCCTAAACTGAGCTGTGCTCCGCGTTTAGAGCTCGCAAGGTCGTGGATTTCATCAACTATAACGAACTTGATGGACTGTAAATTCTCTCGCAGCCGTCGACCCATAAGCATTGCTTGCAGGCTTTCAGGAGTCGTAATCAGCAGGTCAGGTGGGGCGAGAGTCTGTCGCCGCCTCTCAGATTTGGACGTGTCACCATGTCGAACGCCGATCGAGAACCCTAACTTCTCGCTCCACCAATCAAGCCTGGAGAGCATGTCTCTATTGAGCGCCCTAAGCGGGGTTATATACAGGATACTTACGCCTTTTCGCTCTTGGACTTCTAAGAGCTTGCTAAACACCGGTAGCATCGCTGCTTCTGTCTTCCCTGTTCCCGTTGGAGCGATGAGAAGGACGTTTTTGCCCCCAAGTACGCTTGGAATTGCCAAGCGCTGCACTTCTGAAAGAGGGCCAAATCGGCTGACAAATGCATCCTTCACGCAAGGATGAAGTGAGGCTACTACAGATTTTTTGAGGCTTTTGCTAGCGACCATTGATATGTTCAACGGGAAGTTGCCCTTCGTAAACCTTTACGAAATTCCGATGCAGCGAAGGATAATCTTATTAGAGCGACAATTTCCACTCTTCGACATCTCTGCAATCTATGCAAAAAAAGAAAAGAAGTCCCCAATTTGCCTGAAAAGCAACTTGGGGTTGATCGACTGTTGAACGTTCTCTCGACTAACAGCGTCCCGCGAACGACGGGATGATGTCCTTTCCGCAAATATTAATTGCTGCTTCAACGTCCGGACCTGTTGGGCTACCAACGACGACCTGCGTCACTCCTGTATCGAGCAACTCGTCGATCTTCTTAATGCAGGTATCTGCGTCGCCGGCTATCACGAAGGCATCGATCATGTTTTCATCCACGAGCCCGCCGACGTCACCCCACTTACCAGCGCCGATTGCATCAGCTATGGCTTTAGCCGTACCGAGTGCGATACCGTGTCGCTCGAGCACAGGTGGTGGTGAACCCATAGTTATGAATCCCGCAACGATCTTAGCTGATTTGCGTGCCTTCGCCAAATCCGGCCCGACAGAAAACGCCGTGTATGCGCCAACATCGAAGTCGGAGATCGACCTTCCACTCGCTCCAACGCCTTCTTGTATGTTTGGCATCGCCGCTACGTAGTCTTTCGGATTGGAAGCGTTGATGAGCACACCATCAGCAATTTCACCAGCAGTTTTAAGCGCGCCAGGACCTTGAGCACCCATGTAGAATGGCACCTTATCCTTTTGCGGTCCTGTAAAATCAAGCTTTGCACCGGTGACTTTCGTCGTTTCACCATCAAAATCAACCCTTTCGCCGGCCAACAGCTTGTAAACGACTTGTTTGGCTTCCTTAATTGCACTCATGGGTTTCTTGATGTCCCAGTTCCCGTTCCAGATTGCTGGCGCCGGGAATCCGAACCCCATACGGTCAAACGTTGCCTTGTCTCCAGGACCCATGCCTAGATTGACACGCCCATCCGATATTTCGTCAATTGTAGCTATCGCGTTCGCCGTCAACAAGGCGTTTCTCGTGAAGGGATTCGTAATACCGGTGCCGGGTCGTATGGTGGATGTCTTCAGCGAAATGAGCGTCAGCATTGGGTAGACATTTCGGTTATTATAGTGGTCAGTAATCCACGCGTACTTAAACCCGTTATCTTCCGCCAGCTTTACTCTGTCAGCGCACTGATTCGGCGGCATATTCGGGACAAATTCTATGCCAAATGTTATTTCCTTAGCCATTTTTTCACCAACTATATACTCAGCAATTCATGTAATCCCCTCATACAACTAAAAAGAAGTATAAGAGGTTGCTGCGACTTATTCTTTTTTTCCTTAATATTAATATATCGGTCCTTAAAATAAGCCGATTTTCGCAAAAAAAATAGGGTTTAGATTGACTTAGATGAAGGTCAAAGTACATTTTTTAACGCATTAACATAACAGAATTTTCGCGCTCTCGTTAAGAACGACAAAACGCGCTCAGGCCCAACGTAAAGACGCAGAGATCACTATGATTACCTCCTAGGCAAACAGCTGAATGCGCGCAGAAAGTAAGATCAAATCCGCTAATTCTTTTTTGTGCGCTAAGTCGAAATGATTCTACAGAACTGACCCCATCGTTAAAAAAAACTGAGCGGTTGTTCTGCAAAATCTGAAATCTGCTAAATTACAAAGATCCGAAGCTTGCCAGGATATACGTTCCAGCAAAGATCGCGAAAAGTCCGAGGACCTTCAAGGCGATATCCAATCTTGCCAGTTCTTCCCTAAGCACCCGGGGAAATCGGTAGGATAAAATCGTTGCGAATGCCAACACGAAGAGCGGCTGTGTCGCGCCGACAGCGCTTATCAGCGTTATAGGGCCGTGCGCAATCGCGTAATTATAGGCGAAAATAGCGACATATGCTAAAGCCTGCTCTGCGACGAGTATTACGCCAATTTTTCTGTTAGTTATCTTATACGTTGTAACAAGCGAATTTCTAAAAGGTCTCAAGGGAATGAACTGAAAGAAAGTTATGAACCCCGCGATTTGGACCCAAATGAAGATGGTGTAAAAATCCTGCATTGAAAACAAGTACTTCAACGCAACGCTGTAAACTGCTAATAGGAATGACGACAAAATCATCAGATAAAACGCGAGTGAGAGACGAATACCTGTGCTTAGCCTAATCGCAAACAGCGTCCCACCCAGAACTAACAACCCAAACGCGACATAATCTTGCGCTGCGAGTGCTTCGTGCAGAATTAGGCTTGAGAGGATTAACACAAATACTGGTGTCAGCTGAAGGATGGGAACAACTCTCGACACCTCTTCAATCGTGAGGGCTTTAAAATAAGGCAAAGTGTAGTAGATACGGACAAAGCCCACAAGAATTGTAAATGCGAGCACCGTGAGGGGTAACGCTGTTAATTGAAAGAAGAATAGTGTCACTAGCGGCATAATGCTCGTGGCACTTATCACCAACACATAAACAAGCGGTGGAATTTTGAAATCAGAGATTAAGATCTTGTCGATGATGTTTACGCCAGAAATTATTACTGACGAGATCAACGCAAAATAGAACCACTCTGCTGTCATAAGAGGCGCCTGTAGCCTCGTGTTAGCTTTTAAGCTACTTACAGTTTGTGAGTGGCTGCCACTCGCATATCTCACTCAGAACGCCGGAATATCTCGTCAGAATAAAAAAGCTGGACGTGCTTAGCGGTTGCACCTATTCAAAGTTAGTTCCTTTTTCGCCGTGCAGGATACTTACGTGCCCTGTAGTTATCAGGCGCGAGTTCTCTTAACTGTTCCACCGTTCCGAGATACGTGCCATCTAGAAGGTACGCTTGCGCTTTTTCAAGCAATATCGCCTGATTTGTAAATAGCGGCCCCAGCAACGAGTCGGAAGAAGCTTCGTTAAAAGAGATGCCTCCCAGGAGCTCATTAAAAGCGGGCATGATAATGACGCGCGGGTTATTAAATCGGACGAGTTCTGGATATCGCTTTCTTAATATCTCCTCACTAAAGAAGGCTCGAATCCAAACGGGCTTTAGGCTTACGTAGCCTAGGGGGTCAGCTAAGCGGATGATTGGGTGGTTGTGTCCCATTATCACATAATTACACCCGAAAAAAGCTGCCGAAGGCCACGTATGACCGTGCACGAGCGCCACGTTGTTTATGCTACAGCCTTTTGACTTGTGGATTTCGATTCCAAAGCGCGCGTCATGAGGTATTAAATGCTCGATACCAGCATCGTGATTGCCCGGAATTACGTCAATTGGAGCACATTCAGCTATTGATCGTAGAAAATACGGAACGTCGTGTCGTTCGAGCGGTGAAGTTTTGGGGACGCAATGCTTTATATCTCCCAGAAGCACAACACGTCGCGCTTTGGCCTTGCTCAAATATCTTAAGACGCGTTCAATGCGTCGCTCTATTTGTGATGGGAGGTGTATGCCATTTAGTGAAAGCTCATATTCAATTCCGATATGCAGATCGGCCAACACAAGCGCATTGCCAACGGTCAGCGCAGGTTCATTAATAACAGGTTGCGGTTCGAACGAGCTTTTAGGATCTCCGTTAGTCACGTTCATGCGTGTTGTTTTGTCTTGCGTATAATGT
>Ga0209253_10005309_pt1 | contig 11183 bp, 9 predicted proteins | sample FrelakmetBRP12BR_FD_187145 | JGI IMG/M metagenome (GOLD analysis project Ga0209253, IMG submission 187145) | Freshwater lake sediment microbial communities from the University of Notre Dame, USA, for methane emissions studies - BRP12 BR (SPAdes)... | ecosystem: Environmental > Aquatic >... | reverse complement strand
ACGGCCAACAGGTCATCGCGGCCCAGGGAGGCCGCGGTGGCAGAGGGAATGCACGTTTTGCCACGCCGACGCAGCGAGCGCCGCGGCATGCCGAAAAAGGTGAACCAGGGCAGGAACGCTGTCTACGCCTTGAATTGAAACTCCTTGCCGACGTCGGTCTGGTTGGCTATCCCAATGTGGGGAAGTCAACCCTTCTCTCCAAGATCTCATCGGCTAGACCCAAGATTGCAGATTATCCCTTTACGACCTTGGTCCCTAATCTAGGGGTCGTCCTTCAGGAAGATCACCGCCCCTTTGTGGTGGCGGACATCCCAGGGCTCATTGAAGGCGCTTCTAAGGGAGTCGGGCTTGGCTTGACCTTTCTCAGGCACGTGGAACGAACCAAACTGCTCATCCACCTTCTGGATATTTCGGAAGCCCCTTCACGCAATCCCGTTGAGGATTTCCGATCCCTGAACGAAGAATTAAGGGCTTACCAGGCTTCTCTCGAAGGTAAACCTCAAATTCTTGCACTGAACAAAATAGACCTTCCGGAGGTGCAGGAACGGGCCTCCGGTATCCGGACGGAGTTTGAGAAAATGGGGCATCCACTTCATCTGGTCTCAGGGAGAACAGGAGAAGGGGTGGACGCATTGATGAAGGCTGTGGTCAGCGCCTTGGAGGCCATGGCGCAGCCTAGTGACGGGCAATGAAGCTATCCGGAAGGGACGCGGGGAAAATAGGGAGAAGGATTGCCATCAGGGTAGGTTCCAGTATCCTGGCATCTGTGGAGAAGGGTCTTGGGATTTGGTTTGACGTTTGAACTTTAGAACTTGACATTTTTCCCATCCGGATTTGTCGCGAATGTTTGGGTTCAACAAGGTCGGGTTCAAAGGGTGTTCGTGATTGAGAGGAAGAGGATAGGGCTTTTTGGGGGTACGTTCAGCCCCATTCATTTAGGCCATCTGAGGGGAGCGGAGGAGGTTCGGGAGGCCTTTGCCCTTCACGAAGTGATTTTCATCCCGGCCGCCATCCCCCCCCACAAACGTGCTGAAAATGTCATCGAAGGGAAGCACAGGCTGGAGATGGTCAAACGGGCAACAAGGACGAATCCCAGTTTTTCTGTCTCAAACGCGGAGTTGGAAAGACCCGGGAAGTCCTACTCGATCGATACCCTCCGACACTTTCAGGAAAGCCATCAGGATTCCGTCTTCTTCATCTTGGGAAGAGACGCTTTCTTGGAGATTGAGACCTGGATGAAGTTCCAAAGTCTTTTCAGCCTCGCCAACTTTATTGTGATGACTCAGCCCGGATCGGGGAAGATCTCCCGCAAGGATCAACTGCCGGAAGCCTTGCGTTCGGTCTTCCGATATGATTCGGGGGACGGCTGTTGGATCCATACGTCGGACCACACCCTTCACTTCAAGGAAATTATGTTCTTAGATATCTCTTCCACCCGGATTCGAGAGTTGATTGACCGGGGTCAGTCGGTGAAGTATCTTGTGCCTGGAGAGGTGGAAGGGTATATCCAGGAGCATGGCCTCTATCGGAGGAGGGAACACGATGGAGGATGAAGGGCACCGGTGGGCAGGAGACCTGAGGATGGTAATGTCAATCGTTTTGTGTCAGCAGAAGAAATGGGGTGTTGATCTTCTGCTTTAGATTTTCAAACATTTTTTAGTTGCCATCGCCATTTTTTCTGGTATAATGCTAGACTCAAAATTCGTCTGTTAGGAGGATATGGTCACCGATTCGAAGACAAAATCGCTGCTGAGTGTGAAAGCAGCCGTGGAAAAGAAGGCCACGGAATTGGTCCTTCTGGAGATGCAGGGAGTCACTTCCTACACCGATTATTTTTTCATCTGTAGTGGGAAGTCGGACCGCCAGGTTCAAGCCATTGCTCAGAGGATTATGGAGGTCCTCGGAGAAGAGGGGGTTCGACCCCTGGGTCTGGAGGGGACATCGGAGGGGAAATGGGTTTTGATGGATTATGGGGACGTCGTGATACACGTTTTTGTGGAACCGGTCAGGCGGTTCTACGATTTGGAGGGGCTCTGGATAGATGCCCCACGGATCGATGTTGAAGAAGGGGGGAGCGTTGCGAAAATCAGCCTCGAATCAAAGAAAAAAACCAGCGAAGAAGTTTGATAAGAAATCTGCCAAGAAATTGACTCAGAAACCTGCCATCAAGCTGGTAAAGAAAACGGAGAAGGCCTCCGATCAGAAATTGGACAAGAAGACGATCGAACGGTTTCGGAAGGTTCTTCTCAAAGAGCGAGAACAGATCATCGGCGATGTGAAGCAGATCTATGAGTCCTCCCAGGAGATGGGACAAGATGGGATCCAAGATATTGCGGATGAGGCGGCCAACATCTATAATGAGCAGATCCTGCTCACCCTGAATGAGAACGAGAGGATGAGGCTCAGGGACGTGGATGAGTCTCTGGATCGTATCGAGAACGGAACGTATGGGGTTTGTGAAGATTGTGGAGAGCCGATTGGACTGAAACGCCTCGAAGTGAAGCCTGTCGCGAAATATTGTGTGCCTTGTAAGACGAAACTCGAGAAGGGAACGTTGTAGACCATGTTGGTCCGGCTGTTATTAGTAACGATGCTCATCATCATCTCTCTGTTCTGCTGGCTCTCTTTGGCCAACCCGGTGGACGTGGAGTTCCATTTTTTCGGCGAAACCATCCAGACGAGCCTCTCCGCCCTGATGATCTCTTCCTTCGTTCTGGGTGCTTTTTTATTCTTCATCGGCACCTTGGTCCGGGATGCCAAGCGGGCCTTCGAGGAGTTTCGGCGATCCCGTCAAAGGAAGAAGGGACAGCTGGTCCAGGAGGAGCTCAATCGCGGGATGGAGGATTTGGTGCGAGGTGACTTGTCCAAAGCCAAGAGCCACTTCGGGGAGGTCCTCAAAAGGGACCCTTCCCAGATCGATCTCTACCTGCGCCTGTCAGAGATCAGCTTCAAGGAAGGCAAAGGGGAGGAGGCCCTTCATTGGCTGGAGCGCGCTCGACTGATCGATATGAAGAATGTGGAGATTCTCCTTCGGGAAGCAGAACTCTTCCAGCGGATGAAACGATGGGACGAAGCCATTCGGACACTCAACCGCGCCATCGCGATCGATGAGACAAACCTGACCGCCTTAAGTACGTCCCGACGCATCTTTCTCGAGAACCGCCAGTGGGAGGACGCCCTTCGGGTCCAAAAAATGATTCTCAAGCATGCCAAAGGGAAACAGATGGAGGACGAAGAGGCCCTATTCTTGTTGGGCCTGAAGTACGAACATGCAAGGGATCTTTCGAACCGGGGCGGGGAAGCCCATTTGGAAAGCGCATTGAAAGAGGCCAAGGAGATTGTGCGAGAGGGGAAGAGGTTTCTTCCTGGATTCGTTTTGTTGGGCGACCTCTATCTCCGAATGGGAAAATGGGTCTCGGCAGGAAGGATCTGGGGAAAGAGTTTTATGCGTTTTAAATCCGTCGTCTTTATCCAACGACTGGAAGACCTCTACTTGAAACGGGAGGATCCAGGGACCCTTCTCCGAATCTACCAGAGGGCGCTCCGAAACGATCCCAATGATTGGGTGACGACATTCTTTTACGCCAAACTGTGTTTGAGGCTTGAGATGCTCGAGGAAGCCCTGGAAGCGCTCGATGAGGTCAGTCTGAGGAGGAAGGACTTTCCTTCGTTGCACAGGCTTCTGGCAGAGATCTATCTTCATAAGAAGGATTTCGGTCGAGCGGCGAGGGAATTTGAAAAGACCTTCGAAATGGGCAGAATCTCTTATCTTCCCTTCTACTGTTCCTCCTGTGAAAGAGAATCTCAAGAGTGGATTGCTTATTGTCCGCAATGCCATCATTGGAATACGTATGTCATTCGAGAAGGTGAAAAAGTCGTCACTGTATTCCCTCCATCCGTCTCGGAGCGAGCTCCCATTGCCTTGTGATCCATGCATTTCCTGTTCGAGAAACTCCTCCCGTTCTTCTTACCCTCCCAGTGCGCGTGTTGCGGGAGGTTCCTAGAGGAAGGACAGGAGGGGATTTGTTCCTGTTGTCTCTCTAACATCCGTCGGATTCGTCCTCCCTATTGCTCGATCTGTGGAACCCCCTTTATTTCAGAAACGGCGGGAGAGCATCCCTGTGGACCCTGCGTCTTGAGGAGGAGATATTTCACGATGGCTCGAGCGGTGGGATATTATGAGGGGCCTCTTCAGGAGGCCATCCACCGGTGGAAATATGAAGGTAAGATCCACCTGACCCCTTTCTTCGGGAAATGGATGGCTGAGGAACTTTTCAATTACTGGGATGCCGATGTTCCTGATCTCTTGGTCCCGGTTCCGCTTCACGTCCAACGATTGCGGGAACGAGGATTCAACCAAGCCCTCCTCCTCGTGAGGGAACTGGGTCGGCATACCGGAATCCCCTATCCAAAGAGGATCCTTCGGAAAAAGAGAGCCACCGTTCCTCAAGTCCAGCTCAGTGGTTCGGAGAGGGAGAGAGGGGTCCGAGGTACTTTTGAGGTCTTTGAAAACGGAAGGGTGGAAAAAAAGTCGATCCTTTTGGTGGATGATGTTTTTACAACCGGGGCAACGGTTAATGAGTGTGCGAGGGTATTAGTGGCGGCAGGAGCACAGCGGGTCGATGTGTTTACCCTCGCCCATGCAGTGAGAAACTCATGACCGGAGCGTGCCCCGCAAACCCCGCCTTGTAGGCGGGATCAATGGCCTTGAAGGAATAGACAGACCCGAATGAAGAAATAGATCCCACCCTTTTTTGAGGATTTCCTGTAACGAATGAGCCGGCGCAAAAAATGGCGTATCTTATGGATATTGATTCCCATCCTCCTGGGGGTTCTTACCCTCATGGTGGTTGGGGTCTATCATGCCCTTGATCCGGAGGTTTACCGGGACTTCCTTGAAGAGAAACTCACCCATCTCATCGGTCGAAATGTTAGCATCGGGGGCGCGACCCTCAGCTTCTGGGGCGGGGTCGGAATTTCCCTTGAGGATTTTCAGGTGAAGGATCGATCCATGGAGTTCGATCTTCTTCGATCGCAGAGGTTGGTTTTGCAGGTAAAGATATTCCCACTGATTATAAAAAGAGAGATCCGATGGAAACGGATCATTCTGGAAAAACCCACCCTCCGTCTCCACAGGGACAGAGAAGGGCAACTCAATCTTTTCGATGGGTCAGCCACTGGAGAGAATGGGAGGACCACCCCACAGAGAATGCTTCAGGGGTTGACCACCCTCTTCGGCGGATCTGTGATCCTGGAGAATGCAACACTTTCTTTGATCGACGAAAGGGTTGAGGAGTCCCCTTGGTCCACGGAGATCTATGATTTCAATTTTCAGATTCTGGATGTTTCTCCTCACAGCCCCTTCCGTTTCCGTATGGACGGAAAGACGGGCCTCACCCGATCCGCTGGCTCTTTTCACATGGAGGGAACGTTGCAGAACATTGCTGAGGATTTGGATCTTTCAGGGGGAAACATCGATGTGGATGTGGAGATGAAAGGGATCGATACCTCCCATTTCTGGCCCTATTTCAAAACCTGGCTTCCGATGAAGAGGATCGAAGGGAAGCTCGACCTGAGCGGCCACTATCAGGGGGACGTTGCAGGTGCGCTCAAGGCTTCTGTCAGAATGCGCCTTAAGGAAGTCGTGGTCGACTATCCAACGGTTTTTTCCTACGTCCTCACCCCGCAATGGTTGAACATCTCGTTGGAGGTGGATTACGACCTGAAAGAGTTTCGAGTTCCTCAAATCTCTGTTGAACTGCCAGAGATATGGGTGAAGGGGAAGGGAAAGATCTATGGCATTGGATCGGAAGGAATGGGTATGGACGCAGAGGCCATGACCGGCCCCTTCGACCTCGCCCAGGCGAAACGACTGATCCCTTACCGAATCATTACATCCGGCGTGTCAGATTCGCTGTTCCGTTCCGAGGGAAAGGGCAAGATCCAAATCCTCTCTGTCAGACTCTCAGGGAAGATGCCTGAGATCGATCATTGTGATGAACTTTCGAATGCGCATGTCCTCTCTGTTGAGCTCAAGCTGGACGGAACCCGTGTTCAACTTCCCTGGGATGTTCCAGCACTCGACAACCTCCGCGGCCATCTCCTCTTTAAAGAAGGGCATCTTCAACTGAGAGGGGTTGAGGGAAAAGTTTATCGGTCTCGCTTGGATAAGATCAATGGATCCCTGTATCGCCTGCTCCACGTGCCAACGATTCAGATTCAATGTGAAGGCAAGGTCGAGTTATCCGATTTGCCTTCCTTGATTAAGGCGGAGATTTTTCCCAGAGAATACTCCGAGGCCTTTGCCCCCTTTACCGGAATTTCGGGCACAGCCGAATACCGTCTCGTCGTGGAAGGGGAGTTGACCCCTCCCTTCCGCTTGAAGCACCAGGCCGTTTACCGTCTTTCAAGAGCTGGCTTTTCTCATCGACAGCTTCCTTTCTCTGTCTCGCTGGCAGAAGGAAGGATTGATCTCTCGAACGAAATGTTTCAATGGTCAGGAGCCCATGTTGCATTTGGAAGCTGTTCTCTTCTCATGAACGGTTCGTGGATGTGGGGTGAGAAGACCGAACCTCTCGAAATCCTGGCTAAGGGGAGGGTCGATCTGGAAAACGTCTTCACCCTCTTCCAATCCAAACTCTTTTCAGAGGAGATGCGTTTGAAGGTTAAGCGCTTTCAAGGCATTTCGGGAAAGGGAGAACTTTCGTTCAAAAGTCACAGCATCAAGGGGATGCAGCCGTTCTCCTACGAAGGCGAATTCATCCCCAAGGGTGTTTCATTGCAGCCGAGGGGAGCTTCACCTCCCATGATGCTGAGGGAAGGGTTTTTGTCTTTTTCCAATCTTGGAATTGGGTTTTCGAAAATGAAGGTTCAATCAGGGAATTCTTATCTGCTTTTGGACGGGTCCGTGAAAGGTGAGACGGTAAACCTTTCTTCTGTGGGCTTCCTCGATCTGAAGGTCCTTCTCTCCGTTCTCCGCTCCCCTCTTCTTCCGGACCGGGTTCGATCCGAGCTGGATGGAATTCAAGAGATTTCCGGAGAGGCAGAGGTCCGCCTGAGATGTTTGGGAACGACGAGCCACTGGGCCACCCTCTTGAGAGAGGGAGAAATCCGCTTGAGAAGGGCTTCTATCAAACATCGAAGAATCCCTGTCCCCCTTTCCCAAGTGGAAGGGGCTTTGCGCATCTCAAGAGATCAGTACCGGATCGTCGGGCTCCAAGGGAGACTGGCAGACTCTCCCGTCGCTCTTTCGGGTACGATCTCCCGCCCTCTTGCAGAGGGAAGCCCTCCGGGATCACGAGGGCAGATCGTGCTCGAAGCTTTTTCCCCTCAACTGAATCTCGACCCACTTTTCCCGAAGAGAGAGAACGCCCCGCCCCTCTCTTTTGAGGGGGTCAGGGATCGATTACTTCACTGGAACTTTGTAGCCACGATGCGGGTAGAGAAGGGAACGTTTCGGGGGCTGCTTTTCCAAGATCTCAAAGCAGAGATAAACAAGGCAGACGGGAGATGTGTCATACGGCCCTTTGAGTTCAAAGCCGCGGGGGGGGATCTGTGGGGTGAGGGATGGATTGAACCCACGGAACAAGGGATACGATTCGAAATGAAACCCCGCCTCTCCCATATGGAGGCGGAGACTTTCCTTCGGGCCGTTCTTAATGATGAAGAACTCGCAAAGGTTTTCTTGAGCGGAAGGGTTTATGTTGATCAAGTGGAGCTACGGGCTGGGGGAAAGGATTTTCAGGAACTGAAGGAGTCGCTCAGCGGAGGGTTGAGGCTTGAATTCGAGAATGGGGTCATTGAAAAGGCGAAAGCCCTGTCGAGGATCTTTTCGATGCTAAACATCTCCCAATTGTTCAAAGGAAGATTGCCCGATCTGAGAAGTAAAGGGCTTCCTTACCGGTCGATCACTGCGAATGTTGGGGTGACAGACGGTGTTGTAACCACTGAGAATTTGCTCGTGGATAGTGATGCCATGAGGATCACCGGTATTGGAAAAGTTGATCTGGGGAAGAAGCTCATTGATGCAAGAGTTGGGATTCATCCTTTGGGCACTGTAGATGTGGTGCTGAGCAATGTCCCGATTGCTGGATACATCCTCACGGGCGAACAAAAAGCCTTCCTATCCTACGTGTATCAAGTCAAGGGGAGCTTGGATGATCCCCTCATTGAAGCCATCCCAATAAAGGCATTGGGGGAGGGTGTTCTCGGTATTATTAAGCGGACACTTGAGACCCCTCTGAGGCCCTTCAAAACCATTGGACCCTCCAACACCGACAAGAATAAGCAGTAAGCCACAGGTGAATCGCAGACTTCAAGGCAAAGAGATAGGTGTTAAGTGTGAAATGACATAATGACTAACATTAATGACGAAAATGACGAAAATTGGCCGTTTAATAAGGTCTGGAGGTGGTGAAAAATAAATGAGTAAGTATTTATTAAACCTATTCTGCGTTTAAAGAATGTTAATCTTAAATATAACTATTTAGTATTGTAAGTAAATATATGAAAATAAAAATTATTTTCACAAGTTATTTTTTCTCTTGACAAGGCACAATATATTGGTGTATTTATCAGAGTAGGCACTAAATGTAGCTCTTTAAAAAGGAGTTATTTTTTTCAAATTACAGGAGAGGTGACAAAATGGCAACTGTTGTTGGGCTAAAAGGGGAGCATCAGGAGTTTGCAGAAGAGGCCGAAACCACGGATATGGCCCTCTTTGTGAGAACCTCAGATGAGTCGATGCAGGGCTGGGACCGCCGTAAAATCGTTGATGCGCTTGTGCGTGAGACCTTTATCGACCTGGATACGGCGAAAGAGGTTGCCCGGGAAGTAGAAGAATTGATCGCCACTTCAAAGATCCGAATGATTACCGCACCTCTGGTCCGCGAACTGGTTGACGCCAAATTGATCGAAAAAGGTCTCGAACAGGCTCGCAGGATGCACACCCGGCTTGGAATGCCTCTCTACGATGTGGATCAACTGATCCTCCATCCCAACAGGGAGAATGCCAATGTACCCCATGGCCCGGAAGCCACCAACCTGACGCTGGCAGAACGGATCAAGAAGGAGTATGCCCTCCTTTCCGTCTTTTCACAGGATGTGGCAGATGCTCATATCCAAGGGGATCTCCATCTCCATGATCTCGGCTTTGTGGATCGGCCCTATTGCAGTGGTCAATCTCTTGAATATATCAAACGCTTTGGACTTAGCCTTCCCAACTCGATCGCCATGGCCAAGCCAGCGAAACATCCGGAGGTATTGCTTGCTCACATGGTGAAATTTGCTGCGGCGCTCCAGAGCAACTTTGCGGGAGCGATTGGCTGGGACTCGGTCAACCTCTTTTTCGCGCCCTATTGCGTGGGAATGCCAGATCGAGAGCTGGAACAGTTGGCACAGATGATGATCTTTGAATTTTCTCAGCAGGCCGTTGCAAGGGGAGGCCAGGCAATCTTCACTGACCTCAATCTTTACTGGGAGGTGCCCAAACACTTCGAAAATGTGCCGGCCATTGGCCCGGGCGGGGAGATGACCGGGAAAACATACAACGAATATATCAAGGAGGCTCAACGGTTTGCCTGGGCCCTCTTCGATGTCTACAAGGGTGGAGACGGATCGGGAAGGCCTTTCTTCTTCCCGAAACCGATGGTGCATATCACAGAGAAGTTTTTCAAGACCGAAGGCCATATGGATTTTCTCAACCATATCTGTGAGGTCGCTTCCGAGAAAGGGAATACCTACTTTGTCTTCGACCGGGGGGAGACGGCCAAGATTTCGGAATGCTGTCGCCTCAGCTTCAAGCTGGATCAGGCGGACCTCAACGACGCCAAACAACCCTGGAAAATGCGCTATTGCGCCCTCCAGAATGTCACCCTCAACTTGCCAAGGATTGCCTATCTGTCAAAAGGGGACGACCGGCAGCTCTTTTCTAAAATTGGGGAGCGCATGGAATTAGCGGTCAAGGCCCATTTGGAGAAGAAACTCTTCATCGAGAAATTACTGGCACTGGGTGAAAAGGGGCCACTGGCTTTGCTCGTCATGGATCGGGATGGATCCCCTTATCTGAGAATGCAACGGGCCAGTTTTCTCATCGGCATGGTGGGACTCAATGAGCTCGTTCAAATCCATATGGGACAGGAGATGCATCAGTCGAAAGAGGCCTTCAAATTCGGACTCAAGGTCATTGCTCATATGAGGCTCCTTTCCGAGAAGCTCAGTCAGCGGCATGGCATGCACTTCGTTCTGGAGCAGACCCCTGCAGAATCGACCGCTTACCGTTTCGCCAAGCTGGACCTCCGGTATCACTCTCCCCAATCAGGCCATATTGTCAAGGGAGACATTTCGAGAGGCGAGGTCTACTATACCAACTCTTCCTATCTTAACAATGCGGCGGTGCTCAACCCGATCGAACGCGTGAGACAGGAGGGACTCTTCCATCCTCTCATCGAGGCTGGAGCGTTGACCCATATCTGGTTGGGCGAAGCGAGGCCGTCTCGGTCCTCGCTGGCCAATTTCGTGATGAAGACCTTTCACCAAACTCAGAATGACCAGATCGCTTTTTCTCCGGAATTCACCACGTGCAACGCCTGTAACCGGACCAGCCGGGGCCTTCAGAATTCGTGTGCCTATTGTGGATCGCAAGATGTCGATGGCATTACACGGATCACCGGTTACTTCACCAAGGTCTCGAGCTGGAACAAAGGGAAACTCGGAGAACTTCGGGATCGTTATCGGAACCAAGCCTTCTTTAAAGAAGAAAAGGATCCCGTGGCCGAGAGTCCGGTTCAAACCTGTCACGCCGTCTAAACGGGGGGAAAGAAGGAATGATCTGAAAGATCAATGCGACCTTTTCCTTGTCAATCGTTAACTCACCTTTTACCGGGAGGAGTCATGGAATCAGTCAAAATTTTTGTCAAAGCGAAATGCCCGAAATGTCCTGCTGTGAAAGAGATTGGAATGAACTTGAAGGAAGAAGGCTTTCCGGTGTATCATTATGACCTGGATACCATCGATGGCTTGGCGGAGGCTTCTTACTATAGCATCCTATCCACCCCTTCAATCATCATCGAGGATGACCAGGAAAGGGAGGTGGTCGGTTGGAGAGGCGTGGTCCCAACCCTCCAGGAAGTGAAGCGACATCTGTTTGGCGCCCTTTCCTGAAGCAGAGCCGTCCTCACTTCTAT
>Ga0209253_10005308_pt1 | contig 11186 bp, 8 predicted proteins | sample FrelakmetBRP12BR_FD_187145 | JGI IMG/M metagenome (GOLD analysis project Ga0209253, IMG submission 187145) | Freshwater lake sediment microbial communities from the University of Notre Dame, USA, for methane emissions studies - BRP12 BR (SPAdes)... | ecosystem: Environmental > Aquatic >... | reverse complement strand
GACGTGGCTCGGGGGGCAGGGGGATGCGCGCCGGCAGCCTCGGCTGGGTAAGAAGTCATCAAAGAGATACAAGTTTTTTCCGTCCCCGGAGGCGGGGTGCTTCTTCCCGCCCCCTCGGCGGAGAAATCAGCGCCTCAGGATGCCAAGCGTAGCCGCCTGGCCCCCGAGCCATCTGAGATGTTATGAATTATGAAATGAATTTCTGACTCAGGACACTAGATCGGGCCAGCAATTCCCGATGATCCTCTGCGCTTTGTGGTAGAATAAAATAATAATGCATTCTTATCTGAGCAGCAGGGTTGGTGGCCAATAATATTTGCCTGGTAGGGCAAAAAATCAAAAGGGAGTATAAGCGATGAGAAACCGGGAATATACTTTCAAATATGGAGAAGGCCAGATACGCTTCACGCTGAACCCGTCTCTGGTAGCGGGGGAACTGAAGATCAAGGAATATCCGCCGATCCAGGACCCTATTGCGGAAATCCGGAATGCAATCAGAAACCCCATCCAATCAAAACCGCTGGGGAAAATTGTCGAACCAGGTCAAACAATAGCCCTTATTGTTAACGATTCCACCCGAGTGGCTAACAGCCATGTATTCATGCCCATCTTGCTGGACGAATTGAACTCGGTGGGTATTCCAGACCGGGACATTTTTATCATCTTTGCCCTCGGTGCCCACCACGAGCTAACCGAACCGGAAATGGTACAGTTGGTTGGCCCGAAGGTGAGCAACCGTGTGCAAATGTATAACAGCATCGCTAAAGACTCCTCTCAGTTTAAATCTGTGGGCAGGACTTCTCGGGGGAATGACATCTATTTTCATAAACGGGTAGTGGAGGCTGACCATATTGTCTGTACAGGCAGTATTGTCTATCACTTTTTTTCCGGGTTTGGGGGCGGCCGGAAGGCTTTATTCCCGGGGGTAGCCGCATATGACACGATCTGCCGTAACCATGCCCTTATGCTGGAGCCGGGCGCCGGCCTGGGTAAGCTCAGGGGCAATCCTGTTTATGAAGACCAGATTGAAGGAACCGAGATGTTAAGGCCTGCCTTTCTTTTGAACAGTGTGCTCAACGAAAGGAAAGAATTCTTGAAAATTTTCGCGGGGGACTATATTCAGGCCCACTTGGAGGGTTGCAAGTTAGTTGAGTCCATTTACGGCAGCGAAATTCCCCGGCCAGCGGATCTGGTGATCGCCAGCTGTGGGGGCTATCCGAAAGACATTAACGTCTACCAATTGCAAAAGACGATGGACAATGCCTGGCTGGCTGTGCGCGAAGGCGGGGTGGTGATCATCCTGGGGGAATGCATAGAGGGAGTCGGTTCTGACCAGTACCTGCAATGGATGAAGGAATATAAGACTCCAGAACGAATCGAAGAAAGGATCAGGTCCGATTTTGTGGTCGGCGGGCACAAGGCCTACGCTGTAACCCGGCTAATGAAAAAAGCCCAGTTTATCCTCGTTTCTGGCTTAGACCCTGCTTTAGCCCGCACGCTTCTATTCACTCCGGCAAAAGATATGGCCGAGGCTCTACATATCGCTTTTGACAGGCTGGGTGCCAATCCCCAGATTCTTTTGATGCCCCAGGGAAGCCTGACCGTACCTGTGATCAAGACAGGAAAAAGTGAAAACGAAGACAACCGACCCTGATTACTGAGATGGGGAATGGAGTTCACCATGGATAATATGGTCATGCCCAAAAAAGTCCAAAAAAGAGATGGCTCCGTTGTCAAGTTTGACGGAGAAAAGATCCGGTATGCCATCTTCCGGGCGGCCTTGGAAGTCCTTCAGGATAAAACCAAGGCTGGCGCGATTGCGGCCCGACTCACGAAAATCGTCATCAAGAAATTGGTGGAAACCTACAAATATAAACCCCTCCACGTAGAATCAATCCAAGATACGGTAGAGACCGTTTTGATGACCGGGGGGTACAGCCAAATCGCGAAAAGTTACATCCTCTACAGGGAAAGAAGAAGCGAAATCCGGATGGCCAAATCTGTTTTGGGAATCACGGACGATTTGAAGTTACCCCTCAATACGATGGAAGTTTTAAAGAAGAGATATCTTTTGAAGGATGATCATAAAAATATCGTCGAAACCCCCAGCGAACTTTTTCGAAGAGTCGCTTCTCACGTTGCCCAGGCAGAGAAGAATTTCAAGCCTTCTTTGGTCCCGGAAAAGGTGGAAGAAAAGTTCTATCAGATGATGCGCCTCCTGGAATTTATGCCCAATTCTCCCACCCTGATGAATGCCGGGGCTTCTTTAGGCCAGTTATCCGCTTGCTTTGTCATTCCGGTCGCGGATTCGATCGATGGGATATTTGAGGCTCTAAAAAATATGGCCAAAATTCATCAAACCGGTGGGGGCACGGGATTTAACTTCTCAAATCTCAGGCCCAAAGGGGACCTCGTCTCTTCTACCAAAGGCGAGGCTTCCGGGCCGGTCTCTTTCATGAACATATTTGACCAGGCCACTGAGGTTATTGTTCAAGGAGGGAAGAGGCGGGGAGCCAACATGGGGATTTTGCGCTGTGACCATCCGGACATCGTTGAGTTTATCGAGGCCAAGATCGAAAAAGACCGCTTCTCCAATTTTAACTTATCCGTGGGGGTCACCAATCGATTCATGGAAGCGGTCACAAATAGCGCCGAATTTGATCTGATCAATCCCCGGACCCAGAAACGGGTAAAAAGGGTAAAGGCCAGATCGATTTTTGACCTCATCGTTAACGCCGCCTGGCTTGCGGGGGACCCGGGGTTAATATTTCTGGATGAAATTAACAGAAAAAACCCGACCCCTCAGATCGGCCCCATCGAGGCCACAAACCCTTGCGGCGAACTGCCCTTATTGCCTTACGAGAGCTGTAATTTAGCCTCTATCAATTTAGCCAAAATGGTTAAGGACCATTCCGTGGACTGGGAGAAGCTGAGAGAATATACGCATTGGGGGATTCGGTTTTTGGATGATGTGGTCGAAGTGAACCGATTTCCTCTCCCCCAGATCCAAGAGATTACTTTTGCAAACCGAAAGGTCGGGCTGGGGGTGATGGGTTTTGCAGACCTGTTGATCCGACTGGGCATTCCGTATAATTCGAAGGAAGCCGTCGACTTTGCTCGGACCCTCATGCGTTTTATCCATAAGGAATCCCTCGAGGCATCGGCAGCCCTGGCCAGAGAAAGGGGTGTTTTCCCAAATTTCCACAAGTCTATCTATGCAAAGAATAACCTAAGATTGCGCAATGCCACAGTGAACACGATCGCCCCCACGGGGACGATCAGCATCATCGCCGGATGTTCCAGTGGAATCGAGCCCCTCTTTGCGGTCAGTTTTATCCGCAATGTGTTATCGGGCACTGAATTATTTGAGGTAAATCCCCTCTTTGAGGAGGAGGCTAAAACCAGGGGGTTTCACAGCAAAGAATTGATTGGCCGGGTTGCCCAATCCGGGTCTTTGCAGACGCTGGAAGGGATTCCCAAAGATGTCAAAAGAATATTTGTTACGACCTTTGACGTTTCCCCCCGGCAGCACCTTGAGGTCCAGGCCGCTTTTCAGAGATATTCGGATAATTCTGTTTCTAAAACTATCAATCTACGGAGCGAGGCAACAGTGGAGGATGTAAAAAAGATCTACCTATTGGCTTATAAACTTAAATGCAAAGGGATCACGATTTACCGATATGGGAGTAAGGAAGAACAGGTGTTATCCTTGGGGTACAGAGAAAAGGACCATCCCAGCGTTCAAAGTGACTTGATCGCCGTTCAATCTGAATATTCTGGGGGATGTGCCTCTGGCACCTGCCCATTTTGAAATCAGGGGTTGGAACGAAAAGCGGAGGGAGGAGATGAATAAAAATACCCTTAATCAAGCAGTGGCTCTTGCGCAAAAACTCCCGCACGTATTCGTCCCCACTACGGACGGTAAAGGATTGCCCCATATGGCCGCCGCGGGAAAGTTAGCCCTTACTCCTGAGGGGCGCGTGGTAGTGGCCGCCTGGTTCTGCCCCACCATCGTAGCCAACCTGCAAAGAAACCGCCGACTGGCCCTCGTTGTCTGGGAGCCCAGGGAGGATGTTGGTTATCAATTACTCGGGGAAACAGAAAAAGTGGAAGAGACCGCCATGATGAACGGATATGCTCCCGGGGTAGAGTATAAATCTCCCCTCCCCCAGGTAGAAAGGCAGCTAGTGGTTCGCGTGGATAAGATCATCGATTTCAAACATGCACCGCACAGTGATATGGAGGAGTGAAGAGGAATTATACAAATCTTCATATCATGGCCGCATGCCCGAATGGCGATTCCCAAACCGCTTGTGGTCTTCCCTCTGCCGTACCCAGTGATCACAACCACCAGCCCCTTCTTTTCTTTGGGAATCAATCGAGTAATCTTTTCCATCTCACCCCCAGGACCATGAACCAGAAGTTGCCCATATCTTTAGGGCTGGAAATAGGAATGTCTTCTTGCCCCAAGTTTTGGGAGCTTGCTCTGTCCTTGGGTTCTCCCAAACTTAACTACCACCCATCATCTACACAGCAGGCGTAAATCAGGCAATGGATACGAAACCGCCAATTTTTTTCCGACCCCGCAATTCCGGCATAAAGAGAGACCTGTCTTATAGGCACAATGAAAAAGGTCTCCCTTCAGGAGATCCCTAAAATCTTCCCTCCGCCTCATCCGATAGCGTTTCCCACAGATCTTTTTCGAAATCAGCAATTGCCCGGGCTGATAGGGACAGGAGATCATTTCCCTCCGATTTTTCCACCGTGTCGGCCAATCATTGCTAAATTCCCAGCCCTTGGAGAGGGTACGATTTTCCCCTCTGCCTTTCCCGGGCGGTCCTTTCTATTTTCATCCAAAGCGATCCCCGAAGCGGAATGGGATTCTAAATAGAAATTATCAAAATTGGGGAATAAAGAAATAAGGGGAACCCTTTATTTTCTGGGTTGAAATGCTGTATTTTTCGATTGACTTAAGGGGCAGGCTCAGGCGTTGCTGAAAATCTTCATTTGTCCCGGTCGAGGGATGAGGATGAATAGTCTGACTCCTTATGAGGCTTTAGAGAATTTTTTCTACAGGGCAAAAATCTAATCCATGCGCCTGGGCGACAGCGGCATAGGTGATTTCCCCTTCTAGCACATTTATCCCTCTGGCTAAAGCCGGATCATCATAAACGGCTTTCTTCCAACCTTGATTGGCTAAAGCTTCCACATATGTTATGGTGGCATTGGTAAGAGCCACGGTAGCAGTCCGGGGAACCGCTCCGGGGATGTTGGCCACGGCATAATGCACCACATCGTGCTTGATATAAATGGGGTCATCATGGGTGGTGGGACGATCGATGGTTTCTACGGATCCCCCCTGGTCGATGGCTACATCTACGATCACGCTCCCTGGCATCATGGAGCGGACCATTTTTTCCGTGACCAGGTGCGGGGCCAGGGCGCCAGGGATCAATACGGCTCCAATCACGAGATCAGCCTGGGCGACGGCTTCGGCAATGTTATAACGGTTGGAAGCCAAAGACTCGATCCGCCCGTGAAACAGATCATCCAGATACCGCAGGCGATCTAAACTTTTATCGATGACCGTAACCCGGGTTCCCAGGCCAATCGCCCTTTTTAGGGCGTTGGTTCCCACCACTCCTCCGCCGATGATGACCACGGATCCCGGATGGACCCCGGCCACACCTCCCAGCAATACGCCTCTACCCTTCTGGGGTTTCTCTAAAAAGGTCACGCCGACTTGAACGGACATACACCCGGCAATCTCGCTCATGGGCGTTAGAAGGGGTAAGCTGCCGTTCGGCAGTTCCACCGTCTCGTAGGCGATCGCGACCACGTGGTTTTCCATGAGGGAGAGCGTTAAAGGTTTATCAGCTGCCAGGTGCAAAAAAGTAAAAATGATTAATCCTGGCCGGAGAAATTTATATTCGGAGGGCAGCGGCTCTTTGACCTTAACGATCATATCGGCCTGAGTCCAAACTTCTTCCGCAGAGCGGAAAATCTTGGCGCCGGCTGCTTGGTAATCTGAATTCGAAAAACCGCTCCCCTGTCCGGCTTGATCTTCGATGATCACAGTATGCCCGGCATGAACCAAGGCATCTACTCCTGCCGGAAGGAGGGCGACTCGGTATTCCTGGGTCTTCATTTCTCGTGGCACACCTATGATCATGATACTTTCCTCCGTTCACTTCTCCCCAGCCAAATCAGCCTCCTTTACGAGCTTTTTTACCATGATCGCTTTCCAATTTCAATGTTGAAATGGAGCGATTCCCCCTGCCCCAATAGATAAAGAATCTCCAGGTAAAGAGCTTCTTCCAGAAACCCGACCTCGGCGGGAAGGCAGCACCAGGGGGTGGGCCGGATGACAGGGACGCCACAGTTCAAGCAACGCTCCGCTTCGGCCAAGGTGTCGGAAAGGTCTTTTCCTGGGCATCCATGGATAATAATATCCTTGGCTTTCCCTCTAACCTATAAGTGATTGAAAGTTCTATCATTTCATAAGCTCTGCGGCCATATCGGAATACCGAAAAATCTAATAAAATCCACATTTCTTGATGTGAGGTCCCTTTTAGGTTGATTTCGTCTGATATTGGGGACAATCTCCCCTCTGTCAGTTTCTGGGGTGCGTCCCTTTGGGGTTTAAATATACAACGTGGTTTTATTCCAAAAAGATGGAATTTTCCCTTTTTAAGATCTTCCCCTTTATCTAAAAATCATTTTAAATCAAAGTATTTAAGTTCAAGTCGGCATTTTCCGAAAAATTAGAGTAGGGGAAGGACAAAACTACCTTAATCCCCATTTTGCCTGCATTGGGGGCGAAGACTTGGGAGGGGGAAGATTCATATGAAAATATGGCTGAAATATTTCCTTTTTGTATGCTTGTTTGTATGCTTGATCGCAGTGATCAATTTGACGGATCTCGCTGGCTTGCTTATACCCTGGGATTCCAATATTGGAAATAACGCCCCGCCTTCCTCCCACCTTAAATTATCTTTAACAAAAGCTATTTCTATATATTTCCCATCCCTTCCCGCCATAGGCCCATAATGGAGTATTTCATACCCATTGGAATTAGCGTTGCTGCGACAAATTCAGCAAGCAAATTTCATCAAAGAAGCGAGTAATTTTCATGTCCGTAAAACTAATATTTATAATCATTATCCTGTCCGTTTTATCTTTAATACTTTTCTTTGTTTTTTTGTCCATTTGGCGAAGAGTGTCTCACAATAAGAAATATAAGGAATTGGATAGGCAAAAAGAGTTATACAGGGAAAAAATACTGTTTGCCATTGAAGGGGGCAAGGTATTCCAGCAAATCATTGATTTTCGCTCATCCCCCAAAACCATTAAATGGCAGGCCATAGAAGATATTTTGTTCGAATTGATAGATGAAATAGAATATGAAGAAAATGCAAGAGAATTATTTGACTGGCTTGATTATGTTGCCTTTTATGAAAAAAAATTAGAAAGTAAAAATGTGATAAGGAAAGCAACAGCGATTGACAAATTGGGCAAAATGTCAAGTAAGTCTTCAATGAAGAAGCTTTTAGAGATATTGGCAAATGAAAAAAATAATGTCGAAATCATCTCTGTCACCATAAGAGCCTTAAGTAGAATCGGTCTAATAGAAGGGTTAAGAGGGATATTAGAGCAGCTATCCGATCTCTTGAGGAATTCACTTATATCAAGAAAAACAATAGAATCATCAGTTATCAATTTTGGGCCAGCAGCCGTGCCTGTACTTATCGAGTATGGGAGAAAATATGACGATCCCCATATAAGAGCCTCTATTTTGGAAGCGCTTTCTGATTTACCTCTTACGCAGTCAAGTTGTTCATTTGCCTCTGAGAATCTCAAAAATAGTGAGGCCGAAGTTAGAGCTAAATCCTTAATTTTACTGGGCCTTTCTAATACGGCCGCTATAACAGTCGACCCGGATTCAATACTTTCATTACTCAACGATAATGTATGGTTTGTCAGGCTTCAAGCTGCCAAGGCTTTGGGAAACTTAAAGGTGGAAAAAGCAATTGGTATGTTAGGAAACCTTCTTTTAGACGAGAATTGGCAGGTAAGGAACACAGCCTCCCGTGCTTTAGCCAGCATGAATGACGCCTCCTTAGATGCTTTCTTAAAAATTCTCAAAGGTGAGGATCAATATGCCAGGGAAAGTGTCTGTGAAGAAATAGAAAGGACAAATCTCGCCCAGCGTCTGATCGAGAACCTGGATAGCAACGATAGAATGGTTTGCGAGAAATCCAAAGAAATATTGAAGTATATGAGCTATCTTGGTTTTTCGACTCCTCTTCTTGAATATCTGAAAAATGGGGATGGAAATCGCCTTAAGGGAAAAATATACATGATTTTGAATGGGGCCGAGGCTGTATGAAAGGATTGCTAACATCCTTAGTCCTGGGGTTTAATTATTTTGTTGGGGTTTATTATGGGATTTTCAATTTTCTATACACCATTCTCTTAACGATTTCTCTATTCGTAATCCTCAGGTATATAAAGCGCATCAAATATATACCTTTTACAGATTATAGAAATTCTCCGAAAACCCCACCCGTTTCATTAATCATACCGGCATTTAACGAAGAAAGGATCATAATTAGAACAATAAGATTTGCGCTGGCAGTGGATTATTCTGCTTTTGAAGTGATCGTTATCAATGACGGTTCTAAGGATAAGACCTTAGAAACCATTATAGACGCCTTTCAATTGAATAAAATAGATTTAGTCCATAGAAATTTTCTCAAAACGAAACCCGTGAGAGGATTCTACTATAACCCGGAGATACCCAACCTGCTACTCGTTGATAAAGAGCGGGGGAATAAAGCAGATGCCTTAAACTGCGGGATAAACGTATCGAGAAGTCCCTACTTTTGTTCGGTAGACGCCGATTCTTTTCTGGATCGAGAAGCCCTGATCAGGCTTATTGCACCCATTCTGGAAAGTAACGTTCCAATCCTAGCCTGTGGTGGCGTCGTAAGGGTTTTGAACGGCGTTACATTTCAAAATACCACTATAAGAGAAGTGAACCTACCTAAGAATACTCTTTCTATGTTTCAGGTCGTAGAGTATCTCAGGGCCTTTTTATTTGGCAGGGTAGGTTGGGATGTGGTGAATTCCCTGCTCATTCTTTCAGGAGCCTTTACCTTATTCAATAAGGCGGCGGTGCTAGAGTTGGGGGGGTATAGGCCCGGGAACATTAGCGAGGATATGGAAATCATTGTAAGACTTCACCGACATTATTTAAAAAATAAAAAGCCGTATCGGATCAAGTTTGTTTCTGATCCCATATGCTGGACAGAAGTACCAGAAAAAATTAGGATGCTCGGAAGGCAGCGAAGAAGATGGCAATTAGGTCTCATGCAGACCATTTTTCAGCACAGAGCGATGATTTTCAACCCAAGATACGGCAAGATAGGAATGTTCGTCATCCCGTATTACGTGTTTTTTGAAATGGTTGGTCCGCTTGTGGAGGTACTCGGATACATCATTGTGCCTCTCGCGTACCTTTTCGGGTTGCTTAATTTCGAATTCTTGATCCTCTTTTTGATCCTGGCGATATTCTTCGGGATATTCCTTTCAACGGCCGGTATTTTCTTAGAAGAGCTGACTTATAGACGATACCCCAAATGGTCTAACTTATTCAGGTTGCTGCTTTACGGAGTATATGAAAATTTCGGCTACCGGCAAATAGGCTCTCTCTGGAGGACTCAAGCCCTGTTTCAATATGTAATGGGGAAAAGGGAATGGGAATATGTCAAGGGTAAAGGGGCAAGTTTTAAGGAGAAGGAAAAGGGGAAATGAAATTTGAAAAACTTGGGTTTTTAGCTCTAAATAACAACGATAACCAGGAAGCCATTAACCTCTTCAAAAGAGCCCTGGAAGGAAAGAAAAGCGCCAATGGTTTTCTCGGTCTTGGAATTGCCCTCTATAATCTTGAAGATTACCAGACAGCCAGATGGGCGTTCTATAAGGTATTAGAATTAGAACCGGCTAATAAGGAAGCAATGATTCATATCTCTAAGGTTGAAAAAATCAAAAAAAGGTCTCCGCTTCCCCAAAAGCAATGCCTATTCAGGGCAGTGAAAGATTACCTGGAAATCCTTAGCCAAGGAAGGTGGACTAAGTTCTTTGTGAAAGGGATCAACATCGGCTTGGGAATTCCTGGTTATTTCCCGGGGGAATACCCGGTACGGAAGGGAACTTATTTGAAATGGTTTGAAAGGATTTCCGACCTCGGGATTAATGCCCTAAGAAATTATACCATCCATCCACCTTCTTTTTATGAGGCGTTATATCAATTTAACCAATCAGGAAGAAAGTTGTATCTATTCCAGGGAATATGGGTTGAGCTGCCCGAAGGCCATGACTTTTACGGGCATACCTTCAGCGAATATGTGCAGGAAAATATTAAAAATGCCATAGATGTTATTTATGCTAACGCTTCTCTCCCTGCCAAACCTGGGTCTGCCCATGGTAGGTATGAGTATGATATATCCCCCTATACGATAGGCTTTCTATTTGGCAGAGAATGGGAAAGCTGCGCTGTTAAAAAATTCAACGAACTTAGGATTGGGGAAATAAGAGATTTTAAGGGTGAATTTTTAAGTATCAAGGAGGCGACACCTTTTGAAGTATGGATAGCGAAGATGTGCAATATTTTGCAAAGTTATGAATATGAAAAATACAAAATCTCACATCCCGTTTCTGTGGTTAACTGGCCTACTCTTGACCCGCTGAATCATCCATCAGAATCTCGATATGAGGAAGGACTGTTACTGCAAGGTACATCAGTAAAGACCGATGTCTGCAATGAGAATGAAGACGTGGAATCTTTCGACGCAGTAAAGATTAGGGTAGAAAAGGGGGGAGGTTTTTTTGCTACCTATCATGTCTACCCTTATTATCCCGACTTTATGAACAACGATTATCTGGAGGAAAAACAACCCTACCTGGCCTATCTCAAAGCGTTAAAAATCCACCACCAGAATCAACCGGTCCTCATCGCAGAATTCGGCGTCCCAAGTTGTAGAGAAACTGCTCACTGGCAGAGGGATGGTTGGCATCATGGGGGTCATAATGAACTCCGGCAGGGAGAAATTAACGGCTCCCTTATGAAGGCCATACATGAGGCAGGAATGGCAGGAGGAATCCTTTTCAGCCTGTTTGATGAA
>Ga0209253_10005307_pt1 | contig 11186 bp, 12 predicted proteins | sample FrelakmetBRP12BR_FD_187145 | JGI IMG/M metagenome (GOLD analysis project Ga0209253, IMG submission 187145) | Freshwater lake sediment microbial communities from the University of Notre Dame, USA, for methane emissions studies - BRP12 BR (SPAdes)... | ecosystem: Environmental > Aquatic >... | reverse complement strand
TCTTGACCGTATGGATACCTCAACAAAGGCAATCGGGAAACTGGTCAAGTTCACCCGTGATTATAAGGATCTTGGCATCAACCCCCCCCTTTGGATTGCCCTGAAGGAATGCATGAATGAGGTCACGGAATGGATTGATCCGAATGCAGTAAGGCTTACTCTTGATGTCGGTGATTGGGAGATATATGCCGATCCCCAGGTTACCCGGGTCTTCAGGAACATTTTTGAGAATGCCGGGATTCATGGAAAGACCGTAACAGAAATATATGTTGCCTGCACAAAAAATGACCGGGGACTGGACGTGGTTATCGGGGATAATGGTATAGGTATACCACAAGAATTGAAACAAGAAATATTTGAACCCGGTATGATGCGGAACAGGGGACTTGGTCTGTTTCTGGCAAAAGAAATACTTTCCATTACCGGTCTGACCATAGAAGAGAACGGTATGCCGGGAACAGGCGCCCGGTTTGAGATCCATGTCCCGTTAGAATGTTTCAGGTTCCCTCAGACACCTGCCAGCGAAAAAAAGAAACGTACCTCTGTACGTGAGGTCGCACCGTGATCCCGGTTCTCCTTGTTGATGATGATGCTGACATGCTCGACCTGATGCACATGGCATTTTCGGAGAGCGGGAGTTTCAAGGTGACTGCATGCCTGGATGCACGGGATGCAGTTGAGATATTAAAAAAACAACCCATTGAAGTCGTAATTTCTGATTACCGGATGCCGGTAATGAACGGCGGGATATTTGTCAGGGCTGCCCGGGAAACAGGGTATAAGGGTCTGTTTATCATCTATTCCGGGAGAGGTAAAGATCCTCTTATTGATCAGGCCCGTTACGATGGTGCGGATGTCTACGTACCGAGATCCGGTGATTTTATCAAAGAGTTTTCGTCTATTAAAACGTTCATATATAATCATCAGACGGATTTGACCACCCGGTAATGGCTCTGGTGATAGTTCAGATTACCGGTGGACAGGACCCTTGCGGTTATCCAGAGAGGAGGGAATGGCTCTGGAGAAACGGACTTGAATCAATTGAGTTCATACCCGAGCCATGAAAATCGTACTCTCTGAAGAACCCGCGTCAGGTCCTCTCCAATGCACAGCGGGCAGTTATTTTTTGAATTTTGGGGCTCCGGTGAATTCCTTTTACTATGATATGAAATACAAAATACTGGTTCGATGAAGGAGGGGACAGTGCCTGTCCCCCCATACTTCCCCTGCGCTGAGCGATGATGATGTCGTACCTGTTCAGGGTTTATCGCATAGGGGGAGCCACAGCGAAGGGAGTGAAACCCCTGTGAGCGTTTCGCTCCTCATGGAGCATTTCTCCAGAGCCAATTTTTGGTCACTGACCCGCTGCGGGGGCGCTTCGTCGGGGGCTGTGGCAATCATCAAGCGATAACAATCCCCATATCATATCTGAATAATGGATTTTCATCGGAAATGTTTAAAAAAATGAAATGTTCAAAGGGGTTTCATCCCAGCCTCATTACCCCTTAAAAAATGCGATAAATCCCGGACAGATACTGCATCACTAGTGCAACAAGCGCAGGGGCGGAAAAGACACCGGGCACTGTTCCCTTGTTCCTCTTCCGTAGGCTGTGTAATTCATCTCCTCATACAAAGAATTCTCCTGAGCCCTTACCCGTGGTTTTTTTCATTCCTTACCTAAAAAATTCTTTCGAATGCTGGGAACTACCTGATGAATTAAAACACTATCCTAAAAAAAGAACCGGGTCTTGTCCCGGAAATTCAATAAGTTGTTATTTGGCCAAGGACCGGGGGATCAAACATATAAGCATAGCCAGGGGCAAAATTGAGATTCAGAGTAGTTGTCATGCGTTGACCGGCTCTCACGAGAGCAGATGCTTTACCTCGAGTGGACTCTCCCCCTCTCTGATCATTCCTATCGTTTATAAATGAATACCCGATATTGACTTCCGCGCTCATTGAAAGGTCTTTTGAAGTTGGATTAATGAACTCCACGACAACGGCAACGCCATTACCACTTCTATAATAATCGTTGATTCGCGCTGTAGGGTTAGGGAACTCAATATCCTTTCTTAACCTTTCTTCAAAATCAATAAAGGATTTTTTTGCGAATACTATTTCGATCGTTTCATTCTCACATATCACACCCACACAGACTTTTATGCTATGGTTCCCCTCATCTATCATCAGATCGAGGGGTTTTGCTCTTGTCACTATGCCAACAGACTGATTGTCTACAAAAACGGGAAGGTCTGCAGGATATCCGCCGATAGAAACTCTCAGCGGTCCCTTCAATTTTGTAATATTAACCGTATTGTTCACAGGGGATTCGGATGTGGTAATTACGACAGGGGAGAAAGTAATTGTGGGGGAGATAGTCGCATTTCCGTTCCCATTATCCTTTTTTATTTGACCTACACATCCTGTAGCCAGAATACATCCGATAGTAATGAAAAGGGTAAGAAGCACAATAATCTTCATAGGGGGTTCACCGTTTTTATGAAAGGCATACGTGTCATGTAACAACACTCATCTACTGTTAATAATTATGTATTTTCCTTGTTTTTATCTTTTCTGAATTACTTCGCTGATTCTCTTACAGGATACATTGAGCAAACATCTTTTTATCACTCTCCCGGACGCATCATTTTCGACAGAGTTTAAAATGTGGGATATCATCGAATTTCTCCTCAATTTTTAACATAATTGACCTTAATGTGTTAACAGCAAATCCGGTATAGAGTATCAGAGAGAGTCATTACCCGCCCATCGCGTAATCAAAGGATCAGTATTCTTTATCACCGTGAGAAACGATTATTGTAGAAACCAGGTCATGACAGCATACGAACCAGAACAATCTTTCTTATTACCGGTACATCCTTTCCGGCGGTTCATGAAAAAAGAATACTTCACTCTTGGATCGATTTCCAAAAAAATCAGAAACATATCTGAGAAGGCTAACCGAGGTAAAATTTACTCGTTATTGCTCTAGAAAAGCAATTCGTTCCCTGCCCCCCGATCCAGACAAATCAAGGAAAAGACGAGGAGGCTGATGGAAGGGAGAGAAAAGCATTCATTTATAGAAGTTCCTCAAAAACATACTATGGTGGAATTGCGGTGTCTTATGGTTGATGTAAAAAAAAAAGTATTCCATCATTCCCTGCATGGAAATACGTCAGAACAAGGTCAAATCCCCTTCAGTACAACAACAATGATCCTACAATAGCACTACCGCAGTCATCATTTATTTCGACGGCCACGATAAACCATCAAAAGATATCATCATCAAATAACCAGTCCATATGCAAAATGCAGGCGATATTACCTTGAGACAAGTAACGACACATGGTAAAAGTTTTTATTATTCTTGCAAGCTTTGCTTTGGGGGTTTTTGTGCCCAGCTGGTTACCGCGTTAATTTGTGCAAGTGAAGGTGATACTTTTGTCTGAAAAAACACGTATCGAAAAGAGTTATTCAGCCATTTTCGGACAGAAGTTTCCTGTAGACCTGGCGCTTGTGGTGGTATGGCTGGTAGCAAGTATCGTGGCGTTCTATCTCCCTCTCCTGAATGCAACGCCACTCAGAATTCTGCTTGCCCTGCCTATTATACTCTTCATCCCAGGATACTGTCTTATTGCTGCACTCTTCCCAAAAAATGATGATATTAATCTCATGGAGCGGATGGTCCTCTCCATTGGACTTTCTATTGTAGTTGTCCCCCTTATTGGACTCGGGTTACATTTCACCTCATGGGGGATCCGGCTTGATCCAATCGTGATATCGGTAACGTTATTCACGCTGGTGATGCTCCTTATTTCATTCTATCGAAGAGCCCTTGTCCCGTTTGAAGGACGGTTTAGTTTTCCTTTTTCCGAAATTGGGGGTACTATCCGTAAAGAGATTTTTCCCGCCGGGAGCGGCACAGTCGAAAGGATCCTTAGTGCCGTTCTTATCCTTTCAATCCTCATTGCAATAATTACATCAATCTACGTGATTACGGTCCCCGGAGAGGGAGAGCGGTTCACTGAATTTTTCATTCTTGGTGAAAACCGGACAGCTGCCGATTACCCTGACAAGATCATTGTCGGACAGAATTACCCGATTTACATCAGTGTAGGGAATCATGAGTACCGGAATATGAATTATACCATCGAGACATGGATAATGCGCACGGAATTTGATAATGTGACAAATATCTCCAAAATAATGGAGATGGATCCAAATGACCGTATGTCGCTTACCCTTCCTCATAATGAGACTATAATAATTCCCTATAATGTGTCTGTTAAGAAAACAGGGTACAACCGTGTGGATTTCCTGTTATTCGATGAAATCGCCCCGGGTTTTAACGTAACCGGCAGTGATCGTATCAATGCGAGCTACCGGGACCTTCATCTTTGGGTAACGGTTGAGTAAGGAAAATATCAAAAACCGTCTCGTAAGAGGAATAGTGAAAACCATCCGGTTCAGACAATATCGAGAAGATTGCAGTGACATCCTGAGATGAAGAGCTCATTGAGCACCGGTCAAGAGTGACTACCTTGTCTATCCCTTCGGCAATCAATGCCCCGCAGAGGCTGCATGCAGGACAAGGGTACTTTGAACAATACTGGGGGGATTCCTGCCAAATGACCTTACATCCTTCAATGAACCGGTACCTGTGAAAAGTGATCGTGACCGAACTGCCGTTCCATCTGGCAGAAACCCGTTGAGCGAGCTCAAAAATCTCTTCGATTATCTCCTGGAGAAGCCGGGATAAATTTTCCTCATTATTGTGAATTTCCAGGGCATTTCTCTTCTTGAGATCCTGGATCAACAGGTTGCAGGATGGGAGGGTAACAAGCCCGGATGGTTTTTTTTCCGGAAAGGATCCTTTTTCAGCTAGTTTACTTCCATTGTAGGTCGATAGTGGGTTGAACTGCATTACCTGGGCTTCTTCAGTCAAACGTGGGGGGAGGAAATACGCGTTCCCGGTTATACCAAGATCAGACGCTATACGGGAGAGATTTATGCTGCACTGTGCAGGAAGGATCCCGACAAGCCGTGGATCAATTGGTTCGCCACCTGAAAACATGAGGATAAAAATCCCTGTCATAGCACAGACCGCCCCGGAAATCACAAAGGCCGCAGTTACAAACTCTCCGAAGTCGGTAATAAGGGTGCTCGCAACGAGAATGACTGCCACAATCAATAGGCCAATTGCCGCAGTGGAGTACTTATTCAGAATTATTTGTTTCATTATTTTCACCCAGTCCAGGTCCCCGGATCCCGCATTTCTTCTCACTATTATTGTCTTTAACTGTTAATACAAAAGCTATTTCATATTCATTAAAATGTGATGGACTAATTTTTTCAGGATTATTATTTCCTTCACTAGTACTAGGTGCAATGTATCTATGATGTTTTGCACTAAAAAGAACCATACTGCTCGCGCAGGCACACCAATTATGCTCGGATACACACATGATTTTCACGAAAATGAAGATAATCGGTCCTTATCTCTCCCTCAAAGGAAATGGTGTCTGGCAATGCAAAGGACGCCTCCACTATCGAACACCTGTCAGGAAAAAAACCCGATTCTCGTGCGTAAAAATTTCACCCTAAAATAATTTCCAATCCAAGAATTTCCAACACTTTCTGTACAATTATCGCTGAGGATATAATTATCCCCGCAACGACAAGAAACCTGATATACCACGAGTACCCGTGCTTCACAGAGCGCAGGTCTATAAGCTCTATGATTACAAGGAATCCAATGAATCCAAGAACAAAGAAAAGTGCCAGATCAAACCGCCCGGTAAAGAGCATGAAGAGTGAAATGACAACAAGCCATAGAGCGAAGGCGATTATTGCGATCTGTTTCGTTCTCATCAGGATTCCTGTCCTATACATAATATCCTCGTTTCTACAAAAGGTCACCGATTCTTTGAAAGCCTGGATAACGGCTCTGGAGAAATGTTCAATAACCATCTGAACGCTCACGGGGGATTCACTCCCGCCGCGGAGGCCTCCCCCAAATACGATAACCCCACTAAAAGGTACGATATCATCATCGCTCTTGAGCACAGGGACGGTAAGGGGGGACAGGCACTATCCCCTCCTCATCGTGCATATCCTATTATTTTAATGGGTAATATACCAATTCATCCCCTGAAAATTTTCATTCTTACGACGACATTTTCCAAAAAAAAATTTCGTAACTACCATTGAAATGAAAAAAGTGACTACTATTTTCATGCATCACAGTGTCGTGTGATGACCCCCATAAAAAGGTCTATCCCATTGGGGGGTCGCCACAGCGGAGGGGGCGAAGGCTTTGCCGAAGCCCCCAGGAGCGTGATACCTATTAATGAGAGTATTATTTACTGCAGATTTTAGGAAAAATTAGGGGCAAGAATAACACTTTATCCATTTTAATTCCCGCTAAAAGGAATTTTCCCGAGCCAAAAAATTGTAATTTTCGATGTTTTTTAATATACAGCAGGAGAACAATACGAATACGTGGTCTTAATCTCTATGGATTTCAAATCACTGGATTTTACGCTCGGTAAGTATCAGGAACTTTGCCAGGTTCTTGGAGAAAAATATACGGTTTATACTGTTTCCGGATATCTGTCACAGAAACCTGAGGGAAACATCGCAATAATGCGCCATGATGTTGACAGAAAAATTCGAAACTCACTTCTCATGGCTGAACGGGAATACAATATGGGGATTTCTTCCTCGTACTATTTCAGGTATCCATACACATTCAAACCGGATATTATTAACAAAATCAGGGATCTGGGCCATGAAATCGGTTATCACTATGAAGTTCTGAGCAAAACAAAGGGTGATTGCAAGAAAGCGATTGCACGCTTTCAATCAGAACTGGAAGAATTCAGAAAAATCTGCCCGATCGATACCATCTGCATGCATGGGAGTCCACTCTCAAAATATGATAATCGGGATTTGTGGAACCTCTATGATTACCATTCTTTTGGAATTTCAGGTGAGGCATTTTTATCCTTTGAAGAAAAAAGTGATGATTTCCATTACCTGACTGATACCGGGAGAACGTGGAGCGGAAAGCATTCACTCCGGGATGTAATGAAAACCACAACAGGACACGATAAACTGGTATCTCTGGACAGCACTGACGATCTCATCACATGGATACAACACTCGGGAGGCAAAAAACTCTACCTCACCGTGCATCCCGAGCGGTGGTCAGCAAGTCTCGGTGAATGGCTTATATGGTCGTTTCTGGATTTCGGCATGAATGTGGGAAAAGTATTCCTGCAGCGGCATAAAGCTTGATTTTATAGTAATCTGTCATACCATTATCTGAACTGCGCTTTCCTGAAATATGCGGAGAAAGAAATGAGGATCGTTGTGGATATTAATCACCCGGCTCATGTGCATTATTTTAAATATTTTATCCGCGAGATGAAAACCCGGGGACACGAGATCCTGATTACGGCAAGCGAGAAGGAGGTTTCGTATCGTTTACTGGATCTCTACGGGTTTCAGTATATAAAACTGGGAAGTTACGGCAAGTCCCTTGGGGAAAAAATGGTGAATATTGTCCTGCTGGATATAAAGATGTACCTGGCAGTAAAAAAATTTGAACCGGATATATTCATCGGTTTTGGGTCCATAAGGGCTGCCCATGTAGCAAAAATACTGAACAAGCCCTGTATAGCCCTTGATGACACCGAGCATGCAAAATGGGAACATCTTTTGTATGTTCCGTTCACCGATGCGATTATTACGCCCACCTGTTTTAAGAAGGAATTTGGGAAAAAACAAATACGATACGAAGGATACACTGAACTTGCATATCTTCACCCAAACCGTTATACACCCGACCCGGCCGTCATCAGAGGGCTCGGACTGAGCAGCGACGACTCCTATATCATCGTCCGCTTCGTTTCCTGGGACGCCAGTCATGACATAGGTCACCACGGGATCCAGAACAGAGAGGATTTCATTAAAAAATTAGAACAATTTGGCCGGGTTTTTATTTCATCTGAAGGGACACTCCCCCCTCACCTCCAGAACTATAGTCTTAAAATCTCACCGGAAAAAATTCATGATGTCCTCCATTTTGCCCGGATGTATATCGGGGAGGGGGCAACAATGGCAACGGAAGCGGCCCTTTTAGGTACACCCTCAGTGCTGATATCCTCTCTCGTGGGAACAATGGGGAATTTTATTGAACTTGAAAAAAAGTACGATCTGCTGTATAGTTTTTCTGATTCAGCAACTGCTTTGCCCAAGGCTCTTGATATTCTTCAGGATCCTGAAAGCAAGCGGATCTGGGCGAAGAAACGGGAGCAGGTAAACAGGGATAAAATTGACCTGACAGCGTATATGGTATGGTTCGTCGAGAACTATCCTCAAAGTGTTATGAAAATAAAAGAACATCCGGAGATCAGTAAAAATATTTAAACGAAATCAACATTCTCTATGTATCCTGGGCATCGCAACAGACCCTTCATCAATTGCATTCGATGAGTATTCCATGAAAATAAAAGATAACCAGAAGAATATGATTGTGTGCATACCTGGTGATATTGATGATGTCTCCCGTTATCTGGACTCATGAGAATTTTTCATCAAGGACGTTCTGCAAAGGTGAGTACCATTTTCAACCCCCTGTGAAATCCGTGAAAACTACCTATATTGATTCGATCGTACAAGCAGGAACCCGCAGTACTGAGAGAACCGACCGCCCGGTGCAACAGTACCGGTTCCAGGTTATTCTAAGACCCCCGTGGAATCAGCCATTATATCGAGAGTGAACTGATGTTTCAAGTACAAGATGTCCTCCGCCAAAACTCCATGGTATGGGACCTTTACACGCGGAAAGAGGAGTACCACTCCCAGCATCTGGATCAGCATGATCGATTTATCTCCGCACACGGTGCCTATCAGGACATCCTTGATCCCGCAGTATCACGATACCTGATACACAATGGCTTTCGTCCTGATTACCCGGAAGATAAACCATTTGCAGTCTGCCTAACCCACGATGTTGATGAAGTCTATCCCCCTTACCGGCATATACTCCTCTCCTCAATCACCTGTCTTAAAAAACTGGACTTCAACCGACTCAGAAGGCAGGTTTCCTGGAAGCTGCACGAAAAGGAAAAGAGCCCCTACCGGAACTTCAGGGAAATCATGGATCTTGAGAAGAAATATGGTGCCTGCTCCTCGTTTTACTTCCTTGCAACCCATTCCGACATCAGACGGTTCAGGTACAATATTGAGGATTTGGAGGACGAACTTGTTCAGATTCATGAGCGTGGATGGGAAGTCGGGCTCCATGGGGGCTACTATGCTTTCAATGACCTGGAAGAGATCCTGCGGGAAAAAAAACGGCTTGAACAGGTACTGGACAAGAAGGTCATTGGCTACCGGAACCATTACCTGCGATTTCAGGTACCCGGTTCTTGGGAAAACCTGACAAGAGCAGGATTTTTGTACGACACAACCCTGGGCTACCATGACAGGGCAGGGTTCAGGAATGGCATGTGCCATCCTTTCCACCCGTACAACCTGAATACTGAAGGCGAAGTCAACATTCTGGAGATTCCCCTCAGCATTATGGATGTAACCTTGTTTGATTTGGGAAAGTCGAGTGAAGAGGTATGGAATCTGGTAAAAAGGCTGATTGATACTGTGGCATCATACAGGGGTGTAATTTGTTTGAATTGGCATAATGACAGTTTTAATTGTCCATTCAAAAATACCCGTAAAATTATGTATGAAAAGATACTAGAGTATTGTTATAGTAAAAACGCCTGGATGACAAGTGGGGAAAATATCTATTCTTGGTGGAAAAAAAATGAGTATTAACATTATCGACAATCAATCTATCTGGGATACCTTTGTTGACGATAGCCCATCCGGATTAATATTCCATAAATGGGATTTTTTGAAGATTGTGGAAAAGTATAGCGGGTATACCTTATTTCGGTATGGTGTATTCCGGGGCACGAATCTGATTGGGATTTTCCCCTTCTTTTATCATAAAAATGCTTTATTCCGGTCAGTATTCTCCCCCCCGCCTCAATCGGGGATTCCTTATCTCGGGTTCATAATGAACCCAGAATTTGATGCATTGAAACAGGATAAAAAGGAGACCCATCTGAACCAGGTTATAGACGAGATGAATGCCTGTATTAACTCACTATCGCCGAACTATATTTCGCTATCCACTGTTTCAAATTTTATCGATATGAGGCCTTTTAAATGGAGTAAATTCGATATAAACCCGAAGTATACCTATATGATTCATCTGGATGAGGAGCTGGAATCAATCCGTAATGGATTTAAAATGAATTTAAAACGGCAATTATCTCATCCTGATACTCTTCGTTTAACATTAGTTCCCAGCAATGACCTGTCATTCTTTTATGATTTAATGAAACGAAGATATGAAGAACAAGGTTTAAACTATCCAGTTTATAGCGTCGAGTATATCAAAGAACTACTCCGTGCATATCCTGATCATATGCGACTCTATTACCTGTATCGTGAAAATGAGGTACTGGGTTCAATAATCACCCAGGAATATAAGCGATATTTAACTTGGATGGGAAATGCCAGAATGCCTGACAAGATCTTTGGAAATGAGTATATTATTTGGCATTTAATTCAAAAAGCCAAAGGAGAAGGATTTCGCAAATTTGAATTAACTGGTGCCGATACGAAAAATCTTTGCCAATTCAAATCAAAATTTAATCCTTCCCTTGAGGTATCCTACGAAATTTCCAAAAATGATAGTCTGGGGAAAATCGCTCGATTGATGTATATTAATTTTATAAAAAAGCGAAGGCTGTAAACGGTATTTATTAGGGTAAACTACCAGTTTAACCCCTAATTTTCTCTAACAGTTGAATGAGTCTTCGCATCTTTATCCTTTCTGGATCTGACCGATGATTGTATCTCCAGACGTATTCTCCTAAGAAGAGATGCAACCTTTCTTTACGAATACCTCCTTTCGACGCAAGTTTTCTTTTCAGGTAACCCCAGAATCCCTCCAGACCATTGATATGATTTCCTTTTCCATCGCTGTACTGTTTTTCGCCGTGATTGACGAGACGATGGACGTATCCTCGTGCAGCGATTCCGGTATAAGCTTTCCAGGTATCAGAACTGATGATAGAACCCGTTGATACTTTTTGTGAGACGAGTGG
>Ga0209253_10005306_pt1 | contig 11187 bp, 6 predicted proteins | sample FrelakmetBRP12BR_FD_187145 | JGI IMG/M metagenome (GOLD analysis project Ga0209253, IMG submission 187145) | Freshwater lake sediment microbial communities from the University of Notre Dame, USA, for methane emissions studies - BRP12 BR (SPAdes)... | ecosystem: Environmental > Aquatic >... | reverse complement strand
CCTCGATCGACTTGACCCCCGGTCTGAATCCTATAACTCGGGCACTTCAAGGTGTTCATGGCTGACTGGAGGTGCTCAAGTCTGTCTTTGCCATGTGCTATGCTGAGTGCAACTGCTGAACTGCCTCTGATATGGAGGCACGCTGGGAGAATTCAATGGACAAAAAAACCCAAATTAATTTCTGGTACGTAATCATTGCGATGCTCGGTGTTTTGTTTGTGCAGAACCTGTACAAACAGTACACCAAGATTGAACCGATCCCCTACAGCCGGTTTCAGACCCTGCTGGATCAGGATATGATCGCCGAGATCGCGGTTACCCACGATTATATCTACGGCAAGCTCAGAGAGACTGGCACCGATGGGGTAAAGGAATTTGTCACCACGCGAGTGGAGCCCGAGCTTGCCGACAAACTGGACAAGCACAATGTGGTTTATACCGGGGTGGTGCAGAGCACCTGGATTCGCGACCTGCTGTCCTGGATATTGCCGATGGCTGTCTTCATCGCGATCTGGCTATATGCAATCCGCCGCATGGGTGGCGGCATGAGCGGCGGTTTGATGTCGATCGGCAAAAGCCGCGCCAAGGTATTCGTGGAGAAGGAGATCAAGGTCACTTTCGCGGATGTGGCCGGGGTCGACGAGGCGAAGGAAGAATTGATCGAGATTGTCAACTTCCTGAAAGATACTGAAGGCTATAGCCGTCTTGGCGGCCGCGCGCCCAAAGGCATCCTGTTGATCGGCCCGCCCGGTACCGGCAAGACGCTATTGGCGCGCGCCGTGGCCGGCGAGGCAGGGGTACCGTTTTTCTCAATCTCCGGCTCGGAATTTGTCGAAATGTTCGTCGGTGTCGGTGCCGCCAGGGTGCGGGATCTGTTCGAACAGGCACGGCAGGTGGCTCCGGCAATCATCTTTATCGACGAACTGGATTCGCTCGGTCGCGCTCGCGGCGCCTACGGACTCGGTGGGCACGACGAGAAAGAGCAAACACTGAATCAGCTATTGGCCGAGCTTGATGGCTTCGATCCCAAAAGTGGTGTGGTGCTGCTGGCTGCCACCAACCGGCCGGAAATTCTCGATCCGGCGTTGCTGCGTGCCGGACGGTTTGATCGCCAGGTATTGGTGGATCGCCCGGACAAGATCGGCCGCGAGCAGATTCTGGCGGTGCATCTGAAAAAAGTGAAGCTTGACCTCGATGTAAAGCCCGAGCAAGTCGCTGCGCTGACGCCGGGCTTCACCGGTGCGGATCTGGCGAATCTGATCAATGAAGCCGCACTGCTTGCCACCCGGCGCAGAGCTACATCGGTAACCATGGAAGATTTCAACAATGCAATCGAGCGTATCATCGCGGGACTCGAAAAACGCAATCGCCTGCTTAATCCAAAAGAGCGCCGCGTCGTCGCGTTCCACGAGCTGGGCCATGCCATGGTGGCGCTGGCCTTGCCTGGCACCGATGAAGTGCACAAGGTCTCGATCATCCCGCGCGGTGTTGGCGCCCTCGGCTACACGATCCAGCGGCCGACCGAAGATCGCTTTCTGATGACGCGCACAGAACTGGAGCACAAGATGGCCGTACTGCTGGGCGGGCGCGCGGCAGAGCAGGTGGTGTTCAGCGAAATATCAACCGGTGCAGCGGACGATCTTGCCCGTGCCACCGACATTGCCCGCGCCATGGTGCTGCGCTACGGCATGAGCGAGGCTTTGGGCAACGTTACTTATGATCGCGAACGCTCGACCTTCCTGGAACCCGGCATTCCAATGTCGCAGACCCGGGACTACAGCGAAGAAACTGCGCATGCGGTCGATGCTGCCGTGCGTGCGCTCATCGACCAGGCTTTCGAGCACGCTGTCACCATACTCCAGCTTAACCGAGCACTGCTTGACCGTACTGCGGAGGATCTGCTCAAGACCGAGACGCTGAATCAGCCCCAGATAGAGGTGTTGAAGCGTGCTATTGTTACCGGACCAGCGCTATCGACGGAAACATAGATCCAACATAACAACAGCTTCCCGCCTGCTTAAAAAATAACCTCGACATAAACCGCAGTTCCTGTATACTCCGCGCTTCGATGAAAGGGCATCATGCCTTTTTCTCGGGTTCATCGTTCCTGACCTCTCTTCGATTTTCAAGCTTCCTCCGGAAATTGCGCAGTACCCTGGTTAGCGGCGATGTTTTGCGCTAGCGGTACTTTGCCCGTTAATTTCCGGCAGTCATTTCCTGCTTGCGCGTTTATTTTTTACTTCTTATTAGGAAAATAACGTGTCTTTTGAAAATCTGAATCTGCATCCCCTTATCCTTAAAGCCATAGTCGACTCCGGTTACACTGAGCCGACCCCGATCCAGGAACAAGCCATTCCGGAATTGCTGGCGGGGCACGACATCATGGCCTCAGCCCAGACCGGCACCGGCAAGACCGCCGCGTTCATGCTGCCGGCACTGCATCGCCTTGCCACACCTTCCAAAGTACACAGCCGCGGCCCGCGCGTACTGGTGCTGACCCCGACGCGCGAGCTTGCGCTGCAGGTATCGGAAGCTGCCGCCAAATACGGTAAGCATCTACCCCGCGTCAAGGTGGTGAGCATACTCGGCGGCATGCCTTATCCGCTGCAAAACAAACTGTTATCGCAACCGGTTGATATTCTGGTGGCAACACCCGGACGCTTGATCGATCATATCCAGCGTGGACGCATCGATTTCTCGCGCTTGGAAATGATGGTGCTGGACGAAGCCGACCGCATGCTCGATATGGGCTTTATCGATGACGTGGAAAGAATTGCTTCAGCCACGCCCGCCACCCGCCAAACCTTGCTGTTCTCGGCCACCCTGGATAGCGCGATAGACAAAGTTGCGGCGCGTCTGTTGAAAACACCCAAGCGCATCCAGATTGCGGCACAGCAGGCAAGGCTCGATAACATCGAACAGCGGCTGCATTATGTGGATGATCTTTCGCACAAGAACCGGCTGCTGGATCATCTGCTGCGCGATCTGGCATTGAAGCAGGCCATCGTTTTCACCGCCACCAAGCGCGATGCCGATACGCTGGCAGACAATCTCTCCGCCCAAGGGCATGAAGCCGCTGCGTTGCATGGCGACATGAGCCAGCGTGATCGCACCCGCACCCTGACCAAGCTACGTCATGGCGGATTGCGGGTACTGGTAGCCACCGACGTGGCGGCGCGGGGTATCGATGTAGCCGGCATTACCCATGTCATCAACTTCGATCTGCCAAAATTTGCTGAAGACTACGTGCATCGCATCGGCCGCACCGGCCGTGCTGGCGCAGCGGGCATCGCGGTATCATTCGCTTCCGGCAAGGATGGCATCAATCTGAAAAAAATAGAACGCTTCACTGGCCAGCAGATTGCCTCGCATGTGGTGCCGGGCCTGGAGCCGCGCTTCAAACCGCGTCCTGGTGCCGGTGGCGCGTCCAGAGGTGCGCCCAATGTCGCCCACAAACGCAGCCGCACATGGTCAAACGATACCAGCGGGCGCAATGCCAACAGTGCCAACGGCAACCGGGACAACAACCGTGGCCGTTCGTTTGACAGTGACAATCGTGGCAACTCGTTCCGGGGCAACAGTAATCCCAGTCCTTACGCCAGAACCAAGTAGAGTCTGATCAGGAACCAGCAAAATGGCCCGGCGAGTCCGGGCCATTTTTTCACGTTCAACCTTCCCGCATATTCTCTGGCAACGGGCTGCGTTTCTGCAGCATGCGCAAGATCCAGTAAACAGCCAGCGCAGCAAGCAAATGCTTTGCCGTATGGCCGCTGATCACCTGCCCGACAGCGTAAATTTCCCGATCCGCTAACTCTGCCAGCTTGGCGAGTCCATACAACGCGATCACCCTATAAATATCCGTTCCCCGGGTATATCTGGACGGAAAATAAATTCCGAGTAAAAGAATAATCAGCAGAGAGCAAAACTGCACGACGATATAGAAATTCAGATTCCCGGCACCCGCCTGCTCGCTCCAATACCAATGCAGCACGCTTCCGGCTCCGGTCAGCAGCAGAAAGGGCAGCAGCCGCAAACCCACCTTTGGGCTAATACGCTCGACCAGTAAGACAGCAAGCAACGCCATAAAACCCGTCGCTATTGGCAACCGATCCCAAACCAGTCGCTCATTGTCCGGCACCCAGTGATAGTAGGCCGAGCCGAAACATGCTGCCATCACGCTCAGGAACAGAATCAGGTAAGGCCAGCGTTCGGGCAATGTGACAAATGATCTACTGGCAAGTGATCCTTGCGGCTGCAACAAAAATGCCAGACCTGCCACGCCAACGAACAGGAGAACAATATTGGAAATGACGTCGAAGAAATTCGGGATGTCGAAATAACTGCGCCGGTCGGCAAACTGGTGATATCCGGCAGGCTGGGGAATCGGCGGCATGATTGCCGCCACCAGTAGCATTGCCACTGCAAGTATGCCCAGCAGCCACAGCCGGGTTCGATGATTCATGCCTGTTTCCCCGCAAGTTGATAAGCGGTCGATCCGATCTCAATCAGCGCATTTTTGCAACCGCTTCTTCCAATCGTTCCACCGCGATGATCTCGATGCCGGGAATCGACTGCTTCGGTTTGTTGGCCTTGGGAATGATCGCCGAGGTGAAGCCCAGCTTGGCAGCTTCTTTCAGCCGCTCCTGGCCGCGCTGAACCGGTCGCACTTCACCCGCCAGACCGACTTCACCAAATACCACCATTTTATCTGCTAGTGGCTTGTTTTTAAGGGATGAAACGATAGCAAGCAACACTGCCAGGTCGGCCCCCGGTTCGGTGATTTTTACCCCACCGACAGCGTTGACGAATACATCCTGATCAAAACAGGGGATACCCGCATGGCGGTGCAGCACCGCCAGCAGCATCGCCAGCCGGTTCTGCTCCAGCCCTACGCTCAACCGCCGGGGATTGGGCGCGTGCGCCTCGTCAACCAAAGCCTGGATTTCCACCAGCAGCGGGCGTGTCCCTTCCTGGGTCACCATCACGCAGGAACCCGGCACCTGTGCGCCGTGGTGAGACAGAAACAACGCTGAAGGATTGCTCACCTCGCGCAAGCCTTTTTCGCTCATGGCGAATACGCCCAGTTCGTTCACTGCACCAAAACGGTTCTTGAAAGCACGGATCAGGCGGAAGCTGGAATGGGTGTCACCCTCGAAATACAGTACCGTATCCACCATGTGCTCCAGCACGCGCGGCCCGGCCAGCGCCCCTTCCTTGGTCACGTGCCCTACCAGAATGATGCAGGTGCCGCTGGCTTTGGCCAGTCGCGTCAACTGAGCGGCGCACTCGCGCACCTGGGCAACCGAGCCGGGCGCGGATTGCAGTGCCTCGGAATAAACCGTCTGGATCGAGTCGATTACTGCGATGTCGGGCTTGCGTTCACTGAGTACCGACTGGATTCTCTCCAACTGGATTTCCGCCAGCATAGACACTGCGCTCGCATCGAGCGCCAGGCGCTTGGCGCGCAATGCCACTTGCCGCGCCGATTCTTCGCCGCTGACATACAGCACACTGTGCGCAGCCGACATGTGGCAGAGGGTTTGCAGCAATAGAGTGGATTTGCCGATACCGGGGTCGCCCCCCAGCAATACCACTCCGCCATGCACCAGGCCGCCGCCCAGCACCCGGTCGAACTCGGCCACACCGGTGGAATAACGCTGTTCTTCCCCTGCCTCCACCATGCTCAAACTTTGCACCCGGCTGATTTCAGACACGGGGGTGAAGCGCGATATAGTTTTTTCGGCGATGGTTTCGACCAGCGTATTCCATGCTTGGCAATGCGGACACTGGCCCTGCCATTTCAGAGTCTGTCCGCCGCACTCGGTACAGGAATAAGTGGATTTCGATTTAGCCATGGGACGGGCTCAGATATTTGCCAATTGTGGGTGTGGCATCTACTACTAACCTTGCTGCCACTTTACCACTAAACCCGGCTCTCCTGCAGCCGCCTGAAACTCGCAGTCGATGCCGATTCCCGGCACCCACACCAGATGCTCGCCGCTGAACAGCAGTGGCAGCACCTCCCGCTCCCACGGCGGCAATGTCGCTTCCTGCAACAGATTCTTGAGGCTGCGGCGCGGACGCTTGCAATCGGGACGCAAACGTTCCCCCCCTTGGCGCAGGTGGATGGTGACTGGTTCTTCCATCAGCCTGGGTAGATTGATCCCTGCGCTTTTACGCGGCGAGAAGCTGATCGTGCCGCCCAGTTCGGCGATTAGCAACCGTTTTTCTCCATGCCAGGCTAACTGCCATTCCGTGGCAGCGGGCGTAGCGAGCGGGCGGATATGCAGCACCCCCTTGAAGCAGCGGATTTCAGTATTGCCAAAAGCGATCTGCAATTTTGCATCGGGACGGGATGACAGCAATTGCCGCAGGATTTCCTCCAGCTTCACCGTGCTCGGCAACGTGACACCCTGCTGTGCGAGGGTATGGCGCAACAGGTTTTTCGCGCGCGGATAATCTAACTTGCGTAAACCTTCAACCTGGAGCTTTCCTGAAACACTGCAATTGCTGCTGTCTGCTTCGGCCAACTCATCCAGCAGGCCGGATGCCTCCGCCAGATGGCGGCTGGTGCGCAGAAATGTGGTGCGGTAGGAAGAGAAGCGCTTTTCCAGCACAGGGAAGATTTCATGGCGCAAAAAATTCCGGTCGAAAGAAACATCGGCGTTGCTCTCATCGGTAATCCAGTGCAATTGTTTTTTGCGGGCGTAAGTCTCGATCTCGCTGCGCGGCACTTCGAGTAACGGCCGCAGTACCCGTGGCGCTAGGATCGATGCCTGCTTTCTGCTCCCTGACGATTGCTTCCGAACTACTGGCATAGCCCCCAATCCTTTCGCTCCGGCGCCGCGCAATAATTGCAGCAGCAGGGTTTCGGCCTGGTCATCCAGATGCTGCGCCAATACCACATAATCGGCCTTGAGTTTGCCGAATACCTGGTAACGCGCATCGCGGGCAGCAGCTTCCAGGCTTACACCGGGTTCTCTGCTGATTTTTAGTCTGACAATTTTTAGCGGAATGTCCAGAGTGCGGCACAGGCCGCGGCAGAATTTGACCCACTTATCCGCATTTGTGCTGATGCCGTGATTGATATGAACAGCGGAGAGTGTGAACTGCATTTTGACCGACAGTGCGGCAAGCAAATCCAGCAGCACGACCGAATCCACCCCGCCGCTCAACGCCATAATCAGGTGATTTCCTTGCTCGATTTGCCCGCGCAATACCTTCTCGGTGCGACTGGAGAGGCTACTTGATTTTGACTTCCTTGAACTTGCCATATCCCATCAGCCGCTCGAAGCGTTTTTGCAACAGTATTTCCGTGGAATAACCTTGCAACTGCTTGAGTGATTCCTGCAATGCCTTTTTCACGAACTGCATGATCAGCGGGTAATCACGGTGGGCGCCGCCGGCCGGCTCGCTTATGATCTTGTCGATCAGCCCCATGGTTTTGAGGCGATGCGCGGTAATTCCCATGATTTCGGCAGCTTCCGGTGCCATGTCTGCGCTTTTCCACAGGATTGAGGCACAGCCTTCGGGAGAAATGACAGAGTAAGTCGCGTATTGCAGCATCTGCACCATATCACCCACTGCTACCGCCAGCGCACCGCCGGAGCCGCCTTCACCGATGATGGTGCAGATTACCGGTATTTTCAGTTCCGCCAGCACATACAGGTTGCGCCCGATGGCTTCGGATTGGCCACGCTCTTCGGCATCAATACCGGGATACGCGCCTGGAGTGTCAATGAAAGTAAGCAGGGGCACTGCGAATTTTTCCGCCAGACGCATCAACCGCAGCGCCTTGCGATAGCCTTCCGGCTTGGGCATACCGAAATTGCGATGGATCTTTTCCTTGGTGTCGCGCCCCTTCTGGTGGCCGATAACCATCACTGTCTGACCGTCGAAACGCGCCAATCCGCCGACGATGGCGTGGTCATCGGCAAAATTCCGGTCGCCATGCAGCTCCTCGAAATCGGTAAACAGATGCTGGATGTAATCGAGCGTGTAGGGTCGCTGCGAATGTCGTGCCACCTGTGAAATCTGCCAGGGCGTAAGCTTGGCGTAGATGCCGTTGGTGAGCGTCAGGCTCTTCTTTTGCAGACGGGCAATCTCGGCTGAAATATCCAGTGCGGAATCGTCCTGGGCAAAGCGCAGTTCCTCGATTTTTGCTTCAAGCTCAGCTACGGGTTGCTCGAAATCCAGGAAGGTAATTTTCATGGAGCATAAGACCGTAATTTCGAAGCCGTAATGATACAGGATTTGCGCCTACTCCAGCGTCCATGAACAGTGCCTGCATCTTATTTGTGATCTGTCAGAGGCCCTGCCACGGTAAAATGAACGCCTTGCTCGACTAGATAGCCCAATGAAAAAGTACTCAGCCGCCGATCTGGCGCGGCGTCTCGCCAATCTGCCGCTACCCGCTTATGCCGAAGACCTGCCAGTGGTCGCGCAACGGGGAGAGATCTCCCGTGCGATAGCAGCAAATCAGGTGGTGATCATATGCGGCGAGACCGGCTCCGGCAAAACCACCCAGTTGCCGAAGATTTGTCTCGAACTCAAGCGCGGCGTGGCCAGAATGATCGGTCACACCCAGCCACGGCGCATCGCGGCACGTACGGTGGCGGCGCGCATTGCTGCAGAGCTCAACAGTCCGTTGGGCAATGCCGTGGGCTACAAGGTGCGCTTCTCCGACAAGGTGGGCGCGGATACTTACATCAAACTCATGACCGACGGCATCCTGCTGGCGGAAACCCAAGGCGATCACACGCTCTCGGCCTACGATACGATCATCATTGATGAGGCGCACGAGCGCAGTCTCAACATTGATTTTCTGCTCGGTTATCTCAAGCAATTGCTTCCCCGACGGCCTGATCTCAAGCTTGTCATCACTTCCGCCACCATTGATGCCGAACGTTTTTCCAGGCATTTTGACAATGCGCCGGTGATCGAGGTATCGGGCAGGATGTATCCGGTAGAAATGCGTTATCGGTCCATCGCAGTCGAGGGCGAAGGCGATGCCGATGCCGATGTCGAGCAGGGCATACTCGATGCAGTGGACGAGGCGGTGCGTTCGGGTCCCGGCGATGTGCTGGTGTTTCTCCCCGGCGAGCGTGAAATCCGCGAGACTGCCGAAGCGTTGCGCAAACACCATCCGGCCGGCGCGGAAATTCTGCCATTATTCGCGCGGCTGTCGTTCACCGAGCAGGAACGCGTGTTTAAGCCAGGCGGCGCGCGGCGCATCGTGCTGGCCACCAATGTGGCGGAGACTTCGCTCACCGTCCCCGGCATCCGTTATGTGGTGGATACCGGGATGGCACGCATCAACCGTTACAGCTACCGCAACAAGGTGGAGCAGTTGCAGGTGGAGAAAATTTCCCGTGCCTCGGCCAATCAGCGGGCAGGGCGCTGCGGCCGGGTGATGAGCGGCATATGCATCCGGCTGTATGCGGAAGAGGATTATCTGGCCCGCCCGGAATTCACCATCCCGGAAATTCTGCGCTCATCACTGGCGTCGGTGATTCTGCGGATGAAATCACTCAGGATCGGCGAAGTGGAAAACTTTCCTTTTATCGAGTCGCCAGCGCCGCGCATGATTGCGGATGGCTATCAACTGCTGACGGAATTGGGCGCGGTCAACGAGAGCAACGAACTGACGCAGATCGGCTGGCAGCTCGCAAAGTTTCCGATTGACCCGAAAATTGCGCGCATGATACTCGCGGCAAAAGAAGAAAACTGCCTCAGTGAAGTACTCATCATCGCTTCTGCCCTGAGCCTGCAAGACCCGCGCGACCGTCCATTCGAGCGGCAGGATGCAGCGGACCGCGCGCACCAGCGCTTTCAGGACGAACGTTCCGATTTACTCGGTTACCTGAAACTATGGGATTTTTTCGAGGAATTGTTGCAGCACAAGAAGTCCAACCGCAAGCTGATGGAGCATTGCCAGGAAAACTTCCTCTCGCATCGGCGCATGCGTGACTGGCGCGAAGTCCATAGCCAATTGCACGGCTTGGTGGCGGAATTGGGCTTGCGGCCCAACCAGATTCCCGCCGGTTACGATGAAATCCATCGTGCCCTACTGGCCGGACTGCTGGGCAATATCGGTTTCAAGGGCGAGGAGGGGGGGCAATATCTGGGCGCGCGCGGCATCAAGTTCTCGATTTTCCCGGGATCGGTGCTGAAGAAAGCCAAACCGAAATGGGTCGTGGCGGCAGAACTGACCGAGACCACCAAGCTTTACGGACGGTGTGCGGCGAAAATCGAACCGCAATGGCTGGAAAAAATAGCCGGTGATTTGTGCAAGAAGCATTATTTTGACCCGCACTGGGAAAAACAACCCGCTCAGGTTGCGGCATTCGAGCGGGTGACGCTCTACGGCCTCACCGTGGTACCGAAACGGCGAGTGCATTACGGTGCCCTCAATCCGCAAGAGGCACGCGAGATTTTCATCCGCGCGGCACTGGTGGCAGGCGAGTATGAAACCCAGGCAGCATTCTTCGCCCATAACCGCAACCTCATTGCCGCAGTGGAACAACTGGAACATAAGGCACGCCGCCAGGATGTGCTGGTGGACGAGCGGGAAATCTTCGCCTTCTATGACGCCTTGATTCCCGCTGAAATCTGCAATGGCGCAGCATTCGAGAAATGGCGCCGGCAGGAAGAGCAAGACAATCCGCAACTGCTATATCTCGATCGGGAAACCCTGATGCGCCACGGTGCAGGCACTGTAACCGAGGAGCAATTCCCCGAAAGCATGACCGTGTCTGGCCATGAATTTGCATTGACCTATCGTTTCGAACCGGGACATGCTCTCGACGGCGTGACCCTGGCCGTGCCGCTGCCGCTGCTGAACACACTGGATGCAGCACAATTCGACCACTTGGTTCCGGGATTGATCCGCGAGAAAGTAACCTGGTATCTGAAAGCGCTGCCCAAGCAGATCCGCCGTCAGGTGGTGCCGGTGCCTGAGTTTGTGACCCGCTTTCTGGAAAACCAGGCAACAGACGAAAACAGGGTACTGGTGGATGCCCTGGCCAAATTTGTTCAGAGCAGGACCGGCACTGCGGTAACAGCGGTTGTCTGGGAAAAAGAGTTGCCGCCGCCGCACCTGCTGATGAATTACCAGGTGGTGGATGATGCCGGGCGCGAATTGGCGATGAACCGCGATCTCGCACAACTCAAGGCGCAGCTTGGGCA
>Ga0209253_10005304_pt1 | contig 11188 bp, 11 predicted proteins | sample FrelakmetBRP12BR_FD_187145 | JGI IMG/M metagenome (GOLD analysis project Ga0209253, IMG submission 187145) | Freshwater lake sediment microbial communities from the University of Notre Dame, USA, for methane emissions studies - BRP12 BR (SPAdes)... | ecosystem: Environmental > Aquatic >... | reverse complement strand
TGTCCCTGCCACAGCAGGAACTCGTCCGCTTCGGCCTGTCCGAGTCGGCAATCGGTGACGGCGGCAGCGATCCGCGCTGGCCGGCGCTGATGCGCGCGCAAACGGCGCTCGCGCGGCAGATGCTGGAGTCCGGCGCGCCGCTGACGCGGCGGCTGACCGGACGCATCGGCTGGGAACTGCGGCTGGCGATCCAGGGCGGACTGCGCATCCTCGAACGGATCGACCGCGTCGAGGGCAACGTGTTCACGCGACGTCCGCGGCTGCATGCGCACGACTGGCTGCGCATGGCGGCGCGTTCGCTGGCAATGTGAGGCAGGCGGCTGTCGATGAGCCCCGACGAATACTGCCAAGGCAAGGCCGCCGCCAGCGGCTCCAGCTTCTACTACAGCTTCCTGTTCCTGCCGCCGCAGCGCCGGCGAGCGATCACCGCCCTGTACGCCTACTGCCGCGAGGTCGACGATGTCGTCGACGAGACGCAGGACACCGGCGTGGCGCAGGCCAGGCTCGCGTGGTGGGGCGACGAGATCGACCGCATGTACGCCGGCGAGCCGCAGCACCCGGTCACCTGCGCGCTCGCGCCGCACCTGGCGCCGTTCGGCATCCGCCGCGAGAGCCTGCTGCTGGTACTCGAAGGCATGGCGATGGACCTGCAGCGCAACCGCTATCTCGACTATGCGACGCTCGCCCGCTACTGCCACAACGTTGCCGGTGTGGTGGGCGAGATGGCGGCGGCGATCTTCGGTGCCGGGGACGAGCGCACCTTCGAGTACGCCCGCAAGCTCGGGCTGGCCCTGCAACTGACCAACATCGTCCGTGACGTCGGCGAAGACGCACGCCGTGGCCGTGTCTACCTGCCGCTGGAGGACCTGCAGCGGCACGGCGTCAAGGTGGCCGACCTGCTCGCTGGGCGGTATGTCGACGGCTACCTGCCGTTGATGCAGTTCCAGGCGCAGCGCGCCCGCGCGGCCTACGCCGAGGCCCTGGCCGCCCTGCCCGCCACCGACATGCGCGCGCAGCGCCCCGGGCTGATCATGGGCGCGATCTACGCCACGCTGCTCGACGAGATCGAGCGCGAGGGTTTCCGCGTGCTGCACCAGCGCATCGCGCTGACGCCGCTGCGCAAGTTGTGGATCGCCTGGCGCACGTGGGTGTTCGGTCCCGCCTTCGGGCGCGCAGAAACGTGAGCACGCCGGGCGGCCCCAAGCGCGAGGGAAACTCAAGCGCGCCCGCAGCGAAGCCCCGCGTCGCGGTGATCGGCGCCGGCTGGTCCGGCCTGGCGGGCGCGCTGGAAGCAACGCGACGCGGATTCGCCGTGGCGTTGTTCGACGCCGCGCCACAGGCCGGCGGCCGCGCGCGCGCGATCGCCTTTCGCCTCGGCGACCGCGAGTACGTGCTGGACAATGGCCAGCACTTGCTGATCGGCGCCTACACGGAAACGCTGCGCCTGATGGGCGAGGCCGGCGTCGACCTTGACGACGCGCTGCTTCGACTGCCGTTCGAGATCCGCTACCCCGACGGCTTCCTGCTGCGCGCACGCCGGCTGCCGGCGCCGCTGCACCTTGCCGCCGGGTTGCTCGGCAGCAGTCTCGGCTGGGACGCACGAAGGCAGGCACTGGCCTTCGCATGGCGCTGGCGCCGCCGTCGCTGGCGACTGGACCAAGATGCGCCCGCCAGCACGCTGTTTACCGGCGCGCCGCGCGAGATCGTCGGCCGGCTGTGGCGGCCGCTTTGCCTGGCGGCATTGAACGTCGAACTCGAAGACGCCTCGGCGCAGGTGCTGCTCAACGTGCTGCGCGATTCGCTGGTCGGCGGCGCGCGCGCCGCCGACCTGCTGATTCCCCGGCGCGACCTGACACAGATCTTCGTCGCGCCCGCGCTGCGGGCGCTGAGTGCGCGCCATGCGGAACTGCATCTGCGCAGCCCCATTCAGCAGCTGACGCGGGTCGATGAACACTGGCGCCTCGAAAGTCGCGGCGCGACCATCGATGTCGATGCCGTCGTGCTCGCGCTTCCGCCCGAACGCGCGGCCGACCTGCTGGCCTCAGTGCGGCGGCCGGAGCTCGATGCACCCGTCCGCATGCTGCGCTCCATCGCCATGGCGCCGATCGCCACCGTCTACCTGCGCTACCCGCCGGAGCGGCAACTGCCCTGGCCAGGCTGCGCGCTGCTTGACGATGCCGCCGCCGGCCGCTACGGGCAATGGGTGTTCGATCGCGGCCGACTCGATGCGGGCAATGCCGGCGTGCTCAGCGTAGTGATCAGCGCTGCGGGTGCGGCTCTCGCGAACGACACCGCGTCACTGGCTGCCGCGACGGCCACGCAATTGAGCGCTGATCTCGACCTGCCGGCGCCGCTGGCCAGTGCAGTGCTGGCCGAGAAACGTGCGACCGTTGTGCCCGGCCCGGGGTTGCAGCGCCCGTCTGCCCGCCTGCCGCTGCCAGCGCTTTACCTCGCGGGCGACGCCGCGGCGAGTGACTATCCGTCGACGCTGGAGGGCTCGGTACGTGCAGGCCTCGCCGCCGCGCGCGCGCTGTCGGCCGACTTGCGCATCGACTGATGCTCCTGCTATCGAACGCGCTCGATCGCCTCGGTCAGCCGGTCGACCGCGACGATCGTCATGCCTTCGATCGGCTGCTTCGGCGCATTGGCCCTGGGGATGATCGCCAGCGAGAAGCCGAGCTTGGCCGCCTCGCGCAGCCGCTCCTGCCCGCGCGGCGCCGGCCGCACTTCGCCGGCCAGGCCCACTTCGCCAAAGGCGACCAGCCCGCGCGGCAACGGCTTGTTGCGGATCGACGAGACGATCGCCGACAGAACCGCCAGGTCGGCGGCCGGCTCCTCGATGCGCACGCCACCCACCGCATTGACGAACACGTCCTGGTCGAAGGTCGCGATGCCGCCGTGCCGGTGCAGCACCGCCAGCAGCAGAGCCAGCCGCTGCGGCTCCAGCCCGATCGCCAGCCGGCGCGGGTTCGGCACGTGCGCGGTGTCCACCAGCGCCTGGATCTCGACCAGCAGCGGGCGTGTGCCTTCCTGCGTCACCAGCACGCAGGAGCCGGGCACCTGCGCATCGTGCTGCGACAGGAACAGCGCCGATGGATTGGCCACGCCGCGCAGGCCGCGGTCGGTCATTGCGAACACGCCGAGTTCGTTGACTGCGCCATAGCGGTTTTTCACCGCCCGCACCAGTCGGAACGACGAGTGCGGATCGCCCTCGAAATACAGGACGGTGTCGACCATGTGCTCCAGCACGCGCGGCCCGGCCAGCGCGCCTTCCTTGGTTACATGGCCGACCAGAACCAGGCTTACGCCGGAGCGTTTGGCCGCGCGCGTGAGCTGCGCGGCGCACTCGCGCACCTGCGCCACCGACCCGGGCGCCGATTGCAGGTCGGCCGAATAGACGGTCTGGATCGAGTCGATCACCGCCACCTGCGGCCGCTCAGCCTCCAGGGCCGACAGGATGTGCTCGAGCCCGATCTCGGCCATCAGCCGCACGCGCTGCCCTTCCACGCCGAGCCGGCGTGCGCGCAGCGCCACCTGCGGCGCCGACTCCTCGCCGCTCACGTAAAGCACCTTCATCCGCTGTGCCATCGCCGCCAGCGCCTGCAGCAGCAGCGTCGACTTGCCTATGCCGGGGTCGCCGCCGATCAGCACCACGCCACCGGGCACCACGCCGCCACCGAGCACACGGTCGAACTCCGCCAGCCCGGTCGACTGGCGCGGCAGTTCGGTCGCCGCAATCTCGCCCAGCGAATGCACCTCGGCGGTCGGCGCGATCGACGCAAAGCGTGCGCTCGGCGCACTGTCCACGCGCGTTTCCGCCAGCGTGTTCCATGCATTGCACTGCGGGCACTGGCCCTGCCACTTCGGGCTCGCGCCGCCGCACTCGCTGCACACGTACTGCGACTTCGCTTTCGCCATATCAGTCGCGCTGCGCCACCGGCACGCGCGGCGCCAGCGCACACAGCAGCTCGTAACCGACCGTGCCGCTGAGTTCGGCCACCTCGTCCACCGGAATCTGCGCGCCCCACAACTCAGCCTCGGCGCCCACATCGACCTGCCGCGCATCGGTCAGGTCGACGGTGATCATGTCCATCGACACTCGGCCCACCAGCGGCACACGCTGCCCGCCAACCCACACCGGTGTGCCATCGGGGGCGAGGCGCGGATAGCCGTCCGCATAGCCGCAGGCGAGCACGCCGATGCGGCTGGCGCGCGCCGCACGCCAGCGGCCGCCGTAACCGAGCGATTCGCCGGCGGCCACCTGCTGCACGGACAACACGCGTGCCGCGAGCCGCATCGCCGGGCGCAACCCGAACGACGCAGCGCTGCGGCCGGCCATCGGCGTGGCACCGTACAGCGCGATGCCGGGCCGTACCGCGTCGCCGCCGACCTGCGGATGCAGGAACAATGCGGCCGAGTTGGCCAGGCAGCGCGCGCCGCGCCATTTTCCGCAGGCCTGCTCGAACCGCTGCAACTGCTCGGCCACGGCCGCCGGGCCGGCTTCGGCATTGTCGCGGTCGGCATTGGCGAAATGCGTCATCAGCGCGGCGATGCGCACGCCCGGCGATTCGCTCAGACGCTCGATCGCCGTGGCCGTGCGCTCCGGTGCGAAGCCGAGCCGGTTCATGCCCGTGTTGACCTTGACGTAGATCTCGATCGGCGAACTCGATGCATGCGCCGCCAGCATGTCGACCTGCGCGAGGTGGTGAACGACCGCAGTCAGGCGCAACTCTTCAACGACCTGCAGATCGCTCGGCGAGAAGAAGCCCTCCAGCAACAGGATCGGCTTGCGCCAGCCGGCCGCGCGCGCCCGGACCGCTTCGTCGAGGTCGAGCAGCGCCAGGCCGTCGGCCTCGGCAAAACCGCGCAGCGCCCGCTCCAGGCCATGCCCGTAGGCGTTGGCTTTCACCACCGCCCAGACCGTGCGTTCGGCGGCATGGCGGCGGGCCACGGCCAGGTTGTGCCGCAACGCGGCAAGGTCGATGGTGGCGAGGGTTGGGCGCGGCATCGTCGATCAGCACAAAGCACGCAGCATAAGGTCTTGTCCCCGTTCGCCCGTGCGCGCGAAGGCGCGTGATATAACCGCCGCGCCCTTCGGCTTTTCTGCCCCCGCAACGCTGCCCATTTCCTGTCCGCCCCGGCGATGAAGCGCGGTTTCTACATCATCATGGCCGCGCAGTTCCTGTCGTCGCTGGCCGACAACGCGCTGCTGATCGCCGCCATCGCACTGCTGCGCGACCTCAATGCGCCGGAGTGGATGACGCCGATGCTCAAGCTGTTCTTCTTCGTGTCGTATGTCCTGCTCGCCGCGTTCGTCGGCGCGTTCGCCGACTCGAGGCCGAAGGGCCGCGTGATGATGATCACCAACATGATCAAGGTCGGCGGCTGCTTGATGATGCTCCTGTCGCTGCACCCGCTGCTCGCCTACGCGCTCGTCGGGCTGGGCGCGGCAGCCTATTCGCCGGCCAAGTACGGCATCCTGACCGAACTGCTGCCGCCGGAAAAACTGGTCGTCGCCAACGGCTGGATCGAGGGGCTGACGGTCGGCTCGATCATCCTCGGCTTCGTCGTCGGCGGCGTGCTGGTCTCGCCGGCGGTTGCGTCAAGCCTGCTGTCGTTCGACATGCCGATGGTCGACACCGGCGTCGATACGCCGGGCGAGGCGGCGGTCGCGCTGATCGCCTTCATCTACGTTGCCGCGGCGATCGTCAACTACGGCATCCCGGACACCGGCGCCCGCTACAAGAAGCAGCCGCGCAACGTCGTGCGCCTGATGAACGATTTCGGCCATTGCGTCTCGACGCTGTGGCGCGACAAGCTGGGGCAGATCTCGCTGGCGGTGACCACGCTGTTCTGGGGCGCGGGAGCCACGCTGCAGTTCATCATCCTGAAGTGGTGCGAGACCGTGCTCGGGATGACCCTGTCGCAGGGGGCGATCATGCAGGCGGTGGTGGCCATCGGTATCGCCATCGGCTCGGTGACGGCGGCCGCGCGCGTGTCGCTGAAGCGCTCGCTGTCGGTCCTGCCGGTCGGCGTGGCGATGGGGCTGCTGGTGTGCACGATGGCGCTGATCGATTTCTCGCGGCTTCCACCCGGTGGCCTGACGTTGGGTGCAACGACCATCACCTGGGCGATGGGGGTGGCTGCCGTGCTGATGGTGGTAGTGGGGGCGCTGGCCGGCTACTTCGTGGTGCCGATGAACGCGCTGCTGCAGCATCGTGGCCACGTGCTGCTGTCGGCCGGTCACTCGATCGCGGTGCAGAATTTCAACGAGAACCTGAACATCCTGGTGATGCTCGGCATCTATGCGGGGCTGATCGCGCTCAACCTGCACGTCGAGACGATCATCGTCCTCTTCGGCCTGTTCGTCGCTGCGACGATGTTCCTGGTGATCCTGCGCCATCGCCACAACCAGCGTCAGTTCGACTCCGTGTCACTTATCGGGGAGGCGAAGCACTGAGCCGGCGCGCTGTCTAGGCTTCCTGCAGAGCGCCGGAGGCGACGTCGAGCGCCAGGCACAGATCGGCCCACGACTTCGCCTTGTCGGCCAGGTTGCGCAGGAGGTAGGCCGGGTGATAGGTGACGATGGCCGGCACGTCGCGGCCGGCCACGCACAGCCGGTGCACACGGCCGCGCAGCGCCGAGATCGACGCATCGGTATGCAGCACCGACTGCGCAGCGAAGCGGCCCATCACCAGCACCAGCTGCGGCCGTAGCAGTTCGATCTGCCGCTGCAGGAACGGCTCGCACGCCGCGACCTCGTTCGGCTGCGGGTTGCGGTTGCCCGGTGGCCGGCACTTCAGTACGTTGGCGATGAACACCGGCTGACCCGCATCGATCCGCCGCGAGCGGCCGATCGATTCCAGCATGTTGTCGAGCAGGCGACCTGCCTGGCCGACGAAGGGTTCGCCGCGCGCATCTTCCTCGGCGCCCGGGGCCTCGCCGATGATCATCCACGGTGCCGCCCGGCTCCCGACGCCGAACACGGTCTGCGTGCGGGTCCGGCAAAGGTCGCAGGCCGTGCATGCGATTACCGCCGTCTGCAGTTCGTCCCAGTCCATCGCGCCGATCGCTTCGGCGCGCGCAGCGGACGACCCCGGAGGCAGCGCAGGCGCCGCCGCGGGCGGCTGCGCTGACACTTCCGCGCTGCTCGATGCCGACACCTCGCGCCGCACCCATTCGGGGCCGAGCCCCATGGCCAGCCACAGCGCCGCGCGACGACGATCGAGGCTCATCGGTCGGCGCTCTGCCATGTCCAAGAGGCGCGCGACTGCGGGACGCAGATCAAAGTGGCACCCGCATCACGATCGCGTCCTCGCGCGCGTCGCGCGCCGGGTAGTAGCCGCGGCGGGTGCCGATGCGCACGAAGCCGTAGCGGGCATACATCTGTTGTGCTGCCGCGTTGCTCGGTCGCACCTCGAGCAGCATGGTGCGGGCACCGTAGCTGCGTGCATTCTCGGCCATCGCCTCCAGCATGCGCCAGCCGAAGCCGAAACGCTGGCAGGCCGGCGCCACCGTGAGGTTGAGCAGGTGCGCTTCGTCGAGGGCGATCATCACCACCGCGTAGGCAATCAGGCCGCCCGCGCTGTCGCGCATTGTCCAGGCACTGTGGCCCGCGTGCAGCGAATCAGTGAAGTTGCCATGTGTCCACGGAAACTCGTAGGCTACCTGTTCGACGGCGAGCACTTCCGCAAGGTCCTGCGGCAGCATCGGCGCAACGCGCTCGGCCGTCTCGCGCAGCACGGCGCTCATCGCCGGCCCGCCGCCGCGCCGGCCGCACGCCGCTCGCCGATGGTCAGCGCCACGCGGTCGCGGACATAGATGGGCGCTGCCAGGGCGGGATGCGTGGCCCCGCCCGCAGCGAACTTCCTTGCCGCCAGCGCCGCGATAGTCCCGGCAGCGGCATTCGCATCCGGCGCCGTGGGCACATCCAGTGCGGCCGTCAACGCGGCAAAGGCCCGCAGTGCGTTGCCCGCGATCAGCTCCGGTGCCAGTTGCCGGCAGATGTCCGGCAACTCGGTGGCCGCAGCCAGCGCCGGCGCCGACCTCTCGACCAGGGTGTCGTCATCGAACGAGTACTCGGCCCAGTAGACCTCCTGCATGCGTGCATCGACCGCCGCCAGCACCGTTCGAGCACCGGGCGCCGTGGATCGCGCCGCCTGCGCCAGCGCCGCAAGATTGCCGACTGCCACCACGGGCTTGCCTGCGCCGAAGGCGAGTCCCTGGGCGACGCCGCAGGCGATGCGCAGGCCGGTGAAGGCGCCGGGGCCGGCGCCGAAGGCGATTGCGTCGCAGTCGCCCAGTTGCAGGCCGGATTCCCGCAGCAACGCATCGACCATCGGCAGGATCCGCTCCGAGTGGCTTTGCCCGACAACCTCGACGTGCTCCACGATGCGCCCGCCCCACGCGAGCGCGACCGAACAGAGTTCGGTTGCGGTGTCGAGGGCGAGCAGGGTCGGTGGCACGGTGGCAGTTCGCGCCGCGGCAGGCGCGCTTGGCAGCAATCAGCGGCCGCATTCTAGTGAGCCGAAGCAGCCCGCGCCGTCGGCGCTGCAGGGTGGACCGAATCAGTCCGGGCGGCGTCCCCGCTCGCGCTCGGCTTCGAACCTTTCGCGCCGCAGGCGATGCGCCTCGCGAATCTGCTCGCGCATCTGCTGGCGCTCTTCCGGCGTCATCATCACGCGCGGAGGACCGTCGCCCTGGTCGAGGGGGTGGCGCGGTCCCCAGGGCCGTTCAATGCCTTCGGGCGGATTCGGCGGCGGGCCAAGCCGCTCACGCATCTCGCGCCGCTCCTGCGCCTCCAGGCCGCGCCAGAGATCGGCCTTCTGCTCCGGGGACAGCGTGCGCCACAGTTGCGCACGCTGCTCCGGAGTCAGTATCCGCCAAAGGCCGCCGCGCATCGGCGCCGCGGCCGGGCCGAGGTCGGGCGGAGGCGATGGCGGTGGCGCCTGCGCGGCCGCACCGCCGGCGAGAACAAGGGCGACGATAAAGGTGAAGCGCTTCATGCTGACCGAGGCAATCCGCGCCGTCCGGCGCGTTGCATATGTTCGGCGACATCATCGCGCCGGGCCGGGGTAAATTCTGTAACAGTTTGCGAACCGCGCAAGCAACGGCTTGGCGGCTTCGTAGCATCGTGGAAAGGGTACATCGACCATCGTGCCGGGAGAGTCAATCATGAGCGCGCAGGACCGGTGCAGGAAGGAACTCCTGCCAAGCCTGGGTTACGGGTGCCTGCCGATCGCGCCCGGACTCCGCGAGCACGCCCTTGGTGCTGGCCGCGGCGAGAGCATCCGATGACCCGCGCCGGGCAGCCGAAGCTGATGGTGGTCGACGACGATCCGCGCATCCGCGACCTCGTGCGCCGCTACCTGGCCGAGAACGGCTTCGCCGTGTCGACCGCGGAAAGTGGTTCGGCAATGAACCGCCTGTGGCAGCGTGAGCGTTTCGACGTGCTGATCCTCGATCTGATGCTGCCCGGCGAGGACGGCCTGTCGATCCTGCGCCGGCTGCGCGGCGCCAACGATACGACCCCGGTGATCATGCTCACTGCCAAGGGCGAGGACGTCGACCGCATCATCGGCCTGGAGATGGGCGCCGACGATTACCTGCCCAAGCCCTTCAATCCGCGCGAATTGCTGGCGCGCATCCACGCGGTGCTGCGCCGGCGCGGACCCGACGAGGCGCCGGGCGCGCCGGCCCAGGAACCGCAAACGGTCAGCTTCGGCGAGTTCGTGCTCGACCTGTCGACGCGCCAGCTCACCCGTCACGGCGAGCAGGTGGCGATCACCACCGGCGAGTTCGCAGTGATGAAGGCCTTCGCCCGCCATCCACGGGTGCCGCTGTCGCGCGAGAAGCTGATGGAGATGGCGCGCGGACGGGAGTACGAAGCGTTCGACCGCAGCCTCGACGTGCAGATCTCGCGCCTGCGCAAGCTGATCGAAGCCGATCCCGCCAAGCCCAGGTACATCCAGACGGTCTGGGGCCTGGGCTATGTCTTCATCCCCGACGGTCAGGACTGAGTGAAGGCGCTGTCGCCGCCGGGCCTGTTCTGGCGCACGTTCCTGCTGATCCTGCTGCTGCTGGCCGCCAGCACGGTCGCCTGGCTGCAGAGCTTCCGTGTGTTCGAGCGCGAGCCGCGCGCCCAGCAACTGGCCGAGCAGGTGATCTCGATCGTCAACATTACCCGCAGCGCCCTGCTCTACTCCGACCCGGTCGTCCGCCCGGCGCTGCTTGCCGACCTCGCCGACCAGCAGGGCATCCGCATCGTTCCGCTCGAGCCCACAGACACCACCCGGCCCTTTCCAGACGTGCCATTCGTGCGTCGCGCCAGCGAGCGGGTTGCGAGTGCGCTCGGACCGCGCACCCGGATCGCCGCCGAGGTCAACGAGGTCACAGGGATCTGGATCAGCTTTGCCATCGATGCCGACGAGTACTGGGTGGTCATCGACCGCGACCCGCTGGCGCGCGACCTCGGCACCCAGTGGATCGGCTGGGCGCTGATCGCTGCGATTGCCTCGCTGCTGGCGGCAGTGGCGATCACCCGCGTCGTCAATCGGCCGCTGGCCCGGCTGTCCGAGGCGGCGGCAGAGCTTGGCGCCGGGCGCACGCCGGAACCGCTGCCGGAACGCGGGCCGACCGAGATCGCCACCGTCAACGCGAGCTTCAATCGCATGGTGGCCGACCTGGCGCGCAGCGAGCGCGACCGCGCCGTATTGCTCGCCGGCATCTCGCACGACCTGCGCACGCCGCTGACGCGGCTGCGCCTGGAAGTCGAACTGGGCGACCTGCCGGAGCAGGCGCGCACCGGCATGGTGGCCGACCTGGAGCAGATGGACCAGATCGTTGCCCAGTTCCTCGACTACGCGCGCAGCGAATCGGAGCGGCCGATGACCGAGATCGACCTGTCGGCGCTGGTCGAGCAGGCGATCGAGGCAAGCCGGCTGGAGCGCGACGAGACGGTCCGCATCGAGCGCCGCATCGAGCCGGCCGTGCACATCGCCGGGAGACCCGTCGAGCTCGCCCGCGCACTGGCCAACCTGCTGGCCAACGCCATGCACTATGGTCGCGATGCGGCCGGCGGCCAACTGGCGCTGTCGGTTGCGCTGCAGGCGACGGCCGATGCGGTCGTGCTTGAAGTTGCCGACCGCGGGCCGGGCATCGCCGAATCGCAGCGCGACGAGTTCGTTCG
>Ga0209253_10005303_pt1 | contig 11189 bp, 10 predicted proteins | sample FrelakmetBRP12BR_FD_187145 | JGI IMG/M metagenome (GOLD analysis project Ga0209253, IMG submission 187145) | Freshwater lake sediment microbial communities from the University of Notre Dame, USA, for methane emissions studies - BRP12 BR (SPAdes)... | ecosystem: Environmental > Aquatic >... | reverse complement strand
GAGGCGGGGAGCCTCGCCCGGCGCCGCGGCGGCCGCGGCCCACAATGACGTGTCGCCGCAGTCCTCCAGCAGCAGGAGCCCGTCCTCGGCGGCCCGGTCCGCGTACACCGCGGGCACCGGGAACCCGTGCGCGTCGAGCCAGCGGCCCACGTTGAGGTAGGGGAGCTCGTCGACGGCGAGCCCGCCGCCCAGCTCGTCCGAGCCCGGGGCGAAGCGCCCCTCGCCCAGCAGCATCGCGATCGCGCCGGCGACGGGCGCGCCGTCGAGGCGCAGCCGGAGGTAGCGGCGGGTGGAGGCGTCGCCGTGCAGCGGCTCCCCGGCGGCAACCCTCGCCGCCGCCCCGAACGCCAGGGCGACGGCGCGCGCCAGCGCCGCGTGCGGGATCGGGACGGCCATCGCCGCGTGCGCGCTAGCAAACGGGTCCGAGGCGGTCAATCACGGTCCAGGCGTGCTGCAGGGGTGCCGCGCGTGCGCTCCGCACGCGCCGGCGCGGGGCGGCGGGCGTTTGACTCGTGCATGGGCTTTCCGTACGTCACACGGGTTTTCGCATGAAGTTCGAGTACGTCGCCGTCCTTGCAACGCTCGGCTTCGCCGCGCTCGTGCCAGCGATCTTCCTGGCGGCGTCCGCCTTCCTCGGTCCCCGGCGCCCGTCCGCCGTGAAGGGGCAGGCGTTCGAGTGCGGCAACCCGACCAGCGGCCCGGCCTGGGGACGCTTCTCGGTCAAGTTCTACCTCACCGCCATCCTCTTCATCGTCTTCGACGTCGAGGTGGTCTTCCTCTACCCCTGGGCCATCCTGTTCCGCGAGCTGGGCGTCTTCGGCTTCGTCCAGATGATGGTGTTCATCGGCATCCTGACGCTGGGGCTCGTCTACGTGTGGCGCAAGGGCGCCCTCGAGTGGGACTGAGCCGGTCGGACACGCCGCAGGCTCCTCTGCCATGACCCCCGACGCGATCGTCGCCCACGTGACCCGGCTGCTGCCGGGCGCCACCGCGGCGCCCGCCGATCTGGTGCGCGGGCAGGCCGTCGTGCTGGTGCCCCGCGAGGGGATCCTCGCCGGCCTCCGGCGGCTCCGCGACGATCCCGACCTGTCGTTCGACCTGCTCTCCGACCTCACCTGCGTCGACTACCTGGGCCGCGAGCCACGCTTCGAGATCGTCTACCAGCTGAGCTCGCTTGCCTGGCGGCACCGGCTGCGCCTCAAGGTCCCGGTGCCCGGGCACGACCCGACCGTGGCGAGCGTGACGCCGCTCTGGCGGGCCGCCGACTGGGCCGAGCGCGAGGTGTACGACCTCTTCGGCATCACCTTCACCGGCCACCCCGACCTCCGCCGCATCCTCCTCTACCCGGAGTTCGAGGGGCATCCGCTGCGCAAGGACTACCCCGTCGACCGCCGCCACCCGCTGGTGCCCGAGCGCGACCCGATCGTGCAGCCGTGGCTCCCGCGGCGGGAGGGCCGCTGAGATGGAGCGCGCTCCCGGCATGATGATGCCGGCGCGGTTCGAGGAGACCGACCGCGGCGAGAGCGACGTGATGGAAATCCAGATGGGGCCCTCGCACCCCGCGTCGCACGGCACCATCAAGTTCAACCTGCGGCTCGACGGCGAGACCATCCTCGACGTCGACGTCGAGATCGGCTACCTGCACCGCGGCTTCGAGAAGATGTGCGAGCAGGGGACGTGGAACCACTGCATCCCCTATGCCGACCGGCTCAACTACGCCTCGCCCATCCTGAACAACGTGGGCTTCGCGCTCGCCGTCGAAGCGCTGGCGGGCATCGAGTGCCCCGAGCGCGCCCAGTACATCCGCGTGATCGGCGGCGAGATCTCCCGCATCACCGACCACCTCACTTGCCTCGGCATGGCGGCCAGCGAGATCGGCGCGATCTCCGCCGGGTTCTACATGATCGAGGCGCGCGAGCTCCTCTACGACCTGGTCGAGGCGATCACGGGCGCCCGGCTCACGGTGACCTACTGCCGGCTCGGCGGCGTGGTGAAGGACCTGCCGTCCGACATGCGCGAGCGCACCACCGCGGCGCTCGGGCACACGCGCCACGTGATGGACGACTGCGAGAAGCTGCTGGCGCGCAACCGCATCTTCCTCGACCGCATGTCGGGCGTCGGCGTGATCCCGCGCGCGCAGGCCCTGGACGCCGGGCTCACCGGCCCGCTGCTGCGCGCCACGGGTGTGTCCTACGACGTCCGCAAGGCCTACCCGTACCTGCTCTACGATCGCTTCGACTTCGACGTGCCGATCGGCACGAGCGGCGACAACCTCGACCGCTTCAACGTCCGCTTCGCGGAGATCCGCCAGAGCATGCGCATCGTCGAGCAGGCGATGGCGCAGCTCCCCGACGGCCCGATCATCGCCGACGACCCGCGCTTCGTGCTGCCGCCGAAGCCGCAGGTGTACGGCTCGATCGAGGGCCTGATGAACCACTTCAAGCTCGTCATCGAGGGCCAGAAGGTGCCGCCGGGCGAGGTGTACACCTGCACCGAGGGCGGCAACGGCGAGCTGGGCTTCTACCTGGTCAGCGACGGCAGCGGCCGCCCCTACCGGGTGCGCGTCCGCCCGCCGTGCTTCTACGCCATGGGCGCGCTCGGGGAGATGCTGAAGGGGGCGATGGTGGCCGACATCATCACCACGTTCGGCCAGATCAACATGATCGGAGGCGAGTGTGACCGCTGAGCCGGCGGCCGCGCCGCGGTTCTCGGACGCGGCGCTGGCGGAGTACCGGGAGCTCCTCGGGCGCTACCCGACCCGCCGGGCGGCGCTCATGCCGACCTTGTGGCTGGCGCAGCGCGAGTTCGGGTGGCTGTCGGAGCCGGTGCAGGCGTACGTCGCCGAGCTGATGGAGCTGCCGCTCGCCTGGGTCACGTCGGTGGCGTCCTTCTACACCATGTACTGGAAGGAGCCGCCGGGGCGTTGGCACCTGCAGGTCTGCCGCAACCTGCCGTGCGCGCTGCGCGGGGCCGACGAGCTGCGCCGGGCGATCCACGAGAAGCTCGGTATCTGCGCCGGCGAGAAGACCCCGGACGGGCGGTTCTCGTTCGAGGAGGTCGAGTGCCTCGCGAGCTGCGGCACCGCGCCCGTGGTGCAGGTCAACAACGCCGACTACCACGAGAACCTCGACGTGCCGGCGCTGCTCGCGCTGATCGACCGGCTGGCGGACGAACGCGACCACTGAGGCAGGCGGGCGATGGGCATCGAGGTGGCGATCGCGGCCGCGAAGGCCGGCTTCATCCTCTTCCTCGCGCTCCAGGTGATGGGGCTCGGGGTCTTCTTCGAGCGCAAGGTCAGCGCCGTGATCCAGGACCGGATCGGGGCCAACCGCGCCTCCATCCTCGGCTTCGCCGGCCTCGGGCTCGTCAACACGCTGGTCGCCGACCCGATCAAGTTCCTGCTGAAGGAGGACATCCGGCCGGCGGGCGCCGACCGGCTGCTGCACACGCTCGCGCCGGTGCTGAGCGTGCTGCCCGCGCTCGCGGCGTTCGCCGTCATGCCCTTCGGCGACGTGCTCGAGCTCGAGGGGCGCACCATCAACCTGCAGGCCGCCGCGCTGAACGTCGGCATCCTCTACGTCCTGGCGATGGCCTCGCTCGGGGTGTACGGGGTCGTGCTCGCCGGCTGGGCGTCGAACAGCCGCTGGTCGCTGCTCGGCGGCATCCGCGGCTCGGCCCAGATGATCTCCTACGAGATCGCGATGGGCCTGGCGCTGATCGGCGTCGTGCTGACCTACGACACGCTCGACCTGCAGGAGATGGCGCGCCGCCAGGGCGAGCTGGTCTGGGGCTGGCTGCCGGCGTGGGGCGTGCTCTACCAGCCGCTCGCCTTCGTCGTCTTCCTGGTGGCGGGTATCGCCGAGTCGAAGCGGATCCCGTTCGACCTGCCCGAGAGCGAGTCCGAGCTGGTGAGCGGCTACTTCACCGAGTACTCGGGCGCCAAGCACCTCATGTTCATGATGGCCGACTTCGTCGAGGTGGTGCTGGTCGCGGCGCTGGCGGCGACGCTCTTCTTCGGCGGCTGGCAGGTGCCGTGGCTCGGGCGCGAGGGCTTCGCCTTCCCCTGGGGCGGCCAGGTGCCGCTGCCGTCGATCGCCGTGGCGGCGCTGCAGGTCACGGCCTTCATGGTGAAGGTGATCCTGCTGACCTTCTTCCAGATCGTCGTGCGCTGGACGCTGCCCCGCTTCCGCTACGACCAGCTCATGCGGCTCGGCTGGAAGGGCCTGTTGCCGCTCGCGCTGGCGAACGTCGTGCTGACCGCGGCCGTCCTGCTCGTCACCGGGAGCGCGCCGTGATCGTGCCGCTCTTCGCCGTCCTGGCGCTGCTCACCGTCGCGGCCTCGCTCGTGGTGGTGCTGCACACGAACCCGGTCTACTCGGCGCTCGGGCTGGTGGCGACGCTCTTCCTGCTCGCCGTCTTCTTCGTCGCGCTCGACGCCCACATGGTGGCCGCGCTGCAGATCATCGTCTACGCCGGCGCGATCGTCGTGCTCTTCCTGTTCGTCATCATGCTGCTCAACCTGCAGGTCGAGGCGCGCGCCATGGCCCCGGCCCCGCTGGTGGTGGTCGCGGCGGCCGGCGGCCTGCTGCTGGGGGGGCTCGTCCTCGCCGCCGTGCTGCGCGAGCCCGAGCTCCCGACGGCGGCCGTCGGTCCCGGCTACGGCGGCACCGAGGCCCTCGCCGAGCGGCTGTTCACCGCCTACACGCTGCCCTTCGAGCTGACCTCGGTGCTGCTGCTCGTCGCCATCGTCGGCGCGGTCGTCCTCGGCAAGAAGCGGATGCCGTGATGCTCGAGCTCGCACCGCTCGGCTGGTACCTCGCGCTCAGCGCCGTGCTCTTCGCCATCGGCGTGGTCGGCGTGCTCGTCCGCCGCAACCTGATCGTGATCTTCATGTCGGTCGAGCTCATGCTGAACGCCGTGAACCTCACCTTCGTCGCGCTCGCGCGCAGCATGGGTTCCACCGACGGCCAGGTGATCGTGTTCTTCGTGATGGCGGTCGCGGCGGCCGAGGCCGCCGTCGGCCTGGCGATCATGCTGCAGCTCTACCGCGGTCGCGAGACCATCAACGCCGACGAGGTGACGACGCTCCGATGGTGACGACAGGGACCACCGAGCTGCTGCGCTGGATCATCGTCCTCCCGGCCGCGGGCTCGCTGCTCGCGATGTGCTGCGGCCGCCGGGCCCCGGGCCTGGTGAAGCTGGTCGGCCCCGGCGTGCTCGGCGGCGCGCTCGCGCTCTCGGTCGTCGCCGTGCTCGAGCTGGTGGCGCACGGCCACGGCGCGGTGCTGCTCGACCGGGTCTACCCCTGGATCGAGGCCGGCGGGTTCCGCGCCGACGCGACCCTGCGGCTGGACGCGCTGTCGGCGGTCATGCTGCTCGTGGTCACCGGCGTCGGCTTCCTGATCCACGTGTACTCGGTCGGGTACATGGGGGACGATCCCGACGTCGCGCGGTTCTTCTGCTACCTGAACCTGTTCGTCGCGGCCATGCTCGTCCTCGTCCTCGCCGACAACCTGCTGCTGCTGTTCGTCGGCTGGGAGGGCGTGGGCCTCTGCTCGTACCTGCTGATCGGGTTCTGGTACACCGACATGGCGAACGCGAGCGCGGGGAAGAAGGCCTTCCTCGTGAACCGCATCGGCGATGCCGGGTTCGTGCTCGGCCTCTTCGTGCTGGTGGCGTACACCGGCACCCTCGACGTGAGCGGCATCGAGGCGAAGGCCGACGTGCTGCGGACCGCGACGCTCGGCGGCTGGCCGGTGCCGCTGGTCGTGGGCCTGCTGCTGCTGGTCGGCGCGGCGGGCAAGTCGGCGCAGATCCCGCTGTACGTGTGGCTGCCCGACGCCATGGCGGGCCCGACCCCGGTCTCGGCCCTGATCCACGCGGCCACCATGGTCACGGCGGGCGTCTACATGGTCGCCCGCATGCACGCGGTGTACGCGCTCTCGCCGGAGGCGCTCACCGTCGTCGCCACCCTCGGCACGCTCACGGCGCTGCTCGCGGCGCTCATCGGCACCGCACAGTTCGACATCAAGAAGGTGCTGGCGTACTCGACCGTCAGCCAGCTGGGCATCATGTTCCTCGGGCTCGGCACCGGCATGACCGGCGCGGCGATCTTCCACGTCGTCACGCACGCCTTCTTCAAGGGCCTGCTCTTCCTCGGCGCCGGCAGCGTCATCCACGGCATGGGCGGCGAGCAGGACATGCGGCGGATGGGCGGGCTGCGCCGGCACATGCCGGTCACCTTCTGGACGATGCTCGTCGGCACCCTGGCCATCGCCGGCGTGCCGCCGCTCTCCGGCTTCTTCTCCAAGGACGAGATCATCTGGGGCGCGTTCACCGGGCCGAACGCGAGGCCGCTGCTCGGCGTCGTCGCGTACGGGGTCGCCTTCCTGACGGCGTTCTACATGGGCCGGCTGCTCTTCATGACCTTCTTCGGCGAGCGCCGCGCCGGGGTGGGCGCGGGGCACGGCCACGGCGGCGGGCATGGCCACGGGCTCCCCCACGAGTCGCCGCTGGTGATGACGCTGCCGCTCGTCGTCCTCGCGCTCCTCTCGGCGGGCGGCGGCTTCCTGCCCGTCCCCGCGATCGTCGAGCTGGTGACCGGCCACCACGGCGAGCACGCGCACGCGCCGCTGTGGGCGCTTGCGCTGGCCACGGCGATCGCGTTCGCCGGGCTCGGCCTCGCCTGGCTGCTCTACGTGGCCAGGCCCGAGCTGGCGTCGCGCGTCGCGGCGAGCTTCGGCGCGTTCTACGGGCTGGTGGCGGACAGGTTCCGCGTCGACGAGCTCTACGACCGCGTCGTGGTCCGGCCCCTCTTTCACGCGGCGGACGCCCTGGCGGCCGCCGACCGCAGCTTCGTCGACGGCGCCGTGAACGGCGCCGGCACCGTGGTGAGCGAGGCCTCCCGGGTGGGCCGCCGGCTGCAGACCGGCAACGTGCAGCACTACGCGCTCGGCGTCCTCGTCGGCGCGCTCGCGCTCGTCCTCTGGGTGATGCGCTGATGGGCCTCCTCGGGTTCCTGACGCTGGTGCCGCTGCTCGGCGCGCTGCTCCTGGCGCTGCTGCCGCGCGAGCACGTGCGCGGCCTGCGGCGTGCCGCCTTCGTGTTCTCGCTGGTGCCCTTTCTGGCCTCGCTGCTGCTGCTGCCCGCCTTCGACGCGCACGCGCCGGGCTTCCAGCTGGTCGAGCGCGCGGCCTGGATCCCGGCCTGGGGCATCGAGTGGTACCTGGGGCTCGACGGCGTGAGCCTGTTCCTGGTGCTGCTCACCACGTTCCTCACGCCGCTCGTCGTCCTCGGGGCGTGGGGCGACGTGCACCGGCGGGTGAAGGAGTTCTTCGTCTTCGTCCTCGTTCTCGAGACGGGCATGATCGGCACGCTGGTCGCGCTCGACCTGTTCCTGTTCTACGTCTTCTGGGAGGTCATGCTCGTCCCGATGTACTTCCTCATCGGGGTCTGGGGTGGCGAGGAGCGCATCTACGCCACCACGAAGTTCGTGCTCTTCACGATGGCGGGTAGCCTGCTCATGCTGGTCGCCATCCTGTACATGGCCTGGCAGGCGAGGGAGGCGGGGATCGCGGTCGCGTTCTCCTACGAGCGCTTCCTCGAGCTGTCGCTCTCGCGCGAGGAGCAGCTCTTCCTGTTCGCCGCCTTCGGGCTGGCGTTCGCGATCAAGGTGCCGCTCTTCCCCCTGCACACCTGGCTGCCGGACGCGCACACGCAGGCGCCCACCGGCGGCTCGGTGATCCTGGCGGGCGTGCTCCTCAAGATGGGGACGTACGGGTTCCTGCGCTTCGCGCTGCCGTTCTTCCCGCTGGCCGTGGCCGAGGCGGCGCCGTGGATGGTCGGGCTCAGCGTCGTCGGCATCGTCTACGGCGCGCTGGTGGCCACCGTCCAGCCCGACGTGAAGCGGCTGGTCGCGTACTCGTCGGTGTCGCACCTGGGCTTCGTCATGCTCGGCCTGTTCGCGCTCACGCCGACCGCCGTCGCGGGCAGCGTCTACCAGATGCTGAACCACGGGCTGTCGACGGGCGGGCTCTTCCTGCTCGTCGGCATGATCTACGAGCGCCGCCACACGCGCGAGATCGCCGACTACGGCGGGCTGTGGTCGGTGGTCCCGGTCTACTCGGCCGTCTTCATGGCGATCATGTTCGCCTCGGCCGGCCTGCCCGGCATGAACGGCTTCGTCGGCGAGTTCCTCATCCTGGTGGGCTCGTTCCCGAAGTGGCCGTGGGCCACGGCGGTCGCGACCAGCGGCGTCGTGCTGGGCGCGCTCTACCTGCTGTGGATGTATCAGCGGGTGATCTTCGGCCCGGTCACCGACGAGAGGAACCGCGGCCTCGCCGACTTGAGCGTCCGCGAGCTGCTGGTCATCGGGCCGGTGCTGGCGATGTGCCTGGTGATGGGGCTCTACCCGAAGCCGTTCCTCGAGCGGATGCAGCCCTCGATCGACCGCATCATCGCCCGCGTCGAGGCCCGGCAGGGCACCCCGGCGCCGGACGAGCCGACCATGGCCGCCCTGGAGGCGCGATGAGCACGATCGAGGTCGCCAGCTACGCGGCGGGCTGGCAGGCGGCGTGGCCGGGGCTGGTGGTCGGCATCGCCGCCCTGCTGGCCATGGGCGCCGACCTGCTGAGCCGCGGGCCCGATCGCGACGGCGTCGCGGTCGTGGGCGTGCTCGGGCTGCTCGCCGCCATCGTCGTGTCGGCGGGCGCCTGGGGCAGCGACCTCGCGGGCTTCCAGAACACGCTGCGCGCCGACCGCTTCGGGCTCTTCTTCACCATCCTCCTCTGCACCGGCGCGGCGCTCGCCATGCTGATGTCGATCGAGTTCGTGCGCGAGCAGCGCATCCCGGCCGGCGACTACCACGCGCTGCTCCTGCTCTCGACCTGCGGCATGGTCTTCATGGCGCTGGCGAACGACCTGATCGTGGTCTTCCTCGGGCTCGAGATCATGTCGATGGCGGTGTACGTGCTCGCCGGGATCGTGCGCGGCGACCCGCGCTCCAGCGAAGCCGCGATGAAGTACTTCGTGCTCGGCGCGTTCGCGAGCGGCTTCCTGCTCTACGGCATCGCCTTCTTCTACGGCGCGACCGGCAGCACGCGGCTCGACGTCATCGCGCAGACGATCGCCACGCAGGGCGTGTCGCCGTTCGTGATGCTGGGCATCGCCTTCGTGACCGTCGGCTTCGGCTTCAAGGTCGCCCTGGTGCCGTTCCAGGCGTGGACGCCCGACGTCTACGAGGGCGCCCCGACGGCGATCACCGCCTTCATGGCGGTGGGCGTGAAGGCGGCCGCCTTCGCGGCCCTCGCGCGCCTCTTCTTCACGGGCCTGCACGGCGTCGCCGAGCACTGGAGCGGCCTGCTGGCCGTCCTCGCGGTCCTCACCATGACCGTCGGCAACGTGCTCGCGGTGAGCCAGCAGAGCGTCAAGCGCATGCTCGCCTACTCGAGCATTGCGCACGCCGGCTACGCGCTGGTGGGCGTGGTCATCGCCACGCGCGACGGCGGGGCCGCGCTCTGCTTCTACCTGACGACCTACGCCTTCATGAACCTGGGCGCGTTCGGCGTGCTGCTCGCGCTCGCCCGCCGCGGCGAGCCGCACGAGACGCTGGGCGACCTGGCCGGCGTCGGCTGGCGCCAGCCGCTGCTCGGGGTGGCGATGGTCGTGTGCATGCTGTCGCTGGCCGGCATGCCGCCGACCGCCGGCTTCGTCGGGAAGTTCTGGGTGTTCAGCGCCGCGATCGACGCCGGCTACGTCGGCCTGGTCATCGCCGGCGTGCTGAACAGCCTGGTTTCCGTCTACTACTACCTCGGCGTGCTCGTGCAGATGTACATGGTCGAGGGCCAGGCGCCGCTCGCGCCGCCGGTCCGGCGCCCCTGGCTGCTGAGCGTCATCCTGGTCGCGGTGGCGGGCACGCTGCTCCTCGGCGTGCTGCCGTCCCTGCCCATGGAGCTCGCCCGGCAGGCCTTCGCCTCGCTGCGCTGAGCGCTGTCGACCGCTGGCCCGCGCCTATCATTCCACCGACAGGGCGTTCTGCCGCCTCCTCGTGGAAGGTGACAGACGTTGTTCCCCCCGTGACGCAGCGAATGTACCTCGGCTGCGCGCAGCGCATCACGGCGTCTCATCCGGACGCGTCAGAGGAGCGTCTCGAAGCGCTCGAAGAACCGCACCCACGGCAGGACCTCGACGTCCTGCAACACGTACTCTTCGGGCGCCTCGCACACGAGGACGCGCGGTACGTCCGGATGCGCCTGCCCGAACGATCGCAGCCCCGACAGGTCGGCCCCGGCGATGCGGCGCTTGGCCTTGATCTCAGCCGCCAGGACGAGACGTCCGTGACGCTCCACCACGAGGTCGACCTCCGCCCCCTGATTGGTACGCCAGTAGAAGCACCGCGCTTCGATGTCCAGGTAGTCGATGAGGCGCATGCACTCGAGGACGACCCACTGCTCGAAGAGTCGCCCGCGGGCGATCGGATCGACCGGCGCCGTGAGGCGGTGCGTGAGCGCGTTCGTGACGCCCGGGTCGAACAGGTAGAATCGTGGATGCCTCACGAGTCGGGCGCGCGGGCTTCGCCCCCAGGCCTCGAGGCGGAACCCGATCAGGGTGTCTTCGAGCACCTGGAAGTACTCCTGCACCGTGCGGGTCGCGAGGCTGGCATCGCGACCGACCGCCGTGTAGTTCAGGATCTCCCCGCACTGCGCCGCCGCGACGTCCAGGAACCGCGCAAAGCTGCCGAGATTGCGCACGATCGCCTCGGCCTGGATCTCTTCCCGCAGATACGTCTCTCCGTACGAGCGGAGGAGGTCGCGCGCTTCGGAGTCGGTCGACGTCGCCACTGCGGGCAGGCTGCCGTAGCGGAGCGTTCGACCCAGATCGAAGTCCTCGCCGAGCTCTCGCGCGGTGAGCGGATGTAGGCGCCGCGTCACCGCACGCCCCGCCAAGAGGTTGGCTCCCCCTCGTTTCAGCTTGCGAGCGCTCGATCCCGTCAGGATGAACCTGACGCCACCGCGATCGATCAGCGCCTGCACTTCGTCGAGCAGCGCGGGAATCTTCTGCACTTCGTCGACGAACACGACCGGGGCGCCGGCACGAATCTTGGCCTCGGCCTCTCGCCGAAACAGCCCGGGCTCCTTGGCGAAGCGAACGAACGTGTCATGCTCGAGGAGATCGACGGTCCACGCCGCCGC
>Ga0209253_10005302_pt1 | contig 11192 bp, 6 predicted proteins | sample FrelakmetBRP12BR_FD_187145 | JGI IMG/M metagenome (GOLD analysis project Ga0209253, IMG submission 187145) | Freshwater lake sediment microbial communities from the University of Notre Dame, USA, for methane emissions studies - BRP12 BR (SPAdes)... | ecosystem: Environmental > Aquatic >... | reverse complement strand
GCGGCGGGGGCGGCGGCCTCCAGCCCGCGCAGCGCCAATGCCGCCACGGCCACGGCCAGGGTCGAGACCACCGCCGACACCGCCACCAGGCGCAGCGGCGAATATGGGTCGAGCCAATGCCCGGCCAGGCCGGCCGTGACGGCGAAGCCGACGATCATCATCACCCACACCGTGGTGGCGGCGGCGGCACGCCGCTCGGCCGCCACGCGCTTGGCCAGCAGCACCAGCAAGGTGGTGCCGGCGGCGCTGACACCCAGGCCGACCAGCGCGAAGGACAGCACGGCCAGCGCCACGCCGGCGATGCGGTCGGTGCCCATCCAGGCGGTGGCCACCGCGCCGCCGACGCCGCCGAGCGCCAGCACCACCATGCCGCCCAGGATCCACGGCGTGCGCCGGCGACCGAGGTCCGAGCCGTAGCCCATGCGCGGCCGTGTCATCTGCACGGCATAGTGCAGCCCCACCAGCAGCCCCGGCAGCAGCGCCGGCAAGGCCAGCTCGACCACCATCACGCGGTTCAGCGTCGAGGTGGTCAGCACCACCACCGCGCCCAGCATGGCCTGCACCAGGCCGAGCCTGAAGATGCCCACCCACGACAGCCCCGGGGCCTGGTTCATCAGGCCACCTCCGCGCTGCGCGCTGCGGAATTCTCCCTGGGAACGGCCCGGCGGCTCATCAGGCAACCTCCGCGCTGCGCGCTGCGGAATTCGCGTTGGGAACGGCCCGGCGGCTCATGCCCCGCCCACCACGCGCAGCGCGAAGGCGCTGACCATCATGCCGGCCACGAACAGCGGCACGCCGAAGCCGCTGTAGAACAGCGCCTGCTGCCGCGGTGCCTTGAGGAAGCGCGCCATCAGCAGCGCCTGCGCCAGCAGCAGGCCCGCCACGCCGAAGGCATGCTCCGGTGCGCCCCAGAGCAGCAGCAGGCCGATGACCACGAGCTGCGGCGCGGCCATCAGCGCGCAGGCCGTACGCGCCGCGCCGTCGACGCCAAGGCGCACCGGCAGCGAGCCGATGCCCATCTGACGGTCGCCCTGGATCGACTTGAAGTCGTTCAGCGTCATGATGCCGTGCGCGCCGGCGCTGTACAGCGCTGCCAGCAGCAGCGAGCGTGCCCCGGGCATCGTGCCGTAGGCCATGACCGCGGCGCCGGTGGTCCACGCCAGGCCCTCGTAGCACAGGCCGCAGGCGGCGTTGCCCCACCAGCCGTTGCGCTTGAGCCGCACCGGAGGCGCGCTGTAGGCCCAGGCCAGCAGCAGTCCGACCACGGCGGCGCCGAAGCCCCACGGACCGAGGGCCAGGGCCACCAGCAGCGACAGCAGCGTCCAGGCCAGTGCCACGTACAGCCCCCAGCGCCCGGGGATGCGCCCCGAAGGAATCGGCCGCTGCGGTTCGTTGATGGCGTCGACATGGCGATCGAACCAGTCGTTCACCGCCTGGCTGGTAGCGCACACCAGCGGGCCGGCGAGCAGCACGCCCAGCCCGATCAGCGGCCAGCGCCCGGACAGCGGCTCGCCCGACGCCACCACGCCGCAGGCGAAGGCCCACATCGGCGGAAACCAGGTGATCGGCTTGAGCAGTTCGGCCACCGCCGACGGCGCCGGGTACGACAGGGTGCTGGACGACGCCCGGGAGGTCATGGCGCGATATTGCACCTGACACTTCCAAACGTCAACCAATGTTTACACTGCGTCGGCGGTGCCGCGCGCCCGGCCGGCCGGCGTCAGCTCTCGTCTTCGTCGCCGCCGCTGGTGACCATGCCATAGCGCCGCAGCTTGACGTACAGACTCTGCCGCGACAGGCCCAGCAGCAGCGCCGCCGAGGCGCGGTTGTCGCCGGTCATGCCCAGCGCCGTCTGGATGCACAGCTGCTCGATCAGGTCGGTGGTCTCGGAGACGATGGACTTCAGCGGCGTGCGGCCGACAAGTTCGGCCAGCTCGGCGGCCGAACGCGGCATGGCCAACGAGGCCGAGCGCGGCTCGGGCTTGCTGCGCCGCTCGATGTCGCGCACGGCGAAGGACAGCACGCTTTCGTCGCCGACGTTCAGCACCGCCGCGGAGATCTCGACTTCCACGCTGCCGCCGTATTCGCCGCGCAGCATGGTCACGAACATGCCGACGCTGCCGCGCTGGCGCAGCGTGGCGATGAGCACGCCGAGCTCGACGCCGGTGCGGCCGACCCAGCGGTCCAGCGGCTGGCCGCGCACCTGCTCCTCGGCGCTGAGCTGGGCCAGCGAGGCAAAGGCGCGATTGGCCGACAGCACCAGCCCGCCGGCATCGCAGAACACCAGGCCATCCGGCGCACTGCGCATGTAGGCCTGCAGCATGGCACCGACGCCGGTCTCGGCCGGGGCGGACGTCGAGCCCACGCTGCGCAGCCGCGTGGCGGGCCGCTCGGCGCGCGCCGGGGCCAGGCGCACGAGCACGAAGGCGGCATCGTCCTGGCGGAATACCGAGGCCGAGATCGTGACCTCTTCGCCGTCGTTCGCCAGGCGTGCGCTCAGCGCCTGCTGGCGGCCGACGCTGCGTGCGGCAGCAAGCAGGTTCTGCAGCCGCTCGGCCTGGCTCGGCTCGAACAGCGCCGCCAGCGGAGCGCCCACCAACCGGGCGCGGCGGGCACCGCACAGCGTGCGCGCGGCCGGGTTGGCCTCGACCACCTTCTGCGTGGCGCCATCGACGATCAGCACCGCCTCGGGGCTGGTCTCGAACAGGTGGCGGTAGCGCGTCTCGGCTTCGCGGTAGCGCCAGTAGTCGCGCTCCATCGCCTGCTGCGATTCGATCAAACGGCGCTGCAGCGCCACGCTGTCGCGCAGGTCGCGGCCGAAGGCCACGATGCGGCCCTTGCCGCTGCGGCTGTCGTCGCGCACCATGCGCGTGGCCGAGTACAGCACCGGCAAGTCATCGCCATCCTTGCCGGGGTGGTTGACCTGGCGCCAGCGCCCGGCCGCATCGGCCGCCGCCTGGGCGTCGCGCAGCAGCGCCTCGACCTTCTGCCGGCTTTCGGCGGTGACGGTCTGCACCCACGGGCGCCCCAGCCACTCGCGGGCCCCGTGCTTGCCCAGGTCGTCGCGCTGGGTCATCACCTCGATGATCGTGCCTGCGTCGTCGAGCACCAGGGCAATGTCGCTGGACGCGCCGACCAGACGCGTCACCGCCTTGGCGTCGAGCTCACCGAGCGTGTGGCTGGCGTCTTTGGGTCGTGGCATGGCTTGCGTTCGTGATGTCAGGGTTTACACCCTGTATTGTCAACGCAATTTGCCGCCGCGATCGCCCGACCGCTCAGCGCCGCACCGGCGTGGCCATCAGCAGGCGCGCCGCCACGCGTGGCGCGTCGCGGGCGTCCTGCGCCGTCGCATCGGCCCCCACCTCGGCCACCCAGCCCGGGTTGATGACGAAGATCGGCCCGCCGACCATGATGATCAGATCCGGGTTGCGCGACGCCGCGCGCACCTCGGCGATGCGTTGGCGCAGCCACTCCAGGCGCAACTCCGAGCCGATCGAAAAGCCCACCACATCGGCCCATTCGCGGCGCAGCCGCAGCCCCGGGTCGTCGGCCGAGCCGCCAACCACGCCAACCACGTCCCAGCCCTCGCGGCGAAAGAACTCGGCCACCATCGACAGGCCGAAACTGTGCTGCTCGTCGGCCGGTTGGGCAAACAGCACGCGCCGCCCGTTGGCCGGGTACTCGACCTCGGTGCCGAAGCTCGGGCTGAGTTCGCGCAGCAGCCGCTGCAGGCGGCCCAGCGCCACCGTGACGGTGGAAAAATCGCACTTGTCGTCGAGCCACATGTCGCCCAGCAGGCGGGCCGCCGGTGCGAACAGGTCCAGGTAAAGGGCCTCGACCGACATGCCGCTGCGGCGTTTGGCATCGACCGCGGCATGGATCTCGGCTTCGCTGTCGCCGACGATCAGGTCCACGAGGGCGGCGACCTGCTTGGCGGTCTGCATCGGCAGGTTGGCCAGCGCCGTGTTGGCCGCCGGCGTCGTGTAGCGGTGGGCCTGCACCAGCCGCGGTATCACGTCGGCCTCGATGGTGCGCGCCAGATGCGCCAGCCGCTCCTTGGCCGCGTTGTTGCGCGCCACCAGGCTGGAGAAGGCCTGCACCGGCAACGGCGGATGCGTCAGGCAGGGGTCCGGCACGTCATGCTGTACTGCAGCAGCCCTGGGCGATTCACGTTGCATCGATGCCTCCCGCAGCCGCTGGCGAAGATGCGCCGATTCGCTGTCCACGGGCTGCGACGGCACCCGCGGCAATGCTGGCCTGACGGAGCGCGCACGGCGCCTGGGGCGCCTTGCGGGCGGCTGGGTTCCCCCGCGAAACCGCAGGGGTCCAACGACTTCCGCTCCCGGCCGTGACCTTTTTACAGCGGCTAGCGGCCGACGTCAAAAGCTCCTGCATCGGTGTTTTCACCATTGCCGCGACCACCGAAAGGCTCTTCATCGACCCTCCTCGCTTGCACCGGCGGCATGCCGGCAGGACGACGCCATGATCGGCATCGGCGACCGATGTGTCAATGGCGATATACGTCAACCATGATTGACACATGCCGCGCCAGGCTCTAGTCTTGTTGCCATGGATCGCATGCACGGACTGTGGGGGCCGCCCCCGGCGGACAAGGCGGGCGGGCGCGCCCCGCTGTACACGCCGGCCGAGCGGCTGCGTCGCGATGCCACGGTCTGGACCCTGGTGCAGGGCGTGCTGGCGCCGCTGCAGTTCCTGGTCTTCCTGGCCAGCCTGGGGCTGGTGCTGCGCTACCTGTTGAGCGGCGAGGGCTACGCGCTGGCCAATGCCTCGGTGGTGCTGAAGACGCTGCTGCTCTACACCATCATGGTCACCGGCTCGATCTGGGAGAAGGTGGTCTTCGGCAAGTGGCTGTTCGCCCCGGCCTTCTTCTGGGAAGACGTGTTCAGCATGGGGGTGCTGGCGCTGCACACCGCCTACCTGGTGGCCCTGGCCAGCGGTGCGCTCGATGCCCGCGGCCTGATGCTGCTGGCGCTGGCCGCCTACGCCACCTATGTGATCAATGCGACGCAGTTCATCGTCAAGCTGCGCATGGCGCGGCTCGACGCGCAGCGGCCGCAAGCCGCAGCCCAGCGGGCCTACGCGCCATGACCAGCCGGGTGATCGAACTGCAGCCGCAGGCGGCGTCGGGCTGCGGGCAGGCGAACGTGCTGCGCGAGCGTGGCCAGCGCGAGGTGTTCTGCGGGCTGACGGGCATCGTCTGGCTGCACCGCAAGATCCAGGACGCCTTCTTCCTGGTGGTGGGCTCGCGCACCTGCGCGCACCTGATCCAGTCGGCTGCCGGCGTGATGATCTTCGCCGAGCCGCGCTTTGCCACCGCCATCATCGACGAACGCGATCTGGCCGGCCTGGCCGACGCGCAGGACGAACTCGACCGCGTGGTGGCGCGGTTGCTGGAGCGCCGCGGCGACATCCGCACGCTGTTCCTGGTGGGTTCCTGCCCATCCGAAGTGATCAAGCTGGACCTGTCGCGCGCCGCGCTGCGCCTGAGCCAGCGCTTCGCGCCTCAGGTGCGGGTGCTCAACTATTCGGGCAGCGGCATCGAGACCACCTTCACCCAGGGCGAGGACGCCTGCCTGGCCTCGCTGGTGCCGGGCCTGCCGGCATCGAACGAGACCTCGCTGGTGGTGGTCGGTGCCCTGGCCGACGTGGTCGAGGACCAGTTTGCCCGGCTGCTGGCGCAGGTCGGCGTCCGCAATGTCGGTTTCCTGCCGGCACGGCACAGCGATGCCATGCCCGCCGTCGGAGCGAACACGCGCTACCTGCTGGCCCAGCCCTTCCTGGCCGACACCGCCCGCATGCTGGAAAACCGCGGCGCGCGTCGCATCGCCGCGCCCTTCCCGCTCGGCGTCGAGGGCACCACGCGCTGGCTGCAGGCCGCGGCCGCCGCGTTCGGCATCGGCGCCGAGGTGGTCGAACAAGTCACCGCCAGCGCCCGCACACGGGCCGAAGCGGCGCTGGCGCGGCAACGCCAGGCGCTGCAGGGCAAGAGCATCTTCTTCTTCCCCGACTCGCAGCTCGAGCCGCCGCTGGCGCGCTTCCTGTCGCGCGAGCTGGGCATGCGCCTGACCGAGGTCGGCACGCCCTACCTGCACCGCGAGCACCTGGCCGAGGAGCTGGCGCTGCTGCCGGCGTCAGTCCGGCTCAGCGAAGGCCAGCATGTCGAGAAGCAGCTCGACCGCTGCCGCGCGGAAAGGCCCGACATCGTGGTCTGCGGCCTCGGCCTGGCCAATCCGCTGGAAGCCGAAGGCTTGACCACCAAGTGGGCCATCGAGCTGGTGTTCACCCCGATCCAGGGCTACGAACAGGCCGCCGACCTGGCCGAACTGTTCGCCCGTCCGCTGCGCCGGCGCGAACTGCTGGCCGCCTGAGCCGAACATGCAGCTCACGCTCTGGACCTACGAAGGCCCGCCGCACATCGGCGCGATGCGCATCGCCACCGCCATGCGCGACCTGCACTACGTGCTGCATGCACCCCAGGGCGACACCTATGCCGACCTGCTGTTCACGATGATCGAGCGGCGCGCCCGCCGCCCGCCAGTCACCTACACCACCTTCCAGGCGCGCGATCTCGGCGGCGACACGGCCGAGCTGTTCAAGACCGCGGCGCGCGAGGCCTACGAACGCTTCCAGCCGCAGGCCATGATCGTCGGTGCGTCCTGCACCGCCGAGCTGATCCAGGACGACCCGGGTGGCCTGGCCGCTGCGCTGAACCTGCCGGTACCAGTCGTAGCGCTGGAATTGCCAGCCTACCAGCGCAAGGAGAACTGGGGCGCCGCCGAGACGCTGTACCAGCTGGTGCGCAGGTTGGCCGGCCCGTCCGTGCCGACTGCCGGCACGACACGCGAACGCGCCGCCGGACAGCCGGCACGCTGCAACATCCTCGGCCCCACGGCGCTGGGTTTTCGCCACCGCGACGACCTGCGCGAAGTGCACGAACTGCTGCAGCGGCTGGGCATCGGCATCCACGTGGTCGCGCCTCTGGACGCCACGCCGGCCGACCTTGCGCGGCTCGGCGAGGCCGACTTCAACATCGTGCTCTACCCCGAAGTGGCGCTGCCCGCGGCGCTGTGGCTGCAGCGCAATTTCGGCCAGCCGCTGGTGAAGACCGTGCCGATCGGCGTCGGCGCGACCAAGGAATTCATCCGCGAAGTGGCGGCACTGGCCGACGTGGATCCACAGCCGGCGCTGGACGACCCGCGCTCGCGCTCCACCTGGTATGCACGTTCGGTCGATTCCACCTACCTCACCGGCAAGCGGGTCTTCGTCTTCGGCGACGCCACACATGCGGTGGCCGCCGCGCGGGTGGTGAGCCAGGAATTCGGCTTCACCGTCGTCGGCATCGGCACCTACAGCCGCGAACACGCGCGCGAGGTGCGCGACGCAGCCAAGCTCTACGGTGTCGAGCCGTTGATCACCGACGACTACCTCGACGTCGAGGCGCGCGTCGCCGAGCTGCAGCCCGAACTGGTGCTGGGCACACAGATGGAGCGCCACATCGCCAAGCGCCTGGGCATCCCCTGCGCCCTGATCTCGGCGCCGATGCACGTGCAGGATTTCCCGGCCCGGCACGCGCCGCAGATGGGCTTCGAAGGCGCGAACGTGCTCTTCGACACCTGGGTGCACCCGCTGATGATGGGCCTCGAAGAGCACCTGCTGCACATGTTCCGCGGCGACTTCGAGTTCCATGACGGCGCCGCCGCCTCGCACCTGGGCCACAGCGGGCCGAAGCCGCCTGCGCAGGCGGCCGGTGCCGAAGCCAACGCCGTGGCCGCGCCGGTGGCAGCCGCGACCGGCGCAGCGCCGCCGCGCGTGCCGGCCGGACCGATCGTCGTCAGCGACTGGGCGCCCGAGGCGCAGAAGGAGCTGCAGAAGATCCCCTTCTTCGTGCGCGGCAAGGCGCGCCGCAACACCGAACGTTTCGCCGCTGAACGCGGTGTGGCCCTGATCACCGTGGAAACACTCTATGACGCCAAAGCGCACTTCGGCCGCTGAGTCCGCCGTCGCACCGACGCGCGTGGTGCTGGTCACGATGGACAGCCATCTGGCCAGCGCGGCCGAACGTGCCAACCGCCAGCTGGCGCGCGAGTTGCCGGGCCTGACGCTGACGGTGCACGCCGCCGGCGAGTGGGGCGCCGACAGCGCAGCACTCGAGCGTTGCCGCGCCGACATCGCCAGCGGCGACATCGTCATCGCCACCATGCTGTTCATGGAAGACCACTTCCTGCCCGTGCTGCCAGCGCTGAAGGCGCGGCGCGAGCATTGCGATGCGATGGTCTGCGCCATGTCGGCGGCCGAGGTGATGAGCCTGACGCGCATGGGCAAGTTCAGCATGGACAAGCCGGCCCACGGTGCGCTGGCGCTGCTGAAGCGGCTGCGCGGCAAGCCCGAGGCCAAGCGCGATGCCCCGGGCGAACGCGCCAGCGCCGGCGCGCAGCAGATGAAGATGCTGCGCCGGCTGCCGAAGATCCTGCGCTTCGTGCCCGGCACGGCGCAGGACGTGCGCGCCTACTTCCTGACGCTGCAGTACTGGCTGGCCGGCTCTCAAGCCAACATCGGCAACCTGGTGCACATGCTGGTGCATCGTTATGCCGCCGGCCCGCGCGAGGCCCTGCGCGCGCTGGCCCGGCCGCAGCCGCCGCTGGAGTACCCCGAGGTCGGCGTCTACCACCCGCGCATGGAAGGTGCCGGCGTGTGCAACGGCATGGCGGCCGAACTCGGGCTGCTGCCGCGCGTGGCCACCAGCGGCAAGCGCGGCACGGTCGGCCTGCTCGTCATGCGCTCGTACCTGCTGGCCGGCAATGCCGGGCACTACGACGGCGTCATCACCGCGCTCGAAGCGCGCGGGCTGCGCGTCATCCCGGCCTTCGCCACGGGGCTGGATTCGCGCCCGGCGATCGAGCGCTTCTTCTTCGACGGCGAGCGCAGCCGCATCGACGCGCTGGTCTCGCTGACCGGCTTCTCGCTCGTCGGCGGACCGGCCTACAACGATGCGAAGTCGGCGGAAGACATGCTCGCCCGCCTCGATGTGCCCTACCTGGCGGTGACCCCGGTGGAGTTCCAGACGCTGGAGAGCTGGGGCAGCTCGGAACGCGGCCTGCTGCCGGTGGAGGCGACGATGATGATCGCCATCCCCGAGCTCGACGGCTCCACCGGGCCGATGGTCTTCGGCGGGCGCAGCGATGCCGGCGGCAGCGCCTGCGACCACGACATGCACCCGTGCACCGAGCGCTGCGACATGCTGGCCGCCCGCCTGGCCCGGCTCGTCGACCTGCGCCGCAGCGAGCGCGCCGAACGCCGCGTGGCCACGGTGATCTTCAACTTCCCGCCCAACGCCGGCAACACCGGCACGGCCGCGTTCCTGTCGGTGTTCGAATCGCTGCACAACCTGCTCAGGGCGATGCAGCGCGAGGGCTACACGGTGGAAGTGCCGGCCACGGTCGACGAACTGCGCGAGCGCGTCATCCACGGCAATGCCCAGACCTTCGGCGCCTCGGCCAACGTGCATGCGCGTATCGCCACCGACGACCATGTGCGCCGCGAACGCTGGCTCAAGGCCATCGAGCAGCAATGGGGCCCGGCGCCCGGCAAGCAGCAGAGCAACGGCAGTTCGATCTTCGTGCTCGGTGAGCGCTTCGGCAATGTCTTCGTCGGCATCCAGCCGGCCTTCGGCTACGAAGGCGACCCGATGCGCCTGCTGTTCGAGAAGGGCTTCGCGCCAACGCATGCCTTCTCGGCCTTCTACCGCTGGTTGAAGGAGGACTTCAAGGCGCATGCGGTGCTGCACTTCGGCACGCACGGTGCACTGGAGTTCATGCCCGGCAAGCAGGCCGGCCTGTCGGGCGACTGCTGGCCCGACCGGCTGATCGGCGACCTGCCCAACTTCTACCTGTACGCGTCCAACAACCCCAGCGAAGGCACCATCGCCAAGCGCCGCGCCGCGGCCACCTTGATCAGCTATCTGACGCCTCCGGTGGCGCAGGCCGGGCTGTATCGCGGGCTGGTCGACCTGAAGAGCACGCTCGACCGCTATCGCGGCCTGGAGCCGGACGCCTCAGAACGCGCCGAGCTGGCGCTGCTGCTGCAATCGCAGGCGGCCGAACTCGAGCTGGCCGCCGCCGAGCCGGCCTGGGGCGATACGGCCGACACGCGCATCACCGTGCTGGCCGATACGGTGCTCGAACTCGAGTACACACTCATCCCGCACGGCCTGCATGTCGTGGGCAAGACGCCCAGCGCGCGCGAACGCGCCGACATGCTGCTGTCGGTGGCCGAAGCCTCGCACGGCCAGCGGCCGTCCCGCGACGCGGTCGAAGCGCTGGTCGACGGGCATGCGCCAGCCGCCGCGCTGGCCATCGGCGGCATGCCGGCCGACGAGACCGGGCTAAAGCTGTTCGCCGAGCTGGCCACGATCGACCGGCTGCTGGGCCGGGAGCACGAGATTGCCGGGTTGCTGCATGCGCTGGAAGGCCGTTTCGTGCGCCCGGCTCCCGGCGGCGACCTGCTGCGCACGCCGGCCATCCTGCCCACCGGCCGCAACCTGCACGGCTTCGACCCGTTCCGCATTCCCAGCGCCTACGCGGTGCAGGACGGTGCGCGCCAGGCCGACCGACTGCTGGCGCGGCACCAGGCCGACGGCCATGCCTTCCCGGAGAGCATCGCGCTGGTGCTGTGGGGCACCGACAACCTGAAGACCGAAGGCGCGCCGATCGCCCAGGCGCTGGCCCTCATCGGCGCCAAGCCGCGCTTCGACAGCTATGGCCGGCTGGCCGGTGCCGAACTGCTGCCGCTGGAGCAGCTGGGCCGGCCGCGCGTGGACGTGATCGTCACGCTGTCGGGCATCTTCCGCGACCTGCTGCCGCTGCAGATCCGCCTGCTGGCCGAAGCATCGCTGCTGGCCGCGGCTGCCTGCGAGCCGGTCGAATACAACTTCGTCCGCAAGCATGCGCTGGCCTACCAGCAGGCGCATCCCAAGGCAGGCTTAGTGGCACCCAAGCTGGTCTTCCCCTCAGGCAAGTTCCAATTGAGCGTGGATAGGTTTCCCACCGTGGCGCGTAAGGCGCAGCGCTACTTTGCCTTGCGCAAGCTCGAGGAGCGCGAACCGCCCAGAGCAACAGGCCCGGTGGACTACGCCATTTCAGCCTGCTGGTTGCTGAGCAAGGCAGCGATCGAGG